>Ga0210402_10003199_pt1 | contig 15481 bp, 13 predicted proteins | sample IncBWC7MmetaG_FD_161055 | JGI IMG/M metagenome (GOLD analysis project Ga0210402, IMG submission 161055) | Forest soil microbial communities from Barre Woods Harvard Forest LTER site, Petersham, Massachusetts, United States - Inc-BW-C-7-M | ecosystem: Environmental > Terrestrial > Soil >...
GGCCGGCGTCAAGCTGCTCGGCGAGGTTGGGCTAGGCGGCGTCAAGGACGGCCCGACCGCGCGCAAGATGGTGGGCTGGGCGCGCAAATACGGCATCCAGAGCACCATCCACACCGGCGGGCCGTCGATCCCCGGCTCCGGCCTGATCGACAAGGACGTGGTGCTGGAAGCGGACACCGACGTGGTCGGCCATATCAATGGCGGTCACACCGCGCTCCCCGACGACCAGATCCGCTGCATCTGCGAGGGCTGCAAGCGCGGGCTCGAGCTGGTTCACAACGGCAATGAGCGCTCGGCGCTCTACACGCTGCGCATCGCGCGCGAGATGGGCGATCTCTCCCGCGTCATCCTCGGCACCGATGCGCCGGCCGGCTCCGGCGTGCAGCCGCTCGGCATCCTGCGCATGGTGTCGATGCTGTCCTCGCTCGGCGACCTGCCGGCCGAGCTGGCCTTCTGCCTCGCCACCGGCAACACCGCACGCATGCGCGCCCTCGATTGCGGCCTGATCGAGATCGGCCGCTCGGCCGACTTCGTCCTGATGGACAAGGCGCAGCATTCCCCGGGCAAGAACATCCTGGAGAGCGTACAGCTCGGCGATTTGCCCGGCGTCGGCATGACCATCATCGACGGCATCGTCCGGACGCAACGCAGCCGCAACACGCCGCCGGCGGAGAAGGTGGCGGAGGTTGTGGGGCGTTAGCAACCTCCGTCGTCATCGCGAGGAGCGACTTGTCCGCCGTAGCCCAGAGGACGAAGGCGGAAGCGACGAAGCAATCCACGTCGCCACAAGCGGAGGGATGGATTGCTTCGCTGCGCTCGCAATGACGGGGAAGTGGCGGCCGGATCAGCGTAATTTGTTCAACAGCGCGAACAGCGTCTCGCGCTCCTTCGTATCCAGCGGCGCCAGCGTCTCCTTTGAGATCGCCAGCGCATTGGCCGCCGCCTTCTCCGCCAACTGCGCGCCCGCGCGCGTGAGGCTGACCAGCAGACGACGCCCGTCCTCGGGATCGGAGCTCGTCTCCGTCAGCCCGCGCGCGGTCAAGCGATCGATCACGCCCTTGATGGTAGCGACATCCATCGCGGTCAACCGCCCGAGCTGGTTCTGCGAGCACGGCCCGGTCTCGTTGAGTTTTGCCAGGGCCGCCCATTGCGTCGGCGTTAGATTAATCCCGATATCGCGCGAAAAAATCGAAGCATGGCGCTGCCAGACCTGGCGCAGGATGAAGCCGATCTGTTCGTCGAGGATATAGGCCGGCCTCGACGGTTTTGCGCTCTTCTTCAGCGTGGCGCTTCTGCCCATCTTCCCCTCGCCTTCCCTATAACGACAGATGCGCGTCGCGGATATCCGGCCGTGCATCGAGTTCAGCCATCGTGCCGCCATAGCAAATCCGGCCGCGCTCGATGATGTAAGCGCGATCGGAGATCAGCCTCGCGAAATGCAGGTTCTGCTCGGACACGACGATGCTGACGCCTTCCTTCTTCATGGTAAGGATGGCGTCGACCATCTGCTCGACGATTTTCGGCGACAGCCCCTCCGACGGCTCATCGAGCAGCACCAGCGACGGATTGCCCATCAGCGTACGCGCGATCGTCAGCATCTGCTGCTCGCCGCCGCTCATGCGTCCGCCCGGCCGGTTGCGCATCTCGCCGAGATTTGGAAACAGCGCGAACAGCTTTTCGCGTGTCCATTGTGGCGCATTTTCCCGCTTCGGCTGGCGGCCAACTTCGAGATTCTCTTCTACGGTGAGGTCAGTGAAGATACGCCGCTCCTCCGGCACATAGCCGAGGCCGCCGCGCACGATCGCATGCGTCGGCTCGCGCGAGACATCTTTACCCTCGAACACGATGCGGCCGGAGCGCTGCTCGACCAGGCCCACGATCGAACGGAACGTCGTCGACTTGCCGGCGCCGTTGCGCCCGAGCAGAGCCACGACCTCGCCTTCGCCGACCTCGAGCGCGACGTCGAACAGGATATGCGCCGGGCCGTAGTGGCTGTTGAGGTTCTCGACGCTGAGCTTCATGCCGAAGCTCCCTCGCGGTGGCGGGCGTCATAGACCAGGCCTTCGCCGAGATAGACCGCACGTACTTCCGGGTTGCCGCGCACTTCCGCCGGCGTTCCCTCGGCGATCAGATTGCCGCGGTTGAGCACGAGGATGCGGTCGGCATGCTCGAACACGACATCCATGTCGTGCTCGGTGAACAGCACGCCGATCGATTTTTCCCGCGCGATCTGCGCCGTCAGCCGCATCAGCTCGACGCGCTCGCGCGGCGCCATGCCCGCGGTCGGTTCGTCCATCAGCAGGAGTTTTGGCTGGTTGGCGAGCGCAACTGCGAGCTCCAGCCGCTTGAGATCGCCATAGGCAAGCTCGCCGCAGGGCCGATCGGCATAGCCGTTCATGCCGACGAGTTCGAGCAGGCGGCCGGCCTCGTCGCGCGCCAGTTTGGGCGTCGAAGACCACAAGTTAAAGAGCTGCCCGCGATGCGACACCAGCGCGACCTGCACATTCTCGCGCACCGTCATGGTCGGGAATGTCGCGGTGATCTGGAAGGTGCGACCGACGCCGAGCCGCCAGATTTCGCGCGGCGCCTGGCCTGTGGTGTCCTCGCCCAGCAGCGTGATCCGGCCGCTGTCGGGAATCTTCTGGCCGTTCAGCATGTCGAAGCAGGTGCTCTTGCCCGCGCCGTTCGGGCCGATCAGCGCGAGAATCTCGCCGGCCTTCAGCGCAAAGGAAACGCCGCGCACGGCGTGCACGCCGCCATAGGATTTGGTCAGGCCTTCGACCGACAGCAATGCGGATGTGTTGCTCATTCGGCGGACTCGATGCGCGAGGCAAGCACGGCCGGTTGCGGCGACGCGCGGGTGTACTTCAACCTGATCGTCTCGATCACGCCGACGATGCCCTTGGGGAAGGCGACCACGATCAGCACGATGAAGCCGCCCAGCACGAGTTTCGACCAGTCGGTGTGGCTCACCAGCCAGATGTTGAGCACCTTGTAGACGATGGCGCCGACCACGGCGCCGGAAATGGTTTCCACGCCACCGAGTAGCACCATGACCAGCGCATCGACCGAGAGCGAGATGCCGACCACATCCGGAAACACGCTGCCCTTGAGATAGGCGAACAGCGCGCCGCCGACGCCGGCGACCGTGCCTGCGATCACGAAGGCGGTCCACTGGATACGTTTGCCGTTGATGCCGATGGCTTCGCCGCGCAGCGGCGAGTCGCGGGTGGCACGTAGCGCAAAGCCGAATGGCGAGAATATCGCGATCCGCAGCGCCGCGACCATCAGCACCGCGACGCCGAGCGCCAGCCAATAGAAGTACGACGGGCTTGTCGTCCAGCTCGAAGGCGGCCAAATGCCCAAAATGCCATTGTCGCCGCCCGTCACCTGCACCCACTGGAACGCGATCGACCACACGATCTGGGCAAAGGCGAGCGTCAGCATCGCAAAGTAGACACCGGACAATTGCACGGCGAAGAAACCGAACACCGCCGCGCCGGCAAGGCCAAGCAGCGGCCCGAGCAGGAGGCAGGCGATCATCGGCAGCCCCGCCATCTTGGCCAGGAAAGCAACACCATAGGCGCCGAGCCCGAAATACGCGGCATGGCCAAAGGACGCGAGTCCGCCGACCGACATCAGGAAATGCAGACTGGCGGCGAAAATCACGAAGATCGCGATCTCGGAGCCGACGGTGAGCGCGTAATTGCCGGCAAACAGCGGCAGCGTGGCGGCGACCACGATCGCGGCAAGCGCCGCAAGCCGTTCGCCTGAAGTCAGCGGCCGCCACGGATTCACGGTGAGGCCCGGCGAACGCCGCGCCGGCGCCTCCTGCTTGCCGAACAGGCCCCACGGCCGCACGATCAAGACCACCGCCATCACCAGGAACACCAGGATGATGGAAATTTTCGGAAAGATCAGGATGCCGAAGGCATTGAGCTCGGAGACCAGCACCGCCGCAACGAATGCGCCGATGATGCTGCCGAGGCCGCCGATCACGACCACGACAAAGACGTCGACGATGATGCGCAGGTCCATGGCGTGGTTGGCAGCATCGCGGGGAATCTGCAGCGCGCCGCCGAGGGCTGCGAGGAAAACGCCGAGCGCAAACACGCTAGTGAACAGCCATTTCTGATTGACGCCAAGTGCTGCGACCATGTCGCGGTCCTGCGTTGCGGCGCGGACCAGCACGCCCCAGCGGGTGCGCTGGAACAGCAGCCAGAGAATGCCGAGCACCACCGGACCAAGCGCGATCAGGAACAGGTCGTAGCTCGGAATGTTCTGGCCAAAGAAACCGACCGCGCCCTTGAACCCCGGCGCACGTGGACCGACCAGATCGCTCGGCCCCCATCCCCACACCACGAGGTCTTCGACCATCAAGGTCAGGCCGAAGGTCGCCAGCAGCTGGAATAGTTCCGGCGAATGATAGATTCGCCGCAGCAGCACCATCTCGACGATCACGCCGATGACAGCGACGATCAGCGCAGCGGCGAGGATGCCGCCCCAGAAGCCGAGCGCGCCGGAGAAGCGTGAGGTGAGCGAGTAGGCGAAATAGGCGCCGAGCATATAGAAGGCGCCATGCGCGAAATTGACGATCCGCGTCACGCCGAAAATGATCGACAGGCCCGAGGCGACCAGAAACAGCGCCGCCGCGCTGGCAAGGCCGGTCAGGAACTGGACGAAATAAAAGGCCATCGGCGGTCCGTTGTCAGTCACCTCTTCCCGCCCTTGCGGGGAGAAGGTCGAATTGCGAAGCAATTCGGGTGAGGGGCTCTCTCCACCAGCGTTATGCTTGGAGAGAGCCCCTCACCCCGACCTTCTCCCCGCAAGAGCGGGGAGAGGGAGAAAAAGGGAGCATTCACTCCTTCGGGCGCATCTTCTCGACTTCGGCATCGCTCGGGAGATAGTCCGAGCCCTTCTTGTAGGCCGTGTCGACCATGATGCCCTTGCCGTCCTTCAGCGCGGTCTTGCCGGTGAAGGCGCCGAGCGTCGATTGATGATCGATCTTGCGGAAGGTGATCTCGCCGAAAGGTGACGGCACCGACAGGCCTTCTGCCGCCGCGATCAGCTTCTCCGGATCGGTCGAGTTCGCCTTGGCAAGGATGGCGGCCGCCGACTTGATGGTCTGGTAGCCAACGATCGAGCCAAGCCGCGGATAGTCGTTGTACTTCGCCTGATACGCCTTCAGGAACGCGTCGTGTTCCGGCGTCTTGATCGAGTACCAGGGATAGCCAGTGACGATCCAGCCCTCGGGCGTCTCGTCCTTCAAGGGATCGAGATATTCCGGCTCGCCGGTGAGGAAGGAAACCACCGCGCGGTCCTTGAACAGACCACGGGTGTTGCCTTCACGCACGAGCTTCACGAGGTCCGCACCGAAGGTGACGTTGAGGATCGCCTCGGGATTGGCGGCGGCGGTGGCCTGCACCACCGGGCCCGCATCGATCTTGCCCTGCGGCGGCCACTGCTCGTCGACCCACTGGATGTCGGGCCGCTTCTCCGACATCAGCTTCTTGAACACGGCCACCGCCGACTGGCCATATTCATAGTTAGGCGCAATCGTAGCCCAGCGTTTTGCCGGAAGTTTTGCGGCCTCCTCCACCAGCATCGCCGCCTGCATGTAGTTGGAAGGACGCAGACGGAAGGTATAGCGGTTGCCCTTGGACCAACTGATGGCGTCGGTCAAAGGCTCGGCTGCTAGGAAGAAAACCTTCTTCTGGTTTGCGAAGTCGCTCACCGCAAGGCCGATGTTGGACAGGAACGTGCCAGCCAGCATCGCGACGTTTTCGCTCGACACCAGCTCGTTGGCGGCGGTCTGCGCATCGGCCGGCTTGCCGCCGTCGTCCTTGGAGATGACGACGAGCTTCTTGCCGTTGATGCCGCCGGCGGCGTTGATCTCTTCCACCGCAAGCTGCCAGCCCTTGCGATAGGGATCGGTGAAGGCCGGCAGCAGCGAATAGCTGTTGATCTCGCCGATCTTGATCTCGCCCTGTGCCATGGCGGAGTTCGCCATGCCGGCGACTACGATCGCAAGACTTGTACCAATAAGACTTGCACCCAGAAAATGTCGTCGACGCATCCCGTAACCTCCACTGTTGAAACTTTATGCTTTGAGCATGATCTTTTCGGAAAACCGGTTCCCACTTTTCCGGATCATGCTCTAGCGTAAGCCATCCTCGCCCTTGATCTCCGCGACCGTCAGCCCGCCGACCCGCGGCAGCGGCCGGCCAGAGTCGGTGACGGCGACCGCGACCATGATTTCGTTGGCGCGCGGCGCGTCGTTGATCTGCACTTCCATGCCGTCGAAATGGCTGCGCACGAAGGCGGCGTCCTTGTGCCCCAGCGGGATATCGAGCGTGGTGCCGGGGCCGCTGCGCTTCTTCGACGACGGGATCAGCGCGGCGCCCTTGCTCAACACTTTCCGCACCGGCGCGCCCATCTTCGGATGCAGGATCGCTGCCGCGTGCTCCAGCTCACCGTTCTCGCCGACGGCCGCGGCCTTGCCGTAGCTGTGCGCCTTGGCACCGTCGATGCCGAGCGCGGCGACCGCCTTCTTCGAGAGCAATTCGCCGAGTTCCTCGCCAATCGCGATCAGCGGCGAAAGGTCCTCGACATAGCGTCCCGCAAAGGGATTTTCGATCACGGCGATTGCCGCCGCGCGGCGTGTCGGCGGCGCAATCGTCTTGCCCATCTCGATGTGCGTCTCTTCGACGACGGTGACGATCTTGCGAATGACGGCGTTCATCTCAGCCTTCCCGGTCAAGCATCTATCAAAGTTTCATGACGCCGAGCCGCGCGCGGGCCACGCGTTCGGACGACGAGCGTCTCGCCCTGCAGCCGCAGCGCGGCGCCTTCGATCAATCCAGCGGCGAGCAGGCCGCGCGCGCAGTCTGCACCCGCTTCCAGCGCCTGCTCAATTTCACTTTCGGACAGGGCGCCGACGTCGCGGGTGACCAGGCGCAGGCCGAGATCGCTGTCGGGCTGCAGCTCGTTGGCAGGAAGGCGAATGATGGCGGGATGGCCGGGCAAATCGACGGCGTTGGCGACGATGGTGGCGGCGGCGTCGGCCCGTGAGGCGGTCCTGGCGAGCACGGTCACGGCGTCGGCAATGCCGAGCGAGAAACTGCGGCCGTGGCGGCCGCTGGTGGCGATGCCACGGATCGGACCGTCGGCACCGATGATCATCGTGCGCATCAGGCCCAAGCTGTCGGGCCGGTCAATCAGGCCGACCGTGAACTGCTCGCCGTCAGCCAGATGGAGCGCGATGTCGCCGCCGTTATTGACATAGGCGCGCTCGAGCCGCGCTAAGCCAAGCATTGCGCCCAAAATCTCTTCCGCAACACTCCCGGCGACCGCCGCCATCGGCGTGATGAAACATTTTTCCGCAAACGGCGCGACCGCCGCGTGCATGCGGCGCGCTACCACGCCATGTAGCGGGCAACGCACCGGATGCGCGGCCTGACGCAATTCTGCCAGCTCCGCGCAGAGTTCGTCGAGCAAGCCGGTGAAACGCATCGCCGCGGCCTTGTAGGCCGCGCGCACGTCGCGCTCGATGCCTTTCGCCTCCACGATCAGATCGATCGGGCCGTCCTGCAAATGCAGCCGCTTGCCGTCGGAAAGAAGCGCGATTTGCGGCAGCCGTTTCATGCGCGCCGTCCCGGGATGTAGGGCATCGGGCGAAGCTCGGCGGTATCGCGCAACGACGACAACGGCCGCACATAATCCATGTGGCCGCCGAGCGCGGCGTAATCCGACAGCCGCATGGTGAACTCGATCGGCGCCACCAGCGCCGGCGTCGGCACGTAGCCGAAGGCGCCGGCCGGCATCTGCGTGACATCTACCATGAAGGTGATGCCGCCGCCCGGCCAGACATAAACCGGCGCGCCGCCGCTGGTCACCCGCGTCAGCGCGTCCTTGACCGAGCGCGTCAGGCGCACCGGATTGTCGGTGACGCCAGCGCGCAGCGAGCCGCCGGCGCCGCCCATGAACAGCACCGTGCACAGCGCCGGCTCGCAATTTTCCTGGATGCGCTCGACCGAGAGTTTCAGGTCGAGCGGCATGCTCGTCTCGACAGGACGCAACGCTTCATCAAGCACGTAATAGGCCGCATGCTCGCCGGTGGTGGACACCATCAGCATGGTCAGACCCGGCCGCGCCTCCTTGGCATCGAACGGGCCCAGTACCGACAGCGGATCAGAGATTTTAGTACCGCCCCATCCGGTGCCGGGCTCGGCAACCTGGAAATAGCGGCCCGGTGTCGAGCGTCGCCCCTTCATCTTGATGCCGGTGTCGGCGATATCGAGCAGCTTGCCGGCTTGATGTTCCGAGAGCACGCCGGTGATGTGGTCGTCGACGACGACGACCTCATCGACCTTGCCCTGCCATTGCTTGGCGAACATGCCGATGGTTGCCGAGCCGCAGCCGACCCGCATCCGCTCTTCCTGCATGCCGTTGACGATCGGCGCATGACCCGCCTGCACCACCACGGTGGCGCCACCATCGATGGTAAGCTCGACCGGCTTGCAGTTGGAAAGATCCATCAGCGCATCGCAGGTGACGCGGCCTTCCTTCTTGGAGCCGCCGGTCAGATGATGCACGCCGCCGAGCGAGAGCATCTGCGAGCCGTATTCACCCGTGGTGACATGACCGACCGCCTCGCCTTCCGCGCGCACGGTCGCGGTCTCCGGGCCGAGGTGGCGATCGGTGTCGATCTTCACCTTGACGCCGCAGTAAGAGAAGATGCCCTCGGTCACGACAGTCACCATGTCGATGCCGTCGATCTCGGACGAGACGATAAACGGCGCCGGCTTGTAATCGGGATAGGTGGTGCCGGCGCCGATCGCGGTCACGAAAATATCGGGCTGGCGGACGATCTTGCCGTCCCAGTCGCCGCTCACCTGAAACGGCACCAGCCGTCCGCCATGCTCGACGGTGCGCTCCAGCACGATATGCGGATCAACGCGGACAAGCTGGCCGTCGTGATTGGCATAGCGATCGCAGGCGCCCGCCGCACCCGGCTTGATGTAGCACATCACCGGACACGCATCGCAGCGGATCTTGTCGCCAATGGCGGCAGCCGTCGCTTCAGTCGCCATGAACAGCCTGTTCTCCGGTGGCACGTCTTTGGCATCCGGACAATTTGTTCGTATACGAACGATGTTGCGCGCGTAGCCGCAGGCTGTCAAGCGGCGCCTATCGGGAAAAACCGGCCCTGCCGAATATTCGCTCAATTGCCTACAACCCCTGTCCGCAAAGCGGGCACGGGTTTGCACCGCGAAATGCGCACGGCTTGCACGTTTGTATACAAACGGTACAGTTCCTGGCCACCGCCGCGCAACCGGATTTGAGATGACGCAGCCAACGATCCGACTGACCGTCAACGGCAGAAGCCACGACGTGAGCGCGGCTGCCGACACGGCGCTGCTTTACGTGCTGCGCAACGATCTCGAACTGAACGGTCCGAAATATGGCTGCGGGCTCGGCGAATGTGGAACCTGCACCGTGCTGATCGACGGCAGTGCCGCGCGTTCCTGCGTGATCCCGATCGAGGGCTGCGTGGGGCGCGACATCGTGACGCTCGAAGGACTCGGCTCGCGCGAGCATCCCGATCCCGTGCAGCAAGCCTTCATCCAGGAGCAGGCCGCGCAATGCGGCTATTGCCTCAGCGGCATGATCATGACCACCAAGGCGCTGCTGATGCGCACGCCTCAACCGAGTGAAACTGAAATTCTCGAGGCGCTGCGCTACAATCTCTGCCGCTGCGGCGCGCATGTCGAAATCATTCGTGCGGCGATGCGGGCCGCCGGTCACGCGATCGAGGCCTACGACTGATGGCGGCTCCCGGCACCCTGTTGGTCATCAAGTCCGACCGCGCGAAAGGGACCTTCGAGACCTTCATCAGGATCGCCGCCGGCGGCGAGATCAACGCCTATAACGGCCATGTCGATCTCGGCACCGGCATCCGCACCGCGCTCGGGCAGATCGTCGCCGAAGAGCTCGACGTGTCCTTTGCGCGTGTCGTGGTGGTGCTCGGCGACACCACCGAAGTGCCGAACCAGGGCGCGACGATCGCAAGCGAAACCATCCAGGTCGCGGCCGCGCCGTTGCGGAAAGCCGCAGCGCAGGCCCGGCAATTCCTGCTCGCGCGCGCCGCGGCACGGCTCGGCCTGCCGGTCGGGACAGTGACAATCGAAGACGGCCTGATCCGCGGCAAGGACAATCGCAGCGTTTCTTTTGGCGAGCTGATTGCCGGCGAAACCATTCATCTCGAACTCGATGAAAACACCGAGGTGAAGGCAGTGTCCGACTACACCATCGTCGGCCGACCGGTGGCGCGCGTCGACCTTCCGGCGAAGGCCACCGGCGAGCTCACCTATGTCCATGATGTGCGTGTGCCCGGCATGCTGCATGGCCGCGTCGTTCGTCCGCCCTATGCCGGCGTCGATGCCGGTCCTTTTGTCGGCACCAGCCTGATCGCGGTCGACCGATCCTCGGTGCACGATATTCCGGGTTTGATTGACGTCGTGCAGATCGGCGATTTCGTCGGCGTCGTCGCCGACCGCGAGGAAAACGCGATCAAGGCCGGGGCGCAGCTCAAGGTGAGCTGGAAGCCTACGCCCACCCTGCCCGATCTCGCCGACATCGAGAACGCGCTGCGCGCCAATCCTTCGACGCCGCGGGAGCTGAAGATCAAGGGCGACGTCGATGCCGCCATCGCCGCCGCAGCCAAACCGATGCAACGGACTTATATCTGGCCCTACCAGATGCATGCGTCGATCGGCCCTTCCTGCGCGGTAGCAGAATTCGGGCATGATCGAATCAGGGTGTGGTCGGGCACACAAAACCCGCATTGGCTCCGCGCCGATCTTGCGAAACTGATGGAACGGCCGGAAGCCGAGATCGACGTCATCCGGCTGGAGGCCGCCGGCTGCTACGGCCGCAACTGCGCCGACGACGTCACCGCGGATGCGCTGCTGCTTTCACGCGCCGTCGGCCGGCCGGTCCGCGTGCAGCTGACGCGCGAGCAGGAGCATGAATGGGAGCCGAAAGGCACCGCGCAACTGATCGACGTCAATGGCGGACTTGATGCCGACGGCGGTGTTGCCGGTTACGATTTTGCCACCCGCTATCCCTCGAACCGTTCGCCGACGCTCGCGCTGTTGCTCACCGGGCAGGTCTCGCCCGTGGCGGATGTGATCGAAATGGGGGATCGCACCGCGGTCCCGCCCTACGACTACGACCATCTGCGCGTGGTGGCGCATGACATGCCGCCGATCGTCCGCGCCTCATGGCTACGGGGAGTCTCGGCGCTGCCGAATTCCTTTGCGCATGAATCCTTTATCGATGAGTGCTCAGACGAGGCAGGGGTCGATCCCATCGACTATCGCCTGCGCTATCTGAAGGACAAACGAGCGATCGACCTCGTTCATGCGGTGGCCGAGCGCGCCGGCTGGCAACAACGGCCGGTGCGCGAAGAAAAGGTGCCGGAAGGCGATATCGTGCGGGGGCGCGGTTTCGCCTATGCGCGCTATGTGCACGGACAATTTCCGGGTGTCGGCGCGGCGTGGTCGGCCTGGATCGCCGATGTCGCCGTCAACAAGGCGACCGGCGATGTCAGCGTGACCCGCGTGGTCGCCGGACAGGATTCCGGATTGATGGTCAATCCGGAGGGCGTCCGCCACCAGATCCACGGCAATATCGTGCAGTCGACCAGCCGCGCGCTGATGGAGGAAGTCGCCTTCGACCGAACGTCGGTGGTGACGCGCGAATGGGGCGCCTACCCCATCATCAAATTCCCCGAGCTGCCCAAGATCGATGTGCTGCTGCTGCCGCGGCAGGACCAGCCGCCGCTCGGCGTCGGCGAGTCCGCATCCGTCCCGAGTGCGGCCGCGATCGCCAACGCGATCTATGATGCGACCGGTGTGCGCTTTCGCGAATTGCCGTTCACGCCGGAGCGCATTTTGAAGGGCTTGCGCGAGGGGCAGACAATTCCCGAGGCGCTGCCGGCGCCGCCGCAGACCGCAATTCCGCCCATCACCAAATGGACCAATCCATTCGCGGCGAAGCGCGGCCTGTTTGCCGGCATCGCCGCCGTCGGCGCCGCCGCGATCGGCATTTGCGCAGCAGTTTTGCCGTGGCGCGAGATGGCGCCGATCGCCCGGCCCGACGCCGCGGTCTATTCGGCCGAGACGATCGCGCACGGGAAACAACTTGCTGCGCTCGGCGATTGCGCGGTGTGCCACACCAGCGCCAGTGGCCTCGTCAATGCCGGCGGACGTCCGCTCGAAACGCCGTTCGGCACCATCTACAGCACCAACATCACGCCCGACGAGAGAACCGGCATCGGCGCCTGGTCGTATCCCGCCTTTGAACGCGCGATGCGCGACGGCATCCATCGTGACGGACGGCATCTCTATCCCGCATTCCCCTACACCCATTTCGCCAAGGCTGATGATGCCGACCTGCAGGCGCTCTACGCCTATCTCATGGCGCAGGCGCCAGCGCGCGCGGAAACGCCGAAGAACGCGTTGCGATTTCCATTCAACCTTCGCCCGCTGCTGGCGGGATGGAACGCGCTGTTCCATCAAGCCGAGCCGTTAAAGCCCGACACAAGCAAATCGGAGATATGGAATCGCGGCGCCTATCTCGTCGAAAGCCTCGGCCATTGCAGTGCCTGCCACTCGCCGCGCAACGCGCTGGGCGCGGAGAAGGCCAGCGCCTATCTCGCCGGTGGTTTTGCGGAAGGATGGGAAGCGCCGGCGCTGACCTCCCTGTCACTGGCGCCGATCCCCTGGAGCGAGGATGAGCTCTATGCGTATTTGCGAACCGGCGAGTCCCGCTTTCATGGCGTGGCCGCGGGCCCGATGGCGCCGGTGGTGAAGGAGCTGGCGGCGCTGCCGGATCATGAGATCCGCGCGATGGCGGTCTATCTTGCCTCCTTCAACGCGACATCACTCCCTTCGCAGGAAGCACTCGCCGCAAAACTCGAAAGCACGACCAGGGTCGCGCCAGGCCCAGGTGCGCGCCTTTATCAAGGCGCCTGCGCGGTATGCCATGAAGTCGGCGGTCTGCCGCTGTTCGGCAGCCGGCCGTCGCTGGCGCTGAACAGCAACCTGCACAGCGCGCAGCCGGACAACCTCATTCAGGTGATCCTGCATGGCATCAGGCAACCGGCCTACAGCGACCTCGGCTACATGCCGGCGTTCAAGGACAGCATGAACGATGCGCAGATAGCCGAGCTCGTGTCCTTCCTGCGCGGGCAGTTCGCGCCGGACAAGCCGGCGTGGAATGACGCGGCCTCGGCCGTCAGCCGCATCCGGCAGGCAACAAGCCTCGCAAACTAAACCCGCTCGATGATGATGGCGGGCGCCATGCCGCCGGCGGCGCACATCGTCACCAGGCCACGCCTGAGATCGCGTCGCTCCAGCTCGTCCAGCAGCGTGCCGATCAGGATCGAGCCCGTCGCGCCGATGGGATGGCCGAGCGCGATCGCGCCGCCATTGACGTTGACCTTGTCCCGATCGAGCTTGAGGTCGCGGATGTACTTCTCAGCCACCACCGCGAAGGCTTCGTTGATCTCGAACAGATCGATGTCGTCGATGGTCAGGCCCGCCTTGACCAGCACCTTGCGTGTCGCCGGCACCGGTGCGTTGAGCATCAGGGTCGGCGAGTCGCCCATGTTCGCCATCGCGACCACGCGTGCCCGCGGCTTCAGGCCGTGCGCTTTCGCGTAGGCCGGCGACGCAGCAGGATCGCGGCCGAGCCGTCGACCACGCCCGACGAATTGCCGGCGTGATGCATAAATTCAATGTCGAGACCGGGGTGCTTCTGCAGGATAAGACCACGATACGTCGTGCCCTTGTCGTCGAGCGGATAATCCGCCACCGCTGGAAATGCCGGCTTCAAGGAGGCCAAGCCTTCCATCGTGGTCTGCGGCCGCGGATATTCTTCCTTGTCCAGCGCGAGCGTGCCATCGTCGCGACGAACCGGCACCAGGCTCTTGTTGAAAAGGCCGTCTTGAATTGCCTTCGCCGCCCGCTTCTGGCTTTCGAGCCCGAGCGCATCGACATCCTGTCGCGAAATGCCCTCCATGGTCGCGATGGCATCGGCGCAGACGCCCTGATGCGATTGCGGATGTCTGGCGCGCAGGCGCAGATTGCCGGAGTCCATCATCATCGGGCCCTGGCCGCGACGGCCTTCCATCGACATCATCTCGGTACCACCAGCGATCACCAGATCCTCGGCGCCCGCCATGATCGACGCCGCCGCCATGTTGACGCTGGTGATGCCCGAACCGCAGAACCGGTCGAGCGTCACGCCGGAGGCGCGCACATCGTAGCCGGCATCGAGCGCGGACATCCGCCCCAGATCGCCGCTCTGCTGGGCGACCTGGGCGCTGGTGCCCCAGATGATGTCGTCGACATCGGCGGTGTTGATGCCGGTGCGCTCCGCAAGGGCACGCAGCACGGTGGCGCCGAGCTGCTGCGGATGAATGCCCGACAACGCCCCCTTGCCGGCCTTGCCGACACCGCGCGGCGTCCGGCAGGCATCGATGATCAGCGCGTCAACCATGGCGTCCTCCTGACAACATTTTGACAGGGATTAGAGCCGTCCCGGGCGGGCTGTCAATTCGCGGGGGGCGGCCAGCGAAATCGGCACGCTGTTGGGCGCGGTCGCCGGCTTTATTTCGGAAGGCATTCCACATTGAAGGCGATGATGATCTGTGATGGGTCACCCTTGCCTATGCTCTTCAGATCTTCCAGGCCACTTTTTACCTTGGCTCCCGCCCCCTTCAAGCTGCCCTCAAGTGCCGACTTGGCCGCCTTGCATCGTTCTTCATTGGAGAACTCCTGAAACACCACGGTTGGGCCGAGCCTCCATTCCTCCCTGTCGTTTGTGGCGGCCGGATTGACTGAGTAGGAGAAGACGTACATCAGGATCCACATCGGTATGCTCCACTTGTGATGCGACGGCAGTGACGGCCTGCTTCCCTAACGCCATCGTCGACAAGACAGTCGCGCCTCGCCTGCTTCGGTGCCTTCGGTCTCGTCGTAATGACGGTCCCCTCCGCATCAGCAGGCCATGATCTAGATCAACGTTGGTCGCAGGCGATGGCGGCCTGCGCTCCTCATCGTCTTCAAGGTCCCTCGACGGGTCGCGGTTTGCGCGGCGGGGAGCGATTGCGATGTACAGATGCTGGCAACGGACTCGCCATCCGCATTTCTGCTTCTAGCGGCAGTCGTTCCAGCCGTGCGCGGACATGAGTGCTGGACTTCCGATCTTTAAAGGCGCAGCGTGAAATGAGCAGCTGATATCGAAAACAATCGATTCAGCTCAATCCGCAAAAACAGAGAAATGAAACCAACTCGATGTGCTTCTCGGCGCCCGCGAGCTTCGTCGCGGCTGGGCTTACCGGAACCATCGGGATTGTGACACTGGCCCGGGTCAAGGAGCCCCGACAACTGGCATTCGCAGCCACACCTCT
>Ga0210402_10003200_pt1 | contig 15474 bp, 8 predicted proteins | sample IncBWC7MmetaG_FD_161055 | JGI IMG/M metagenome (GOLD analysis project Ga0210402, IMG submission 161055) | Forest soil microbial communities from Barre Woods Harvard Forest LTER site, Petersham, Massachusetts, United States - Inc-BW-C-7-M | ecosystem: Environmental > Terrestrial > Soil >...
AGGGACCATACACGGGGCGCCGGCGGAGAGAGTTGCGGAGGGCGGCCACCATCAGGTTCCAGTTCAGGGCGAGGTGCAGCCCGAGGCAGATCAGGGATGTCGTAGCGGAGATGCTGTGAAGCTGGTGCCACTTCAGGTAGTTCACCGGCATCGGGTTCAGTGGCAGCACCACCTTCGAGATCATGAAGCCCGACACCATGGCCACCGTCGCGGCGACGAAGAGCGTGAGATTCAGCGCGTAGTTCACGCGCGTGCGGGTGCTTCGCGGAGCGAGGACGCGCTTGCTCCGCGTCGCCACCCACGACCAATGCAGAACGAGATGCGCGAGGAGGCCGGCGATCAGCGCCACCGACAGCCACTCGTGGACGACCACACCCGTCAGACGCCAGGACTGCAGGACGACGAAGGAGAGCAGCATGCTGCAGTCGAGCACGACCCAGAATCGCGAGCGCATGGCATCGGAGTACGCGCACTCGCGCCTCGGGTTTCCGGTTGGAGGGCAGCGGCTGCACTGTCCTCCACCGGAAAAACGAAGCCTACCGGCTCGCCAAGGCCGTCGTTGCCCGCGGCGGCGGAGGGGCGGCCAGCTCCTCGTCGATGATTTTCGAGAAGGCATCGAACGCAATCGCGCCCACGATCAGGCGTCCGTTGATGAAGAAGCTCGGCGTGCTGGTGACGCCCAGGCGGTTGCCTTCATCCTGCGACGGCTTCCACGCCTCCTTGTACTTCCCCGAGGTCAGGCAGGCATCGAACTTCAGGCGATCGATGCCGGCCTGTGTGGCGAAGCGATAGAGATCGGCATCGGTCATCGGTCCGCCCTTGGAGAAGAGGCGATCGTGCATCTCCCAGAACTTCCCCAACTCGTCGGCACAATGCGCGGCCTCCGCGGCGCGTTTCGCGGTTCGATGGCTGAAGAGCGGGTAGTCGCGAAAGACGATGCGCACCTTCTCGCCGTAGGTCTTCTCGATCTGTTGGAGCGTCTCCACGGCGTGGCCGCAGAAGGGGCACTCGAAATCGGAGAACTCGATGATGGTCACCGGCGCATTGGGGTTGCCGCGCGACGGGCCTTCCGCGCTGACGTCGGCGCGCGGTGGCTCGAGATTCACCTTCACGCCCGCCGCCGCGCGAAGCTCTTTGATGAACTGCGTCCGTCGCGCGGTCATGCGCTGACGGCGCATGCCGGCGGCGATGTCCGCCAGCGCCTGCTCTTTGGTCATCCCCGGGTAACGATCGGCGACGCCGTCGTAGACCGGCTCGATCTCCGCGACGTCGGGCACGGCAATCTTTGCCTCAACCTCGGTCTTGATCAAGTCGTCGGAGGTGACGTGCCGGCGGGCGGCCTCAGCGTCGATCAGCTTCGCGGCGATCAGGTCGTCCAGCACGGTGCGACGAACGTTGTACTCGTCGGTGCGGAGGCGGAAGAGGCGCGCGCCGATGGCCGAATCGAGCTCATTCTGGGAGATCGCGGCATTGCCGACCGTCGCAACCGGCTTCACCCCCTCGGCAGCGGACAGGGAGAGAGGGCCAACCAGCAGCACGGCCAGAGTCATGGAAACAGTCGTTCTCATTTCTTCTCCTTTGCGCGGAAGCGACGCCGGTCTCATGGCCGGCGTCGCTGATGTGGACGAGATGGTGCTAACCGGTACAGGAGTGCTGGCCGTCGCAGGTGAAGAGCGAGTTGGGCCCAAAGTCGTCGTACCCGTCGCAGCAGGAGGGATAGAAGGGGGCGTTTCTCGATCCGTCGATGACGTCGTCACAGAAGTGCACCGTCCAGTACGCTGAGCTCGTATTACATTGATGCGAGTCGACTTCCGTCACCCACTGAACGCTGTGGTGGTTGCAGGCGCTGAAGGAGCGGCCATCGTAGGTGCCCTGCGTCACACGCGACGTTTCCGACCAACTCGGGGTGCAGTTGTCCGTGAGGCAGGCGTGATTGGCGCCGCAGGTGCTGGACGCCCAAGTGTCGCAGCTATCGATTCCCTCGTGCGTGCATTGATCGCAGTAATCGGAGCAGTGGTTGGTGGATGGATCGCAGGTGTCGCAGTCCTGCGCGTTGGCACCGACGGCAAACACGAGCAGCGCGGCCACCGAAAGAAGGATAAACAGAGCTCTCCTGTATTCGTTGGACATTGATTCTCCTCGTAGGAAGTTGAGGGTTGAGAGAGAGAGAGAGAGAGTGAAACAACGACAACCGGTTCCAATGACGCTACGTCACGTCATGGCCGCTCCTTTCCGCCGCCTCTTCTCTCTTTTCCGTGGACGGCGGGAGACCCTTGCATACTTCGAGCCGTAGTTATGGGAGGCAAAGAATGCTGACGGAAGGCCACGCCGCCGACGGCCGCACGGTCACCGAGTCTCGGATAACCATTTGAGCCAACTGGCCTTTGCTATGACTGAGAAGCAGGCAGCAGGCCGGCAAGCGGAATCGGCAATCGGCCGGACCCGCCGGTAACTTTTTCGCCTGGTGAAGCCGCGCCCGCGAAGGCGTTAACCACAGAAATACATAGGGGTTTCTCTGTGTCCTCTGTGCCTCTGTGGTTGGATGGGGTTTACTCCTTCTTCGCCTTCGGCTTCAGCAAACCGGTAGCTGGACGGGGACGGATAGCGTAACAATTGAGCAGCGTTCCCCGTCGAAACGGTTGCAGCCATGCGCGCGGCCATCCTTCTGCTTCTTGCCCTTCCCGCGGCCGGTGCCGCGAGCACCAACGTCACGCTGCTGCGCGACGGGGCGCCTGTCTCCGGCGGCGAGATGTGCCGCTTCCCGGCAGGCGATCAGGAGAATCCGTTCAAGCGGTGGCTGGCCTCGCAGGACCTGACCTGCGCCGCCGCGGGCTCGATGACCTTTCCCCCGGGGAAGTGGAGTGTCTTCGGGAGGCTCGACGGCACCTCGGTATCGGCCGCGCCTGTCGTGATCGACGGCGCCTCGGCACCGGAGACGCTTTCGCTCCCACTCGTTCCCGCCGCGACGCTGGCTCCGCTGCTTCCGGATGGTCTCGCCGGGGTCGTCTACGCGCCGCGGCTCGGCAGCGCCTTTCCGGTCGCCGCGGGGATGGCGCGCGTCTCCGTTCCGGCGGGAGAGGAGCTCTGGCTCCTCGTGGTGAAGACGTCGCTTCCGATTGCGGTCATCCCGGTTGCGGCTCTCGACGCGGGAACCGAGAGAGCCGTCAGCGCGCAGAGCGGCGGGGGATCCTTCGTCATCGGCTGGCTGTATGTCGCGGAATCCGACCGCGAGGTTTTGAACAAAGGGAACGCATCGCCGCCCCATGTCCGCCTGACGTCGGGAGGGCCTTCGCGGGACTCGTATCCGCTGCCGCCGCTGGCGGTTCTGCATGGCGCGTTCGTTTTCGTGCGCGCGGAATCGGCGGGAGAGGCGACGCTGGATGTCGGTGGCCGAGGATGGCTTCCGGATCGGCGAAGGGTGAAGGTGGCGCAGGCGGTATCCGTCGCCGAAGAGCCGCTCCATGTCCGGCCGGCGTGCACGGTCATCGTGAACTGGAGCGCGGAAGCCGGCCTGCCGGCGCTCGAACGCTCGATCGGCTCATGCGAGAAGAAGGATGATCCATCACCGCAATTCGAGATCTCGCTTTCGTCCTGCGCGCCGCCGAAGAACCCACGAGAGCCGGTCGACCCCGCCGCCTGCCAGACCATCCGTAAGCAGACGTTCACGCCCAATCCCGACTTTGGATCGGTCACTCTGGACGACATACCGTCCGGACCCTACCGCGCCGAGTTGCGCTGCGGAAAGCTTCCGCCGGTCAGCGCGATGGTCACGGCGCTGCCGATGAAGCAGGTGACCGTTCCGCTTCACGCCGCCTACCTCCAGCTCTACGGCAGCCTCACCTTCGGAGATAAGCCCCTCGGCAAGGACGCCATACTTCAGTTCGGCCGAGGTGGAATCGGGTTCGCCTCACGCGACACAGGTGAGTATCGGGCCGCATTGCTCATGCCGATCGACGTCGACTCACAGATCAACGTCGCTTCCTGTGGCGAAGGCCCCAAAGCGCTGGTTTTCGCCGATCAGCCGTCCCGAGGAAAAAACAGCCGCTTCGACATCAACATCCCCGACAACGTCCTCACGGTGACGGTGACCGATACCTTCACGCGCGCGCCCATCGCCGGCGCACAGGTGATCTACGTAGTCAACTCCCTCCGTGTCCCGCGGCGGCCGATCGCCACCCGCAACCTGATGACGAAGGGTGGGGATGCGCGGCAGCCGGGAGAAGACGCGGGGACCGTCGAGATCAAGTCCGTTCCCGAGCGCGAGATCCGGCTCTATGTGAAGCACTCCGGGTACCAGGACTACGCGGCCGATCCATTCTCCATGCTGAAGGACGAGAAGAAGAACGTCGATGTGCAACTCGTTCCGCTCCGCGGCAGCGAGGGGAAGATCCTCTCGCAAAACCCCTTCGAAAACGCCACGATCTTCTGGTTCACCTCCGCGGGGACACAAAGCGAGCACGCCGATGTCGGTCCGGACGGGACGTTCATCTTCGCCAGCGCACACGGGCCGGATGAAACGATGGCCGTGGTCTCGCGCTCGCACCCTCTGTGGGTCGTTCGTTCTCCCGATACGAGCTCCGGTACTCGCGGAAAGCCATTCGAAGTCCGCTTCCCTGATGGCCAGGCCCGTTCGCTGGAGGTCTCGATTCGGGGAGCCAACCCTCGGAGCATCACGCACATCGGGCTCGTCATCGGAGGAGTCCTCGTTCCGCCGCCCGCGCTGCGGCTGCACCAGTCTCTTCGAAACTCCCCGGCGACACTCTCCGGCCCCACGCCCCTCCCCATTCGCGACCTTGCCGAGACGGGAACGATCGATGTGATCCTCGGTCCGATGGTAGAACGGTATGTCATGCCGGACCAGATCCTGCTCCGGCGGTTTGCCACCGCGCCGCGCAAGCGCCTCGCTCCCGGCGCGACCGCGGTGGTGTTCGAACCGTAAGGAGCGTCGCCGCGCAAGGAGCGTTGGCGCTCCGGCTACTCCGCGTTGACACTCTTCTGGCAAAGACTTCACACGATCTTTTCGCAGAGCTTGCTATTCTGACTGCACAGCAATTGGTCAACCACAACCTCTGAATCTAAAACCAACGGGGACGCCTGCATCGGTATCGGTCTGCCCATGGTCTGGCCGGCCGGCGACGCATGCGTCAGGGGGCTACATGCGGATCTTGAAAGCCTTTTTCTTATCGCTCCTGGTAACCGGCTCGGCATTCGCGGCATCGCCGCTGCTCAAGTCGGCCATTCAGCTCGATCCCGGCAACACCAAGGCCACCGGCGCCTCGTTCGCCTATCGGCTGACCTATAACTGCAGCAGCACCTCCGGACCGTGCCTCAACGCCGAGGTCGACGACCTCCTGCCGGCGGCACTGGCGTTCATCTCGACGGTCCCCGCCTCCCCCACCGGCGACGTCGCGGCGATCAACGTCACGAACAACTTCGGGGGCAGCGGACGGACGCGGGTGCAGTTCGTCATGGTCACGCCTCTGACCGCGGGGAACAGCGGCGACCTGCTGATCAACGTCAAGTTCCCGAACGGCTCGACGCCCGACGGAACCGTGGCCACGAATACCGCCGACGGAATCAACCTCGGCGCGTCGCCGGGCACCTTCACCACGCCACCGGTGAGTGTCACGGCTACCGCCAGCGAACAGGTGACGGTGTCGAAGACGCTGACGACGGCGCCGGCCAACCTCGACATGCCGGAGAGCTATCGGCTGCGCATCAGCAACTCAGGGAACACCGGAACCCTGAACCTGACCGCCGTCGGACCGATCACCGACACGCTGCCGGCGGGCACGGTGTTCAACGGCGCCGCCCCCGCGGCCGACTGCGAGCCCGGCTGCGACGGCACGACGCCGGCCACCATCACCTGGACCAGCCCCTGCTCGTTGCCCGTCAACGCCGGTGCGAACTGCGACATCAACCTCAACGTCACATTCCCCTCGGGCACCTTCACCAGCGGCACCAACGTCACCAACAGCTTCACCGGCACGGCCACGGCGCTCGGCCAGCCTCCCGCCGCTCTCGGCGTCGGCTCGGTCACGCACTCGGTCACCACCTTTGTTCCCAACCCCATCGCTTCCCTTTCGAAAAATATGGCCGGCGGCACGCCGAACCCGCCCACGCTCAACCAGACCTTCAGCTACGACTTCGTGCCGTCGATCTCCAGTCCCGGGAACGTCCCGCTCGACAACATGACCGTCATCGACACGCTGCCGGTGCAGATGCTGGTGTCCTCGGTAACGACCGGCGCCTACAACAACCTGAGCGACTTCGCCGCCGGTGTCGGCGTACGTGTCAGCTACGAAAAGAGCACGTCGCCCGGCGTCTTCACACTATGGGGAAGCTCGCCCAACACCACCACCAACACGACGCTGACCGCGCCGCCGCCGGGTCTTGGCGCCGGCGAATTCCTGACCAGAGTGAAGTGGGAGTACGGTCAGGCACAGGTGGGGATGGGACCATCGACCCGGCCAAATGTCACCGGCAAGATCGTCAATCCTGACAATGCCGGCGCCCCTGTGGCCTTCGGCAACAACATTCAGAACTGCACTGCCCTATCCGCGGTTTACACCCCAGGCCCAACGAACGTGAACGTCAACGGTGTCTGCCGCAACTTCACCCTCAGCGGCCCCTTCGTGCAGCTCAATCCCGCCAAGGACAACCTCTCCGGCGGCGGCCCGTTCAACCCAGGACAGGCCGTCTCCTTCCGCCTGCATGTCCGCAGCGCCTCGCAGTCGAGCGATCCAGCGCCGCTGCAGAACATCGTCGCGGCCGACCTCCTGCCGGTCGACCTCGTGTTCACTTCCTGGACCTTCGACGACCAGGGCACAGGCCTCCCGGCGCCGCAGACATTCACGCAGATTCCGAACTACGCAGGCACCGGACGGGTGCTGTTGCGCTGGTCGTGGAACGCCGGCAGCGGCAGCCTCGGCGTCAACCAGCAGGTCTTCATCAACATCAATACGACGGTGCGCACCGGCGCGGTCTTCGGCTCGCTGACCAATACCTTCGATCTATCGTCCAACACGCCGGGCCTTGCGCAACGCTGCAGCGGAAGCTCGACAACCGACGCGCTCGACCTCAACGGCAACGCAAGCACGTCCGATACGCTTTGCACGGCCAACGGTTCGGCCACCATCGCGCCGATCGCGCAACTGGCGTCGGCGAAAACGATCAAGGGAACCTGCGACGGCGGCGCCGTTTCCACATCGGCGGGCACCCTGGTCGGCGGCGCCATCGAGTACCACCTCAGCGTCAGCAATCCGGGCACCGTCCCGATGCAGAACTTCGTCCTGATCGACATCCTGCCATTCGTCGGTGACACCGGCGTGCGCGACACCAGCCCGCGCGGATCGCAATGGACGCCGCTCCTGGCCGCACCGATCACGCCGCCGGCCGGCACCACCATCTATTACACGACCACGGGTAATCCCTGCCGCGGCGAGGTGGGGGGACCGACGAGCGGCTGTACCGCGCCGAACTGGACGACGGTCGCACCCGACCCGATCACCAGCGTCCGGGCATTCAAGATCGACTTCGGCTCGAAAGTCCTAGGACCGGCCGACGTCCTCAACTTCACCTATTCGATGGTCGCCCCCGGCAACACGCCGCCGGGAACCAACGCCTTCAACTCCTTTGCCTATCAGGCCGATCGTTCGGACGGACTGGGATCGCTGGCCGCGGAGCCGCAGAAGGTCGGCATCTCCCTCGGGAGCTGCGTCGCCGCCGGCCTCGGCGACTTCGTCTGGGTCGACCTGAACCACAACGGCATTCAGGACGACGGTCCGACGGGACTCAATAACGTCTATGTGCAGCTCTTCAGCCCGGGACCGGACGGCATCCAGGGCACAGCGGACGACGTTCCCCTCAGCTCCACGATCACCAGCAACAGCCCGACCAACCAGCCCGGCTGGTACAACTTCCCCGGCCTCGCGCCCGGCAGCTACTACGTCAAGGTCACGCCGCCGCCGACCTTCGTCTTCACCCTGCAGCACGCCGGCACCAGCGCCCTCGACTCCGACGCCAACCCCGCCACCGGCGCGTCGCCGGTGGTCACGCTGGCGGCGAACCAGTTCAACCCCGACATCGACTTCGGTCTCTTCACCACGCACCCGGCGGCGCTCGGCAACTACGTCTGGTTCGACCGCAACAGCAACGGCATCCAGGACGAAGCGGTCACCGACGGCGTCAACGGAGTCACGGTCAAACTCTTCGTCGACAACGGCGACAACACGCCCGGCGCGGGCGATGTGCTGGTGGCGACTACCGTGACCGGCGACGACGTCTTCGGCCGTCCCGGCTACTACCTCTTCGACGGCCTCACGCCGGGGCTCTCGTACTACGTGCAGTTCGTCCTTCCCGCGATTGCTACCGGCTTCACCTCGCAGCACACTGGCGCGGACGGAACCGTCGACTCCGACGCCAATACGAGCACAGGCAACTCCCAGCTCGTCACTCTGGCGCCGGATGAATTCAACCCAACGATCGACGCCGGCATCTTGACCAGCTCCGGCATTCTGGCCCTCGGCGATCAGGTCTGGCTCGATACCAACAACAACGGCATCTTCGAGCCGCAGAACGGCGAGACCGGAATCGACGGCGTTCGTCTCGATCTCTACCGCGACATCAACAACGACGGGCTCCCCTCGCTCGACGAGTACCTCGACACCACCACCACCGGCACGGTCTCGGGCTTCGCCGGCCGCTATCGCTTCAGCAACCTCGCGCCCGGAAACTACATCGTGGTCGTCCATCCCTCGAACTTCGCCGGCGGCGGCGCGCTCTTCGGCCTCTCCACCAGCACCGGCAACGACCCGGCGCCCGATCCCGATGACGACGTCAATGGCGACGACAACGGCACGAACCTCGGTGCTCTGATCGGCAGCAAACCGATCACTCTCACCAACGGCGGTGAACCGACGTCGGAGGATGGCGATCCCAACACCAACCTCACTCTCGACTTCGGCTTCATCACCTCCTCGCCCTCTCCGCTCTTCTATGACTACGGCGACGCTCCCGACACCGGCAGCGGCACCGGCCGCGGGAACTACAACACCACCGCGCTCGACAACGGCCCGTTCCATCTTCTCGGCGTTCCGAACGCGCCCTACCTCGGACAATGCGTCGACGGCGACAGCGGCTTCCTGCAGAACGCAACCGCCACCGCCGATGACACAGGCCCGCACTCGCTCGTGGTCGGCACCTGCGCCGGCACCTCGGACGAAGACGGCGTCACCTTCACCGGCCCCTTCACGCCCGGCACGACCGCCGCATTCACGGTCACGGCCGGAGGCGGCCCCACGCAATGTCATCTCGACGCCTGGGTCGACTGGAACCAGGATGGCATCTTCGGTAACTCACCCGGCGAGCAGATCGCCACCAATCTCATCGTCCCCCTCGGCCCGCCAACGGTGCTGTCGCCCTTGGTTCCTGCCGACGCAATCCCCGGAACCACCTACGCCCGCTTCCGCTGCTCCTCGGCCGGCAACCTGCCGCCGACCGGGCCGGCCGCGGACGGCGAAGTCGAAGACTACGCCGTCGGCATCATCGGCTTCGACTATGGCGATGCTCCTGCCAGCTATGGCACGTCCGGAGCCGGCGCGGCCCGCCACCGCATCGTACCGGGCACGAATCTGACCCTCGGCCAATGCGTCGACACGGAGCTCGACGGCCAGCCGAGTGTCGGGGCCAATGGAGACGACGGCAGCGCCGGCACCAGCCGCATCGGCACCTGCGCCGATGACGAAGACGGCGTCGTTTTCACCTCCCCGATCGCCACCTGCACGACCGCCAGCGTGACGGTAACCGCCGGCGCCGCTGGAAAACTCGATGCCTGGATCGACTTCAATCGCAATGGCACGTTTAACGACGCCGGCGAACAGATCTTCGTCAGCCAGCCGCTCAATGCCGGACCGAACAACCTGACCTTCAACGTCCCCTGCACGGCCTCCGGCGGTTTGTCCTACATGCGCTTCCGGCTCTCCTCGGCCGGCGGGCTCGGACCGACAGGCGACGCGCCGGATGGCGAGGTCGAGGACTACGCCGTCACCATCAAGACGGTTGACTTCGGTGATGCTCCGAACACCTACGGCACGACCTTCGCGTCCAACGGCGCGCGGCACGTCGTCGTCCCCGGCTTCTCGCTCGGGGCGACGATCGATTCCGAGCCCGACGGACAACCGAATGCGACGGCCACGGGCGACGGCGCGGATGAAGATGGCGTCAGCTTCACCGGCGGCTCGCTCTTCCACGCCTGCAACACCCAGAGCCTCACCGTCACCCTGACCAACACGGCCGGCATCACCACGCCGAAGCTCGACGCCTGGATCGACTTCGACGGTGACGGCGTCTTCGACAACCCGCGCGACCACGTCGTGATCGCGGCGCCGCTCGTCGCCGGAGCGAACGTCATCAACGTCAACGTCCCGTGCGACGCCAAGACACGCACGACCTACGCCCGCTTCCGTCTCTCGTCGACCGGTACGGCAACACCGACCGGCCAGGCCATCGATGGAGAAGTCGAAGACTACCTCGTCACCACCGCCGGCCTCGACTTCGGCGATGCGCCCGACCCCGCCTATCCGACGACGCTGGCCTCGAACGGCGCCCGCCACTACGTGATCCCGGCGAACAATCCGACTCTCGGACCGACGGTCACCACCGAGCCCGAGGGGCAACCGAATGCAACAGCCACCGGCGACAGCGGTGACGATGGCGTCACCTTCCCCGCCCCGCTCATCCCCGGCACCACCGGCTCCATCACACTGACTGCCGGCCCCACAGGCGGCACGGTCACCTGCTGGATGGATTTCAACCACAACGGTTCGTGGGGGGACGCCACCGACCACATCGTCACCGACACACTGCTGCCGGGCGGAACCTCGCATACCTTCAACTTCCCCATTCCGGTCCCAGCGGTCTCCGGGCCGACGATGACCCGCTGCCGTATTTCATCGCTCGGCGGCCTGGCACCAACCGGCGTTGCGCCTGACGGAGAAGTGGAAGACTGGGCGGCAACGATGCTGGTGGCCCATCCGCAGATCGGCGTCGGCGAATGCCTGGTCTCGACGCAGATCAACGATTCGGTGGCCACCGACATCGGTCTCGACGTCCGCGTCACGAACACCGGCAACGTTCCGCTGACGTCGGTCACCCTGCACACGCCGCTGGCAACCCTGCTCGCGCCGGCGACCTACACGATCCTCTCCCTGACCGCCACCGGTCTGGCGGTCAACCCCGGATACAACGGCAACAGTAACGACAATCTGCTGGCGGCGGGAACGACCCTGACCGCGGCGCAAAGCGGCGTCGTTCACCTCGTCATCCGGGTCAATCCGCAGGGCGTGACCGCTACCTATCAGTCGTCATCCACCGCCACCGGTGTTGCCCCCGACACATCGGTCGTCAGCGATATCTCGCAAGACGGCTGCAACGTCGATCCCGACAACGACGGCAACCCCGGCAACAACAGCACCCCGACCCCGTTCCTGGTGGCCGTGCTGGTCCCGGCTCTGAGCATGTGGGTGCTGATGTTCCTCGGCGCGGTGCTGGCGGCGATTGCGGTGCGGAGGGTGTAGAAGTAACACGTCTCCAAAGAGCGCCGGCGGCTCAGCGGAGCGCTGGCGCTTGTTAGAATGAGACCCATCAAAAGCGGGTGAGGCGATTGTGCTCGTCATGCTGGAGGAGCAGGAGAAACGACGGGACTATTGTGATCGGGGATCCAGATGGCGAAACAACTTCTTACTACGCCTCACGCGGATACCATGCGCGAACCAGCACACGAGGACCAGAAGTATCCACCAGAGCCAGCGGGCTGGCCGCCACGGTAGGCAGCGCATTGAGTGCTGATGTTAAGAAATTATTCATCAACAGACCCGCTGGGCGTGTGGGATTTTGACAGCTCCCGCAAACTCAGGCACCGCTGGGCTTCACCCTATATTCCTTGATCTTATGCAATGCTTTCCTAACGTTCTCGTTTGGATTCCGGCCGTGTCCGCGACGCAGCGCTTCGTAAAGCGTAGTCGCAATCCGCAATTGCTTCTTAGCCTTCGACATATGAATCGTAGCCGTGACGAGAACATCGCCGGTACTCCAAATCAGGGACTCGAAACTTGTCGTCACAGCTTTCGTGGACCACGTACGTTGTGCAAGCGTCTCATCGTGCAGCTCGTATATCACCTGCCGCACGTGGTGCGGCGCTTGCCTTAGTGAAATCTGAATAACGTAGTAGCCGTCCTCCATCTCGGGCCTGCCATCAAGCAGGCTGAATCGAGCCCAAATCTCCGGATCCGCATCACTCCGGACATGGCGAGCGGGCAATGCTTTCCACAAATCAACCCACGGGGTACCACGGCCTGTCGTGAAGTCAATATAGTGAAACCCTGCCAATCTTGGATGAAGTCTTGTCTTTTCCCTTAGGACCGGTATTACGCGTACTCCCGCTCCGAGCGCGAATGCCCACTCATATGTCACGTACTGCGACCGCGTTGCTCGCGGTGACATGACAACCACCAGCACTTCAGCCTCTCGAAGCGCGTCGTCGATGGCCTCACGCCAATCGTAGCCACCTCGCAAATCGCGAAGATCTTGCCAAGGCGTCCGCTGCGAGGCCCGCAAACGGCGAGTCAGGTCAGCGGCAAAGTTTCGATCTTCACGCGCATAAGACACAAACACGTGCTTCATGAGTCTCTCACATCGTTCTCCGCACCCTTTTTCTCAAAGGAATAGTGTAACTCCAAGCCGCGCCACGGGAAGTTACGACAAGACTCTTCCACCGTCGCGATAGGGATTCTGGGATTTCGACCACCATTCCTGGAGCATAAACCAGCGTCTCGCTGGCCGGCCCGACGGCGTCTCGCCGCTGAGGGTTACCGGAAATGGAGTCTTGCCCCTCCGGCACCGAGATGGCTCCGGACCAGCCGGCGAAACGCCAGCGCTCCGTCAAAGACGCCAGCGCTCCTTAGCGTAGCCGCGACTTCGCCGTCGGTTCCAGCCGGAGCTTTTGCACCACGGGCAACGGCAGCGGCTCAGATCCGAACGACACGATCACGTGCTCGCCCGCGCGCACCGGCAGCGCCGGATACGTATTCTCCGCGGGCTCCGTGCGCAGGAGCGGCATCGAAACGGCCCCGTCCCATCCATCGGCCTCGTAGACCGTGAGATCGAGCAGCGGCGAATCGAGGCGCGTCGGAAACGGGAAACGCGGATCGGCGAGGCGGAGGAGGAGGACGTCGTCCGAATCGATCATCGTGGCGTTGGCCTCATCGCGATGCGCTTTCCAGACCGGGCCGCCGTAGAAGCGCGCCAACGCTTCCTTGCGGCGCACCATGTCCGGGAAGCCGCGGAACCAGACGAAGCGATCGGGATCGTCGAGATCGCGGAACGAGCCGAGGACGCGCATGCCGGCGGCCTCCTGGGTGTCGATGAAGGCGCGCTCGAACAGCTCGATGAGGACGTCACGCTGGCCGGGATGGAGCGTGTACTGGCGGAGCTCGAAGACCTCGCTCACAGGACCCGCTCCTTCTCCATGATCCAGTTCGTCTCCCACGTCTTTCCGCCATCGTCTGAGAAAGCCTGCTCCCAGCGCGCCGTGTTCTCCGACTCGTGCATCCAGAGGAAGCGGACGTAGATCATGCGGCCGCGGAACAGCTCCTGATCGTAGAACTCGCCCACGCCGTTCTTCCAGGCGCCGGTCATCGGAGGATCGAGCTTGCCGTTGTTGCGGTTGGCCCAGTAGATGGTCCACTGCTCTGACTTCGGGTCGTAGAGGCGCAGGGTCATGCCATGGATCTCGCCCCATGGGCTCTCCAGCGCCTCGTACTCGTCGATGTTGGCCAGCCCACCCCACACCGGCCGCGCGAAGTAGGTCGAGTCGAACTCCAGCCACTCTCTGCTTCCCGCCAGCGGCTCCTTGAGGCGCCGGTTGTGGATCTTCCAGTTGCCGAAGATGAAATCGAAATCGTGGTTGCTCATGCGGACATCGTAGGGATCCAGTGGTCTGTTCACCATGACCACTACAATGATTTTCGCTATGACCACCCTCGTAACCTTCGACAACCGCTCCGGCATCCCGTTTTACAAGCAGATCTACGACGGCTACCGCGGGGCCATCCTCTCCGGGCGCCTCCGTCCCGGCGAACGGCTCCCCTCCACACGCGCCCTGGCCGCGGAGCTGAATGTTTCGCGGCTGCCGGTGGTGAACGCCTTCGAGCAACTGCTGCACGAGGGGTACATCGAAGGGCGGGCGGGATCAGGGACGTATGTGAAGGACTCCATCCCCGACGAGCTGGCGCGCCCGGTCATGGCGCCGCCGCAAAGGACCGCGGCGCTGCTACGCCCCGCGCCGCCGCGTCTCGGACCGTTTTGCGTCAGCCTTCCAGCGCTCGACCGCTTTCCGCTGCGGCTCTGGTCGCGGCTCGTAGCGAAGCACGCCAAACAATTGACGATCGAGCAGATGGCCTACGGCGACGCGGCGGGACACGCGCCGCTGCGTCGCGCCGTCGCCGATTACCTCCGTACGTCGCGCGCCGTGCATTGTGACGCCAGCGAGGTGCTGATCGTCTCCGGCTCGCAGATGGCGCTCCAGATCTGCGCCCGCGCTCTCCTCGGGCGCGGCGGGACGGTCTGCATCGAAGAGCCGGGGTATCCGGGCGCGCGCGAGGCATTGACCGGCACCGGCGCGCGCATCGTCCCCATCCCCGTCGACGACGAAGGGATCGTCGTCGACCAGATCGGCCGCAGGGTCCGGGCCGTCTACGTCACCCCTTCCCATCAATACCCGCTGGGGATGTCGATGTCGGCGTCACGTCGCCTGGCCCTTCTGGAATGGGCGCGGCGCGGCGGCGCCTGGATCATCGAGGACGATTACGACAGCGAGTACCGCTACGCCAGCCGCCCCCTCGGCGCGCTGCAGGGGATGGACACCGCCTCGCGCGTCATCTACATCGGCACCTTCAGCCGCGTCCTCTTCCCCGCCCTTCGCCTCGGATATGTGGTCGTGCCGCGCGATCTGATGGACTCCTTCGTCCGCCACCGCGAGTCGATCGATCTCTTCTCTCCTCTGCTCGAACAACTCGTGCTCACCGAGTTCCTGACCGAGGGCCATTTCGGGCGGCACGTCCGGCGCATGCGCGCGCTGTACGAGAAACGCCGCGACGCCCTCGTGCGCGGCCTTCGCGAACACGCCGGCGGCCTCGTGCCGCACAACATCGACGCGGGACTGCACATCGCGACGTTCCTTCCCGAGGGGGTGGACGACCGCAAAGTGGTACGGGACGCCGCCCTCCGCGGCCTCGACGCGATCGCACTGTCGGCCTGCTACGCCGGCCCGCGGGCGAAAAGCGGACTGGTTCTCGGCTTCGGCGGCACGAGCGAACGACGGATCGCGGTGGCGTGCCGGACGCTGGGAGAGGTGTTGAGTGCGCAGGAGTACCCGGATTCAGGACGAGCTTGATATTCACGCGACTTGTGATGGGG
>Ga0210402_10003202_pt1 | contig 15466 bp, 14 predicted proteins | sample IncBWC7MmetaG_FD_161055 | JGI IMG/M metagenome (GOLD analysis project Ga0210402, IMG submission 161055) | Forest soil microbial communities from Barre Woods Harvard Forest LTER site, Petersham, Massachusetts, United States - Inc-BW-C-7-M | ecosystem: Environmental > Terrestrial > Soil >...
TGAACCTTCCGCTTTCCCATTATCAACGGTCCCAACGAAACCTCCAGCGGTTCCGACGGTACGCCGATGGCAAGGAGCTCTCCGCCCGCGCTCAAACCTCCAACCACGTCCGACATTGCCTTTGCGTTTGGCGCTGTCGCCAGGATCACGCGTGCCCCGCCCAGCTTCTGCAACTCCTCCGACGCATTTTTCGCTGCGCTGTCGATGTACGCCCACGCCCCCAGCTTTTTCGCCAACGTGCCATTCTCCGGGCCCCTTCCGATCCCCACCACGCGATATCCGAACTTCGCACCATACTGGATCCCCAAATGTCCCAGGCCACCGATTCCCTGCACCGCCACCAGGTCGCCCGGCCCCGCGCCGCTGTGCCGTAGGGCATTGAACGTCGTAATACCCGCGCACAGCAGCGGACCTGCTTCCGCCGCATTCAACTCCTCCGGCAACCGCGCCACCGCTTCGTGCCGCGCGATCATGTATTGCGCGTACCCGCCATCCCGCGTTAGTCCGTTGATTTGTTCGTTTTTACAGGTAATAAATTCGCCGCGTCGGCAAGACTCGCACACGAAGTCATGTCCGCCATGCCATCCAGTTCCCACGCGATCGCCCTTTTTCCATTCCATGACGCCCGCGCCAACTTCGTCAATCACACCCGCGACTTCGTGGCCCGGCACGCGGGGATAGGTTATCCACGGAAACGCGCCGAACTTCGTTGCCGCATCGCTATGGCAAACGCCGCAGGCCTGCACCTTAATCCGGACTTCTCCAGCCCCCGGCACCGGCATCTCCCGCTCAACCAGTTCGAACTCAGCCCCCGCCTTGCTCACTTGTGCCACCAGATTCTTCGTCATCGCGTCTCTCCACACAGTCTTATCGTTTTCATCTTGCAAGCCAGCCCAGTGTGCATATTGTAACGAGATTGAACTTGCGTCACGGTTGGATGTAACTCACAGCTTTTCGGTTAGAAGTTTCTGTCGAACTCCACCACTTATCGCCCCTGCGTGGTGACCCTGTGGCGCAACCCCCGTCTACTGTTCCTTCCTTCGCTCGGGTTGCTCCGAGGACTTCCCACTGCGGACTCCATCCCGATGTACTTCTCCTTCAGCAGTTCCGTGTTTCCGTCCACATACGCCGTCACCGGCGTTCCCTGTGCGATTACCACGTCCCTCCCGCGTATGAACAAGAACATCGGGGCCATTGGGAAAAACAAAACCCCCGCGCCGATCATCGCGGCGGTCATCACGCCCTGGCGTCCCTTTCCCGTTGTATCCTGCACCGCGCGCAGCTTTGCCCGCGAGCCGTCCGCCAGCCGCTTTTCTTCGATGCGCACATTTAATTTTCCGGCGCGGCCCAATCGCCGCCTAGCCTGAGCCTCCACGATAGTTCCATAGGCAAGCGCACCCTCCTGGTGAGCATCAGGTGGTTGGGTTCCGACTGGCTGGCGACTTCGGTGAAATAGTTGTCGCAAAGCGTGAATTGCCGCGCGTAGGAAAAATAAGACGAAATATCGGTCTCTTTGTATTGCGATTTCACCGCCTTCGTCGCGCGTTCCAACCAGGCGGTGCGGTCGTGGCGCGGATCGCCTCCGACGGGCGGATCCTGCGCCGCCGGCAGAATGGTTCCATTCACACCGGGGAATGAGCCGACGTAGTTGTCGAAGCTGTGATTCTCCTTGACGATAGTCACCGCGTGTTCAATCGAGTTGTGAGGTTTCATACTGCTCTCCTGCTGAAATTCGCCGCCGTCTCAGAGAATCTCATTATTCCCTTACGATTTTCTGAACATCTCCCTTCCTCTCGCGCTGCCGTGGTGTACACTCACTGATACTTAAGTTCCGGTACCCGGCACGCACCGCCAGGCGTGCACTTTGAGGTCAGCTTGCTCCCTCTTGGCAAGTTTTCCAAGCTCCTCATCGCCCTCGCCCTTCTTGTAGCGGCGCTCCTTATCCTTGACCTGGTCACAATCCACACTTTCGCCATGCGTCTTCTGTTCTCCAATTCTCTCGATTTCTTCATCGTTTTACTCGCGGCTCTCGCGTCGTTTGATGCCGCCCGCGGTTCGCAGGGTTACGCTCGCCAACTCTGGGCGCTCCTAGGGATCGCCCTCTCCCTGGAAGCGGTGGCCCAAGCCATCACCACCTATTATCAGAGCTACGTTCCGGGCTCCTCGCAAATGCCTGTGCCCTCGGACATCCTTTTCTTTGTCTGGGCCGCTCCGGTGTTCATGATGTTTCTTCCGGCTGCCGACGAAAAATCCCTCGGCTGGGATTGGCTTCGCACCCTCGACTTTGCGCAGATTGCCATCGTTGCCATCACCGCTTATCTTTACTTTTTTTATTCCCCGTCCAGATGGCTCGCCAGTACCTCCGACATTCCTCGTCAAATCCTTATCCTTTACATCATTCGTGACGCGTTTCTCTCGCTCGGCTTTTTCGTTCGTTCACGCAATGCCACCTCGCGCGGTCTTCGCTCGTTTACCTCCGGGCTTTTCCTGGTGTTTTTACTCGCCCTTTTGTCCGACACCGAATATCTTGCTACCCTGCATACTTCAACCGGCGCCGCCAGTTGGGGAGATTTTCTTTTCCTGTTTCCCTGGCTCGCGGTGATTATCCTTGCCGTGATCTCGGCGCGCCGCGGCCAGAATGCCATAACTGAACCGGTCTCGCATTTCGGCGATCTGGCCGTTACTCACGGCATCCCAGTGGTGATACCTCTCGTCGTACTGCTCATGGGCCGCAACCTCGCCCGCGATCAATTTGCGGTTGCCTGGCTCGCGATTGTTGCCTCGTTCATTTGCTCCGCAGTCCGCCTAATCCTCACCAATCGCAAGCAGCGTCGCGTTTCCCAGGAACTTCTGGAAACCGAGCGTGCCCTGGCGCATTCCGAGCATTTGCTCTCTTCCGCCTTCCGCTCCAGCCCCGACGGATTCGCCATCAACGTGTTTCCCGATGGCCCCTACCTCGACGTCAACGACGGCTTCACCCGCCTCACCGGATATACCCGGGAGGAAGTCCTCGGCAAAACACCGCTCGAACTCAAAGGGTGGACGGAACCCGCCCTCCGAGCTGAAGTCCTCTCTCCACTAAGCGAAGGGAAAGAAATCCGGAACGTCGAGTTCGCTTTCCAAACCAAATCCGGTCAACTTCGCACGGGCCAACTCTCCGGTTCGCTTCTCGAAATCGATGGCCGCCGTTGCGCTCTCGTCGCCTTCCGCGATATCACCGAATATCGCCGCGCCGCTGACGCTCTCCGCGAAAGCGAAGAACGCTTTCGTTCCTTTGTCGAAAATCTTCACGTTGGGATCGTTGCCAGCAGCCCGATCGGAGAAATTCTTTATGGCAATCCCGCCGCTCTTAATCTTTTCGGGCTCCGCCTCGAACAAGTGACCGGGAAACTGCTCATCGACCTTCAGTTGGAGCCACTTCGCGAAGACGGCTCTGTGCTTCCTGATTCCGAAGGCCTGATTCCCACCGTTGTCAGCGCCCGCCGGCCTATTCTTAATCGTGTCGTCGGCTGGCGGCACCTGCAGTCTCAAAAAACGATCTGGACTCTCATCGACGCTGTTCCCCAGTTCAATTCCTCCGGCGAAGTCTTAAATATCCTCGTCTCCCTCACCGATCTTTCCGAGCAGCGCCGCGCGACCGAAGCCCTCCGCGAGAGCGAGGAGCGATTTCGCACGCTCGTGCGCGATCTTCACGTCGGGGTTGTCCTCACCGATCCCGATGGCGCATTCGAGTTCGTCAATCAAGCGGCCCTACGGATGTTTAATGTTTCGAACGAGCAGCTCATCGGACGCACTGCCCAAAGTCTCGGCTTGAAACCCATCGACGAGAATGGACGCGACATATCGGACTTCGATCGCCCCGTCTCGACCGTCCTGCGCACCCGGCAACCCATCCGCCAGACCACCATGGGCTGGCGCATTCCCGGCGTCCCTGAAATCCTCTGGATTTTCGGCAACGCCGTGCCGCAATTCAATCCCGACGGTTCCTTGCTTCGCGTCATCTCCTCGTTTACCGACATTACCGATTTGAAAAACGCCGAGCGGGCCATTCACCAACTCTCGACAGAACTCCTCAAGCTCCAGGACGAAGAGCGCCGGCGCATCGGCCGCGAACTTCATGACGGCATGGCGCAAACCGTTCTCGCCGTCAATCTCAGCCTTGCGCAGCTTCGTCATTCCGCCCAGCCCCTCAACGAAGCTTCTCACCGCGCGTTGGAGAAGGCGCGAGAACTCCTTCAGCAGATGTCCCGCGAAATCCGCACGCTCTCGTACCTGCTGCATCCTCCGCTGCTCGACGACCTTGGCCTGGTTTCCGCTCTTAAGGAGTATGTCAATGGGTTCAGCGAACGCAGTGGCATCGAAACGTCGCTCGAACTGCTCAGCAGTTTTCGGCGCTTACCGCAGATCGCCGAAACCGCTTTCTTCCGCATCACTCAAGAAAGTCTCGCCAACATCCAACGTCACTCCGGCAGCAAGCGTGCCAAGGTGGTTCTCCGTGAAGATTCGGAGTGCGTCACGCTCGAAATCACCGACTTCGGCGGCGGCATGACGATTCCCTCGAATGGCGCACCCCACCGCGGCCAGCCGCGACTCGGCGTTGGCATCCCCGGCATGCGCGAACGCATGGCGCAGCTCGGCGGCTCGCTTGAAATCGATTCCAGCGCCAACGGAACCACCATCCGGGCCAGAATTCTGTTTACCGCTGCTGTTCTGAAGGAATCAAACTATGCCGCCACTCTCTATCCTGATCGCGGATGATCACGCCGTCGTCCGCGCCGGACTACGCACTCTTCTCGAGTCGCGCACCCGCTGGCAGGTTTGCGCGGAAGCCGCGGACGGCCGTGACGCCGTCGAAAAGGCCGTGCAGCACAAGCCGCACATTGCCATTCTCGACATCGGGATGCCACTCCTTAACGGTGTTGAGACCGCCCGCCAAATCCGCAAGGCCTCGCCGTCTACGGAAATTCTGATTCTCACCATGCATGAGTCCGACGATCTGGTTCAACAGGTGGTTGAAGCCGGAGCCCGCGGCTACATTCTAAAAGATGAAGCCGACCGGGTCCTGCTCGACGCCGTGCAGGCCCTCAGCCAGCACAAGCCATTTTTCTCTACCCGCGTTTCGGAAGCCGCTGTCACTGCGGACTCCTCCGACAACGCAAAATCCTCCCGTTCACGCCTGACACCACGCGAACGCGAGATCCTTCAGCTCCTCGCCGAAGGCAAGAGCAACAAGGAAGTCGCCAGTCTCCTCAACATCAGCGTCAATACGGCCGAAGCTCACCGCGCCAACATCATGCTTAAGCTGGACTTCCACTCGCTGGCCGAGATGGTCATGTACGCCATCCGCAACAACATCATTCGAACCTGAGTGCCATCCCGGCATCCCCCCACTCCGTCTTATCTGGTCGCTGCTATCCAAATCGCGTACTTCCCTAGTGAATATCCACTAGGCAATCTCCCCCATTCCTTTGCCCCGGCTTTCGCGTCAATATGAACGAACTTTAACAATCTCCATTCTGGAGCAGCAATGCCGCACATTGAACCCATCCGCGTCCTGGTAGCTGATGATTCGCCGACCGCTCTGCGTTCCGTATGCGACTACCTGGATTTTGCCGGAGGGCTGGAAGTGGTCTGTACGGCGAGCGATGGCGTCAACGTCGTCCAGCTTGTGGCCCAGCACCAACCCGACCTTGCGCTCCTCGATTTCCGTATGCCGCGCCTCAATGGTCTGCAAGCAGCGCAGCGACTTCGCCGCTCGCATCCTGCGCTGCGCGTCATCATCTATTCGGAAATTCAAGGCTCCACGATGGAGGAGGAGTGCCACAATCATGGTGCGGATGGGTACGTTTCAAAAGGCCGTCTTCCTGACGGCCTGCTCGAGGAAATCCGTCGCCTTTTCCCGGATTCCGTTGTGTAGGCAAGTGCTCACGCAGTAGGGCCGATGCCACTGCGGTTCCTGCACCAACTGGGCGTGTGCCCTGATGTTTTCGTGAAGCTATCGAAGCCATGCGGTGGCTTTAGACAAAAAAATGAGGAGTGTTCCGAAAGACCGATGTTAAACGCTGGTTCTCAAGTTCTGTTTTTGGGCGAACTGCCCTTCTGGCTCAAGATTTCCCAATCCATCGTGGAAGTGCCGTCTTCTGCTTTCAAGATTTGCCGCGCACCTTCTTTGACTGAAGCGCTTCGTCGCCTCAATTCGGAATCGTGGCAAGCGCTTCTCGTCGATCTCAGCCACCCATCCGCTCAGGAGCTTCTGGCCGCCCGGAAGCTCACTGACGGTCTGGATTGCCTTCCTGTCGTCGCGCTGCTTCCCATTTTCGACGCGCAATTTCAGCAAGCCGCCGCAGCCGCTGGTGCCGCCGCTTCGCTGGTCCTCGCGGATGTGAACGTCGCGTCTCTGCAACACGCGCTGGTCACCGCCATCAACACCGAAACTCTTCGAAATTCTTCCCGAAAGGCAAGCCCCATGTCATTTCCGTTCGAGCAACCAGCCGTCGATGGCCGCCCCGTCTCTAAGCTTGACGCCATTTCTCACGCCATCAACAATCTTCTCTGCGTGATCAATGCCAATGCCGACATTCTCACGGATCAACTTGATCCCTCTCACAACGCTGTCCGCAGCGTCTCCCAAATCAAAAAAGCCACCAAATCCGCAGCCGACCTCATGCGCCTGCTGAAAACCCCCTGACCTATTCACGTGTGGGGGCACGAAACTTCGTGCTCCTCTTGGGGATCTCTGCTCCTTCCTCTACTTTTGACTTCTCTATCTCCCTCCTCTACTCTCTCCACATGCCAACCACCAATCGTCAATGGATCCTAGCCAATCGTCCCACTGGTCTTATTACTCCCGACGTCCTGCAACTAACAGAATCTCCCGTACCTGTGATCGCCGACGGCCAAGCCCTCGCCAAAGTAAAATATCTCTCCATCGACCCCACCATGCGCGTCTGGATGAGCGACTTCCCTCAATACATGCCTCCTGTCCAGCTCGGCGAAGTTATGCGCGCCTTCGGCCTGGCCGAAATCACCGAATCCCGCCACCCGAATTTCAAGAAAGGCGACAAAGTTTCCGGTCTCACCGGTCTGCAGGAATACTGCGTGCTCATCGGCGACGAGAAGCGAGCCTTCCAGAAACTTCCCAGCATCCCATTCCTCTCCGACACCAATTTCCTGAATCTTCTCGGTATCAACGGCCTGACCGCCTACTTCGGCTTGCTTGAAGTAGGCAAACCACAATCCGGCGAGACCCTCGTTGTTTCCGCCGCCGCCGGCGCCACCGGTAGCATCGTCGGCCAGCTCGGCAAGATTCACGGCTGCCGTGTGGTCGGCATCGCCGGCACCGATGAAAAGTGTAAATGGATTAAGGACGATCTCGGCTTCGACGCCGCCATCAACTACAAGCATCCCGACTGGAAAGCCCAATTAGCCGCGGCCACTCCTAAAGGGGTGGACATCAATTTCGAAAACGTTGGCGGCGAGATTATGCAAGCCGTTCTCGACCGCATGAATCTCCACGGCCGCGTTGTCCTTTGCGGCCTCATCTCCGGCTACACCAAGCACGACCCCAACCTCGCCAGCTTTGGCCAGCTCATCATCAAACGCCTTCGCGTCGAAGGCTTCCTGATCATGGATTACATCCCGCGGTTTATGGACGCGGGCCAGAAACTAGGCATGTGGAAGATGACCGGCAAATTGAAAGACCGCCAAACTATTGTCAAGAGCCTCGAAAAAGCCCCTGAAGCCATCAACATGCTCTTCCGCGGCGAAAACATCGGCAAACTCATCGTCGAACTCTAGCCGCCCGCTGCAATCTCCGACCCGCGGATCATCCGTCTCCGCAAACTCTGTACTCGCACGCGCCAAAGTTCCCAGTTGGATTGAACCCGCTGCTCCTGCCCTGCCTGGGATCATTAGGGGGTTTACCCGAGGGTGTTTACAGGATTTAATGGAATGCTTCCAGGCCATGAAAAAAGTATGAATAACCCGTGTCTGAGCGGTAGATATCAGCCGAACGGCGAGCCTATGTGATTGAATCCAAGGCGCGGCCTTGCGCGGCTGGTTTCGTTCGAAGAACTTATGGCCCACCAGCTCACCCGGCGCAATCAGGACAGCGCCTCTCACCTCTTACCTTGCCCCTCGCGAGGAATTCGTGACGTAGGTCGACTCCCGGTCGCATTCCTGGCGTCTCGTCCGACTCGCATGCGTGACGCTCGCCAAGCTCGCCCCGGCCACATTTGGCAGGTGGCTGAAATGGGAGGCTCCGGGCGCTTCTGGCCGTCTCAACGCATAACCGCGCGCAGACAGTTCCGATTACCAGAGATAAGGTACCAGATGATGGCGGACCTGTTTCTGGTATTCTGTGTACCCAGGCAGATTTCTGGCAAGAAACTTTTCTTCATCCATCAGCCTCCAAATCAGGAAGGGCATGATGAAAACCAGCGCGAGCAGTCCCCAGTACGAAGCGAGGGCTAGCGGCGTTCCCAGAAGGTACAGCAAGGCACTCGCGTACATGGGATGGCGTACCAGCGCATAAGGCCCGGTGGAGATGACTTTCTGATTTTCAGCGATTCCGATCGTTGCTGAGGCAAATGTATTCTCCTTGTACACCAGGAAAATGAAAAAGAACCCTAGCACAACCAGAATGTCTCCCGCCATCACGACTGCGAACGGCCCCACCGACCAGCCAAACCGATCGTCGAGCGCCGGCACAACCAGCAGGGCTATGAATCCCAATGAAGTGAACAACATGATGATCTTTTGGGTGGTTTCCTTTTCCGCTGTCGGTCCGCCTTTCATCCGGCGCATAAGTAGGGCCGGGTCTTTTCGCAGGAGATAAAGAGAGGTAAGGGCCGACGCGCCCGCAAAGATGGAGAGGTAGACCCACGCTTGCCAATAGTGGAACGTTCCGGCAGGCAGGAAAAGCAAAAGCCCCATAACCGCTGTGAGAACCACAAGACTGATGAAGGTTCTTGTAGTTAGATTCTTCATGATTTCAACGATCGGCTCTCGGCCAACGCACTGCAAATATCAACTCGAAATGCTCGAACATTTGCCTGCTGAACAGTTTGCCACGGATGGCTCCGACCTCCATAAACGCACTCACTGCCGGTAGCCTCAGCGGCGGCCGATAAATTTAGACAATCGCCGTGCTCAATCCTATGTCCCTTTGACAGCATTCGAACTATCATCTCGGTGCCGGCTGCCTCGCTTCATCATGACATAGGCAGAAGATGGCAATCCGGTATGGGGGAGTGAATGGAAAAGAGGGCTTTGCGTTTGCTGCTTATTTCTGCCGTTGCGACGATGCTGGCTCTTCCGTTCGCCTTCGCCGACTCTGCCTTTCCGAAGACCGCCAGTTGTCCCATCGACGGGGGGAGCGCGCATGCGACGGGAAAAAAGAGGGCGGGGACGCAATCCGTATGCACCGACGTCGAGTACAAACATAAAGGGACGGATTACTCCGACCCGCGCCATCCGCAAAAGTTCAACCACGTTTTCTGGATCAGCCATTGCACCCAATAGCTTGAACCCCGTGCTTATTACAAAAAAGCCAGCCCAATGTGTCACCGACGTGATATAAATTCTGTCGTTGAAACGTCTACAAGAATACGCGTCGATCGCAAAAAAGGCCAAATGATTAGTTGCCCACCGCAGGGGAAGCCTCTCCATTTCCGCGGCAAGCGTAAGCTCCGCCTAGCCGGCGGCGCGTTTGGACTGTGCGCAATGATGCTCTGCGCGGACGCTTCGAACTGCTTTTTCTTCTCCATAGCGCAGGCTCAGCAGACCGCACCCGCAGCACCAGTCGTGGTGCAGCCGGGTGCTCCGGGCAAACCGAGCAAGACACTGCCGCCGTCAACGAAAGGCACGGTGCCCCCGCTTTCTCAAGCGGACATAGAATTCATGCAAGGCATGATCATGCATCATCAGCAGGCCGTGGAGATGACCGCGCTGATCGCATCGCACACGAGGAATAAGGATCTGCGGTTGTTAGGCGAGCGAATCAGCAGCTCGCAATCGAGCGAAATAAAGTTTATGCAGCGTTGGCTGGCGGCTCGCGGCGAGCCCATTTCGATGACGATGCCGGGAATGCCAGACATGGATAAGTCCGGCCACCCCATGGCCCTGATGCCTGGAATGCTTTCACCCGAACAGATGGCGGCCCTGAGAAAGGTGAACGGCGCCGAGTTCGACCATCTGTTTTTAACGGGAATGATTCAGCACCACAACGGCGCCTTGATCATGGTAAAGGATCTGTTCGACACAGCGGGCGCCGGGCAAGATGCCGACCTCTTCAACTTCGCCACCGATGCGGACAATACTCAACGCGCCGAAATCAAGATTATGGAAACCATGTTGGAGAAACAAAATTCCGAGGAGAAACGATGAACCGATCCGCCTGTCTTTTATTCCGCCTTATCGTAGCAGTGGTTTTTCTATTTTCCGGCATAGGCCGGATGAAAGCGCAGGAGCCAGCTTCCACTCCATCCAAGCAAGAGGCTCCGAAGCAGGAACCTGGCAAGCAGGATGCACCCAAGGCGGAAGCCGAGGAGGAGGAAGGAAACCCCTTTGCGCCAGAGCCGGCTCCCGCGCTGCCGCCGGGCATGAAAGGCTCGGACACCAGCGATCCGCGCTCCAAGCTCGCTCCCGGCCTCTACAACGCGGGCGAATCTTCGATGGGCATGAAGCACCTTATTTTGGTGAAGAAACCCGACGCATTTCAACTAGGGGCAACCGATCCCGATGATCCCAAAGTGAAAAAGACCATCAGCCAACTCGGCATCGGCGATATCTCAAAGCTTCCCAAAGCCGTTCAACTGCCGATAGCGCAACTCGCCTTCGCGAACTCCGATTTTGCTTTCCAGGGCAGCCATCTCTTCCTGGGCAATTTTTACGGCGTGAATATCTACGACATTTCCCACCCGGCAAATACCGCGCTGCTGACTTCAATGGTGTGCCCGGGCGGGCAGGGCGACGTCTCCGTCTACAAAAATCTTCTCTTCATGTCTGTGGAAATGCCAAACGGACGCCTTGACTGCGGCACGCAGGGGTTTCCTCCCGAGCCTCCGCCGCCGGCCACGGAAGAAAAAGAAAAGAAGCGCCGCCTGCCTGCGGCGCAAAAAGATCGCTTCCGCGGAGTAAGAATCTTCGACATCTCTGACGTCAAGAACCCGAAGCAAGTTGCAGCCGTGCAAACCTGCCGCGGCTCGCATACCCACACGCTGGTCCAGGATCCCAACGACAAGGACAACGTTTACATCTACGTTTCCGGCACATCGTTCGTGCGCCAGGCGGAAGAACTTGCGGGTTGCTCCGGTGAAAAGCCGGACAAAGACCCGAACACGGCGTTGTTCCGAATAGATGTGATTAAGGTTCCGGTCGCCGCGCCGCAAGACGCGAAAATCGTCTCGAGTCCACGGCTGTTCATTGATCCCCGCACCGGCGCAATGAACGGGCTGAACAACGGCGGCACACATAGCAAAAAAGGCATGGAGAAGCCATCCGACACCGATCAATGCCACGACATCACGGTCTACACCGCGATTGGTCTGGCAGCCGGCGCATGCTCCGGCAATGGAATTCTTCTCGACATCAAAGACCCGGTCCACCCGAAGCGCCTGGATGCCGTGAACGATCCAAATTATTCCTACTGGCACTCCGCATCGTTTTCAAACGACGGCAGCAAAGTTATCTTCACCGACGAGTGGGGCGGCGGCTTGGGCGCGCGCTGCCGGCCGAACGATCCCAACAAGTGGGGCGCGGACGCCATCTTCCGTCTGAAGGACGACAAGCTCACGTTCGCCAACTATTACAAGCTGCCCGCTGCCCAGGGTGACTCCGAAAACTGCGTCGCGCACAACGGCTCGCTGCTTCCCGTCCCTGGCCGCGACATTGTGGTTCAGGCCTGGTATCAGGGCGGCATCTCTATCATGGACTTCACCGACCCAGCGCAGCCAACCGAGATTGCTTACTTCGACCGCGGCCCGATCGATCCGAACATGCTGGTGCTCGGCGGCGACTGGTCGGCCTACTGGTACAACGGAAATATTTACGCTTCGGAAATCGCTCGGGGCCTGGATGTCTTTGAATTGACGCCCAGCAAATTTCTGACGCAAAACGAAATCGACGCGGCGAAATCCGTTCGCGTGGACGATCTCAATGTCCAGAACCAGCAGAAAATCGAGTGGCCTTCGAATCTGGTGGTGGCCAAGGCATATGTGGATCAGTTGTCGCGGGCGCAAGCCTTACCGGAAAACCAAATCGCGTCGCTGCGGAAAGCGATCCAAGGCGCGGAGTCTTCCCACATGAACAAGGGTAAGGTGGCAAAGCTGCAGAAAATGGCGCCGTCTCTCGAGAAAAGCGCCGCGACGGCAAAAACTGCGGCCGACGCTTGGCGAATGCACGCCCTGGCCGAAATCCTGAAACACCCCTCGGCCTAACAACTAGATTCGCAAGAGCGGGTTTATCTCGATCTCTTGGGTTTCTCTTCGTTTCGTCGCAATCTCGATTGGCGAAGCGGACCGCGTGAAATCAATCGCGGGCTTGAACCGGCATACCTAAGCTGCGCGGCGTTTTCCGTTGAACAAACGCAGACGCGACAGGACCACCTGTTTCACGGCATCCAGTGCGGGAGGGAAAATCTTGTACGGCACAACCTCGTCCGGCATCTTGGCCAGGCCCTGCTCCAGACCACGCCGCCAGGCGACGCGAAGTTCGGTATTGATGTGCACAATGTTGATACCCGCGGCGATGGCTCTGCGTAAGTCATCATCGTCGGTCCCTGAGCCGCCATGCAGCGTCAGGAACACACCCGAAGCTTGTTTGATCTTGGCGATTCTCTCGATGTCCAGCCGCTTCTTCGTTTCCCCTTTGACCATGCTGCGCAGCATACCGTGCATGTTTCCGACCGCGGGAGCCAGTATGTCCACCCCGGTGCTCTCCACAAACTGCTTCGCTTCTTCGGGGCTCGAAAGTCCCTTGGTCAGGTCGGGCGACGAATCGTGAATTTCAGAGCCGGTGCCGATGTCCCCGATTTCTCCTTCTACCATCATCGAGGGATTGATCCCTTTCAGCGCTTCCACGGCTTGTTTCGTCTGCCGGATATTTTCCTCAAACGGCAGCGCCGACAGATCAAACACAATCGCGTCAAACCCGGCCTTTGCGGCTTCGATTCCCTTCGCCAGCGAATGCGTGTGATCCGCGTTCAGAAAAATTCGAAAGTCGAACTCCTCGCGCAAGCTCTTGACCACCGCCGCAATCTCGCGAGTCCCCACAAACGCCCGCTCACCCTCGGACAATCCAACCACGACGGGCACATCCAATTCCCTTGCGGCCGCGAGCACCGCCTTCAAAAGCACCAGGTCCGACACATTGAAATGGCCAACCGCATCGCCCTTGGCCTGCGCATCTTGCAATACCGCCCGTAAAGTTTTCATGGGTTTGCGTTCCTCCCACCCTACCTGATGCCCAGGTGCACTGAAAGGTTCCAAATTCATGGTGGAATTTTCCACTTCTGCAGAGTTTTTCTGAACCAACGAGAGAACCTGCATCACTTCTGTGCTTGGAGTCTGCCAGCTGCAAGCTTCCACGCCGTCTCCAGCGCAGCCGCCGCCTTCACCTTCACGTCCGGCTCCACGCCGGTTTCGGCCCAGTCCGTGTCTCCGAAAGGATTGATCGGACTCGTTTCAGGAATGCCAATTCCGAAGTGATCGTCAATTCGGTGAAAAACGCCCCATGAGCCGAAATCTTAGTTGGAAAGAGGATCCGGTCGACTAAAGGAGAGAATTGGGCTTTGTGAACCCATTCTTCCGGGGTAGGGGGGGTATCGGTCCGGATCCTCCTGGAGGTTGCAGTTGGGAGGAGCATAAGCTCCGAATCACCCCCTGGGAACTGTCAAAAGTACCTATGTTCGTGACCCCTCCGTTCTACCTCAAGGTCCTCTGTGTTAACGCGATTTCCTCTCTTCTAAAAAATAAGGGCGACTCGGTTTAACCCGCGTCGCCCTCTTTTGATTGATGCGCGAAGTTGCTGCTTCTCGTCTCCACTCACGCAAAGCCGGTTCGGTTTAACCCGCGCCACCCCGGTGAATTTCCCCGTGAAGCTCCTCTTTTTGGTGCCTTCCACGATCCCGGCTCGGTCTTACCCAAGCCGTATCTTTGAAAGTTCCGCCAAGCCTTTGGCATCCGCTTTCGTTCCCGGCCGCCCCGGTTTTACCCGTGCCGCCGCGAACCTCGCTGCGAAGCCCTTTCCACTATCCGACGCACCGGAAACCCGCTCGGTTTGACCCTTGCGCATTCCCTAGACATCGAATCTTGGTGCTTTTCCTCAGAATCCAACCAGTACAGGTTGGCTCGGTTTTACCCTTGCTTCCCCGCTGAATTGAACTCCGAAGATCGCTCTTCTAATTCAACTCGATATGGATGGCTCAGTTTGACCCTTGCCGCCTTCTCGGAATTGACTCGTGAAGTTTTTCTTCCCGATCAATCTGTGCGCATAGTAGGAGCAGTCTGAAAACTTGGCAAGAGGATTCTCTTCGCAACTCTGAGGAAATTTGTGCAAGACTGTGCAAAAGTTCCGCGCACTCGACAGCCTGGCAGCCCTGCGCCGGCTTCTACGCGATTTCGTTCCACACATACAAGAAACTGTCATCGCTGGCCGTGGCCACATTCCGCCTGGCCTTACGCGTTGCGCGGTTCAGCGCTGAGCGCACCTTCTCCTTGGATTCCGTCAATTCGCCCAACGGCACCTTCAGCGCGGCGCCCGACTTTAGCGAATCGAGATCTTTGAGGATCGCGGTGATGATCTGCTTGTGCTTGCCATTGCGGCCTTGAGGAACTTCCGCCTGCACCATCGTTTTGAAATGCATCGGTACGTTTTTCGGTTGAGTTCGCCCCATGGTTCCCTCCCCTGCGATGAAACGCTAAACAAACCTGACGCTAACGTATCCCATCGTAACGAACCCTGCAAGTAAAATATATTGAGGCAAACGGATCGCCACGGCCAGATTGGGTGCGGCTTCACCCCCTTCGCTACGGGAAACGTTCTATCTCGGTAAACGCCACAGTTCGTTTCACAAAAGAGTTAACCCGTATCCTTTCCCGGCTGCTAGCGTAGAAGTCATCCGGTGGAGTTTTTATGGAAATACGTAAAACACATTTCGAACAAGTTCCTCTGGAGATGGTCCTAAGGATGATTGCAGAACAAAGCCGGCGGGAAGAGCTTACCCAACAGGAGTTGGCAACCAGCAATGATGCCGCGAAGACAACTCCCGAGGGCGATTACGATAAATCCCTTAAGAAACCCAGCACGGCCCGCCCGCTGGACGAATGGACAAAATGGTGAATCCCGGTCGCAAGGAAAAAACTCGCCGCATTTCTGCCTCTAAAGCCGAATTCGACGCCCAGGCGTTTCTCGATTCCGCCGGCGTCTCAAGAAAAGTGAAGGAGTTCCAGAAAGCCGCCACCATCTT
>Ga0210402_10003208_pt1 | contig 15451 bp, 11 predicted proteins | sample IncBWC7MmetaG_FD_161055 | JGI IMG/M metagenome (GOLD analysis project Ga0210402, IMG submission 161055) | Forest soil microbial communities from Barre Woods Harvard Forest LTER site, Petersham, Massachusetts, United States - Inc-BW-C-7-M | ecosystem: Environmental > Terrestrial > Soil >...
CGCCTGCGATGCCGAGCCGCTCGCGCAGCAGCGGGACGCGCGGGTCTTCCATCCCGGGTTTCAAGGTTTTTCCAGGGGAAATTCGGACTCGGCCGGGCTCGCCGGTGCGGCCGCGCACCTCCGCGAGCTTAGCCTTGAGTGCCTTGTAGCCGGCGTGAGACGGGTTGAAGCTGTCGAGCGCTTCACCAATGTTCTTGGCATCGGCCAGTTTGGTCAGCACTGCGCCGGGTTCTGGCGCGGCGAGATCATACGAAATGTCCGCACTCACCCGCGAATAGTGCACGCGCCCGATCTGGGCATGGCGCGCATAGGTCAGGACAGTTGCGGTGAACTTGAGTTCAGCTTCCGCCAACGCGCCCGGATCCGCGTTCGCAAAGTGCGGAACCGGATAGTCGCTGGGATCGAGGCCGTCTGCGCTCACGCCCGCAAGGTAGGTCGCGGCTGCCTTGGCATGCTCGTTTTCGGCACCGTTGTCGACCCAGATCGGCGCGAAATTGTGCGCCGCATAGAATGCCTCCACGGCCGCCTTGCTTTTCCGGTCAATGAACCGCTCAATTCTGCCGCCGAACATCTCGCGCAGCTTCTCAGCAACCCGCTGATCTATCGTCAGCGCCGGGGTTTCGGCCGGAGCAGCCGCCGCCGGCGTGGCAACAGACGGCGGCGCGATCTCGGGTTTTGCGAGTTCGGGTTTTGCAACTTCGGGTGTCGCGATAACCGGCGCGGCCGCGGGCGGCGGGGCGTCGGAAGCCGCTGCGGGTGAGGCGGCCTGCGGCGGCGCGGCCGTCCTGGGCAATTCGGCCGGCGCCTGGGGAGCGATATCGGAGGCGGAAGGGGGCGGCATGTTCGCGGGCTCCGGCATAGGAACGGCCGCCGAAATCTCGTCCTCGGTCAGAGGTGCCGATTGGACCGGCAGACTCAATCCGGCCGCTACCAGTGCAATCGCAGTCGTAGCGAGCCAGAGTTCGAAACGGTTTCTGCGCATGGCGATTCCAAGCTCCGCACCGGGTGCAGCAAGAGTCATGATGTTAAGGGTCGGGAAGAGACTTCGACCGACAGACTGTTTGTCGCCGGAGACCTCCCTGAGGTTCATTTCAGACCCCAAACCGGAATTTACCGACGATTTAGAACCGTCGCACGTTTTTGTTCGCAAATTAGATCACTTTTGCTCACTTTTGCCTCAAGTGTCACCACAACGCAACTCCGGACACGGCAACGGCGGCTATGAGAAATGCACCGACGTCCAGCTTGAAATGACATTTTGACCGGCCGATCCGAAGCCGGTGCCGACCCGACATTCGGCCGCGTTGGCGGACGAACGCGAACCGTGCTTGCGTCCGCCTCGGTAATCTTCAAATTGACGAATATCACCTTCGCCATTGAGAAAATTCAGTACGGCGCCACTGCTGGTCACGATAGGGGCCATCAAAGAATGCCCCGGGGCCCGCATCCCTGGGGCTCGCATAGCTGCCCCGCGCAAATATCATCGTCCGGGTGGGGTTGTCGCACTCGATCCAACGTCCAGCCGCAATCAGCGACGACCCCGCCGATCTGCGCTGCGATCTATAGGACTCCTGGGATGATTGCTTCGCCATCGACCGCCAGTACGTCTGACCGTCCGAATTTCAAATCGCGGCAAGCACGTTGTCTCGAAGCAGGTGATTGTCTCCCGGTCGGTGTTAACGAGCTATAAACGATGAACGCGAAGGCCCGGTCAGTCGCGCGCTCCATGACCGAATTGCAGGGCGCGCGGTCATCCCTTTGCCGCAACGGCCTTCTACCTTATGTGGACGTACTTCGCCGATTGATTCATGAGCGCATTCCTCCATGCCGAAACGATCCGATCGCGCGGCCGCAAAGCGCGTAAACACACGAAACCGGCGACCGAAGGAAAGTCGCAATCCGAAGGGTAGCGTCGGACCACTGCCCGAATGGGACCTCTCCGATCTTTACTCCGGCCTCGACTCGGCTGAGATCGCGGGCGATCTGGCGCGCACCGATGCGAGATGTCTTGCTTTGGAGGAGCGCTACAAGGAAAAGCTCGCGACGCTTGCGAGCGGACCCGACGGCGGCAAGGCCCTCGCGGCCGCGGTCCGAGAGTTCGAGTCGATCGACGATCTCATTGGCCGGATCGCATCATTCGCCAGCCTGGTTTATGCCAGCAACACGGCCGATCCGAACCACGCCAAATTTTTTGGCGACGTTCAGGAACGCATCACCACGTCGTCCTCGCACCTGTTGTTCTTCTCGCTCGAACTCAACAAAATCGACGACGCCGTGCTGGAACGCGCCATGGCGGACCCGGCTCTCGGTCATTATCGGCCTTGGATCGAGGATGTCCGCAAGGAGAAACCCCATCAGCTTGAGGATCGCATCGAGCAGCTTTTCCACGAAAAATCCGTCACCGGGCAAGGCGCCTGGAACCGGCTGTTTGACGATACGGTCGCGAGCCTGCGTTTCAAGATCGGCGCCAGGACGCTGCCCATCGAGCCGGCGCTCAACCTGCTGCAGAATCGCAATCCCGCGACCCGCAAGGCCGCCGCGGAGGCGCTGGGCCGGACTTTCACTCAACACCTGCGCACCTTCACCCTGATCACCAACACGCTGGCCAAGGACAAGGAAATCTCCGATCGCTGGCGTGGCTTTGCCGATATCGCGGACGCGCGTCATCTCGCGAACAGGGTCGAACGCGAAGTGGTCGAGGCGCTGGTGGCGGCGGTGCGGGTCGCCTATCCGAAGCTGTCGCATCGCTACTACGCGCTCAAGGCGCGGTGGTTCGGCAAGAAGCAACTGCCCTATTGGGACCGCAATGCGCCGTTGCCAGACGTGCCGTCGCGCCCGATTCCCTGGCGGGAGGCCAAGGAAACGGTGTTGTCCTCGTATGAGACGTTCTCGCCCGCCATGGCGGACATCGCCGGGCGGTTCTTTTCCAATCGCTGGATCGACGCCCCCGTGCGCCCCGGGAAGGCTCCCGGTGCATTTTCGCATCCCACTGTGCCGTCATCGCATCCGTTCATTCTGCTCAATTATCAGGGCAAACCTCGCGACGTGATGACGCTTGCTCACGAGCTTGGCCATGGGGTCCACCAGGTGCTGGCGGCGCCGAACGGAGCCCTCATGGCGCCGACTCCGCTCACGCTCGCGGAAACCGCAAGCGTGTTCGGCGAGATGCTGACGTTCCGACGGCTCCTGGCCGCCACCACGAACGCCAAGCAGCGCAAGGCGATGCTGGCATCTAAAGTCGAGGACATGATCAACACGGTGGTCCGGCAGATCGCATTCTATACGTTCGAGCGCGCTGTTCACGGCGAGCGCCGCGACGGAGAATTGACGGCCGAGCGGATATGTCAGATCTGGCTGGAGGTTCAGCGCGCGAGCTTGGGTCCTGCCATCGACATCAAGGAAGGTTACGAGTCCTTCTGGGTCTATATCGGGCACTTCATTCATTCACCGTTCTACGTCTACGCCTATGCATTCGGCGATTGCCTGGTGAACGCGCTCTACGCGATTTACGAAAAAGCCCATGAGGGCTTTGCGGAACGCTACCTCTCCATGCTGGCGGCCGGCGGCACCAAGCATCATGCGGAGTTGTTGAAACCGTTCGGGCTCGACGCCCGCGAGCCGGCTTTCTGGCAGGGCGGCCTGAGTATGGTCGAAGGAATGATCACCGAGCTTGAGGGGCTGGCGTAAAGCGTGTTCCGGCTGGCTCATTGTCCCGGCTCAGCGAGGTTAAAGTTTCAAGGCCGCCATCCGGCACCGATTGGGTTCACATCAATCCACTCCGTGCCCAGTCTGGATCAAAGTGCGCAATCCCGCCAGCGTCGCGGTGCAACGGGAGCGCACCGCGAACTGGAACGGATGATCCTTGGCCGCCGGTGAGCTTATTGATCCGATAAGGGAATGCGCCGATGGCCGGGCGTTGGATCCCGCGTTGGGCTGCAGCCACAGCCTGACGCGGTCCCCGGCCACCCCTCTTCCTTCCCAAGAGCTTGGACCCTTAAATGTGGTCCTTGATCCCAGAGCGCGCGGATCGACGTCGAGCAGGGGACGACTGGGATTGCAGGGGCATCGGTCTATCAGATTTGGCGGCTCCATGAATGCTCGGATGCAAATCACCTGGATACTCTCCAAGGCGCCGAAGATGCTGATGATGGAATGCTGTTACCCGCTTGCTGGCGGACGGCTTGGCCCCGACCGCGGGCGGCTTCTTCTTCGGCGCCGGGGCAACCGCGGCATAAGACGTAATGTTATCACGCGCCGGCCCGGTATAGACTTCGACCGGCGGGATACCGGCGGCCAATCCGGAAGTGAGCACGCCGGCCTCCCGTAGTCTCGACAGCGCCAACAGGTGCTGCTCACCAGGATTGCTCATCCCTTCGCTCCGAGCGGTTCCCGCCTCGCCTCCTTCATCGGCATCCTTGGTCGAACGGTGACGGCGGGTATGCTCGCAAACGTCCTCGCGTAGATCGGGCGGAGTCGCGGTAATCGGTACCAACGAATCCACGGTACCGGGTGAAAGCGTCAGCCCACTGAACTGGTCCGCTGCAAACCCGCGCTCGAACAGTTGTGCTGCTTTGACGGCGCGACCTATCGACGACTTTGCGCCCAGCACGACGGCAATCAGTCGCCGGCCGCCTCGCGTGGCGGTGGCGACGAGATTGTAACCGGAGGCACAGGTGTAGCCGGTCTTCATGCCGTCGGCGCCGACGTAAGCGTCGATCAGCCTGTTGGTGTTACGGTAGATGCGCTTGCCCAGCCGGATGGACGCGATATGCCAGTAATAATCATATTCGGGAAACTCGTGAATCAGGGCACGGGCGAGGATTGCGAGGTCGCGCGCCGAAGTGATCTGCTCCTCAGCCGGCAGACCGTTGGGATTTACATAGTTCGTCTGTGTCATGCCCAGATTGTGTGCCTCGGTGTTCATTTCGTCGGCGAACTTTTCGATTGATCCGGACACGCCTTCGGCCAGCACCACCGCTATGTCGTTAGGCGAATGCACCAGCAGCATTTTCAACGCATTATCAACGGTAACCCCGGTCCCGACTTTGAACCCCATCTTGAACGGATTCTGCGCTACCGCATTGGGCGACACCGTGAACACGCTATCAAGATCGATCCGGCGATCCCGCACCGCCTTGAGAGTCAGATAAGTGGTCATCAGCTTAGTAACCGACGCCGGATGCCACGGATAGGTGGCATTTTTTTCACTGATGACCTTGCCGGAATCGACGTCGACGAGAAGCACCGCCTCGGCCCGGGACGAACGGACATCAAGCGTTGTCAAACCAAGACCGGCGCCAACCATCAAGACAAGTGCGCTCAGCGCCACCACGAGCAGCTTCTGCAAAAACCGCACAAACGACAGCCCCATTTGTTTCGAAGCGTCGGCCGAGGACAGGCCTTCTCCCACTTCAATAGACAAACGCAAAGGTGCCGACGCGAGTTGCCGCTAGATAGTCCTTCTGGGCAAATATTCGGAACGAGGCCTTCGGATTCCGTTAAAGGAGAGTTTTCCATGGCGGCCTGCATCTTGGGAAGTGCTTTTCTGCAGGTCGGTATCAGGGGACGACGATTCCCGATCGATCCCGTCCAAGGACGCTTGGCAACGTGCGCAGCCTTGGCGTGCGCCGGCCCTTCGTGACCTGCCGGACCTGCGGCTACGAGACGGAGGTCAATTTCGATGCTTGGCCGGATGATGTCGCGGTGCCTTCGTTCGTCCCGCGCTTGGTGCAGCCCGAGGGATATCCGGTGAGAACTCTGTTGATCTGCGCCGCTTTCTGGCGCTTGCGGAGGGAGAAGCTTTTGGCAATCGGTCAATTCCAGAACGGTTTCGCGCCGGCGAAAACCTTATGAGCATGCGTGGCCGCCTTCATGACCGGAAAAAACCGTGCCTCTTCGCGACCAGACAACCGGCCGGCTGTGAACGCCTTCCAGGCTTGGTCATTGGGGCGTTCGTGCGTAGTGGAGGAGCTCACGAAGGAGGCGCTGAGTCGTTTGTTCACCAAGATATCGTTCAAATCACCCAGGCACCTGCAGTTCCTTCAAGCCAGCTATAAATCGCTTTCTTCGGCGTGCAGCCGTCTTTCCTGTGAAGACGTCAGCGAAAAACTCGCTGGCATAGCGGAGCATCAGACGCGCAGGTTGAGGCTCGTTCCCCGGCGGCGGCGCCCCCTGGTCGGGCCGATCGCTCTCTAGGAAAGTGATCTTGGGGGCCATGAAAAGAACAAACATGTGCAAAACGGAAATAATGCGCGAGCTAAGTTTGATTACCGACGGATAGGAAGGTGAAAGTTCAGTTAGTGGGGACGTGACCACCTGCTTTTTCTAAAGGACGGCGGCCCTATGAACCTGCCTCGAATAATGTGTGCTCTGGCACTGTTTGGCGCGCCTGTAGAAGCATCGCCCGCGCCGACATGTGCGGAATTCCTGACCCTCGAGCAGTTCCATCTAGACCAGATCAGAGTAGAATCCGAAACAGGTCAGATACTCTACGCGCTCAATGTCAGTGTTCCGCAATTAGCCCGCTACATGGCTGTGTTTGGCTGGATGCAGGGGCAGATCGAGACTGACGCGTGGTTTGCTAATGGTCAGAACCTAAAAATAGGATTGCAGGGAGTGAACATTGAGGGCACAACTTACGATCATATGACGTGGGCCTTTGCCTATTGCCGGGGTTATCCAAATGCCCGGATGGCTTTGGTAGCCGATAAAGTGTTCAATTTTTTCATGAAAAGATGAACTTCAGCACCATCCGTCGCGACTGGAGAGCATCGGCGGATTCGCAAGGACGTGATCCTCAGTTTGTGCTTGTTGTATTCCGTACCACAACACGCCGACTACCAGGACAACAAGTCGGACGGTTCTCTTCATCTGCCCGGACCTTCTCGTGCGTCAGGATCGCCAATCCTTTGTTGACCAACCGAGCGATCGCTGACGCCCAAGCCGTGCGGGGCGCGTCGAATTGCAAGCGTAGCGCGCCGTCGCAATTCCCGAATGAAAGGGGCGAGGGGCGTCTCAGTTCGAAGGAGGCCTCGCCGTTTGCGGCGTGGGCATCCCGCTGACTTTTCTGGGCGGTGCCGCGGCCAGCTGCGGGTTTTGCAGTGAAACCCGGTCCAGCAGCTCACGGGCCATGGCGAGATGCATAAAGACCGTCGGTAAGGTGGCCGACGCGAAACCTTGCATCGCCGCATCCTCTCCCGATCCTATTTCGTATTCCATCAGTTGCGCCATGCGCTGATGATCCTGCACTTGCAGCCGCAGGTATTCGATGTCGAATTCGGGACCGGTCAAGCTTGAAAGCGCGTCGCGAATGTAGCGGTGTTCGGCGTCAAGTTGTTCGGGAACGGAAATTCCATCTCCTTCGGCCAGTTTACTCAGAGCATCATCCGCTTGCGAGTGGTCCTGAATCATCTTCCGCGCAAATTCTCGGACCTGATCGCTGCGGGTTTTCTGTTCTGCTAGTCGCGCGAGCTCGACCTCAGCGGCACCGCCGAGAGTTGCCCGGATGACAAATGCCTGGTCCGGTACATTTGCCCGGTGCGGCGCGGGGGCGCCGGAAGCTTGCTCCTTCATCCCGGGTGCAGCAAAGCCGGGGTTGCCGATGCCAAGCGTTGGGGTATGCGGCTTGTCCATCGATTGGGCAATCGCCGGGGTCAAGGCCAGCAGTATCAAAGCTGACGACGCGAACACAACGCGCATGGTGGACTCCTTTGGGTATTAGTGAATTCGTGCGAGCCGTATGTCCTGCCCCCACCCGGGAGTGCGGGCATCGCGCCGGCTTTTCCGTCGTGCGGGCGAGACGCGCGCGGTCCCGAGGTAGGGAGCTCTCAAAGCGCAAGCATATAAGTGACGAGATCATCCTTTTCCTGCTGGTTCAGCTTCAGGCCGAGGATCAGGTTGAAGAACTCAACGGTATCGGCGAGCGTCATCAAACGCCCGTCATGCAAGTACGGCGGCGAGTCCTTGATGCCTCGCAAGGTAAACGTCTTGATCGGCCCATCGGGCAGCATGACCAGCCCATTTACGGTTTGCCCGATCTGGTAGAAGCGCTCGAGCTTCAGGTCGTGCATGCTGTTGTCCAAAAAAGACGTCTGCGGAACGTGACACTCCGCACAGCGTGCTTTGCCGAGAAACAGTCGTTCACCCGCGAGTTCGCGTGCTGAGGCTTTCGTGGGATCAAGGCGTCCGAGAAGATCGAGTTTCGGCGCCGGGGGAAAATCGATGATGTCCTGCATCTGCCCCATCATCGGCACCTGATCGGTTCGATCCGGCAGATTGACGCCCTTGCGCTGGGCGCTCACGTGGTCGCCATTGAAATACGCGGTGCGCTGCTCGAACTGGGTGAAATCCTCGACCGAGCGCAGAGATCGTTTCGATCCGTGGATTCGCTGATTGAACACTCCCCTGAGGCTTGTGGAATCAAGGCGAAACCGAGCGGCCTGCGGCCGGACGTCCGGCGTTTGATGAAACGCTGCATTGGTATGAAAATTGGCGTGGCAATCGAGGCACGTCACGCCGAGGCTCTGGTCTGTCGACTTGCGATCCTCAGTCTGATTGAATTCCTCCTGCGGGAACGGCGTCAGGAGCAGGCGCATGCCTTCCAGCTGTACCGGCGTGAGGATACCTACCATCAAGGCGTAGTAATTCTTGATCGTGAGCAAGCTTCCCTGGGATACGTCGCCCAGTTCAGGATGGGTGGTGAGATAAATGGGCGGCGGAAACTCCGGGGTCAGATGTTCGGGCAAATCGAAGTCGACATCGAAACGCCGCAGACTTCGTGCCTCGCGATCCTGGATCGTATCGATCTGGTTGTTGGGAAAAACCTGCCCACCTGTGGTTTGCTTGACGTGAGGGAGCGGCATAAATCCCGCCGGCAGCAGGTCACCTTCTGCAACGGCATCGGGAGTCATCTCTGCCAGCATGTCCCAGGTCATGCCACGCGGAAGCTTGACACGCACCCCGCCCTGAACGGCTCTTCGTTTGCCCGACATAAAGGTGTCAGGGATAGGCCGGTCGGAGAGGTCATAGCGCGTCTGCAGCAGTTCCGCCTGGCGTCGCATGGCCTCAGGTTTCTGCGCCTCATCGGCAGCGCGGACGACCGAGAATGGCTGCGTCGGTAGCGGCCGGTAGCTGGCGTCCGGCGGCAGGGGGTCCGAAAAAGCCGCCCACGACAGGGCGAGAATACTTCCGGCGAAAGCCGTTCCGACTATTCCTACCGTAAAGCGAGGCATTCGTTCTCTCCGACCAAGACCGGTGGGAAATAGATGAACATCGACGGGCTTCGATGCACAAAACAACGGCGTGCGTCACCTTCCGTTCCCGTGGATGGCGTTGCGTCGCGCGATCTACCCGGCCCGACGGTGCGGTCGAGGACATACGGAGAGAGACCGAAGGGACGAGCGCACCCGCGCTCATTTCTCCAGCACGTCCTCGATCCGGATCGGCAGTTTGCGGACACGTATGCCGGTCGCGTGATAGACCGCATTCGAAATGGCGGCGGCCGTTCCAACATTGCCGAGCTCGCCGAGACCCTTGACGCCGGCCGGGTTCACGTCGTGGTCTTTTTCAGGCACCAGAATGACCTTGACCGAAGGCGTATCGGCATTCACCGGAATGCTGTAGTCGGCAAGATTGTCGTTCACGTAACGTGCATAGCGCGGATCGATCTCGGTCGCTTCGTGCAGCGCCGATCCGATCCCCCAGATCATTCCGCCCATCAATTGGCTGTGGGCCGTACGGGTGTTCATCAGGCGTCCGGCCGCAAAGGCGCCGATGATGCGCGGTACGCGAATTTCCCGCGTCAAAGCGTGGACCCGAACTTCGACGAACTCCGCCCCCATGGCATACATCATCTTTTCGCCCGAGGGGCCGCCGACGAACGTGACTTTACCTGCGTACAGTTTTTTAACCGCGTCGGGTGGGGCGCCATGGGGAATGAACTCGGCATATTCCTCAATTACGCTGGTTCCGAGACGCCGGAACACCTCCTCAAGCTGCTCCGTCGCACCGTCCGGCGCCACGACCAGGCCATCCTCAAGCGTGAGCTCTGCGGGATCACATCCGGCCAACTCGCCTTCGTTAGCCGTCGCGGCGGTACGGAAAAGCTTCTCACGGATGGCATCGCACGCCTTCATGACAGCCGAACAAGCGCTTGCAGTAGTGTTGGAGCCGCCTGCCACGGGTCCCACCGGCAAGCGTGAATCGCCAAGCTCGACCGTAACGGAGCCGAGCGGCACGCCGAGACGCTCGGCCGCCATCTGTCCGATCACCGTGTAGGCGCCGGTCCCAAGGTCGTGGGCCGCCGTTTGCACCCTCACGGTCCCAGCCGGTGACAACTGCCCGGGCACAGCGGCCGGTGCGATGTGGGTTGGATAAAGCGCTGTTGCGCAACCCCAGCCGATCAGCCACTCACCCTCGCGCATCGATCCTGGCCGCGGATTGCGCCGCATCCAGCCAAAGCTTTCAGCCGCCTCGCCGTAACACTTCATCAAGGACCGGCTTGAAAACGGCTTGCCTTCGATCGGCTCCGTCATCGTGTCGTTGGCGCGCCGCAGCTCGATCGGATCCATTCCGAGCTTGACGGCAATCTCGTCCATGGCGGTCTCGAGCGCATACATATACGGAACCATCGGCGGCGACCGCATGAACCCTGGCGTGCTGCGGTCTGCATGCACGATGTTGACCTTGGTCTTTACCGCACCGAACGCATAGAGATGCGCGCTGTCTGCAACGCCGGCAACCACATAGGGATCCGGGCGCGAACTGATTTCCCAGCCTTCGTGCGCGTAGCCGACGAGCTTGCCGTCGCGACGAGCGCCGAGCCTGACACGGTGGCGCGTTTCGGCCCGATAGGTGGAAATCGTGAAGCCCTGGCTGCGCGTGGCGACGAGCTTGACTGGGCGGTTGAGACGCTTGGCCGCGAGAGCGACCATCGCGGTACGCGGCGTCATTGCACTTTTCGAGCCGAACGCTCCCCCAACAAAGGGGCTCACGACTTCCACCTTGTCGGGATCCGCAGCAAGCCGCCGAGCGACGTAGTTCTTCAATCCGTAAACAAATTGGCTCGGCTCACGAATCGTAAGCGTATCGTCCATCCAGGCGCACGTTGTTGTGAACAGCTCAATCGGGTTGTGGTGCTGCGTCGGCGTGGCATATTCGACGTCGATTGCCACTTCGGCGCCGCCCAGCGCGGCGTCGACGTCGCCGACGCTCGGCAGCTTGCTGTACAGTTCTGAAACTTTGGTGGCATCGTCTTCCGTCAGGCGCGGCGACCCGAAGGTCGCGCTGGGCGATTCGGTCGTGTACGTCACCTCGACTTTGCCGGCCGCCTCGCGCGCGGCTTCGAATGTATCGGCTATGACAACAGCGACGATCTGACCGGCGTGAGCGATCTCGGGACCGAGTTGTTGGATCGAAGTTGAGACGCCGCCGCGGCCTGCGCCGAACCCAATGTTTTTGAGTTCACTTGTATTGTCCTTTGTCAGAATTTCGAGGACGCCAGGCACCGCGAACGCGGCCTGGAGCCTCAGCCGCTCGATGCGACCTCGCGCGATCGTGCTCGTCACCAGATACGCATAGGCCGGACTACCGACCGGCATGTCGGACGGGTAGCGGGCGTCCCCGGTGACCTTCAGGCGTCCGTCGAGCCTGACCGCGGGTTCGCCCATGTTGGCATGGGGTGCAGGTGCTGCGGCGTTCGCCATGTCAAATTCTCCATCCGGCATCAGACCGGCAGGCCGGCCGCACCCTGCAGCGCACGAACGAGCGTGCGCTTGCCGAGCTCGACCTTGAAGGTGTTGTGTTCGCGGGTGTGGGCCATCGCGAAGGCCGCCTCTGCGGCGGCCCGCGCCGTCTCCTCGTCGATCGGCTTGCCACGCAATCTGTCTTCGGCCCGCTTCGCCCGCCACGGCACCGTCGCCACTCCGCCGAGTGCGATCCGCGACGTGCGCACCAGACCGTCCACCAAGTCGAGAGCGACAGCTGCCGAAGCAACCGCAAATTCGTAGGATTCGCGGTCGCGGACTTTCACGAAGAGCGACCGTCGCGTCCACGGCGCGGCCGGGACAATGAACGACGAGATCATTTCTCCCGGCCGCAACGTGGTCTCGATGTCCGGCGTGTCGCTTGGCATGCGGTGGAGTGCCGAAAACGGCAGACTGCGCGACCCGGCGTATCCGATAATTTCCACGCTTGCATCAAGTGCAATCAGGGCTTGCGCGAAATCCCCCGGATAGGTGGCGATGCATTGATCGCTCGTTCCGAGCACTGCATGCATGCGATTGACCCCGTCCATTGCGGCACAGCCGGAGCCTGGGTCGCGCTTGTTGCAAGCGGCATATGATACGTCGCGAAAATAGGTGCAGCGGGTCCGCTGGAGCACGTTGCCGCCGAGGCTCGCCATGTTTCGCAGCTGGGCGCTTGCAGCGAGCGTCAGCGACTGCGCGATTGCTGGATAATCGCGGCGGACAGCAGGATGGTCGGCAGCATCCGCCATCCGCACCAGCGCGCCGAGCCGCAGGCGGCTGGCGTCGGCGTCGATGCGTCCGAGAGACGTGCGCTCGATGGCATTGATGTCAATCACGATCTCGGGCTGCACGACATCGAGCTTCATCAGGTCGATGAGCGTCGTGCCGCCGGCGAGAAACTGCGCTTGCCCGGGCCCCCGCGCACGCCCCGCTGCAGCTAGTGCGGCCGAAGGAGAATCGGCTCGTTCGAACATGAAAGGCCGCATGTCAGGCTCCCTTCATGGAATGCTTGGCTTTATTGATCGCGTCTACGATGTTCGGATACGCCGCGCAGCGACACAGGTTTCCGCTCATGAACTCGCGACTCTCGGCATCATCTCGAGCATGCCCCTCCCGAACGCAGCCGATCGCCGAGATAATCTGGCCGGGCGTGCAGTAGCCGCATTGAAACGCGTCATGATCGATGAAGGCCTGTTGCATCGGATGTAATGTGCCGTTTGCGGATGCCAGCCCCTCGATCGTTGTGATGGCACGACCCTCCGCCCCGGCCGCGAGCGTCAGGCAGGCAAGCACGCGCCGGCCGTCGACCAGCACCGTACAGGCGCCGCATTGGCCGTGATCGCAGCCCTTTTTCGACCCGGTGAGGCCGAGATGCTCGCGCAGCGCATCAAGCAGCGTGGTGCGCATGTCGAAAGAAACACGATGTTCCTCGCCGTTCACGCGGAGCGACATGTTCACGGCTCCGCCGGGATTTTCGAAGCCCTCTGCGCGCCCCGGCTCAGACGACAAGGCATGCGCGATGGCCGGCACTGCTGCAGATGATGCAGTTGCCATGAGAAATCTTCTGCGGGTTGTGCCGGGAGTGGAATCGAGAGTATGTGCAGCCATCAGGCGCCTTATGCTTCCCCGCTTTGATCCAGCCGGCTCGCGACGGGCTCGCGAAACTTCGAAAAGCTAACAGTGCAGTCCTTGATGAGTTCCCGACCTGGTCTGCGTCACTACTGCCGCCAAAGCTTGCGCCGGCCGATGCAACGTTTAGGAGACAGGCGCGAAGCAATTCCCCGCTGAGGTCGGGCAGTGCAGCGGAATTCTTGCGAAATTCGTCGTCAACTTTCGGTTCTGGGCGGAATCACGCCGCCCTGTCGAATTTAGGCCGGCTCAAACGTCATTGTGCCGGCAACCCATGCGGGCTCGCCGCAACGCTCAAGGAGCATTCCCATGAAGTACCTGCTGATGATCTATGGAAACGAAGCCGCCATGAAGACCGCGAGCAAGGCCGACAACGACCAGATGCTGGCCGCCTATGGGGCTTATATCGAGGCGATGACGAAGGCGGGCGTCGCGCTCGGTCGTAATCGGCTGCAGCCGTCCACTTCAGCGACAACGGTGCGGGTTACCAATGGCAAAACGCAGGTTCTCGATGGTCCCTATGCGGAGACCAAGGAGCAACTTGGCGGGTATTTGCTGATCGACGTGCCTGACCTCGACACCGCGCTGTCCTGGGCAGCCCGCTGCCCGGGTGCGAGCCACGGCGTGATGGAAGTTCGCCCAATCTGGGAAATGTAGGTCGGAATACAGCATGCCCTGCGCCGACGACGAACATGCCTGGGCCACCGCCGAAGCGGCGGCGCGCCGGAGCTATGGCAAGCTCGTCGCTTATTTGGCGAGTCGCACGCGAGATGTCGCGGGGGCGGAGGACGCGTTGTCCGACGCCTTCGCGGCTGCGCTTCTCGATTGGCCGAAGCACGGCGTACCCAATCGGCCGGAGGCTTGGCTGATGGCGGTGGCCCGGCGCAAAGCGATCGACGCGGCGCGGCGCCGGCGCAGCAGCGCCGAAACCGCCGGGCATCTGCAGCTGATTTCGGAGGAGCTGCGGCAGCTGGAAGGCGCCGATGGCGTCGATATCCCCGACGACCGCCTCGCGCTGATGTTCGTGTGCGCACATCCGGCGATCGATCCGGCGATCCGGCCGCCGCTGATGCTGCAGACCGTTCTGGGATTCGACGCCGCAACCATTGCGTCGGCCTTCCTGGTTTCCCCTACAACCATGAGCCAGCGACTGGTGCGGGCGAAGCACAAGATCAGAGAGGCTGGCATTGCGTTCCAGGTACCGGAGCACGCCGACCTCGCCTCGCGCCTCGACGCCGTGCTGGCGGCCATATACGCCGCCTTTGCGGAAGGCTGGTCCGATCCGGCCGGCACCGAGACTCGCCGCCGCAACGTCAGCCAAGAAGGCATCTGGCTCGGTCGGCTGGTAGCCTCGCTGCTGCCGGACGAACCCGAAGGGCTGGGCCTGTTGGCGCTGATGCTGCATGCGGAGGCGCGGCGCGGAGCGCGGCGCAACGGGCGGGGCGACTATGTGCCGTTGGCCGAGCAGGACCCGGCCACGTGGGATGGCAAGCTGATCGAGGAGGCCGAAGCGCTGCTGCTGCGGGCCAGTCGTTCGGGAATGATAGGCCGCTATCAGCTCGAAGCCGCGGTGCAGTCTGCACACGCAGCGCGGCGGATATCTGGACGCACCGACTGGGCTGCGATCGCGCGCGTGTATGACGCGCTGTTGGCCATCACCGACTCGCCCGTCGTGGCTATCAACCGGGCAACCGCAATTGCCGAAACCCATGGCGCTGCGGCCGGCCTGGCGGCGCTTGATGCCGTCGCGGACGATGGGCGGCTGACCGACTACCAGCCCTATTGGGCAGCGCGCGCCGGCCTGTTGGGGCAGACGGGCAAAGTGGAAGCCGCCGAGCAAGCCTATGACCGCGCGATCGGTCTTGAGGCCGATCCGTCGGTGCGACGGTTCTTGCAGAAGCGGCGCACAGAATTGCGACGGTGACCACAAGGCCGGCAATCACCGAAGGCTCTGCAAAAGGCAAGCCGGCGCTACGGCAACCCCGCCGCCTTCCTGGCGTCCCCGGTCAGCTCCAGGATATGGAGCCCGGTGTTGGCGCGGTCGACAACGTAGATCAAACCGCGCTCGTCGGTCTCCA
>Ga0210402_10003211_pt1 | contig 15436 bp, 14 predicted proteins | sample IncBWC7MmetaG_FD_161055 | JGI IMG/M metagenome (GOLD analysis project Ga0210402, IMG submission 161055) | Forest soil microbial communities from Barre Woods Harvard Forest LTER site, Petersham, Massachusetts, United States - Inc-BW-C-7-M | ecosystem: Environmental > Terrestrial > Soil >...
TGGCGTATAGACGGGATTCATCAGCACGACTTCAAACGCTGACGCTGGCACCTGCTTCAAACTTCCGAGATCGTCGTTGCTCCAGCGATTGTCCGGGTCGCCGCTCACGTACATCGAGCTGCCGTTATCGGCCATGATCATCCCATATTGTTTCAGGGCCGCGAGAATTACTTTGGCTTGGGGCGGAAACGAAGAGATGTCGTAGCTGGCTTTGAGGCGCAGTCGCATACCCATGGGTGCCGCCGAAGAGTTGGTCGAGTTAGGCGCCCAGTGCGATGCTGGTGGCGTGAACGCTTCGCGGCTGTACTGCAGAGTGAAGCGCAAGGCGTGCTGGATTTGGCCGCTTGCGACTTCATCGTAACGGGCTAAACCCGCGAAGACCGGCAAGCCCGCTGCATCCGAGGAAGTCCAGGTATAGGGACGCTGTTCGTCGTTGAGCAGGTCCCAGACGGCGGCTGAGGCGGCTTTCCAGCTTCCATCGGATCGCGGGAAAGAGTAATAGAGCTCGTACAGCCAGCAATTATCGCGGTCGAGCACCAGCACGTGGCGGTCGCCGTTGCCAGGGTGCGGATAACCCTCGATCGGAGCGTTGTGGGGAACGGGCATGGGCCCGGGATCGCTCTCACTGCCATAAGCAGTGAAGTGGATGTTCACGAACGGAGACCCGCTCACGACAACATAAGGAATGCCGATGGTCGATCCCCCATAGAGGCCCGCGCCAAAATCCGGGTGCATGGGCGTGCTGGCGCCGATGAAATTGATGAGGGCGTCAGAGTTGGGATCAACAGAGGCGTTCGAAATGTCCTGGTTCCACGCATTGTCAGCCGGGAAGGGAATGAAACCGTTAAGGCTCGCGCCTCGACCCAGACTCATGCCACTGCACGAGGTCTGAGAATAGAGCCGAGAACACAGAAGCACTATAGAGAAGGCGAGGAGAAGTGTAATACGTCGCATGAAAACCTCCGGCTGGCGAATGGCGACACTGGCAACTTACCACAGCGTTCACGCCCGAATTGACACGAAAGGGCAGGCAGTTCGCCTATTTATATTCGCCGCAAAAACTGGGCTGGTTCTGCTGCAGCAACGCGCAACTTCGTTTGATCTCATCGATGATCAACTCGCATGAGTTCTCGCTGTTGCACGGAGGATGCGTCGCCGGCGAAACCTGGAGGCACTCGTCGACCAGTTTCTTGGCGCGTTCCGCGCCTACCGCCTGGATACACGGAATTGTGTTCTGGCCGTCGCCGCCAGCGACCGCGCCGATACCGAAAGCACTCGACAACTGGTTGAGATCGGCTCGAATCTTGTCCCAACCAAGCGCTCGCGGATTGAGCTTGAGATCGTGAATGAGTTTTTCGATCTGATCGGCAGTGCTCAGCACAGACGGAACTGAACTAGCTTTGTTGGTTTGCTCATACTCGTTCACCAATGCAGCTGTCTGCTGCTGAAAACTTGTGGCCAAGTTGCGAGCGTCTCCGGCTTGGCTGGTTTTGCGAATCGCGCTCTTCTTAATTGCCGAATTGAAGCGCGGGCGAAAGGCTTTCGCTTCATCGTTCAAGTTGTTCATCACAGCATCGAGGTCCTTGTCGCTGGGCTGACTCTGGGCGACCGCTGCATGCATAAGCACGACAAAAGTGAGGATTATTGCCGCGCCCAGCGCGGGCAAAGATTTTCGATTCATGCCTATGCTTTTCTCCAGTTAGAGCGCAGGATTTTAGCAGCCCATGCGGCGATCAGAGCGCGGTACCTCGACTCCATTCAGCCGAATCTTGTGCGTTCTGGGTGTCCGGAACTCGCCCGACGCTGTCCGGCAGAAAAATGGAAAACACTGTGCCGCTGGAGCCAGCGGTAGTGCGGCTACGGACGCGGATCGATCCCTCATGCTTTTGCACAATGCCATGCGAGAGCCAGAGCCCCAAGCCTGTCCCTGAGTCTCCCTTCGTAGAATAAAAGGGCTCGAAGATGCGAGTCAGGTCGGCCTGCTGGATGCCGCTACCGTTGTCCGCGACGGTGACGCGTGCTCCGGTCCTGCGGGCGCCGGTTCCGCCGGACCACGCACGGCCGTGGGCTACGTGCAGGGTTAGCTGGCCTCCGTTTTCCAGGGCATCGAGGGCGTTGAGAATCAGGTTGGAGAACAGTTGGCGGAGCTCGCCAGCAAAGCCGCGTATTTCGACGCCCCGGTCATACTGTTTCTCGACCTGGATGCGTTTTTCGTTCAATTGACGCAAGTAGAGTTGCAGAACGTCGTCGAGGGTCGCCGCGACGTTCAACGGCGAGGCCGACGAACTCTCACGAACGAACCCCAGCATCTGCTGGGCAATGGCACCGACGCGCAGAACCTCCCGCTCGGCCATCTCCAGGTATTGATCCTGGCTGTCAGGACGGTGGCGGGCAAGGTAGATCAAATTGAGGACCGCCTCGAGAGGATTGTTGATCTCGTGCGCGACGGCGGCGGCGAGGCGTCCGGCGGTCGCGAGCTTTTCGTTGCGGCGCAGGGCTTCCTCGGACCGCCGCTGCGAGCTAATGTCATGCGCGATGCTGGACGCACCGATCACCTCTCCGCGTTGGTTGCGAATCGGCGAAAGCGAAATATCCACGGCGATGCGTGCGCCGTCTTTGCGAATGCGTTCGGAGGTATGGTGCTGGATCGACTCGCCCCGCATCACTTTCGTTGTAATTCCGGGAACTTCATCCGGACGCTCCGGCGGCCCCAGCACATTAACCGACATACCGATCGCCTCGGCCGCTGAGTATCCGTAAAGACGCTCAGCGCCCCGATTCCAGCTGGTGATGATTCCGTTTACATCGCCGGTGAGGATGGCATCATCGGAGGATTCGACCATGGCGGCCATCTGCCGCTGGATCTGCTCGGCGCGCGTCTGCGCGTGGAAGCGCTGGCGGGCGAGACCGGCGGCAAGAATCGAGACCGCAACAAATACGAACAGGCGGCCATAATCGTTAGAGGAAATGGCAAAACTGAAACGTGGCTCAAGGGCGAAATAATCAATGGCAAGGCTGGATGCGGCCGTACAAAGCAGGGCCGGTCCAAAGCCCAGAAACCGTGCGCTCACAATCACTGCCGCGATGAAGATGTCGAATGCATCCTCGCGCATCACCGGCCACAGAAACCAGATGCAGAAGGCGATGCCTGTCACCAGCAGCGACGCGGCGTAACGGAGGGTCCAATGACTCCAGAGTGGGCCATTCTTCGAATACGGAATGTCGATCGGCTTCATGGGAAACAGGCGAGTCGGCGAAAAGACGGAGCGGCATGCGCAAACTTCGCCCGTCCGGAAAACAACTTACTGTAGGCGATCAATTTAGCAGCATGGGGCGCAGTCGCGCAATTCGAATATGTGAGTTGGCGAATATTCGAAGAGACCGATGAAAGGAAAAGGCGCGGAGATTTCCGCGCCTTACCACTGAGCGATGTCGACCTACTGCTGCGTGGTCAACGTCGGGCGTCCTGCGTCTGGTCCCTGGGTGGTCGGAATCACGGTCAAAGGCGCTTGCAGGGTGAAGTTCAGCACGGTTTCCGGGGGCAATTTGATTTGCTGGCTGTGGGTAACGGCTTGCGCGCCGGCTCCTAATCCGCCGCCCGCTGCGGCGCCGATGGCGGCTCCTTTGCCTCCACCCGCGATGGCACCGATGATGGCTCCAATGCCTGCGCCGGCTCCTACCTTCTCGACCGTGTTCTTGCCGCGCGAGCTGCCCTGCTTCTTATATTGATCGGTTTGAATGTTGTAGAACTTCCCATTCGCTGAAATGCGATCTAGCTGAAGTATCAATAAAGATTGTCCGGCAAACTTGCCTGCGCTCTGCACGGTCACGACGTGGCCTTCAACGTTGTAGCCGGCGGGAATCGCGGTGTCGCCATCGACGGCGAATGGGGAATTCAACGTCGCATGGAAAGTCTGACTCTGAGTTGCTGTCTCTGAGTCAAGCGCGTCGACCAAGCGCACAGCGAAGGTTGTGCCGGAGGGAATCGTGACCTTCTGCGGTGGCGGAGGCGGCGGTGGTGGTGCCGGAGCTGCCGGCGCAGGAGCCGGAGCAGATGGCGGGGTAGCTTGCGCAACTTGGGCTGCAGCGCTCGAAGAATCATCCTCGTCTTTGGATACTTTGTGGTGACGCTTCGGGGCGGGGCTCGGTTGAGGCTGCTCTGGCGGCGGGGCCTGAGCTGCGACCGGCGCCGGCGGAGGCGCGACCTGTAAGTCGTTCACGACCTGCTTCACACCCGGTTCACTGGACGCGTAACGGGCGGCTGCATCGCGCTGCGCATCATTATCCACCTGGCCGGAGAGGGTCACGCTTCCATTGGCGGCCTGCACCGCGAGTTGCTTGCCCTGAAGACCCGAGTCAGTGTTCAGCTTGTTCTGGACGTCGGTGGCAATCTGAGCGTCCGTCGGAGCCTTGGAGCAGCCAACAGTAATTGCGAATATCGTGAACAAAACGATGAGGTAGAGAGAAAACCTCGCCTGCATAAGATCAACTCCTGGTGATATAAGTCTGATCTAAATAGCTTAGATGCACGGATCGGCCGAGTCCTGTTGAAAAAGTTGGCGGAAGCTCGCATGTCACCAAAAGGGTGCAACGCTGCGGCAGCAGAGAATTTTATGCCTCTCGAACAATTGCGCGGCGAGAAGGACGATTACGGTGAAGCTGGCTAACTCTGGTGCAGAAATTTGTAATCGAGGATGCTGGCCGCGAGCTTCGTATCTTCCGTCTTTTCTTGCACGTCTTTCGTCCGCGTAATCCGTCCCTGGCAAAGGACCGTGCTATTTTTCTGGCCTGAGATCTCTTCTGGCATCTCAAAAACCATCTCGACCAGCGTGTTGTCTGGAAAGCGCTGCGGACCCTGCAGAAGCACCCCGGACTGGCTCAGATTGGCGATCGTGCCTTCATACCAGCTGCCAAGATTCTTCACTCGGTAACGCACAGGCGTGTCGAGCTTGAGGCGCCGGGCGCGAGGCACCCAGGTAGGCTTGCGAGCGCGGGTGCGACTGCGGCGCGCACTCGAGCCGTCCGCCTCAGATCCGGACTGGCTGCGATCCACCCGCTCGGTACGGCGCATGGTCGTCCAGTCATAGCTGTATTCGACCGCGCAAAGGAGGCAAACCTGGTAGAACTGGCCGTCGGCAGCCCGCCGGGGCCAGGAAAACTCGTGGGAGCAACGGCCTAACATAAGAACGTCCATTAACTTCTGAGGCATGATCGTCTTTCCGGGCGAGACCGCCGGAAGACCCATCATCTAACGGCGGCGTTATTTTGTGTAGGTTACTTTCGTGTCATGTGTAAGGCGCTGCTTCTATACGTACTTAAAATCAGAAGGTCCATTTGTGGCGTTATGCTTGGCCAGGTCAGAGGTAAAGTGATAGGAGACGCGCGTGCGCTCAATTGCGGAAGGGCGTTATGTCTGGAAGAGTACGGATCATCAATCTCGAAGAGGGATTCCCAACTCGCGATCAGGCTTGCCAGAAGCTCGAAGCGGCACTGACACGCGCGCGAAAAGATGGCATCGGTGCATTGAAACTGATTCATGGCTACGGTTCGACCGGTGCGGGCGGAGTGCTGCGCTTTGCCATTCGGGGCTTCCTGCGCCAGCGAAAAGAGAAAGGTGAGATTGTGGCGTTCATCAACGGCGAAAGCTGGTCCAGTTTCGACGAGCGAAGCAAGTTGCTGTTTGCGAAAGTGCCAGAGTTGGTGCTGGACAGCGATGTCGGGCGTGGCAACAAGGGAATCACGTTGGTGCTTCTGTGAGCCATTTATTCGAATCATTTAGGGCCGCGCCCACGTGTATGATCAGCGCGTGAAGGATGGCAGGGAATTCGACGTCACTGCGTTCATTCTGGTGGGCGGCAAAAGCTCTCGTATGGGAAGCGACAAGGCTTTTCTTCGGTTCGGGGACGAGACTCTTCTGGCGCGAGCATTGAACGTGGCCTGCGCGGTTGCGGCAGAGGTGCGCATTGTTGGGGACGCCGGGAAATTTGCAAGCTTTGGCCCGGTAGTCGAGGATGTGTATCGCGACCGGGGACCGCTGGGCGGAATTCATGCGGCACTCACGAATTCGACGACAGAGTTAAACCTGATGCTGGCCGTCGATCTGCCCCTCGTGGGGCTGAAGTTTCTGGAATATCTGCTTTTGCGGGCACACGAATCAGGTGCTATGGTCACGATTCCGCGCGCTGGTGGCCTGCAGCCCCTCTGCGCCGCCTATCGCCGGGCATTCTTAGAGGTGGCGGAAAGATCATTGCTAGAAGGGAAAAACAAGATTGATCGGTTGTTCGCCGGGGTCGAAACTTGCGTGCTTGAGGAGAATGAGTTGGGACGCGCGGGTTTCTTGGTCGAAATGTTTCGAAACGTGAATACGCCGGAGGAGTTCCAAAAGGCGAAGGAGGAGCGTTCCGTGCTTGGGATCTGACGCGGACCCTTCTGCCGAGCTTTGCTCGGCCGGATGGGCGGGGCGCCTGTCCCAGGTGATGCGTTTGTGATTTAGCATCAGAGGACTGAAAACAGCTCATGGCGAGCAACGAACAACTCGGGCCGTATATTGAATTTAAGGACGTCTCCAAGGCTTTTGGCGAGAACCGCGTTCTCGATCACGTCAGCTTCGATGTCATGGCTGGAGAGACGGTGTGCATCCTGGGACGAAGTGGCGTAGGCAAATCGGTCACGCTGCAGAATATTATGGGTTTCCTCAAGCCAAACTCTGGCCGGGTGATCGTGGCTAGAGAGGACATCACGGACTATTCCGAACCGGAATTGCAGCGCATCCGCAAGAAGGTCACAATGGTATTCCAGAACGGTGCGCTGTTTGACTCGTTGACCGTGGGTGAGAATGTGGCATTCCCGCTGCGTGAACGGCGCGATCTCAAGGAAGACCAGATCTACCAGATCGTCGATGGGTTGTTGGAGATGGTGGGGGTGAAGGAGATGCGCGACTTGCTCCCATCGGATTTATCCACGGGAATGAAGCGGTCGGTCGCGATCGCACGAGCCTTGGCCGCGCAGCCGGAGTGCGTTCTTTACGATGAACCGACGACCATGGTCGATCCGCTGATGGCGCAGTTGCTGGGCGATTTAATCAAGCGGCTTAAGACACAATTACATCTGACCAGCGTTGTCGTCACCCACGACATGCGTCTGGCCGAAAAATTGGCGAACCGGATCGTATTTCTCCACGAAGCCAAAGTGCTTTTCTTCGGCACCTATCAAGACATGGAGAAATGCGAAGAACCGATCGTGCAGGAGTTCCTGGAATTGGACAAGATGGCTCTGGAAGCGTAGAGGGTGCCGGGGCGCTTTCCTAGAACCCTTCCTGCACCAATCGTTGAATCGTAATGGAACTGGCTGAGTCCCCTCGCATCATCTTCTCAACGTACTTTGCGATCATGTCCACTTCCAGGTTCACGGGATCGCCGGGCTTGAGCGACTTCAGATTGGTCATCTCCGTGGTATGCGGAATAATGGCTACTGTCACTTGTGTTCCTTCCACCTTCGCGACCGTGAGGCTGATGCCTTCGATCGAGAGTGACCCTTTAAAGATGACATAGCGCGCCAGGTCTGGCGGGATCTCAATGCGCAGCCAATAGTTGTCGGCGTCGGGGATTTCGTCGAGCGCGACGAACTTGCCAGTGCCATCCACGTGGCCTTGGACGATGTGTCCGCCAAAGCGACCGTCGGCCCGCATGGGGAGTTCGAGATTGACCAGCGCGCCTGGCTTGATGCGAGAAAAAGAAGTGCGATTCCAGGTTTCCTCAGCCAGGTCGGCGCCGAAGGAACTGGCTGTGATTTCGACGGCGGTGAGGCAGACACCGCTGACCGCGATGCTGTCACCCTTCTTCAGTTCCTTGACGAGCTGCGAAGCCGAGACGGTGAGACGACGGTTTTCGTTTTCGTGGCCGATATGGGTGACGCTTCCGACTTCTTCGATGATGCCGGTGAACATGGGGTCTCCTTCATTTCACCACGGGGACACAGAGAAAGCAGGGAACGGACATCATTGGGAAATAAATTGGAGTCTCGTTTGTCGCTGTATCTCTGCATCTCTGTGGCGAAATGCGTCCGTCAATCTGCATATGGATCCTTCAAGTATCCTTCAACTGCGAAGTCCTCGCCAAAGCGATGCAAGCGCATCGACTTCACGTATGGCGCGTCGCTCATGCTCGCGAATCCTGCGCCGCCAGCGAACGGAATGGATGTTGCGCCAGCGAGAATTCTGGGAGCGTAGTAGAGAAAGACCTTGTCTACGATTCCCGAGGCGAGCGCCCCAGCGTTGACCATTGCGCCACCTTCAATCATCAGGTTGGTGATCTCCATTTCACCAAGGAAGCGGAGGACCGCGGCCATGTCGGGATGGCCCTCCGAGCTGGAGTTGGGCAACTGCTGCACGCGAACGCCAACCTTCAGTAGGTCTTGTTTCCTTTTCTCTTCGGCAAAGGAGCAAAGCACCAGAACATCGTCCTGGGCCGTCTTGACGACGCGGGAGTCCAGCGGTAGACGCAGGTGTGAGTCGAGAATCACGCGTAATAGCGGGCGACGGCGTGGTCGGCCGCCGCGGTCGGTGAGAAGTGGGTCGTCCGCGACCACGGTACCGACACCGACGAGAATCGCGTCATGTTGATGACGCAGTTCCTGCACATGGGCGCGCGCGGATTCACCGGTGATCCAGTCGGAACGAATTGAGTTTTCTGCCGTGCGCGCGCTGGCATTCGGCGCTCGGTTTGCGGGCGCCGCGATCTTGCCGTCGAGCGTCATCGCAGCCTTCAACGTCACCAGCGGAATACGGTGGCAAATGTATTTGGCGAAAGACTCGTTCAGCGCTTTCGCTTGTTCTTCCAGTAAGCCAGACGTGACACTGATTCCGGCACTGCGAAGCTTGGCAAATCCCTGACCGCTCACCAGAGGATTTGGATCCTGCATGCAGGCGACGACACGGGAGAGTCCGGCGGCAATCAGGGCGTCGGCGCACGGTCCAGTCCGACCCCGATGGGAGCATGGTTCCAGATTGATATAGAGAGTCGCGCCGCGAGCGTTTTCTCCGGCTTGTTCCAGGGCAAGGATTTCTGCGTGCTTCACGCCATCGTAGGTGTGACTGCCCGCGCCGATGATTGTTCCCTTGCCATCCACAATGACGGCTCCCACGTAGGGATTAGGGGAGGTCAAACCGATACCTTGCCGGGCCAGATCGAGGGCTTGGCCGAGGAAGCGTTCGTCAGTGTCGTTGGCTGTAGTCACGGAAGAAGCATTATTTCACCACGGCGGCACGGAGGCACAGAGGAGACAAATAGTTTGCTTAGGGTTTTCGCGGAAGGAACGATCTGTAGGAGTCTTCCTCGGGTTCGGCGACAGCTGCGCCGCTGCGGCCTTTTGGGCCGCGCTGGACCGGAACCAATCTGTTCGCGAAAGGATCTGTCGGCGGTTGGGGCTTGCGACGGATGCGGCGCCAGAAATCCGCCAAAACCCGTAGCGCACTCCGCCGGTTCGTCGGTTCGCCCATAATAACTCCAGATTTTACGCCCCGCGGAAGGGAATCATGCGAACAATGAATCTACGAAATCTTTGGTATTGAAGGGTATTAGATCGCCGGCCTTCTCGCCGACGCCTACGTAGCGCACCGGCAGGCCCAACTCTCGCGAAATGGCAACTACGACTCCGCCCTTAGCGGTGCCGTCGAGTTTGGTGAGCACGATTCCGGTTACGCCGGCCGCATCCGTGAACTGGCGCGCCTGTTGCAAACCGTTCTGGCCAGTGGTGGCGTCCATCACCAGCAGTGTTTCGTGCGGCGCGCCGGGAATTATTCGCTGGGCAGTGCGTCGCATCTTCTCTAGCTCCGCCATGAGGTTGGTCTTGGTATGTAGACGCCCGGCGGTGTCGACGATCACGTAATCGCTGTGGCGCGCGGATGCGGCTTGCAGGGCGTCGTACAGCACGGCGGCCGGATCGCCGCCGGGCTTGGTCCGGATGACTTCGGTCCCGGTACGCTGCCCCCAAATCTCCAGTTGCTCGATGGCGGCGGCACGGAAGGTGTCGGCGGCGCACAAGAGCACGGTTTTGCCCTGCGAACGAAAAACCTGCGACAGCTTGCCAATGGTCGTCGTCTTTCCCGTGCCGTTGACCCCGACCACGAGAATGACTTCGGGCGACCCGTCAACTTTCTGGACGGGACGGGTGTTGGCGGCGTTCAGGATGTTCAGCAATTCGTCCTTCAAAAGGCGCTTAAGTTCGTCGGTGCTCTTGATTTGCTTTCGATCGGCCTTCTCTCGGAGCTTGTCCAGAACCTCTCGCGTTGTCGTGTTCCCCAAGTCAGCGCCGATGAGCGTAGCTTCCAGATCGTCCAAAGTTGCGCGGTCAATTTCCTTGGCAAAAGAAACAACTTCTTCAATGCGCTGGCTGAGGTTTTCGCGGGTACGCGTCACCGCCTCTTTCATACGATCAAAGAGACCCGGCTTCTGCTCTTCGTCCAGGCTGCCAAACAGGGTTTGAATCATAGATGTTGGGAGTCGCGCACCAAACTTCAATTATAGCGGCTGGGTGTGATGGACGGGACGAGGCACGTTCTCAGGCGTGTGCTTGCGATTTGCTTCAGTTCCGCGACGACGGTCGTTGGCCCTCTGAAGTAAACTACGGGAACATGAATTACATTTATGGCATCAATGCCGTGGCCGAGGCGCTAAAGGCGCGCGGACGCACTTTTGCGTGGGTGGGAGTCGCGAAAGAACGTCATGACCTGCGGCTCAAACATGTCGTCGATGAATGCCGGCGGCAAGGGGTTGCGGTGCGTTTTGTGCCGCGCGATGAACTCGATCGCATGGCCGGCAACAATGCTCACCAAGGTGTGGTCGCCGTCACTTCGGCGAAGCAGTACAACGATCTCGAGGATGTCGTGGCCGCGAAGCGCGGCCAGCATTCACTCATCGTCGTTCTTGATGGGGTGGAAGATCCACACAATCTCGGCGCGATTCTCCGCACTGCGGATGCCGCCGGCGCGGACGGGGTGGTGATTCCGGAACGCCGGGCCGCAGGAGTGACCGCGACCGTAACCAAGGCTTCCGCCGGAGCAAGCGAGCATCTGCCCATCGCGAAGGTCACGAACATCGCCCGAACGCTCGAGGAGTTGAAGGCGCAGCACCTATGGATGGTCGGCCTGGACGAGCGCGGCGAGCAATCCTACGACTCGCTCGATTACAACATGGACTGCGCTATCGTTCTCGGTGCAGAGGGGAAGGGTCTTCACGACCTCGTGGCCAGAAAATGCGATTTCCTGGTTTCGATCCCTATGCTGGGAAAGGTGCCGTCGCTGAATGTCTCCGTCGCGGCGGGTGTAATGCTGTATGAGATCGTGAGGCAACGGAGAAAGAAGTCGGCATGAAGGTTCTTCGTGTCGTTTGCATCCTCTGTGGTCTGGTTACGCCGGGTCTTGCCCTTGATCGCGAGGCATTCACTTTCACCAACTACGATCTGGATGTGCGCGTCGAACCTGAACAACAGCGCTTGGGTGTTCGTGGAAGGATTACGCTGCGTAATGACTCAAGTGCCCCGCAGAAAAATGCCGCTTTGCAGATCTCCTCAACATTAGATTGGAGCTCGATTCAGGCCGGTGGGGAACCCCTAGAATTTGTTACCCACGAATACTCCTCCGACATTGATCACACCGGCGCGCTATCGGAAGCGATTGTGACTTTGCCGCACGAAGTCGCACCGAAAGGCACGATTGAGCTAGAGATCGGATATGAAGGCGTGATTCCACTCGATGTTACGCGCCTAAAACGGATTGGCGTGCCCGACGATAAAGCCAAGCACACGGACTGGGACCAGATAGGCAGGTCATTTACCGCGGTGCGCGGGATTGGATACGTTGCGTGGTATCCGGTGGCGATTGAATCGGTGGACTTGTCGGAAGGGAATACTGTATTCGAAGCGCTGGGACGCTGGAAGGCTAGAGAAGCGGATGCGGATCTGAAGATCAAGCTGACTAATTCTGGCGAGAGTTCTGCGGAGCCGCCGAGGTTATTCTGTAACGGCAGGGGCGGCGAGCAGGCTTACGAGCGAATGGGAAGGGCATACTCAGTGCATACTGAGTACTCGTTCGAACCGTTGGGTACGACCGTACCGCTCTTTGTGATCGGCGGCTACGACGTGGTTGAGACGCCGAGCTTGAATATCTCATTTCTGCCCGGACACAAGTCTGGGGCTGAAAACTATGCGCTGGCGGCCGAGTTAGCCGTTCCGCTCGTCACCGAATGGTTTGGTGCTCCAGGACGCAAAGCAGAAACAGTAGAGCTAGCGGATCCGGAAGCTGCACCTTTCGACGCGGAAAGCATGCTGCTGACGCCCCTGGACACAAGCAACTCGACCGTCTACCAGCTTGCCGCAGTTCACCAGTTGACTCATGCGGCGATCTTCTCGCCGCGTCCGTGGATTTATGAAGGGCTGGCGCACTTTGCGCAGGCGCTTGAACGTGAGCAACAGAGTGGACGCCCAGCCGCGCTGGATTTCATGGGCCAGCACCGAACGGCAATTGTCAACGCCGAGAAAGCAGTCGATGCGACGCGTCTCCAGAACACGGCGGCCAATGAATCCCTGATCAATACCAGCATCGAGGAGTTTGATCGCAGCAAAGCGATGTACGTTTGGTGGATGTTGCGTGACATGGTCAGCGACGCCGGGCTGAAGAAAGCGCTGGCGGGATATCATCCGGATCAGGATAAAGAAGCTGCTTACTTGCAGCATCTCGTCGAAGCTCAAACTCATCGCGACCTGGAATGGTTTTTCGACGATTGGGTGTATCGTGACCGGGGCTTGCCCGACTTCCGGGTTGAGTCCGTATATCCGCGTCCAAGGGTCGATGGCGGTTCCATCGTGACCGTGACGATCGAGAATCTTGGAGACGCTGGAGCAGAGGTGCCAGTAATCCTGCGCATGGAAGACGGCGAAATCATCAGGCGGCTTGAAGTGCGCGCAAAGTCCAAGGCAGCGGTTCGGGTTGATGTGGCTACTTTGCCATTGGAGGTCGTGGTGAACGATGGCAGCGTGCCGGAAAGCGATTTGAGCAATAACGTATTCAAAGTCCCGCCGCCGGATGCCGCGAAGTGATTTCCAGTTGTCGATCGGCAATCGAAGCTGAGAATACCGAAGGAGGAGTCCTTGGCCTACATCCAATTTCTTGGAGCTGCCGGAACCGTGACTGGATCAAAGCATTTAATTAAGACAGATCCTGACTCCAGTGGAGACAAGGGTTTCCAGGGGCTCATAGACTGCGGCATGTTCCAGGGACCGAAAGAGTGGCGCGACCGCAACTGGCAGGACACACCGATCCCCGCGCGGCAGATTGACGCCGTGGTCCTGACCCACGCGCACATCGACCATTCCGGATGGATTCCGCGCTTGGTGAAGGGAGGCTTCCGCGGGCCGATCTACGCCACGCCTGCGACGATCGATTTATGCGGAATTCTGCTGCCGGACTCCGGCCACCTGCAGGAAGAAGATGCGGCGTTTTATAACAAGCACAAGAAATCAAAACATGATCCCGCCCTGCCGCTATACACGCTGGCGGAAGCGGAAGCGTCTCTCCAGTATCTCCGCGCGGTGCCGTTCGGGGATGTCCAACAGCTTTGCCCCGGCGCTTCGTTTCGCTTTGTACGGGCGGCGCACATTCTAGGTTCGTCGATGGTTGAACTTACACTGCTCAATAAGGAACAGACTCGCCGACTGTTATTCACGGGTGACATCGGACGCGTACGCGATCGAAATGTAGCGCCGGGCAAAGTTGTGCGTTCGGGTCCCGTCGAAGGCGAGGAGACCGACATCTTGATTATGGAATCCACTTACGGCAACCGCCAGCATCCGACGGCAGATCCGCGCCCGGAGTTAGCCTCGCTGATTTGCCGGACGGTTGAACGCGGCGGTAGCGTCATCGTGCCTGCCTTTGCGGTAGAGCGCACGCAGAAATTTCTTTTCATGTTGAAGGAGTTGATGCAATCGGGGCAACTTCCAGCCGTTCCGGTCTACTGCGACAGTCCTATGGCCATCAAGGCGGTCGAGATTTTCATGAAGCACAAGGAAGAGTACAGCGAAGACACGCGGCGCCTGATTGCCGAGCATGGGTCGCCACTCGATTGGCCGGGCTTCACGTTCGCCTCGACCGCGGAACAGTCGAAGGCTATTAATCGGGTGAAAAATCCCTCCATCATTATTTCGTCCAGTGGTATGGTGACGGGTGGACGCATCCTGCACCATCTTCAGCAAAGACTACCCGATTCCAAAAACACGATCTTGTTCATCGGGTTCCAGGCGCCGGGGACGCGCGGTTTCACCATCAAGAGTGGAGGTCGGGAAGTGAAGATCTTCGGCGACATCGTGCCGATTCGAGCGCATGTGGCTGCGCTTGAACAATTCAGCGATCATGCTGATACGCCAGAATTGCTGCAGTGGCTGCACACCTTCGCCACGAGGCCGGCCGCGACCTTCCTGGTGCACGGTGAGCCCGCCGCATCCTCGCAGCTGCGCGACACGATCAGCAAGGATCTGGGCTGGAACGTCCAGGTGGCGCAGTGGATGCAGAAAGTGCAGATCAGTTAGAAGGTGGAATTGTGTGAACTGCAGGCAGAGTTTGTTCAAATTACTCAATTACCAAATTAGAGGTTCCCATGACAGAAGCTGAATTGAAAAAACATCTCGACGCCGCGGAGGCAAGCCCCAAGCAGATTGCCGCAGCGGTTTCCGGGCTGCCCGACAAAACCCTGCGCTACAAACCGTCGCCCGATAAGTGGTGCATCCTCGAAGTTCTCGGGCATCTCGCAGACATTGAGATCGTGTACGCGCACCGCTTCCGGCAAATGCTCGCGGACGAAAAGCCCGTGATTGCGCCCATGGATCAGAATGCTTGGGCTCGAAATCTCGACTACATGGATACACCTGCACCAGAACTGGTTGCGCTCTACGGATTGAACCGGCATCACAATTTACGATTGCTTCACCGGCTGAAGCCGGAGGATCTTGAGAAGTCTGCGTACCATCCTGAGCTCAAGCATGACGTTACTGTGGCGGAATACGTGGAGAGGATCGGAACTCACGGCGCGAATCATCTGGCTCAGATTGAGCGTCTGAAGAAGTAGGTGGCGTTAATGTAGCCGTCTTAATCAATCAATGGTTGGCGTTAGTAAACCGCGCCAATTCCTTTAGTTTTTCGGCGGTAGCACCGGAGTCGATCGATTGTGACGCCAGCGGGAGAGCGTCTGCCAAGCGATCCGCTCTGCCTGCCGCGACTAGGGCCGCAGCGGCGTTCAGCAAAACCACATCTCGTCGTGGCGACTTCTTACCGGCGAGAATCTCCCGAATGATGGCGGCATTCGCGGCGGCGTCTCCGCCGGAAATTTCGTCGAGACCGGCGCGATTCAAGCCAAATTCCTCTGGCGTAACCTCATACGTCCGGACCGTT
>Ga0210402_10003213_pt1 | contig 15434 bp, 12 predicted proteins | sample IncBWC7MmetaG_FD_161055 | JGI IMG/M metagenome (GOLD analysis project Ga0210402, IMG submission 161055) | Forest soil microbial communities from Barre Woods Harvard Forest LTER site, Petersham, Massachusetts, United States - Inc-BW-C-7-M | ecosystem: Environmental > Terrestrial > Soil >...
CAGTCATGTTTGCCCCCCATGCGCTCCCCAAATGGCCGCCGCTTCTGCTTCGACGCAGGTCATGGCGCATAGCGATATCGGCTTATGAGGCCGTTGCTCTGCTCGGCCAGGCAGGCACGCCATCACCCACGCAGCGTGAGCAGAATGGCTTTGCCTCTACCGCGTATGTGCGCCAGATCGCCGAATAGGAATTCCTATGAAATTAGTAGGTTTAACTGTGACCGGCCGCGCAGATTATCCGTTCTGTTGCTTGCCTGATTGTCGGGAAGGTGCGGCGCACGGCTGTGGCCGGCGGTCTGTGGGGTTCTTGGCGGGGTGCAGGGGCAGGGATGATCGGCGGAGGGCTACGGCGTGTAGCTGTCTCCGGGCTTGACGGCCTTGCAGCAGGAGTTGCCGACGGGAACCCCGCCGGCCCAGACGAGCACTTCTGACCCCGTCCAGAATTCGTGGGCTTCTTGCCGTCCGGGCACCGGCGCCTTCGGCCCGAGGGACCACCTTCGGGTGGTGAGGTCCAGGCTGAGCGGGCGGCCACCTGGGACTGCGTCTTCGATCGTGACGACGGAGGCTCCGGTCCAGATGTCCGGAGCGGTTCCGTTCCCCTCGAACCCCACGGGCGCATCGGGGAGGCGCATCCAGCTGTTGGTCACGGGATCGTAGGCGGCGGCGTCCTTGTGGAGGCCTGTTCGGTTGTCTCCCCCGCCAACGACCAGGTACCTGCCGGTCCATACGGCGAGCATCGAATCGCGCCCGGCACGCCCGAGGGGTGAGGTCGGCAGCGTCGACCATTTCCGGGTGGCCGGGTCGTAGGCGAAGCCCCCAAGATGACCGGAGAAAGTCCCCGGTGCAGGAAAGGATCCCCAGACGATCATCTCCTTGCCGGTCCAGAAGGCGTCACCGAACAACGGAGCCTCCGTTGGCGCCACCGTCCCGGTCGTCCACGAGTCCGCCGCTGGATCATAAGTCACAGCGGCCAGCGAGCCGCCGCCATGCCCCCCGCCGCCGTGCCCGAAGAAACCCCACGCCACCATGACTCTCCCAGTCCACACGGCATAGCTGCCACTACCGGTGAGATTGCCGCCGAGAGAGGCTGGGATCGGCGCCAGCTTGCGCCAGGTGTTGGTCGCAGGATCATAGGCGGCGCCGTCGGAAGGGGCCCCGGAGGTCCCCGAGCCACCGAAGATGAGCATTTCCTTACCCGTCCATACGGTCACGGAGAGGTCCTGCCCGGCAAGGGGGCCGGCGGCGAGCTTCGACCAGGTCCGGGTCGCCGGGTCGTAGGCGGCGCCGTCGCCGTACTGAGTGTTCCCCGAGTAGCCGCCCCAGACGATCATCTCTTTCCCGGTCCAGACGGCCGCATATTCGCTCCGGGGAGCGATCGGAGCTCTCGGCAGGCGCGCCCAGCCGGCAGAGCCCGGCACGGCCAGCGGCATCGCCGGCCTCGTCGGGCGCGCAATCCTCTCGCCACCGCCGCCGAGGACGACCGAGGTGGCGATCACCGCGGTGACCGCGGCGGCCGCAAGCAGGGGGCTGCCGATAGTGAGTGCGCGCTGCAGGCGCTGCCGCACGCGGGCGCTGCGACCAGCCGCAGGCACGCTGATATGCGACGGCGGCTGGTCCGCCTCGGCTTCAACAGTGAACAGCGTTCTAAGGTTGTCCTCAAGCATGGCCGGGCACCTCGTCCGGGCAGTCGGTCCGGCCCGCTGGCTGAGTTGTGGCGGGCTGGCGGGTAGTAGCGGACTCTGAGCCGTGCGCCAGAGTGCGCCGGAGGGTGGCAAGCGCTTTGGCCGTCTGACTCTTGACCGTGCCGGGAGCACAGCCGAGCACCTGAGCCGTCTGGGTGACGTCGAGGTCGCAGTAATACCGGAGCACCAGCACGGCGCGCTGGCGTGGTGCGAGCGCCGTCATGGCAGCTTGCAGGTCCAGCAGGGTGTCCAGGTCGGCCGCCGGAGCCCGGATCTGAGGCGGCTGGCCGGTAACACTTACCCGCCTTGCCCAGCCCGTTCGCCGTCCCCGGACAAACTCCCGGACGAGGATGGCGCGAACATAAGCATCGGTGCTGTCCGCCGCGGCGGCCCGGTGCCAGTGCTGACAAAGCTTGGACAGCGCTGCCTGGACGAGGTCGTCGGCGTCGTGCCAGTTCCGGCACAGCAGCAAGGCCAGCCGCCGCAAAGACGGGATGCTGGCAGCCGCGTACTCGGCGAACTCATCACCGGGCGCCGCAGTCATAACCAGAGCCAGCAGAAGAAGGACATAACACTGCTTTGAAGCACCCAGCGCCCCGTTCGGTTGCCTTACCGCCCAGAGCAATTTAACGGCCACCCCGACGATAGCGGCGGCAGATCACACTGAGGCCGGGCCGGGCATCATTGGCTACCGCCTGGCGACGCTTCCCGTCCTGCCCCCTGTAACCGGCGCCGGTGGGCAACCCGTTCGGAAGTTCACCGCGCGGCCATGTGGCTGATTCCACGGTGGGCAGCGGCGGAGGCGTTCACCACGCATAACCACCCACAAGATCGCCCGCAAGAAGCCGCACGTCGTGGGTGATGGCTGCGCGACGTCGGCGCGGGCCGTGGCGGGCATGGCGGGAGTGGCTGGGCCTGCGTAGTGTTGGGGGCAGGACTGGTTCTGCCCGCCGCCGGTAGCCGTGGCGGACAGGTTGTGTGGGGGCACTGGGACGGTGACCGGGCGGCCTGTGCATTCTTTTGCCGGGCTGCTGCGGCGGCTGCGGGCCGGGGCGAGGCTGACCCAGGAGGAGCTGGCGGCGGCGGCGGGGGTGTCCCTGGGGTCGGTCAGCAACTTGGAGCGGGGCGTCAACCGCACTGCGCACAAGGACACCGCGGTGCTGCTGGCCGGTGCGCTGGGCCTAGCCGGGCCGGTGGCAGAGATGTTCGTGGCGGCGGCCCGCGGCACCGTCCCGGCCGCGCAGGTGCTGGCGGCCGCTGAGGCCGCGGGGCCGCGGCCGGGAGCGGTGGCCGGTTCTCCTTACCGGGGGCTGGCCGTGTTCGGGGAGCGGGACGCGGCGTTGTTCTTCGGCCGGGAGGCAGCCACCGGCCAGCTGCTGGACCGGATGTCGCGGCTGCTGGGGGGCGCGGGGCTGCTGGTGGTGTCGGGGGTGTCGGGCGCGGGGAAGTCGTCGCTGCTGCGGGCGGGGGTACTGCCACGGATCCGGGCCGATGGGCTGGCAGCCGCGCCGGAAGCGGCGTGGTGGCCGCACCTGGTGTTCACCCCGACCAGGGCGCCGCTGGATGAGCTGGCGCTGCGGATGGCGCCGCTGGTGGGGGCGGACGCAGCGGCCGTGCGGCGGGGCCTGGCGGCCGATCCGGCGTGGTTCGCGCTCACCACCCGGCAAGCCGCCCGGGCGGCGCCACCCGCGCCGGCTGAGGAACCCGATGGCGACCCGGCACAGCATGATCAGCTACGCCGACGCCGGCTGCTGCTGGTGGTCGACCAGTTCGAAGAGCTGTTCACCCAGTGCCCCGATGAGGGGCAGCGGCGGGCATTCATCACCGCGCTGTACGCGGCCGCCACCGCCCGGCACGGCCCAGATCAGGCACCGGCGGCGCTGGTGCTGCTGGGCGTGCGCGCCGACTTCGAGGTCCGCTGCGCGGACTACCTGCAGCTGGCAGGCCCGGTCCAGGACCGCTACCTGGTCACCGCGATGACCGGGCGGCAGCTGCGGATGGCCGTCACCGAACCAGCCAAGAAAGCCGGCGCCAAGGTCGACGACGACCTGACCGGCCTGCTGCTGGCCGAGGTCCGCACCGGCCAGCCCGAGACCTTCGGCGCCGGGGTGCTGCCGTTGCTGTCGCACGCCCTGGACCAGGCCTGGCGGTCCCGGACCGGGCAGGTGCTCACCCTGGCCGACTATGAACGCACCGGCGGCATCGACAGCGCGGTCGCCGCCAGCGCACAGCGAGCCTACGACGGCCTCACCCCGGCCCAGCAGGCCGCCGCCCGGCAGGTGTTCTTGCGGCTGACCGCCATCAGCGACGACGGGGTTGACACCGCCGACTGCGTGACCAGGGCGGAGCTGAGCGACGGCAAGAGCCCAGCCGAGGCCCAGAACGTGGAGCAGGTGCTGGAGGCCTTCGCCGCCGAACGGCTCCTCACCCTGGCCGCTGGCACCGTGGAACTCAGCCACGAGGCGCTGCTGACCGCCTGGCCGCTGCTGCGCGACACCTGGCTGGCCGACACCCACGCCGACCGGATCGTCCGATCCCGGCTGCACACCACCGCAACCGAGTGGGCCCGCCACTCCCGCGACCGGTCCTACCTCTACAGCGGCACCCTGCTGGCGGCCGCCACGGAAACCGCCGCCCGGATCGGCGCCGGCCCCGCCCGCCACCCGCCGCTCAGCCAGACCGAGCGTGACTTCCTGCACGCCAGCAGCCACGCTCACCGGTGCACCGCCCGCAGACGGCAAGGCCTCGTCACTCTTCTTGCCGCCCTGGTCATCAGCCTCACCGCGACCACAGTGCTGGCCGTCCGCGCTGGCCAGCAAGTGGCGTTCAGCCCCGGCGGCAAACTGGCCATCGGCGGCGACGGCACGGTGCGGCTGTGGAACCCGGCCACCGGCCGCCGCGTCTACGTGCCGCTCCAGACCGGCTCCGGACCTGTTCAGGTGGCGTTCAGCCCCGGCGGCAAGCTGCTGGCCGGCGCCGGCGGCGACGGCACAGTGCGACTGTGGCATGTGGCTGCCCACCATCCGATCGGCGTCCCCCGCTAGCCAAGCCGTCCCGGTCACCCCGGTGGTGTTCAGCCCGGACAGGGAGAACCTGGCCACTGGCAGCCTTGATGGCACCGTCCAGTTGTGGAACATAGCCACACATGGCCAAAACGTGGCCAGAATAACGGACCTTGCGCAGTATCAATGCGCCGCGGCAGGACGGCCTCTCACCCGCACGGAGTGGGCATGGCCCGTCAGCCACCCGCATGAGCAACGCGCAGATCACCCTGTTCGGGGCGCGGTAACGATAGTCACTCTGGCGATCCAGGTTGCCGCCCATATCGGCGGCTACTTGGGCGCCAGGCGCGGGCCAGTGCAAAGTCACTGAGCGTGATCTGATCTCCGGTTCAGTGTGGCGCCGAGCTGGCTGAGTACTCCAGTGTGGCCGGCAGGGGAATCCCCTGCCGCCATAGGTCGCACCATTGTTCGTTGAGGATCCGTTCCGCATCTTGCTGGGCCGGGGGGGCCATCCGCAATGCGGTCAGCAGGCCGGCCCGGTGCAGGTCGAAGGCCACGTACACGGTCTCGGCGTAGGCGAGCGCCGCCTGGACGGCACCGTTATAGGCCAGCCCTGCCACGCTCAGGGGCGTGAGGACCAGCAGAAGCCACCAGCCCGACCACAGCAGCAAGACCAGGGACGCTATGGCGGTGACCGTCATGGTCACGGCCATCCGCACGGCTGCATCGAGTGTGTCGCGCCGGTCATCGACCAGCGACTTGGACTGGTCACCCAGGATGGGGTAGAGCCGGGGCCAGGCGGTCACAGCGTCCAGGCCGTATGCCCGTCCGGCGCCGTCCTCCATTGCTGCGAGCACGTTACCGAGCGCGGTTGGCCGTAGGAGATGGTCGGGCATAGGGAACCGGCGCCGCAACTGGTAGACCGCAGCGCCCGCCCGCTGAATCGCCTCGTCGGTCAATTCGGAGCCCGCGAGCAGTTGTGCTGCCTTGGTGAGGCGTTTCTTGCGGCCGAGTTGCCACCGCCGGGCCCATCTGGTCCCCACCCCGGCTGGCCACGATCCCTCGGCCAGGTGCATCATGGCGAGCTGCAGGGGCTGCAAGACCACGGCCAGCAGCGTTACGGCGAGTACGAGAACCACCACTTCGCCCAGGCTCAGATGGGACGCGGTCGCCCACGCGGCCTTGAAGCTGATCCGGTGGTTCAGCCGCCCGTCCCAGCCCCGGGCACCGGCCCACACCAGCACCAGCAAAAACAGCGCCGCCGCGTAGGTCGGCAGATAGCCGACCAGGTAGAACCGGCGGCCGAAACCGCTGTCCGCGGGCTGCCTGGTCACGGCGTCCAGCCTCATCGCTGGAGCTCCAGCCGGCCATGTAGTGGACTCACGCACAGCGGGATATCGCGCTCGTCGTAGAACAGCCACGCCACCCTGGTGCCGCATTGAGTACACACGAGCCAGACGATCCGGTACCGGGTCGAGCGTCCAGGCAGGCTGGCCCGGTCGCCGCAACTGAGCTGCCCGCCGCTCCCGCCAACCGCCCCGCACGCCCTGGCCAGGATGGTGACACCGGCGTCCCGCTCGTTCGCACGGAACATTACGTAGACCAGCGCAGGATCTCCGCCGAATATCCCTCTCAGCTGCCCGCGCACCTCGCCCGCACCAGACTCCAGACCGGTGCCCAGAGCCCGGAAAATCCCGCCCTTCTCAGGAGCAGCAGGCATCGCATACAGCCGCTGCATGCGTTCAGCAAACCCCTCGGCCATACAGCCACCGTGCGGTGGCCGGGCAGGTTCCCCGGCGGCCCATTCCCTGCAAGCCAGCGTCTGGATATCAGCGCGGGCAGCCCCGACCGGGTAGGTAAACGATATGTCCCGAAAACCGGCCCCAGGCCAGCGGCTTACCGAAGGGCAACCAATGCCGGGCCCCGCCATGGCAGCGCGCAATCCCCGTACCGGCGTTGCGGTGGATTGTTCTGGCCTAGATTGATCACCTGCCCGCCAGGCCTGAGACCGGACACCAGCGGCCAGCTGGGCCCCGGCAGGCCGACGCCGCAGATGATCAACGCCGCGCTGGGACAGGTACTGGCCGTACCCATAGCCCGGTGCTACGGCAGGCGCCGCCCTGCACCCGGCACGGCCGCGGCCCATGCCGGCGAACCCGGCCGAGACGGTGACCCCGATCAAGTGGCGATTGGCCACGGGGCCTGGCGTGATCCCGGCGGCGTGCACGCGCCAGGACGGACCCAAGGCGACGGCAACCGCCACCCCTGCCGCCAGGACATAGTGCCGGGGCCGCCGGACCGGGCCAATCATCTGCTCGCCCCACCCGCAATACCTTCGGGGGCCGCCCGGTCCAGGCCAAGGCGAGCGCACAAGAACCCGCTCTGATCCCGATGAAACCGGCGAACCGTCGACTGCGCTCATGGGAATCCGCCCCCGGATAACTCGCCCATGTGTTGTTCCTATTGCGAGGGTCAACCTCATACCTGGGGGATAACTGAGTACAAACTGACTGCTAGCTTGATCTTCACTGACCACAGGCTCCAGCCTTGACGGCGCCCGGAAGCGATCGCACGCAAACACAGACCGCACTGGTCAACAGTCCTTAGCCGCTGCTGGGACTGGCGGCTACGGCGCGAACTCCGCCTGGCTGCTGCGGTCCGCCAGGCGGAGTTCTTGCCAGGCAATTAGTTCTTACCGGGCGGCACCGGCGACGTAGGCAGCGACAATGTAAGTGGCGTGCCGGTCCAGACTGCCGCGGGCACGGTCGTATCGCATGGTGGTCCGGGGATCGGCGTGGGAGGCGGCATCCTGCACGTCCCGCAGCGAGACCCCAGCATCGAGAGCGGCGGTGATGAACGCATGCCGCAGCGTATGCGGCCCAACGGGCTTGCCGATCCGGGCACGGCGGGCGGCCCGGCGGACGATCCGCCCGGCGCCATGCCGGTCCAGTCGGCAGCCATCGGCAGCCAGGAAGATAGGGCCTTGGCTGCGCTCGCCGATGGCCAGGTCGATCGCCCGGGCGGTGCGCGGCGCCAGCGGGATGGTGACGACCTTGCTGCCCTTACGGGTGATCACCAGGGTGCGGTGCCCGCGCTCGACGCCCAGCGCCTCGATATCGGCGCCCGTGGCCTCGGAGACCCGCAGTCCGTTCAGGGCCAGCAGGGAGATAAGTGCATGCTCGGCGGGTGGCCCAAGCCCGGCGGCCACTAGCAGCGCGCCCATTTCGTTGCGGTCCAGCCCGGTAGCGTGCGACTCGTACTCCAGCCGGGGACGGCGGACATGAGCGGCCGGGGAGTGATCGAGGAACTCTTCCTCCACTGCGTACTTGTAGAACCCGGCGATGGTGCACAGCCGGCGGGTGATGGTGGCCCGGGCGCGCCCCCGGGCCTCCAGGTCCCGGGCGAAGCACTCGATGTCGGCGCGGCGAGCCTGGAACAGCTGCACCTGATGCTGCTGGCACCAGCTGGCGAACTGGCGCAAGTCCAGTGCGTACGCTTCGTGCGTTAGGCCGGTGTAGCCGGCCAGGAACCCAGCCAGGGCACGTCGCTCGGGCTCTGTGAACACGGACTCGGCGACGGCGACAGCTGTGGACGTAGACGTGGTGGCCATGGGGGACACCTCCCGGGTCGGGCTGAGGCCCGGGAAGGCTGGGCCCGCCAAGGCCCCCAGCGATAATGCTTCACCCCAACTGGTAAGCCGGACCGGATGATCACGCAAGGTCACCACGGTGGTCCTCAGCATCGCGCCGGATCGCCGACTATGAGTGGCCTGTGGATCATGGCTTCGCATCGGCCGGGCGACACAGAACCGCCAACTCTGGCTGCTGGCGCTTGGGTAACCGGGGTGGCCGAGCGCGGGTGATCGTCGGAAAACAGTAGCGCGGGCTGACAGCCAGGCGGCCCAGATGGCGGCCCCGCGTGGGCAGTCAATCTGGTCGGGGCTGTCAGCGGTGCTTCGTTGGGCAACCCGGGCACCCGAGAGCCCGGGCGGGCTCTGCGGAGCAGGTAGATGTCATGGCTGCCGTCGCTTGGGGCGCGCTGCGTAGCGGTCCTGGAACGGCCTGCTGGCGGCGGGGCCGGCGGTGAAGACGAAGTCCGGCCCGTCCACTCGTCGCCCGGTTGCGCGGTCGACGATGACCGGTTCGGCCTCGGCCCCGGTCTGGGCGTCCACGAGCACCATGCTGCGCTCGGTGGGGGCGAGGCGCGCGTTGCCCCATGCGGCGAGGACGACGACGACGGGCCGGAGAGAGCGACCGAGTTCTGTCAGGAGGTACTCGTAGCGGGCGGGGTTCGCCTGGTACTGGCGTCGGTCGAGCAGGCCGGCGCTGACCAGGCGCTTGAGCCGGCTGGTCAGCAGGCTGGAGGAGATGCCGAGATTCTCCTGGAACTGGTCGAAGCGCGAGTAGCCGTCGAAGGCGTCGTGCAGGATGAGCAAGGTCCACCACTCGCCGACGAGGCCGAGCGTTGCCGACAGCGGGCATTCCCGGTCCTCTAGCCTGATCTTCTGGGCCACGCGCGGCATCCCTCCAACGTAACTGCTATATTCGAAGCTACTCACTTCTATTTTAGCAGTTACACGCGGGACTGAAGGCTGGAGGGTTTCATGAGTGAAGCCGCTGCGGCAGGGTCGCTGCCGCCGGTCATCTCCGGCTATCTGGCCGCGTCGGACCGCGGTGACGCCGAGGCCATTGTCCGCTGCTTTGCTGAGGACGCGGTGGTCGTGGATGAGGGCCAGGAATGGCGGGGCACGGCCGCGATCCGGCGATGGCGCGCCACCGTCGCCACGGCCTACGACTACACCGTTCAGGTCACGGGAGCGGAGGCGCTGGGCGAGGTGGATGGCGTCGAACGTCACGACGTGTACCTCCATCTCGAAGGCAACTTCCCCGGCGGCGAGGTTGACTTGACGGATCGCTTCGCGCTTCGTGGTGGGCGGATCGCCCGCCTGGAGATTGTGCCCACCGAGGCGGGGCCGTGAGACCGGCGGGCCCGGGTCTGCGGCTGGGACGGATCGGGGCCTGGCTCAACCCCGTGTACGGCGACGACGCCCGGACAGACTTGCTGATCCAGGCCGAGTCGCTGGGATATCCCACGGCGTGGCTGGGGTTCGGGCGCGCGTCCGTCGGTGATCTCGCCTTGGCGGAGCGCATCCTGGACGCCACGTCCACCATCACGGTGGCCACCGCGATCGTCAACATGTGGACCAACGACCCGGTGGAGGTCGCCGCGTCGTACCGGCGAATCGCCGCCAGGCACAGCGACCGCTTCCTGCTGGGGATCGGCATCGGCCACCCCGAATCCATCACGGCATACCGGCGGCCGTACGCGACCATGGTGAACTACCTCGACCAGCTCGATGCCGGCGGCGTCCCGCCAGACCGCCGGATCCTGGCCGCGCTCGGCCCCAGAGCCCTGCGCCTCGCCGCGGACCGGACGCTGGGAACGCACCCGTATCTGGTCGTCCCAGACCATACCCGCACCGCCCGCCGGATGGCCGGGCCAGGTGTCGTCATCGCGCCCGAGCACAAGGTCGTCCTCGACACCGATCCGGACAGGGCCCGGGCCGTCGGCCGGGCGTTCGTGTCCGACCCCTATCTCAAGCTCTCCAACTACACCAGTAACCTGCGACGCTACGGCTACACCGAAGCCGACATCGACGGCGGCGGCAGCGACCGGCTGATCGACGCGCTCGTGCTCCACGGCTCCCCCGATATCATCGCGGCCGGCCTCCGCTCCCATCTGGACGCCGGGGCAGACCACGTCGCGATCCAGGCCCTCACCGGCAACAGCAACGACCCGATACCGGCCTACAGGCAGCTCGCTCGCGTGCTCTTGTGACCTAACGTCAAGGAGAGACGGGTTCGTGTAGTGCCGTCCGCTGGCAACCCATAGACCCAACCCCAAGAGGATCTCTCCACGCTGGGAGGGGAAACCCAGCGGCGCGGGCGCGCGTGCTTGTTGCGTCGAGGGGAACGACTTAGGGAAGGGTCTGGCTTGCGGTGCTTTCGGGTGCTGGTGTTGGCGTGCTGGCGCGGGCGATGACGTCGCGTAGCTGGTTGCGGCCGGCTACCCCGAGCTTGGGGTAGGACCGGTACAGGTGCGAGCTGACGGTGCGCGGTGACAGGAAGAGCCGGTCGCCGATCTGGCGGTTGGTCAGGCCGTCGCTGGCCAGGCGGATGATCTGGCGCTGCTGGGGGGTCAGCTCCGACAGGGCATCGCGGTCGCCAGGCGCGCCAGCAACCGCGACCCCGCACGCTCTGAGCTCTGCCTCTGCCCGCTGCGCCCATGACCGGGCACCGAGTCGACGGAAGGTTCCCAGGGCTTCGGTCAGGACGGGTTTGGTGTCGTTGATCCGGCGGCGCCGCCGCAGCCATTCGGCGTAGTCGAGGCGAAGCTGTGCCCGCTCGAATGGCCACTGGTCGCCGGTGGGGTCGGCGAGCGCCGTGGCGAAATGGGCTTCGGCCCCGCCCAGGTCGGCGAGGATGCCGCGCGCGCGGGCGATGAGCTGATCGAGCCGGGGAGATGCCGTTCCGTTTAGATGGCTGAGCGCCTGCTCAAGGACGTCGCGTCCTTCCATCCGCCGGTCGGCGCGGACTGCGGCGGCGGCGAGATCTGCCACTCCTAGGTAGGAGAAGATGTTGTGGACGGGTGCGCCGTCCTCGCTGAACAGCTGGCGAAGTTGCGTGAAGGCGAGCAGGTGGCTGCCGTCGGCGAGGGCGGCGATGCCGAGGGCCCGCCTGGCCCGGGCGGCCACGAGTCCGCTTTCTGCTGGGTCGGCGCTGGCGAGCGCCCGGTCGGCGTGCCTGCGTGCCGCGCCGGCGTCGGCGCGCATGGCGAGGACAGTGGCCGCGATCAAGTCGGCGGACGCGGCGACGAGTTCCATCTGGTTTGCCTCGGCCAGGCCGGCGGCTTCGGCGGCAGCTTCCTGGGCCTCGTCCCAGCGTCCGGTGTCGATGTATGCCCACCCGAGCGCGGTCAGGCCTGGGCCGCTGGTGCCCTGCGTGCCGGGGGCCCGGAGCCGCTGCATGGCATCCTGCAGCAAGGTGATCGCCAGGTCGGATTCGTCCAGGAGCCATGCGGCGGAGCCGATTCGCCATAGAGCGGGCTCTTCAAGAGAAGAGTGGGCGATGCGGCGCAGGTAGGGGACGAGCTGGTTTCTGCTGCCGAACGGGTCGGTGCAGGCCTGTATCCAGAGCTTGTGCGGGCCGGTATTGGCGCGCGGGCCATGGCCGGCGGACCGGGACTCCTGATGTTCCAGGAGCCCGAGAACGCGGCTTACGGCCTGGCAGCTGGCGGGCGCGCCGGAGTGGTAGGCGACGGTGGCGGCATCCGCGAGGGCGTCCCAGGCGAGGGCCGGCTGGTCAGGTGATGCCTCTTCGGCGACGGAGATGAGCTCGGGGAGCGCGGCGGTGCGCCGGCCTGAGTAGGCCAGCGCCCATCCGGCGTCGTGGCGGGCGGTCAGCCGCAGTTCGGGGTCGGCTGTGACCGCGAGGGCGCGGGCGGCGAGATCCTGCACCCAGTCCGCCTGGCCGGTGGGAACAGCGCTCGACGCGGCCGCGGCCAGCCTGCGTGCCTGGTCCTCGCGGTCGGGACTGAGTTCGGCCGCGCGTTCCATGGCCAGCGCCGCGGCCGCCGCGCCGCCGCGGTGTCGCGCCTGAGTAGCTGTGGCCTCGAGCAGTGAAGCTACGTGTTCGTCGGGGTGCAGGGCCGCGGCGGCCAGGTGCCAGGCTCGCCGGTCTGGCTGGTCGGGCAGGGCCGCGGCGAGCTGGCGGTGCGCCGCGGCTCGCTGTGCGAAGGGCGCGGAGTGGTAGATGGCGGAACGGACCAGGGGATGGGAGAACTGCAGCCCGGTCGTGTCTACCTTGACTAGGCCCATCTGCTCGGCCGGCGCGAGGACCCGCGCATCGGACGCGGCGCCGTGGCTGGCTGCTGCGCTCAGGTCCGGACCGTCAGCTACCGCGGCCAGCAGCAGTGCGGCTTGTGCCTGCCCGGGCAGGGCGGCGAACCTGGAGGCGATGACGGCGCTCAGCCGGTCGCTCGGCGGCAGCGGCTCGGCGGCCCACCGCCGGCTGGCCGCGGGATCGGCGGCGATCACTTTGGCCAGCTCGATCAGCGCCATGGGATTACCCGCGGCCTGGGCGAGCACCTGCGCCCGGGCCCGTCCGCGGGGGGGCCGAGGCTGCCAGTCCAGCAGGCGTCCGGCGTCTGCCGCGGAGAGCGGCTCAAGATGCAGCTCGGGGAATCCGCGGTCAAAGCCGGACGGCGGCGCCTGCCCCCGGGCGCCCACAAGCAACACGACCCGCTCAGCATCGAGACGGCTGCCGGCGAAGGCCAGCGCATCCAGCGAGCTGCGGTCAAACCAGTGGGCGTCGTCGGCGACCACCAGCACCGGGGAACGTTCCGAAAGATCCGAGAGCAGGGTCAGTACGGCGACCCCGGTCAGGAGCGGGTCGGGCGCTACGGGGTCCGCGGCGAGGCCGAGAGCGCTCAGCAGAGCCTGGGCCTGCCGGCCGGGAAGGCCGGCCGCGCCGGACAGCACTGGCCGCAGGAGCTGGTGCAGCCCGGCGAACGCGAGTTTCGACTCCGATTCCCGCCCGGTGACCGCCAGGATCCGCATGCCCGCCGACCGTGCCCGCTCGGCTGCGTCCGCCAGCAGCACGGTCTTGCCCATGCCTGCCTCACCGGTGACGACCAGGACCTGGCCCGCCCGCGGGACCGGATCCACCAGTCCGCGCAGCCGGGCCAGCCCGGCCTCCCGGCCGATGATGGGTACCTGCTGCTGTGAGGGGAGTTCACCGGGACCTGGCATCTGCCTGTCCTCCCGGGCAGTGCGTTCGTCAACGCCGTCTCCGGACTAAACAGCGACCGTGGCCCGGGCATGCCTGCAAGCGAACGGAAAGTGCAGTCACCTGGCGGATACCGCCTATGCCTATCTGGACCCACCGTGATGACTGGGCCAGGAGTTACCGTGCGAGCACGGTCGGCCGGACGTCATACCATCCCGTTATGAAGACGTCTGGGATTACGGCGGCGCTGCCGGCCCAGGACCTGGGCCGGGCCAAAGCGTTCTACGTTGAGAAAGTGGGACTTCAGGCACTTGAGTCCCACTTTCTCAAGGCAAGAGATGGGCAGGTGGGCCTCACGGTGGGAGATGGTGTCAGCCAGCTCTTCGTCTATCCCGCCCGGGTCAGGTCGTCAGGGGAGTTCACGCAGGCCGTCATCCAGGTGACCGACGTGCGTACCGCGGTGGAAGAGATGAGGGGCCGCGGCGTGGAGTTCGAGGACTACGACACGCCGGAGACGCGGACGGAGAACGGCGTTGCCCGGATGCCGGGTGGAGGCGAGGCGGCGTGGTTCAAGGACTCGGAAGGCAACCTTGTCGGCGTGGTTCCCGCCTGAGGAGAATCAGCCAAGAAGAAATCTTGGCTCGTCTTCGACGCCGCCGCCGGAAGCTGTGGTCGCTCCTGTTCGTAGCGGTATCGGTTGCACTGAGCCAGACGCTGGGGTCGGCGAGGTAGAGGCCGCAGGCGCAGTCGAGGGCTTCTGCGGGAGTCCCCGATGGCTAGCCGCTGGGCAGGTAGCTGTCTTGGTAGCTGTCTTGGTAGTCGCCGGTCTGGGGTGGTCGATGGCGAAGCCCCACTTGCTTGGCGTAGCCCACGTAGCGCAGGCGGCATAGCGGCAGTTGTGGTCCGCCGGGCAGTTGCCCAGTGACATAAGCGAACTGCCGCGGAAGCGAACGGTGACGTCGCCAAGCTGGGGCCGGCGTTCGCGTGGATGCTGCGGGGGCTCACACCCCGGAAGGAATGACGGCAGGGATCCTGCGCCGTTCCCGCCGGGCCGCCGGGGTCAGATGGCCGTGCGGCCGCCGTCAGCGGCGATGACCGCGCCGGTGATGTAGCTGGCCTTGGGCGAGGCGAGGAAGGCGATCACGCTGGCGATCTCGCCGGGCTGGGCGGCCCGGGCCAGCAGGGTCGTGGCGCCGAGGGCCTCGGTGCGGGCGGAGGCGGCCCCGTTGGTCAGGACCGGCCCGGCAGCGATGGCACTGACCCGGATACCGGAGGGACTGAACTCGGCCGCCCACGAACGGGTCATCGCCACCAGGGCCGCCTTGGTCGCGCCGTAGGCGGCCCCGCCGGCCAGGCCGATCTGGCCGGCCATGCTTCCGAGGCTGATGATGCTGCCGCTTCCCCGGGCGGCCATCTTCGGGGCCAGCGCCGCGACCAGGAAGTACCCCGCCCGGACGTTGGCGGCAAAGAGCCGGTCGAAGGTCGCCACGTCGAGGTCCGCGGCTGGCCCGAACCAGGAGAACCCGGCGTTGTTGACCAGCACGTCGACCGCGCCAGCCTGGTCGGCAAGGTGGTCCACCTGGACCGGGTCGAGAAGGTCGGCCGCCACGAACCGGGCCTTGCCGCCCTCCGCAGTGATCGTGTCGACCACCGCGGAGCCGCGATCGGCGTCACGGCCGTGTACAACGATCTCGGCGCCATGCCGGCCGAGCTCTTCGGCCGCTGCCTTGCCGATGCCGAAGGTGGCCCCGGTAAGCAGGGCACTGAGGCCTCGAGGTCTGGCTGGCCGTTCATCTCTTGTCCTTCAGATCGACGGACTTGTCATGCCGTGAGCGGGTGAGCCGGCCTAGCTTGTGGCCGGCACGGCTTCGGCGGCCGTCTCGATGAGCTGTGCCACGTCACCGGGGCGGGAGACCATCGGGACGTGGCTGGACGGGATCTCGACGGTGGTGGCGCCCATCCGG
>Ga0210402_10003215_pt1 | contig 15428 bp, 15 predicted proteins | sample IncBWC7MmetaG_FD_161055 | JGI IMG/M metagenome (GOLD analysis project Ga0210402, IMG submission 161055) | Forest soil microbial communities from Barre Woods Harvard Forest LTER site, Petersham, Massachusetts, United States - Inc-BW-C-7-M | ecosystem: Environmental > Terrestrial > Soil >...
CACCAGGGCCTTGTGTCCCTCGCGCTGCATGGTGCCCACCATTCCCAGCGCCGTGAGCGGATTGACGAAACAGGAGGCGCCCTCGGCAGCGCTTGCGCCCTCCGGCAATACCAAGCATTGATTGACCTTGACGCAGCGATACTGGGCATACATGGCGCCGCCCAGAACCGCGACCGTCTTGCCCACCAGCCCCTGCGCGGCGGCAGAGGATCCCGCGTCGGTGACCAGCCCCGCGCCCTCGTTGCCCACCGGCATGGAAATGTCGATTCGCGCCGCCATCGCCTGCACGGCATTGGCACTCAAGGCGGCCGCGAGCACCGGACGCTGGGGCGTACCGGACGCCTTGGCATGGCTCCAATCCGCATTCGCGAGCAGCAGTCCTAAATCCGACGGGTTGATCGGCGCTGCCTCAATCCTGACAATGACTTCATCGGACGCAGGCGCAGGAATCGAGGTGCTCTGCAGCGATAGCTCCAACTCTCCGGTTTTCTTGACAAGAGAGCGCAGCTGCAAAAACGAGAGATGATTTGTCGTGCTCATGGGACCGTAGCATACGGCGGGAACGGCTCCCGCGGTAGCCAGGGCCCGAAACGAGGTCAGAAGATTCCCATTGCGAGACCGCTTGCCATGGTTTTACCCAGCTCTTCACAGCGCGCCAGAAACGCCGCCTCAATCACCTTCGGCTTGAGAATTTGTTCCGGGGTTTGCGCATGCGTGCACACGATGTAAGGATCCGCGATGGCCTTGAGGCGCCAACCGGCGGCAATGCGGTCTATTTGCTGCGCGGCATTGCGGCCATCGCTGCCCGCGCACACCAAGCTGAGAAATGCCCTGCCGTTGATTCTTTCGAAGGCCGCGTAGTACGTGCGATCGAAGAAGTCCTTCATCATTCCGGATATGCCGGCAAGATTTTCGGGAGTCGCAAAGATGTAGCCATCGGCCTTCAGCACATCTTCGGCGCCCGCCTCGGCGGCGCGCAGCAGAGACACCCGGACGCCGGCTTCGCTGCCGGCACCTGCGGCCGCGGCACGCGCCATCTGCAGCGTACCGCCGGTCATCGAGTGATAGACGATCAATAGCGTTTTCATGGCGTTGATTCCGTGGGCTATGTCCTACGCCAGGGGAAGCCGCTCACCGACTGCAATAAGATTTTGATTTCCTGATACTTTCCCCACCTGCAGCGCGCTGCTCTAGACCATTCAAGGTGCACACATGCTTCACTATGCCGTTGTCTTCTTTGTCATCGCGTTGATTGCCGCATTCTTCGGCTTTGGTGGAATCGCGGTCGGCGCGGCCGGAATCGCGAAAATCCTCTTCATCGTGTTCTTGATCGGCGCGGTCATCACTTTCTTGATCAGCCTGGGCCGGCGGGTCTAGGAGTGACAATGCAAACAGCATCGGATACGGCGAAGGGCGTTGGCGACTTTGCCAATGGCCAGGTGAAAAGTTTTCTCGATAATGTCGAGGATCTGACGAGAGCATTGAAGGATGTCGACTCGCCTGAAATCGCGAAAGTTCGGGCCAAGGTAAAAATGGCCTTGGCAGCCGCCAAAAGCGCGGTGGCCGACACCGCGTCGCAGCTGCGGGATCAGGCGCAGCAGGTCGGCAGGCAAACTGACGTGTTCGTTCGGGACAATCCCTGGCAAGTGATCGGAATCGCTGCATTGGTAGGACTGGCCGTGGGAATCTTCGCTTCACGCCGCTACGACTAGCAGCGCTGGAATGGCGGCGCCTTAAGCGCGCCGCCATTCCGTTCGGCCCCCCGGCTTATCCTCGAGCAAAATACCCGCGGCGCTGAGCAGATCTCGGATGCGGTCCGATTCGGCAAATTGCTTCTGGGCGCGTGCGGCACGCCGCGAGGCGAGCAGCGCCTCGACTTCTTCGTCGGACAGGTCTTTAGTACCGGCGCTGCGCTTTAAATACGTATCCGGGTCCTGCTGCAAGATGCCCACTATCCTGCCCAGCGCGCGCAACGTGGCGGCAGCCTTGGACGCACCGCCCACGTCGCCGGCCGCTTTCGCGAGATTTAAATTTCGCGCGACCCCCTGCATGACCGCGAACGCCTCCGGCGTGTTGAAATCATCGTCCATGGCGGCGCGAAAGCGCGCGATGTCCGCCGCGTCGGCGTCGGCGTCGGCTGCTCCCGGAGGGGAGGCGTCCTTGAGCGCGCGGTACAGGCCCAGCAAGGTCTCGTCGGCTTGCGCCAGTTGTGCCGCCGAATAGTTGATGGGACCGCGATAATGGCTGCTCAGCAGAAAGAAGCGCAAGACTTCAGGATCGCGCAGCGTTTTCAGCACTTCGCGCACGGTGAAGAAATTTCCCAGCGATTTCGACATTTTCTCGTCATTGACTCTGACGAAGCCGTTGTGCATCCACATGTGCACGAAGGGCGAATCGCATGCAGCGCACGACTGCGCAATTTCGTTTTCGTGATGCGGAAATTTCAGATCTTCGCCGCCGCCGTGCAGATCGAAATAGCTTCCCAGAAGACTCGTCGACATGGCGGAACACTCGATGTGCCAGCCCGGCCTGCCGGCTCCCCATGGCGATGGCCACGAGGGTTCGCCGGGTTTCGCATGTTTCCACAGCACGAAATCGAGCGGATCGTGCTTGGCCTCGTCGATCTGTACACGCGAGCCGGCGCGCAAATCGTCGATCTTTTTGCGGGAAAGGCGGCCATAGTTTGCGAACTTGCGCACCGAATACAGCACATCGCCATTTTCCGCGGCGTATGCGTAGCCTTTGTCGATCAATGTCCGAATCATGGCAATGATCTCAGCGATGAATTCCGTTGCCCGGGGCTCCAGATCGGGCTCCTGCAGGCCGAGCGTCGCGCAGTCCTCATGCATGGCCACGGTAAAGCGCCGCGCCAAATCCGCCCAGTTCTCGCCGTTCGCAGCCGCGCGCTCGATGATCTTGTCGTCGATGTCGGTGACATTGCGCACATAGGTAACCTTGTAGCCCAACGAACGCAGGTAGCGTTGGACCAGATCGAATGCCACCAGCATGCGCGCGTGACCCACGTGAATGTAGTCGTAGTTGGTCATGCCGCACACGTACATGCGCACTTCGTTGGGGCGAAGAGGCTTGAACTCTTCCTTCTCGCCGCTTAACGAATTATGAATTTTGAGCATGACTTTGCAGCCGTCGCCTTACCGTATCCGGCGACATGAGTTTCATCAGCTGCGCAAGTTCCGGACCGTGCGCCGTGCCCGTCAAAGCCACCCTGAGCGGCATGAACAGCTCCGGCCCCTTGCGTCCGGTGCGCTCCTTCAGCTGCTGAGTGACCATCTTCAAATCGCCGCGCGCCTGATCATAGGCCAGAGCGGCGGCGGCAAAAAATTCCGCACCGGCGGCCGCAACGATTCGCTGCTCTTCCGCACCCAACGGCGCAAGCTCACCGTTCACGACCGTGCGCCACGAAATCGCATCAGCGGGCAAAATCACGTTATGGCGCACGAGATCAATGAACTCCATCGAGTCGTCCGCCGCCAGCCATGCCCGATATTCCGGCGCCGACAGATGCTCCAGGGATATCTTCTGCCAATGCATCAATTGAGACACCTCGAAGCGCGCCGGCGCCCTGCCCAAATGCTCCGGCCGAAAATGCAGCGGCATCGCGGCAGCCGGCAGCCACCCGTCGACGTCGCTGGCATGTCCCAAGCGAAACAACTGATTGAGGACGGCGATGCTCAAGAATCCACGCTCGCGAAACTCGTGCACACTGGTGCTGCCGTGGCGCTTCGACAGCGGTGCGCCGTCTTCTCCCACGAGGAGCCCCACGTGGCCGTAGGCGGGGCTGCGCATGCCGAGGGCATCCAAGATCATGATTTGACGCGGCGTATTGGTCAGATGATCATCGCCGCGCAATACTTGCGTGACGCCCATGGCGGAATCATCGACCGCATTGCAAAAAAAGAACGCCGGCGTGCCGTCTTCGCGGCGAATAATAAAATCACCGATGTCGTTGCTCGCGAAGCGCTGCGGCCCGTGCACGGCGTCCGTGAATTCGATGCTCTGATCGGCGGGCACCGCAAAGCGCAGGGTCGGCTTCAACCCGCGTGCTTCCCGTTCGGCACGTTGCGCGGCAGTCAGTCCTCTGCAGGTACCGGCGTAGCGCGGCGGCTTGCCCGACATGCGCTGCAGTTTTCGCGACAGCTCCAGATCTTCTGCCGTGCAGTAGCACGGATAGGCCCGGCCACTCGCCGATAATTGCTCGTACAAAGCGCGATAGAAATCCCCTCGCTCGGCCTGGCGATACGGCCCAGATGGCCCGCCGACATCCGGTCCTTCGTCCCAATCCAGGCCCAACCAGCGCATGTCAACCATGAGCTGTTCGCGATACTCATCCTTGCTGCGCGTAAGGTCAGTGTCTTCAACCCGCAAAATGAACTTTCCGCCGGTTTTGCGTGCCCAAAGATGGCTGAAAAGAGCCGTCCGAGCATTACCCAGGTGCAAGGATCCGGTGGGACTGGGCGCAAACCGTGTGATCACCGGCGACTGGGTTGTTGCAGACATATCTCAAGATTGTACCTATTCGAGTAGAATCCCGGCGTATGAAACAACTTTTACTGACCCTTTCCCTTGCATTCTTGGGCACCGTCTGTCTGCACCCGTCCATCGCGGCTGAGAAGGCGGCGGATCCTAAGCTTGCGCCCAAGCCGGCTGCCCCTGCACCACAGGTGCAGGTGTTCACGTCGATGGGAAATTTCACGATCGAATTGAACGCGGAGCGCGCGCCGCTGACCGTCGCCAATTTCTTGGCCTATGTCGATGCGGGTCATTATACGAACACCCTGATTCATCGCGCGGTGGCCAATTTCGTGATTCAGGGCGGCGGCTTCAACGCCGACTACTCGCCCAAGCCGGCGTCCTTGAAAGTGGTCAATGAGTCGGGCAATGGCTTGAGCAACGTGCGGGGCACCGTGGGCCTGGCCCGCACTTCTGATCCGCATGGCGGAAATTCCCAGTTCTTTGTCAACATCAACGACAACGCGGCGCTTGATCCGAATGCGACGCGCTGGGGTTACGCGGTATTTGGCCGCGTGATCGACGGCATGGATGTGGTCGATCGGATCGGTAATGTTGCCACGGGTGCGCATGGCGCCATCAAGGAAGAAACGCCGCTCAAGCCGGTCGTGATTTTGAAGGTCGAGCGCGTTTCCACACCAAGCGGGGGCAGCGTTCCGAAGCCCTAGCTGCCATCCCCGGTATTCCGCGTGACCACGCTTTTCATCTCCGATTTGCACATCGATGCAGCTCGACCCGCCATCATCGGGCAGTTCCTGCAGTTTCTAGAGGCCGAGGCAAGGACCGCCGCGGCTTTATACATCCTGGGCGATCTGTTCGAGTCGTGGATCGGCGATGATGCGCCGGATCCTGCGCAGACGGCGGCGATTGCCGGGCTGCGCGCGCTCACCTCAAGCGGCGTACCGTGCTTCGTCATGCATGGCAATCGAGATTTTCTGTTGTCGCGGCAATTCTGCGACATGAGCGGCGCGCAATTGCTGCATGATCCGCTGATCGTCACCCTCTACGGAGAGCCGGTGTTGGTGATGCATGGCGACGCGCTGTGCACCGACGATCGCGCCTACCAGAGGTTGCGCGCCACGGTGCGCGACGCCGACTGGCAGCGCCAGTTCCTCGCGCTGCCCATCGAATCGCGCCGCGCGCTGGCCGGGGCGGCCCGCGCGGGCAGCCAAGCCCATACCGCCGCGATGGAGCATGCCATCACCGACGTGAATCCCGACAGCGTTGCGATGGCGTTGCGCGCCGCGGGGACATCGACGCTGCTGCACGGCCATACGCATCGGCCGGCCATTCATGCCTTGGAAGTCGACGGGCGGCCGCGGACCCGCATTGTCCTCGGCGATTGGTACGATCAAGGCAGCGTGCTGCGCTGGGATCGGCGCGGCCCCGAGCTTCAGTCGCTGCCGCGCGCCTGACATTATTGCAGCGGCGGCGGACCTGAATGAAACCGGAACAGCGGATCCGGCGCGGTGATCAGCTCAGCCTCGCGCGCGGCGAATGCGGCAATTCGCGGCTCGAGCCCTAAGCCCGCTCGCGCCGCCGCGCGAGCGGCCAGGCTCAAGTACAACTGGTAGTGCCGCGATTCCGCCTCGTGCAACCCTTGGAACAGCTCAGCCAACGGCGCACCGATGGCGGAACCCAGCGCGGCGAATCGTTCGCAGGACCGCGCTTCAATGAACGCGCCGCAGATCATCAGGTCGATCTCGCGCTGTGGTTCGCCGCTCGATACCAAGCGTCGCAGCTGCGTCGCGTAGCGCCCCGGCGCCAGGCGCTGCGGCACGATTTTCAGCTTAAGGATCAGCTTGGCGACTTGCGCGTAGTGGCGCAGCTCTTCGCGCGCCAGCCGCGACATCGCATCAGTCAGCTCCAGATCTTCCGCATAGGCGAACATGAGCGCGAGCGCGGTCGAGGCCGCCTTTTTTTCGCAATTCGCATGATCGATGAGCAGCACCTCGGGAAGCGCGCAGGCCTCCGCTATCCAAGCATCCGGGGTTGCCGCGCGCAACAACGGCTGCGCCACAGCCGCCTTGCTGCTCATGCCGGAATTTTCAGGGTCGAGATGGCTGCCAGCAGTTCGCCCGCGGATTGATACCGATCGCCGGGGGCTTTCGCCAGCAAGCGGCGCAGCAGTCCATCGTAGGCGGCGAACTGCGGCCCGATTTCCGGCAGCTCGGCGCGTTTGTGCTTGTAAATGACCTCCATCGCGGTGGCGCCGTTATAAGGCTTGCGGCCGGTCAGCATCTCGTAGAATACGACGCCCAGGCTGTACAGATCGCTGCGCGCGTCGATGATCTCCGCGTGGCCCTGCTCCGGGCTCATGTAGTAAGGGGTTCCGAAAATCTCGCGCGTCCCCGTCAGTGAAATATCCTCATCGTTTGCCTTGGCCAATCCGAAATCGATCAGGCTGACAGTTCCGTCGACACGCAGCATCACATTGGCGGGCTTGAGGTCCCGGTGCAGCACGCCCACGGAATGAATCGCCTCGAGCGCACTGGCGATTTGCTGCACGAATCCCAGTGCGGTCGCCGGCGCGACCGGGGTCCTCATCCGCTGCCGCAAGTCCCCGGCCGGGAAGTGCTCCATTGCGATGTAGGCATGATCGTCGGCGATGCCCAAATCATAAATGCGCACGATATTTTTGTGATTCAGGCCGGCGACGATTTCATACTCCTGCAGGAACCGATCGAAGCTGACAAATCGCTCGGATACGTCGGGAACCTGGCTGAACACTTTCAGCACCACCAGCGCGCCGGCGCGCTCGCTTTCCGCCAGATAGATCTTGCACATGCCGCCGCTACCGACCTGGCGAATGCATCGATGGCCGCGGATGATCACCGTGCCGAAACGGTATCGATTCTCGTAGTCCGGACTGGCGCGCAACAGTGCCAGCGCCTTGCGATGATCGTTGGAGGCGGTGACGATCATCTTCCACAGACGGTCGCGATCGATTTTGCGGCCGTAGAGCCGATTCACACCGGCTATCGCAGGCGGCGGGAATTCCGGCGTCTCCTCGAGCAGCAGCAATAGAATTGGCGCGAACTCGAGCTTTGCCGCCTGCGCCGCTGCGAAGTCGACGCTGGCCTGCGTCGGCGGCGCGCCGACAATAATCACCGCGTCGAAACCGATGGCAGCAAAATGCGCATCCAGATCGGGATCCGTGCCGAGGGCGTGTTCGACGACGACGGCGTCCGGCCATTGGATTTCAACGTGCTTTCGGACCAGCAGTCGATATTCGTCGCGGGCTGCAATCACCAATAGGCGCATAATCTTGTGCCGAAAAACCGGCGCCGGCGGCTCCCAGTCCAGCGCGGCTTTTTACAGTATCCGCACGGACTTTAGGCCACGGCCGGCGCCTTGGCGGCGCTGCTCTTTTGCCTCATCGGAGCGTTCTTCCTGCAGTCGCCGCAGATACTCAGGCGTTACGTCGCCGGTGACGTACTCGCCCGAGAAACAAGACGTGTCGAAATCCTCGATCTTCGCATTGTCGTGGCGAACCGCATGCTCCAGATCTTCCAGGTCTTGGTAAATGAGCCAATCGGCGCCGATGATGTCGCGCACTTCCTCGTCCGTGTGGCCGGCAGCAACCAGCTCGGAAGCATCCGGCATGTCGATCCCATAGACGTTTGGATAGCGCACGGGCGGCGCGGCCGAGGCGAAAAAGACTTTCTTGGCGCCGGCTTCACGCGCCATGTCGATGATCTGCGCCGAGGTCGTGCCGCGTACGATGGAGTCATCCACCAGCAGCACGTTCTTGCCGCGGAATTCCAGATCGATCGCGTTGAGTTTGCTGCGCACCGATTTTGCCCGCTGCTCCTGGCCCGGCATGATGAAGGTGCGGCCAATGTAGCGATTCTTGATGAACCCCTCGCGATATTTGACCCCGAGCAGTTGCGCGACCTGCACCGCGCTGGTGCGGCTGGTGTCGGGAATCGGAATGACCACATCGATGTTGTGTTCGGGGCGTTCGCGCTTGATTTTTTCCGCCAGGCGTTCGCCCATGCGCAAGCGCGCCTTGTAAACCGAGATGTTGTCGATGATCGAATCGGGCCGCGCGAAGTACACGTACTCAAAAATGCACGGCGTGTGCCGCGCCATGGCGACACATTGCTGAGCATAGAAACGCCCCAGTTCATCGATGAACACCGCCTCCCCGGGCGCAACGTCGCGCACCATGTCGAATCCCAGCATGTCGAGCGCCACACTCTCGGACGCCAGCATCCATTCGGTGCCTTTCTTGGAATCGCGTTTACCAACCACCAACGGGCGGATGCCGTTCGGGTCGCGAAATCCCAAAATTCCGTGGCCGATCACCATGGCCGTCACTGCATAGCCGCCCCGGCACCGCCGGTACACGGCGTTGACCGCTGCGAACACGTCTGCCGGCGTCACGCGCGGCGTTCCGACGCGCTCGAGCTCAGAGGCCAGGACATTGAGGAGCACTTCCGAATCGGAGCTGGTATTGAGGTGCCGGCGGTCCTCGCGCACCAGCACTTCGGTGAGCTCGCGCGCATTGGTGAGATTGCCGTTGTGGCCAAGACAAATTCCGTACGGGGAGTTGACGTAGAAAGGCTGTGCATCATGTGCACTGTCGCAGCCGGCGGTCGGATAACGCACGTGGCCGATGCCGATATTGCCCTTGAGCTTCAGCATGTGCTTCTGCTGAAACACATCGCGCACCAACCCTGAGTCCTTGCGCATGAACAATTCCCCGTCCTGCGCCGTCATGATGCCGGCGGCATCCTGCCCGCGATGCTGCAGGACCGTCAGCGCATCATAGATGCGTTGATTGACCGCGCTCGTACCGACCATTCCGACGATTCCGCACATGAGGGATCTCCGCTACTTAGGTCTGACTTTCACTCCGGTCAGGCGCTCGAGCTTTGCCCAAGGCTCACCTTTCTCGCCGACCATCGCGCGCAACCAATCGCCGATGGTTTCGCCATAGGGGACCAGCTTCGAGCGGCCCCACCATTCCTCGTTATTCATGTGCAGCAATTCGCCGCCGATCACCATCAGACCGACCAGCACCATGCCGCGCAGGATGCCGAAGAAAAGCCCAATGACCCGATCGAGGGGACCCAAGCCCATCGTACGGGTGAAGTAGCTGAGCACCATTCCCACGACCCAGCCCACCAAGAGCACGAGCACTAAAATAACCAGTCGTCCCACCCAGGGGGCGATATTCGGATCCGCGAGCAGACCGCCGAGACCGGGTTCGATGGCCGGGCCGAATTGCCAGGCAGCCCAGATGGCGAGGATCCAGAAGGCAACCGAGACTGCCTCTCGAATAAAGCCGCGCAGCGCGCCAATGAGTGTTGACCCCAACAGAATCAACAGGATTAGAACGTCGGCACCGGTCAATATTCGGACTCCTCCCGCCTGTCACATATTCTACCGGAGCGGCGCCAACCCCGTCCTGAAACCGGTGCAAAATGAGAAATCAAGCGGCCGGCGACACCAAACTTCCGACATGCCCCAGCGATTTGAGCTTGGCGCCCATCCTCTCCGCAGATTCGCGGTCTGCCAGCGGTCCTACACGCACGCGATATCGCACCGAGGATCCGGATCCGCCCGGCAGCACAAACACCGAAAATCCTTGACCCTTGAGCTGGCGGGTCAAATTCTCGGCGTTCGCACGGCTGGCAAAGCTGCCGAGTTGTACCGACCAGGATCCACGCCGGGTAGTTATGGGGGACGACGCAGAGGATTCAAGCGGCCGCGCGGCAGCCGGTTTGGCCGACTCGGACTTCACCGCAGGGCCAGTAGGGCGGGGCGCAGCGGTGCTTTCCGCCATGGGCGCGTTCGCGCCGGATGAGGCGGCAGAGGCCGGGGTGTCCGGCACAACCGGCTCGGGCTCTGTATTCGCCGGCGGCCGGCTCGTGGCGAGGTCCACTTCGACGCTTCGCGTCGGTTCGGGCGCGGCCGCGGGAAGTGCGGGCGCAGGCGCAGTCGTCGGCTTGGGGCCCGACAACAATTCCGGTACCACCAGCACTACAAACGCAACCAGGATCGATGCGCCAATCAGCCGTTCTTTGACGCGACGATCCATTACCCGTCAGTATATTCGGGACGCGCTGTCGCAGGCAGCAATCCTTGGGACTCGAGCCAATCGAGCGCGGGTCCGACGGTATGAAAGGATCCGAACACCACGATTCGATCCTGCGGACTCGCTGCACCGAAGGCCGCGGCACAGGCGCCGGCGACATCATCGGCGGCCGCAATCGGCGCTTGTACTTCGTCGCGCAGCGTCTCGGCCAACAACTGTCCGCTGCGGCCGCGCGCACCGTCGATCGATGCGCACCACCATGCATCGATGCAGTGGTCCAGCTCGGAGCCGATTCCCGCCGCATCCTTGTCCGCCAATATCCCGCACACCGCCAGAGTTTTGCCCGAGATGGGGTTGGCATGGAGATTTCGCGCCAGCACGCGCGCCGCGTCGGGATTGTGGGCGACGTCCAAGACCCACGTCGGCGAGCCGCGCCCCGGCGCGATGATTTGGAAGCGGCCGGCCAGGTGCGCGCCGGTGAGTCCGCGCGCGATGGCCGCGGCGGGTATTTCCAAACGCGGAGCGAGTTCTTCCAGCGCCGCCAGCGCTGTTGCCGCATTGGTGAATTGAATATCGCCTGACAGCGCCGGCGCAGGCAGATGCGGCAAGTCCCAATGAGTGCCGCGGTAACGCCAACCCGCACCGTCGAGAACATAGTTGTACTCGATGGCGAGCCGTTTCAGCGGTGATTTCAGACTGTGCGCCGCGCTCTCGAGCACGAGGGAAGGCTCGCGGCCGCCGATCACCGCGGTTTTACCGGCACGGAAGATCCCGGCTTTCTCGCGCGCGATGGCCTCGAGCGTGTCGCCCAGGTACTCCTGGTGATCGAGACCAATGCTCGTGATGACGGCGACATCCGGATCGACCACATTGACCGCGTCCAATCGTCCGCCCATGCCGATCTCCAGCACCCACGCATCAAGCTTGGCCGCGCCGAATATCAAGAATGCCGCCAAGGCATTGAATTCGAAAAACGTCAGCCCCACCGAGCCGCGCGCCGCTTCGATTTTTTCGAACGCCGCCACCAGTTCTTCGGGGCGCACCAGGCGGTCGTCAACGCGGATGCGCTCGCGGTAGTCGCGCAGATGGGGCGATGTAAAGCTACCAACCTTGAAGCCGGCGGCGCGCAGCGTTGCCGCACAAAAGGCGCTCACCGAGCCCTTGCCGTTGGTGCCGGCGATTGTAATGACGGGGATGCCCGGCTGTTGCCACTGCAGCCGGTCGAGCACCACGCGCAGGCGCTCCAGTCCGAGATCGATTGCCTGCGGGTGCACCTGTGCTTGGTAGACCAACCACTGCTCGAGACTCCGCATGAGACTTAAGCCTTTAGGCCGCGACCGGCTCTTTGCCGCTCATCAATCGCAGCATCGCGCCGATGCGGTCGCGCAACTCGCGCCGGTCGACAATCATGTCGAGGGCGCCATGCTCGAGCAGAAACTCGCTGCGCTGAAATCCATCCGGCAATGTCTCGCGCACCGTTTGTTGAATGACTCGCGGCCCGGCGAAACCGATCAACGCCTTCGGCTCGCCGATATTGATATCGCCGAGCATGGCAAGGCTCGCGGACACCCCGCCCATGGTCGGATCCGTCATCACGGAGACAAATGGCAGGCGCGCTTCCGACAGGCGCTTGAGTGCCGCGCTGGTCTTCGCCATTTGCAGCAGCGAATACAGCGCCTCCTGCATGCGTGCGCCGCCGCTGGCGGAGAAGCACACCAGCGGCATGCGGTGCTCGAGGCAGTGTTCAACCGCGCGCACGAACTTCTCGCCGACCACCGATCCCATGGAACCGCCGAGAAACCTAAATTCGAATGCACAGGCAACCACGTCGAGACCCTCGAGCTTTCCGGCCATGACGACCAGCGCGTCGCGCTCGCCGGTCTGCTTTTGAGCTTGGACCAGCCGGTCCTTGTATCGCTTGGAATCCTTGAATTTGAGCGGATCCTCGGGCTCGACCTTGGCTGCAATTTCAGTGGTCGATCCGGTATCGAGGAATTTCATGATCCGCTCGCGGCCGTTGATGCGCATGTGATGGCTGCACTTCGGACAGACGTGCAGATTGCGCTCGATCTCGGCTTTGTACAGCACGGCATCGCAAGCCGGACACTTGGTCCACAGGCCTTCCGGCACCGACCGGGTACGGCGCTCGGTTTTGATCCGCGACGGAACGATTCGCTCAAACCAGGACATGCTAGGAGCCTATCTGACTATTTGTCCTAGTTTAAACCAGTTTGACCGGTCGGCGCGGGGATCGCGAAATCCTGGGGGTATTCGACCCGCCAGAGGTACAGGCCCGCGGCCGGTGCGGTAGCGCCGGCGTAGCGCCGATCGGCGCTCGACAGCACCTTGGCCATGGCGGCGGCAGGATCGGTTTCCCGCTGAACATCGAGCAGCGTGCCAACGATATTGCGGACCATGTGGTGCAGGTAGGCATTGGCGGTGATTTGCAGCGAGACCAAGTCGCCTTCGCGGGTCACTTTGACCGCGTCGACGCGCCTGATCGTGGTCTGCGATTGGCATTCAATCGAACGAAATGCCGAGAAATCGTGCTCCCCGATCAGCGCCTGCGCGGCCGTGTGCATGGCCTCCGCATCCAGCGCCCGATGAATCCAAGCCGTGCGCATGCGCTGCAGCGCCGATCGCGCGCTGCGATTCAAGATCACATAGCGATAGATGCGCCGCACAGCCTTGTGGCGCGCATGAAACCCCAGGCTGACCTCGCCCGCCCATTGCAGGGCAATGCTTGGCGGGAGCTTGGTGTTCGCGCCCAAGACCCACGCCCGGGCAGTGCGCACGGCATGCGTATCGAAATGGATGACTTGGCCGACCGCATGCACTCCCGCGTCGGTACGCCCGGCACAGATCGCCACCACCGGATGGCCGGCCACGAAGGATAGCGCGGCTTGGACCGCGTCTTGAATCGAGGCAGCATGGGCTTGCGACTGCCAGCCGGCGTAGTCGGTACCGTCATACTCGATGATGGCGGCAAGGCGGCGGCCGAGTTCGGTCACAACGCGGCTCACGCGGAATGCTCGGACAGGCTCCTAGCCCGGCAGATTCTCAATCAAGCGCTGGGCTTCCTGCTTCTGGCTCGCGGAACCTTCGCTGACGACTTCCTCAAGAATGCTGCGTGCGCCTTCCGGGTCGCCCATGTCCATATAGGCTCGCGCCAGATCCAATTTTGTGCCGACCTCGCTCATCGTCACCGGCTCCAATTCCGGAAGCGCGAGCTCTTCTGTCTTGATCTTGCTGGTGCGCTGGGTAGAGATCGTCTTGAGCTTGTTCGTCGCAGCAGCCTCGGAGCCGTTGAGCGCTTCGCCGACATCCAAATCGACCTTGCGGTTCTTTTGGCTGGCCTCGAACACTTCGGTCGAGAAAACCTCGTCTTCCGCGCGCGGCTGTTCAACGGTGTCGCCCGATCCCAAGGCATTGGCAAGTCGATCGAGATCCAGGTCGATGCTGTCGGCGTTGAGTCCGCGCAATTTCGACGTGGAGTCCACATCGGGCCGTTCCCCATCCTGCACGTCCGAATATTCGGGCGACTTGAAGCGCGCGGTCGAGGCAGGATCCTGGCTCGTGCCGCGCGGCATCTGCACCGTCGGCGCAGACTCAGGTCCCAATACCGCCGTTTTGATCTCTTCGTGGTCGGTGCCCAGATCGGCAACGAAGGAGGCTTCCAATTCGCGCTCGAGTTCCGTCAGGTCCTTGTCGCGCGCGCGGCTCTCGGCCTCCGCCATCATGCGCCGGGACTTTTCGTCGAGACCGGCGACCATGGTGGGCGCGTCCGACGGATGATCGGTTTCCTCGAGCCGCGGGATGCTGATCGATGCGCCCGAAGCCGCGCCGTCAAGATGATCCAAATCCAGTCCCAAATCGTCGATCGACAGCTCAGCGGTTTGATCTGCCTTGCTGACCTTGTCCAGCTTCGAAGAAATCCGGTCGCGCACATCCGTGGGCTTCAAAGTCGGCGACTCCGCCGTCGGCGCGTCGGAAAAATTCATCAGCTCGGATTCGACCGTCGGCTCATCGCGCGGCGGCGGCGGCATCTCGCGCGTGGGCGAGGTATCCGCGCCGCGCTCCGCATGGTCCAAAGTGAAATCGAGATCCGAGCCGGCATGCATGCCCGGCGATTCGCCGGTTGCCGCCGTGTCGTCGCTGTCCTTGGCGATCGTTTGATCAATGCTGCGCTCCCCTTCCGGGTCGCCGAACAGATCGATATCGACGCGGTTCTCGCCGCCTTCGAGATTCAAATCGACCAACGCGCCGGCGCCGCGGCCGCTGCCGGCAGTGGACGCGAACAGCGGCTCGTCCGGGCAAATCTGCTTGCCCATGATGACGATCTTGTCCCACTCGCCCGCGGGCGCGCGGTCGCGCGTGGCCTCCAAGCTTTTCGCCGTTTGCAGGAAAGCTTCCTTGTTGCCCCACACGAAATAGATTTCCAACAGCTTCAAGCGCAGATCGCGACGATCCGGCTCGCGCTCGAGCGCAATTCGCACCAGGTCGGCGGCCTGATCGTACAGACCGTACGCCATGTGGAAGTCTGCCTCGGCCAGGGGATCTCCCTGATCAAGGTTGACGGCACTTTCACTCGACATGGTGTCGTCAGGTGCCTTGAGGTCCGCGGTGGTCTCGCCGTAGCGCTCCGCCGGCTCGTTGAACTCCGGCAAGCGATGCTCGCCCGATTCTTCGACGACGAACGAATCGTCGGCGCCGCGGTTGCTGGCGATTCGCGCGGTCGGATCGCGGAATTCGGTGATGTCTGTGGCATCCAATCCCGGGAAGTCGCCGCCACTGCCGCCGCCGCCGCTCGCCTGCCGGCGACGCCACGAGTTGAACGCGAGGCCGGCAAACA
>Ga0210402_10003216_pt1 | contig 15426 bp, 15 predicted proteins | sample IncBWC7MmetaG_FD_161055 | JGI IMG/M metagenome (GOLD analysis project Ga0210402, IMG submission 161055) | Forest soil microbial communities from Barre Woods Harvard Forest LTER site, Petersham, Massachusetts, United States - Inc-BW-C-7-M | ecosystem: Environmental > Terrestrial > Soil >...
TCTGTTATCATGTTAGTAAGATAATAGATATGTAATTTAATAATTAAAATATCCGCCGTGCCTCACGTCACGCATCACCAATTGCGCAACTGGGTTTGAATAATACTAATACTAATAGTGTGAGAATTCCATTTCCTGTCATAGCTAACTGGCAACTGTTTAGTAGTCTGTCAAGAGTCATTGGTTCGAATATCCAACCTTCCTGATTCTGATTCTGATTTTCTTGTTAAAACCTGCCCTGTAATCATGGACGTCGAAGAAGAGATTGAGTCTATCCTCTATATGGCTCGCGAAATTTCAGGTCATCCTCAGTGCACAGGATTTTGTGGTCATTACTGATCTGACTTGCTGCAGTTTACAAGATCCCACCTCTCAAGGCGAATGAAGGTCACCGCGCCAATGAATGGGGAGATCTTGGAAATCCCCTATGGAAAGGCCGACTCAGGATCTTAGAAAAATCCAAGGGCGCAGCTCTGCTTTTCGAGGATTCCCAGACCGGTACGGATCGGCATGTCATCCTTCCAATCCATTCTGACTTTTCCTTACAAATCGCAGGAGAATGTATAGTCGTTTATAACGGAGATGCGATTGTTGCTAACGGAAGAGTTGCAGTGTTTGCCAGAGCAGATTACGATCCAGCCAGACCTTCGGTTGAAGCTGTTTTAGATTCTTCTCGCTACTTTGTTGTAAGAGTAGAAGACGATGGAAAGAAGGCTTATATCGGTATGGGCTTTGCTGAGCGCACGGACAGCTTCGATTTCAGTACGAGTTGCATCCTTCTGCCAAGTAAATTAGCTCACGACTGAACAACTGCATAAATAGACGTGGCACTTCAAGATTACACGAAGTAGTTCCTTTCCTCTGTACTAACTTCCATTCATTGACGGTTCATATTTACACCAGGCGTTACAAGGCTAGTCTCAACCCTCCAGCGGACACCGATGCACCTTCTCCACACCTTCCTGCTGGACCCAAGAAAGACTACACTCTCAAGGATGGACAAACGTTCTCTATTGCTATCCCAGGGCGCAACTTGAACAAGCCAACCACTGGAGCTAACTTGCTTGGCTCTGGAAGTGGATCCTCTGCCGAATTATCTAGTGGCGGTGTACCTCTTTTACCTCCTCCCCCAAGCGCGACGAAAAGGCGCACATGATGGGCGGAGCAAGTTCCAGGATCTGCGCACTCATTTTTTAAACTCGATATATTGCAATCCACTGAATGAACCCACATAAATTGTCTTGGTTATGACGTCAAGTTCGCAGCACGTGATCGACGATGTGTGCAAGTTCTTCAATCCCTTAATTTATCACAGTCCCTCAGTTGACCTCTCACTTCATTCGGTGCAGAAGCACGCCCGGGAATCTGGTCTGTGGTCAGGCGGCACCATCGCTCTACCTCTTATCATTCCTGGTTTGGGTGACCGTTAGATTTTTCGTCTAATTTGAATTTTAAACATCTTACCTTAACAATGACACAAAGGGTCAATCCACGCATCCTTGTCCATCGGGTACGCCACCACACTCATATTTCGAGTTATTAAATGCGTTGGTCCAACTTGGGATCACATAATGACAGTTTTGATTATGTTGGGAATCATCTCGTTGACAGGTTCTCCTTTAGGAGTCTATCCCGAGAAGCCATTGAGGTGAAATCTGTGCAACATCCATTTACGATCTCATTTGGGCTGAATTCTGCCTCTCCGATATGACCACGATCTCGGTTCTTCAGTCCATCCGTTTCAAATTTCACCGGACACAGACATTATCTCCATTCCAATGACGCTTTGAACGCCCAGAATCCCGAGCCCTCGACATTCAATGTTACTCGTCTTTGCACGTGCTTATCTATATTCAATGGTAAGTGAGATACAGTTATGTGATCGCAGTCAACACTCCACCGTACTCCTGATCTGATCTGGTCCATCAAGCCGTGTGTCGTTCATATTTGGCGGTAGATTCCCGTTTTGTGAACTCTCCCTTATCTATCCAGGCCTCAGAAGCAGTGCTTAACCGCGCTCATATGCCCCCCCATATCTTCAGCAACGAAGTGACGATTGCCGTCCGATGAAGGCGTACGTACGTGAGCATTTTACCACAAACTGAATGCCATCTGATTCTTAGTTCCTACACCAGTACTACAATCGCTCGGCTGTGCTTAGTACCCACTTGAAGTTCCGGTCGCTCATATACTGAGTAGATGGGCTTCTAAGAAATTATTCTCATTATTAACAGGGCAGGCCTAGGGCTGTATTACACAGGTCAAACCATCGTCGTCCCGCGGAACTGGGAATTATTTCAGTACCTTAGCTGGGGTACAGTGCCTGGCCATCATTTCCTATCCACGGTCGGCACCTACATGAAATTAGTTGATCACTGAATCGTATATGATGATTACCATGCAGTCCGCCAATCGTGGAGTAAAGGCGAATGAGCGCTGAGCGCCTGGTTTACGATTGCGAGATAATGATCCCACCGAGCCCTGGATGTAATTTGACAAGTATTAGCTCCGCGATCTCATTCACCCTCGTTTATTTCCCAAACACAAATGGACCTGTGCTCTTCGACGATAACCTCCATCGGAAGCTAATAGTTAGCTCGATTTGGACATACCAGGACCCACCCCGAAAGTTTTTTCGAGACAGCTTCGTCTAAAGGGTCGCTACTCCGACAGAACGTATCAACACTTCCATTTTCGGCGTCACCCGACAAATTGAAATACAGTGAATCGCCCCGTGTTTCCGTTCATTTTGATTCCCAACCCACGACGTACGTATTTGTCACCTCGTCCAGAGTATATATATATCACCACTTGACTATCCTCATCCAGGGCCATCTTTTTGGAATGTTATGAGCACATATGCAATGAGCTCAGCGAAACAATGTTTTCGAAGCCTCTGGTTATCGCTTCCCGCCCCCCTCACAAAGCCAATGCCGGATTGTAGCGGTGACCCGTTGCACGAACCAACTGACACAATTTGTCAAGGCAGCCCACATTTTCTCATGATATCACGAAGGTCTGGCTGTCGTTGAAACGGATTTATCGGAAGACAGGGTGGGAATCTTTAGCAGCCGGCCGCAACAAGAGAACATAACTCTTCCAGAAAGCCCACAGGTCCTTTGCCCCCTTGCCAACAGAACACCGCAATCTACACCATCTAACTGTCTACAGCAATCACGCAACCGCCCATATGCACCCCAACGCAGAACGTGCTGGGTAGTTAGGCTGGCCCACAAGGAAGGCGCCGTTACCCAGCCGTTGTTCGCACAAATTTGGTCTGCCCGTCCCGTTCCCGTAACCGCTGTGTTGACAGTATCTATTTTATGCTTACCACTGCACCGATACAGTTGTTATCAGGCCTCGGAATCGCTTGGCTTTCCTGCCCGCTTTATTGTTGACGGTGTGTACACCGGTCTGTAGACTAATCCATGTTATCTGAGGCTTTCGTCAGCGGGTTATATCGCGCGAGATCAATAGCTGATCATTCTAGCAGCAACCAAACCGAGACGTGGATGCAACGGCACCAGCCATAACTCTTCGCCTCGTTATGATTTATTGGACTGCGGTAAAGGCAGTTCTGGCGTCCTCCTGTTGGCTACCAGAACATGTTCCCGCAACGGTGAATACAGAAGGCAATTCCCTGTTTCAAGGAGGTATTCACTTTTATGCTGGCGGGAAGAACGCCGAACGGTAGTCATGAAGGTAGGTTGCGGGGCATGATTTCAAACACCCATCTCCTGAGCGTCTTAATTAGATGAGGTTCAGCCTTGCCTTGTGAGTGAGTGATCCCCTTCAGACCTAAATCTAGACACTCATTACAATGACGAACCAGGCTCTTTAACCACATATGCAGGCTCTCTTAACCAGTTAATGGTCAATTACGCTGGGAACACCACTGTCTAGAATCAAAAACTGCCTCAGCCACAGGTAAATTGTCTCCACAAGTCGGTCCGTCAGACTTCAGTGGCCTCGAACGCAATCAAGCCCACACCGATTCTGTTGAAACGTTCAAGTCTGGGTGACATATAGTCTTAGAAGGTACCGTAATATTCTTAAGAATTTAGGATTTTGTTTGGTAGGGAATCGAGGGCTGTCAATAATACTCAATATTCATGTTGTTCGGGCGTTCTACTTCACTTTGCTTCAGTTCGAATTCAGTTGCCTTGCTCTGGACAACATCCACAGACCTACAACTTCCTACGATACTCGGCTTCAACCTAGCGCGTGTCCGTTTGTATTTCAGATGTTATTGGATGGAGTTCCGACGTTACGTTCGGCCACCTGGTGGACGCTATTTAGTTATTAAGGTATTCTACCACGTGAGCCAAGAAATATACATTTCTGCGGCAATAAACTTCGTCATCCGGCTTCCGAGTTCCGCCATCCACAACTATTTATCTGATAACTCGTCTTTTCTTTCTTCTCGACCATGTTGTCGAGCCTTTCTCGTAGCGCTGCCCGGCGAACAGCCTCTGCAAAATTATCTGTATCAGCACCTGTGATTGGAAGTCGCCGAGGGTTTGTCCAACCTTCTGGTGCAGACAGGGCGAGCGTCGTCGATTTACCCTCAACCTACCAACATGACGGTCACTTCGCGCCGAGATCTGGTATGTATGACGATTCTGATCGTAGTTTCGTAGTTTAGAGGACATTTTATGATAGACATGCTCGGGTTCAAACTCGAAATGCCTCGCCGTGAAGGCTCCATGAAGGAGAAAACACGACCCATATATCTCGACATGCAGGCATGTGTATCAACGTTCCGACTGCAATTATCCCATCTAACCGGTTTCTAGGCCACAACACCAGTTGATCCCCGAGTGCTCGATGCGATGCTCCCTTATTTGACCGACCAATACGGAAATCCTCATAGTCGCACTCATGCGTATGGGTGGGAGGCTGAGCAGGCCGTCGAAGACGCTCGAAAGGTGTGATATCTTTTGTTACTCAGTTCTATGTGTGTTTCTGATCCGTCCATCGTTAGCATGTTGCGGATCTTGTCGGCGCTGATCCAAAAGACGTTGTCTTTACCTCTGGAGCAACAGAAACGAACAATATGTCAATCAAAGGTATCGCCCGGTTTCACAAAGAAAAGAAAAAACACATCATCACTACACAGACTGTATGTTTCTGCTGCCGTGGGATTCACTAAATCTCATTTCGTCATGCTAGGAGCATAAATGTGTACTTGATTCATGCCGGAAGCTTGGAGAAGAGGGCTTTGACGTGACTTATCTACCCGTCGAAAAAAATGGCGTCGTCTCCTTGGAAGTCCTTGAGGCCGCCATTCGGCCGGATACATCCCTCGTTTCAATCATGGCTGTGAACAACGAGACGGGTGTCATTCAGCCGATCAAGGAGATTGGTGGTCTGTTGCGCAAGCACCGTGGAGTCTACTTTCACACGGATGCTGCCCAAGCTGCTGGGAAAATCGCCTTGGACGTGAATGAAATGAACATCGATCTTATGAGCATCTCGGGGCATAAGCTTTATGGGCCAAAGGGCGTTGGTGCTGCATATGTCCGGCGACGCCCAAGAGTCAGGTTGGAGCCAATCCTGAGCGGTGGTGGACAGGAGCGAGGGTTGAGGAGCGGTACACTACCTACCGCTCTTGTCGTGGGTTTGGGTGAGGCTGCGCGAATTGCAAAGAAAGAGATGAAAGTGAGTGTCCATCGTTGTCGTCAGACCAGTGATGATACTTGCACGCAAGACTGCGCTATGAACGGAGCCAAGTGGCGCAGCTCATTCGAGTTTTCTCCATGAGTGGCCAGCTTGGCCATGATATTCGTGCAGGGGTACTGATCCACCAGATGCCGTGTGCTTCGGCCTTAGATCTGGTGCTAATCTTGTTTGTTTTCAGAGGGACCATACACGCATTCATGAGCTATCGAATCGTCTCATACGAGGGATCGACGCACAAGTCGAACACGTTGTGCGGAACGGAGATATCGGTGGTTACCCAGGCTGTGTTAATCTCAGCTTTTCGTACGTTGAAGGCGAGAGTCTTCTGATGGCTTTGAAGGTATGATTGACACCTGGTTCCTACGGAGATACGGATTACTTAAACTGTCTTAGGACATCGCCTTATCGTCAGGCAGTGCTTGCACATCAGCGTCATTGGAGCCATCTTACGTACTACGCGCCCTTGGTGCGCTCAGTCATCAAAAAATCCCTGATACTTCCGCTGATCCATTTCTCTTTGAAGGTGCTGCGGAGGATATGGCTCACTCTTCCCTCCGATTCGGAATTGGTCGCTTTACAACAGAGGCCGAGATCGACTTTGTTGTGGAGCATATCGTTGGAACTGTGCATAGGCTCCGTGAGATGAGGTACAACTTCAAATCATCCCTTTCTAGGTAGTATAAGTTGATTCTGTCTTCACAGCCCCCTTTGGGAGATGGTTCAAGAAGGAATCGATATCAATTCTATTGACTGGTCGCAGCACTAGTTTGCCTCCTGTGCTTACATGTACACCGTTATTTGTATTTCCTGAGTTAGTCCGGAGGTTTATATAAAATATCACAAAAATGTGGTCGAAGCTGCGCACGGACCTACTTTGATTTGATTCAAACTCAGGCAACTTTGAACTTTAATTTTGATTCCCTTGTTTCAAACCACAATGGCTAGACGTCTTTATCTCGGCAGTAAGGCGCATCCCTGACAGAATTTCCCTTTAGTTTTCACATTTGACCTTGAATCCTGCAGGACTACCTACTGATGCTCGTTCAGATGATGTTTCCAAGTTTTTTGAAGGCTATGGCCGTATCATTGACTGCCGTGTCATGACGGGTTCGTCCGAAAAGAAAGATTCAACCAACCCCAGGCTCAATAAACCTTCGTCAGGCTTTGGTTTCGTCGAGTTTGAGAGCTCAAAGGCAATATGCCTAGTCGCTCACCTGAACCCCAGTATTCTAATGAATAATACAGGACGCTGAGGATGCGGTTCATAACTTCAATGGAAAGCCCTTCATGGGCGTCAAGTGAGCACTGCCTCAATTCAATGACCATCTTACGTTTACATTTCTTGATCAGCATTGTTGTCGAATTTGCCAAAGAAAGTCGTCCTCGCCGCGATGTCTACGAAGGAGACAGGAACCATGGGTATGATGCGATGCATTGACCGAACGAGAGCTGACAAATACCTTCACACTGCCTAGTGCTCCTCGTTCTCGCAGGCCTCCTGGCATTCGACTGATCGTTTCTGGTGTTTCTCGTGACACGAGTTGGCAGGTATGATGTTTTCCCGGTTCCGTCGTTCCTGGCTCTTCCCGGTCCCATTGGAATCCTTTTGTCTACCTGGCTCCACTGTTGAGCCATTTGCCTTTCTCATTGGACGGTCTTTGGCATATCACGGCTGAACGATTTGGGCCTTTTGAACTATCCCTGTGTTGGATCCTCTTTCATCCTTTTGGGATTATGGACCTTTGCCCGAGATATAATAATGGAAGGATGGAGCCTGATCTGTCACCCCTCGCTCTTAGGACTTGAAGGACTTCGGTCGAGATGCAGGCAGTGTCTCCTTCGCCGACATCGATCGTGACTTCCCTGGTCAAGGGTAAGTGCGACATTTCAGTCTACAATTTGTTGCTGATTGAAAGTAAACAGCATCCTCGAATATCTGTCCCGCGAAGACGCCGACCGCGCTGTTAAAGAATTGGATGGCAAGGATCTCCGTGGCAGGCCCGTTCGTGTGGCCCTTGATGAAACTGTGGGTTACGATGGCTCTTCGGGTCCCGACTATCGCTGATTTTATCCACCAAGCGCGCTGGTCCCGACAATTACCGCCGTGACGACCGACCTCCCCGTGACGACCGTTACAGGGATGAACGCTATAGGGATGAACGTCCAGCTTATCGCCGAGACCGCTCCAGATCGCCTCCTCGCCGTGCCGAATATGATGACCGTCGCCCGCCCAGGTCTCCGCCCCCCAGGAGGGAGGTTGACGATAGAAGGCCTGCAGGGTACGATGATTACCGGCGAGGAGGCTATGATGACCGCAGAGGGCCTGATTATTATTATGACCGACGCAGGGACGATTTAGACAGACGTAGGGACGACAGAAGACGCGACGAGAAGGATGAACGCTTCGACGAGAGGCCTCCGAGGCACGCAAATGGGGATGGCGGTTGGACCCGTTAAGGAGGTTGATTCCGGACGCTGGCCCAAACAGAAAACGGACGGCGTCCATCAATGGTTATTCCGATTCTATGTTGGTCTTCTCTCCTCCATTTGGTGTTGTCGTGTATGTGGACGGTGTACTTTTCTGTCAAAACTCGTTGGTCACCGCACGAACGATATCGTAAGGATCCTTCACGCCTTCCTCGCTCGCTCACTAGGTATGGATCATTGGACCGATCCCCAACGCACTGAAGCAACCGTGACGTCATGGGAAGGTGCCTCGTGGCCCTCCGGAGCGACTACGATGCCGGTAAAGGTCCGGTGGTAAAAACTTATCTTAAGCGCTCCACTATTGTTCAATCAAAGGCACGCAGCACGTTTGCGATCGAAAGCAACCCTGGACTCTCATTTTGCTCGTTTATTTGTTTTCCTGAAACGTTCATCCATGTACAACGTTCATTTCAGAATGCATCTTAGCTACTTGTCTTGTATATGAATGAGGATATCGGAACCGTCCTCTAATCCCAACCACGCCAAATCATGCGCGTCATGAGCACTGTCAAGCTCTGCAAGAGTACCATCCTCCATTTTGAGCCACAGCACGATCTTGCCAAAATCAATTTTCATGGACTTGGAAATCTTCAGTCGCAGGGTACGGAGCGACATTGTCGGCAAAACCCGTAAAGGGTCAGAGTGAGGTGGGCTGAAACACCGATATATGTTCAACTCTGACGGAAAGGCATGCTTCTCAGCTTTACTGCATTAGTGTCAAGTTTGGTATGAAAGCGCGTACCGATGAGGCGGTTACTGAGCTTGTCCACGTGTTTTTTTCCTTTTGGAGCTTCGTCTGGTCTACCGTGTTCTGACAAGCTAATTTGGCAGAATGAAGAGACCTGTAGAATAAGGACGCACTATTACATAATTCTTGCCATTGCGGATGTTCACGGCGTCGGTGATCCTCGGACTTGGGGCCATGGTTTACAATATAGGAAAGATAAAACAGTTCACAATCTATGCGCTCCTTCGGGGATATCTGATAATCGCTTCAGCTAGGATTTGATTTGGCATCAAAAATGTCCACACAGTTGCCGCATTCAGAGCCACGAGGGTAGGGATCCTGGAGATTATGAATTGGTGTGAGTATCGTGCAAGCTCGTGATCTGTGGAGAAGCTTCTTTAGGAATAATCTGTTGAAATGGTGGCGTACATGTTCACCATCGATTGGGTTGCCGCTTACGGTCAGGGTCTCCAAAGCTGGACACCAACGAGATAGTGCATCAAAATCGCACCATGCCTGCAAGCGGTTGAAAGATAATGAAATATGTTTGAGACCCTGTAGTGGTAGTTGATGGTCTTCAGGGAGAGGAATGGTTTCGATCCAATTCGAGGCCAATATAAGGCGCTGTAGGCTTGAAATGGATCGAAACTCGTGTCCCAATTGAAAACTATTCACTAACGAGTTATACGGGCCAACAGAACCGCAAATGTGAACCCAGTCGTGGCACTCATTGCTATCAAGATTGATCGTTTGAATGGTGGATTCATTGGCCGGCGGATTGTCCAGCACAGACAAGCGTGAAAGATTGTTGTAACCGATCTCGACCAGTCGTAGGTTCGGCATGACGGCAGTGACATCTTGCATCTCTCGCCAAGTTATCATAGTACCATTTAGCTGTAAATCAGTGAGGCAAAGAAAAGCTGTGGCCAGTTTCGCAAAATCTTTCGGAGACTGCAACCGAGTTCGACTGGGCAATCAAATGAGCAGACTGCAGCAGCAAAAGGAAGGATGTCTGACTGACTTTAGAGCCAGTCTCCGAAGTAAAGGGAGCTCGAATGTTATCAATGAGACCGTATCCCAACTCGGGAGAAGACTCATGGAGATATCAAGCCCGCGGACATCTATGTTACATTATTGCAAGATACGATTGAACATGGATCTACATTGCTCACTTGGACATGTATTGCGTATTACGCCTGGTGGATCACACTTGGCGACATTTTCGTTGTCAAGGCTTACTTCGGATAACCGTTGCAAATTGGAGAGCTTTCCTCGTATTTTGTCCAAGCGAACGGCCTCGACTTCAATGGCGCCATGAGATGAGCCTAGTAATACCTTTTCTTGAGATGCAGAGCCATGTGGGAGTTCGATGTATTTTGATAACAAGGCATCCAAGAAGGAAGTCCCATAGACTATAGACGCTGAATGCCGAACGAAGGATCCCGCGTTTCGAACTCTACCGTCAAAAAATGGTATCCTGAATGGAGTGCCGCAACGAAATACAATTACACAGCCCCACCGACAAGTGAAATATCGTTTCCCATCCTTCACTCCATCGTGCTTACCCCGATGAGGATCGTCCCATTCGATTCCTAACCAAATACCGACGGTGTTATCGACTTTTCCAACGAATCTGACGGTCCCGCGGTATCCAGCAAGATTAAGACGAGTTCCTTCCGATGGTAGGTCCATAGATAGCGTGTTGAATAATTATGCGGTTGTGGTTAAGCCCAACCTTGAAGTTGACACAACCCTAACCATAAAAAATGGTATTTTGCATTTTTGCTGTCCGGCTCGTTCTTGAATAACCGATCAAGCGCTCAAAACTAGCGCAAATCGTCATCCGAAGGCTTCCTGATGCTGGTCACAACTCTCGTCAGGAAGATGTCTCGCAGTGGTGTCCGCGCCGTGAACAGGACCAAAGGTATTGCTCAACACATGATGTCCACAAGTTCCGCTACCATTCCGTCTAATGTAAGCACCGTTTTCCCGTTCCCCTACAAGGATCCGTCTCATAGCCAAAGGATTGGCATTAGTCACCCGTGTTATTCGAATCCAAATTAGCAGTCCGAACGTACATCCTTAATCGTTCAAAGAAACTCAATGCTCTAGATGAAGCCATGCTCAATATCCTCCGGCCTAAAATAGAGGTCAGGACGATCGCGTAGCTAATGTCCCCTTTGTCTCATTTATTATGCTTCCAAGGAATGGAGTGTATCAGATCTGTGCAGCATCATTGTCGGAACCGGTGTTGGACGTGCATTTTGTGCTGGCGGTGATGTTGCAAGTAAGTCAGTCCTGTTCCATCCAGCCACGAAGTGAACCAAAATAATCGCCGCGAAGATGTAATTCAAAATGCCGCAAATCCTGAGATGCGGTCCAAAGCTCTTGATTTTTTTAAACGAGAGTAAGTAGCTGCTGTAATTTGAAATCGATATTGTTCTGATTCTGTCCAGATTTGAGATGGACTACATTTTGGGTGCTCTACAGAAACCATACGTGGCCATATTAGACGGTGTTACTAGTGAGTCAAATCGTCCCCGAAATACGCAATTTCTTGATAGTTCTGCTTTTCAGTGGGTGGAGGTGTCGGACTCGCTGCACATGCACCTTTCAGAATCGCCACTGAAAATACGGTATTCGCTATGCCTGAAACTAAAATAGGATATTGTCCCGATGTTGGAGCGAGCTATTTTATGTCGAGGCTTGATGGCGAGTTGGGGACATATCTCGCGTTGACCGCTGACACCTTAAAAGGCAGAGCCGTTTTGTGAGTCTGCAGATGCACACTATAAGTGTCTTGCAGCTCTGATTAACCAAAATCCAGCGAGCTTGGTTTTGCGACGCATTTTATTCCATCCAGAAGGATACCAATGCTCCTTGACCGACTCTCGGCTCTTGAAGACCCACACAAAACTTTGGTTGATCGGACAATTGAAGAACATTCTGCCGAACGTCAGCCGGACGAACCCCCTGCTCCATTTATTGGAGATAAACGTGCAGCGCTTGACTTTGCCTTCCGGCACCATACAGTTGAGAAAATTTTCGACGATCTGAAACTGTATTGCAACGACAAGGATGCCTCTATAAGCCAATGGGCGACGGACACGCTAGCCACCCTACGGCTGCGGAGTCCCACTAGCTTGAAGGTTGCCCTGCATGCGATCCGCAAAGGGAAAAATATGACGCTCTTGGAAGCGTTGGAAATGGAATTAAAAATCGCAACGGCGTATTGCGTGAGTAAAAATGGCTACTGTATTAATTATTGTTCCCGACAATCTGACCCGATTCACATCTAGAGTGGCGCAAGTTCCGATTTCTCCACTGGCGTAACGGCTGTTCTCGTTGAGAAGAGAGCAGGGCGACCCAAGTGGTCACCAGATAGCTTGCAAGAAGTATCTGATGATATCGTGGCGAGGTTTTTCGCACCGACATCCGAATTTCTTGCCACGACACCCAAACTCACAGTTCCTGCGCATTTAGCTTCAGTCACGGTGTCACGGCCTATGAAGTATGCATTACCGACAGAAGAAGAAATTGGTTCCGTAGTGCGAGGTTCGCATAGCAGCGGTGGCACGACTGGCCTCCGACTGGAGGAATTAATTTCGAAGTTCAAGGACCTTCGGGGCGAGAAAATGGGTGTTGAGGAGAAAGTCCTCGAGGTGGCAAAACGTAAATGCGAAATTGTGGATAACTCAGACGGAAATTTCGTATGGCTAAAGTGGAAACATGTACCCACCCGTCATTGAGGAATGAATCTATATTTTTTCGATCTTGGGACACGCGTTTCCCTAGAAATATGCTGTGCATTGAGTTATATTTCCGAACCACGAAGTGCTCTACATTTCAAGGGGCAATTAATGATTCCATTTCCTCTCTGGATATAGGTAGGCCAATATGAGGCTGTTCATCCACCGTAATTATCGGTGCGGAACTGTTCTGATCCAAAGGAATGGGGCAAGCAGACTCGTTTAAAATTTCTAAAGGGGGATGCACACATCTCCGGTGCACCCGAATCTGAGGATCAAAGATGGTCTAGGACGCTAGGACAAACTCACTGTTCCAACAAGAGAATAAGTTCCCAAACCAGAAAGGAGCGCCGGATTTTGGAACATCAGTGACCAGCGACTACTCATTGATGGTTGCAGAAGGGAGAAACATCCTCGAGATCTAGACAGGTACGTTCAATCGGATTCACGAACTAGCCGTTTGATCATATCATGTCACAAGACAACATTAAAGTTCTCAAGGCACACGCAATGGAAAAAACTTTAGATATCCATCACCTTTGTCAAGTTGGCTATGGGTCAAGGGGATGTGGTGGCCTTTTCTCTTTTTGTTCCTTGCTTGATAACCAGGTTGTCAGCGCTCTCATCCAGTGCCCGGGGAAATCACTAAGAAACCAGTTTCCGATCAGCTTGGTCACGACAATTTCAATTATCCAGACTTTCCTTTCGAGATTGGGGAACTGATCGCGATCGAAGACCCGATTGTAAGATTCGACTCCGATGTATTGACGGAAGCAGAAACAGCCCAACTTGAAGGACAATCGGCTGGGACCAACTCAGAATAGTCGGTTCGAGATGAACCGCGCAGGTGGGACGAGTCACAGCGGAGAGCTGCGTTTACACAGCTAATTACTTTGATGTGGCGCAGAGATGTATTAGGTCTCGTCGGTATAAGATGACTTCAAAGGACATGTTAATACTTCCCACAAAGCAACAGAAATCGCTCTCACCTCTCACATTGTCATTTATCTTGAGCGGCGAACGATCATGGACATCATTAATCTTCTGCCCTCGCCACCCCAAGTTTTCAGACTCGCGCTGTCGTTGTTAAACTCAACCGTCAATCGCAGAACGGCTGATGAACATTCTTCTCCGATCAACTTTGATGTTGACGTGGCATCAGGTTTTTTCCCTCGGCATCCCCTTCCGCGACTTTCAAATACTTTCGAAATCTGGGAAAAGGCACTAGCCCAGGCGACGGAGACGTTGAGCCTAGGGGAAGACGAGAGCGAATCAGCGCTTGAAAAACGGCTTAATGGGGAAGTCTGGAGAAATAACGTGAAATCAGTGAGCAGATAATCATTTCTAACATGAGATTTCGCTGACCTGATGATCCAATAGTGGCCTGTCCTCGATACCGAAGTTCTTCATGCGGATGTACGCCTTCTTCAACGAGCTCATTTGGTACTAGCATGGCTTGTAAATTTTTTCGTACATTCAATGCCGCCAGCTGAAGAGGCATCCCCAGTGCGCGTAGCAAAGTCGCTGGCCGTCCCACTGGTGGAGGTGTCACGGGCCCTCGGGATTGCTCCGATCCTAACATTCGCCGATACGGTGTTATGGAATTGGGAGTTCGTTAATCCAGACCGTCCAATGTCAATTGAAAATATTCGCTTTTTAAACCTATTTTCCGGGACAGAGGACGAGCGGAATTTTTATGTCGCCTCTGCGAGAGCAGAACTGCGAGGAGTCGAGATGTTGCGAATCATCGATGACTATCACAATCTTCCAAGCGTTACGGATTTGACGTCAATCTCCAAGGTCTCCAGAGACCTCACACGTCTGGCAGGGATAATCGAGGATATCAGGGAGATCATTCAGTCGGTCCGCGCAACTTGTGATCCACATGTCTTCTATTGGGACATTCGTCCTTGGTATGAGGGTAGTGATGCAAAAGGACCGACCTGGCCGGGTTGGATATACGAAGGTGTCGATGACACGGAGAAACTAGATCTCAGCGGACCTTCGGCGGGTCAGAGTAGCGTCATGCATGCTCTTGACATTTTCCTCGACGTCGACCATAAACTCCTGCGTAGACGGTTTCCAGCCCCCTCGGAAAACAATAAAAGGGCAGACCGCGGGTTTATGGAGAGAATGAGACGGTATATGCCAGGCAAGCATCGAGAATATCTCGCTCACCTTGCCGCCAACCCTCGTCCGATACGTGAATTGGCACAGCGGACGCCAACGCTTCGAGAGCCCTATGACGCCGCAGTATCTGCGCTGAAGAGACTCAGGGATCAGCATATGCGGATTGCATGTCTGTACATTGTGACGATGTCAAGGTCGACGACGGCTGCGCGGGCAGGATGCCCTGTCCGCGCAGTGGCAGAGAAGCTAGAAGCTACTAGAGCTTCCGGCAAAGGCCCCGTACGGGGGACGGGTGGGAACGAGCTCTCATTACTTCTGAAAGCTGGACGGGACGCTACGAGACGGACGTTGTTGAAGGACAATTGAGAAGGGCGGACAACTGACAGTGGCAGTAGAATATGGCGTCCTGGAAGAGGTGTTTTGGTGTGCGTCGATGTCCTTGGACTTTATCAGATTATACATCTCCCCTAGTTCTTAGTTACTTCAATCAATAATACAGAAAGATCTATTACTCACGCTATCATATTTAAGATGCCGGGCTAGCAGGGGCTAGCATTGAGATCCTTAAGGGATAGGCCAAAAAGTTAACCGTCGGTTACATTTTGATATTTATCAGATTGCAATTGTGTTACGGCCCGGGTAATTGCAAAT
>Ga0210402_10003218_pt1 | contig 15418 bp, 9 predicted proteins | sample IncBWC7MmetaG_FD_161055 | JGI IMG/M metagenome (GOLD analysis project Ga0210402, IMG submission 161055) | Forest soil microbial communities from Barre Woods Harvard Forest LTER site, Petersham, Massachusetts, United States - Inc-BW-C-7-M | ecosystem: Environmental > Terrestrial > Soil >...
GAACAGTAAAGTGGTTCAATGACGCCAAAGGCTATGGCTTTATCAGCCGCCAGAATGGCGAAGACGTTTTTGTGCACTTCTCAGCGATCCAGGCGGGCGGCTTCAAGAGCCTGCAGGAGGGCCAGAGCGTGCAGTTCGACGTAACCAAGGGCCCCAAGGGCTGGCAGGCCGAGAACGTCCAGCCGCTCTAGACTCATCCCGTGATGCGAAGAGGCGATCTCCCAGCGAGATCGCCTTTTCAGTTTTCGGTGCGTTTATTGACAAGACAGTCAGTGCGCCGCAGCGGCTTACTTGCTGTGGTCTGACCCGGTAAAATCCGCAGTTCCAATTTTGACCATGGTTCCGCGAGGCTGCGGTTTCGCGTCCTTAGTGTCTTTAGCATCCTTCGCGTCCTTGCCCTCCGCGGGCTTATCTTTCACTTCCGGGGCCGGTGGAGGTTTCTCAGTCCAGATGCCGTAGACGCGGCCGCCATAAGCTGCAAGTCCGCTGTAGTCGCCGAAGAATACTCCGCTGGCCTCGAATGATTCGGTGGTCCAGGCGTAGTTGTTGAAGGTGTGACCAGCGTCGGTGGAACGCGCCAGGACGACAATCTGCTTACGGCCCCGAGGATCGCCCCGGCGATCGTAAAAGACAACGTCGATGGAACCGTCGGTCGGGTCCACGGCGAGCCATTGAAAAAACTGTTCGGCTCCGTTGTGAACCGGGTCGTTATTGACTCGGACCGGCGCGGCCCAGTGTTTGCCCCCGTCGTCTGAAGTCGCCAGGAAAACATCGAGGTCTCCGTTGCGATAATCGCTCCAGGTTACATAGAGGCGCTTACTTTTCGGATCGATGGCAATCTGCGGAAATCCGTTGGCCCGTTCCAGGGTGTCGATGGCGTACATGATGGGCGCTGTTTTGATGATCGAGCGAGCCTTCGCGAAAGTCTTCCCGCCATCGCGAGAGGTCGTAAGCATGATCGCGTTATCCTGGCTCCAAATGGCGTACAGCTTCCCGTCGGGACCAACTACTCCGGCAAAACCCTCAGCAGCGCCGTTATCGTCTCGCGGCAAACCCGGATGCGCATCGATTTCAAGCGGCTGCGACCATGTCTTCCCGTCGTCGGTGGAACGCGACAGCACCATTTGCGAATCCGCCAGCCTCCAACGCGTCCACCCGATGTAGAGATTGCCCGAGTAACGGGTTTTGCTGTTGTCGGCAACAATGTATGGCTTGTCTTCAAACGGAATCCCCGGGGAACTTGTCTGCTCGGCAACCGGGATGTGTTCCGCTTCCCACGTTTTTCCGCCGTCGAGCGATCGGCGCACAAAAATGCCGTTGCGCGTTGCGCCCCGGGCCCAGTAGTTAAAACTGCCCAGTTTGTCGAACGCGATGTAACAGACAAAGGCGTGACCCTGGTTGTCAAACGCCACGGACACGTCGCCGGAGACGCGATAGTTCTTGGGATCGACGTTTTCGGCGAGTTGCCAGGTATGGCCGGCGTCCTGCGAGTAGGAAGCATGCACGTTGTCCTGAAAAACGCCAACCACCTGCTGTGGGTTGCCCGGATTCACGGCAATCGCTGGCTCAGTGAATGGGCCTATGGCCGGAGTAAGAGGGAATATCTCAGCGTGTGGAGCATTCGGCAAATCCTGGCTTTGTGAAAATGGACTGGCACTGAAAACTAGTGTGAACAGAGCTGCCACTGCGAATCGGCCGAAATTTTGCGCGAAGAGCATTCGAAGTCCTCTGTCAGTTCGAGATCAAATCTACGTAGTTAAGCAAGTTCCTCGGAACATAACGCTGCGCCTCCGGCAATCCCAGCGTCGGCGCCGTAGTAGGCCATCACCAGCGGAATCTCTGAGGCTCTCGGGTTCACGCACCAAGCCGGAAGGCGATTCTTGATTTCATTGAAAAACGGTTGGAGCATCGCCGCCACGCCGCCGCCCATCACCAGGACGTCGGGGTCCAGCAGGTCGACAATGTTGCCGAGCCACGGTGTTAAGACATCGACGGTCTCCTGAAGAATTTCGCGAGCCAGAGGATCGCCGGCAGCGTAAGCCTGCCCCACGAGTTCGCTGGTAACGGAGGGGATGTCTCCCTTGGCCAGGTCGAGGATGGCGGAATGGGAAGGTTCCGCCGCGAGTTTGGCTCGCGCCCGCGCGCCAATCGCCCGTCCCGAAGCCAGGATTTCTATGCATCCGCGCTTGCCACAATTGCAAACTGGCCCGCGATAGTCGATGCTCACATGCCCGCCCTCACCAGCGGCGCCGGTATTTCCGTGGTAAATGCGGCCATCAAGAACAATGCCGGTGCCAATCCCGGTGCCAATCGTTGCGTAGAAAACGTAACGAAATCCGCGGGCTGCGCCCCAGCGCGTTTCCGCCAGGGCGGCGGCGTTGGCGTCGTTGTCCACTTTAACCGGCACGTGGTATGTCGAAATGATCTTATCGGCCAGGGGGAAGTCGCGCCAGCAGGGAAGGTTCGGAGGATTGAGAACCACTCCCGTCTTCGGGTCCAGCGGACCGGGAGCGCAGATTCCGATGCTCTGAACTCCTCCGGGAGCCGACGCAGTCAGCGCATCTATCGCGGTGGTGACGGCCTGCAGAGCCGCTTCGGCCGTACCGTTTGCCACCATGGGCTTGCGGCCCTGCGCCAGTATCTTGCCGTCGTGGTCGACCAGTCCAACCGCAACCTTTGTGCCGCCAATGTCGACGCCGAGGATCGGACCTCTACTTATTGAGCCTCCCGTCACGGTTTGGCCGTCGCGGCCATTGCGGGCATGCCGGAAAACTGCACCTTAATCGTCTTGATCTCATAAGGCTTCGTGTGCACTGTGACTGCGCCGCTGTGGACAGGAATGTCTGCGATTGGCTTTTCCATAAGATTGGTTTCCGCTGCCGCCTCCGCTCCGGGCGGAAGCTGAATTGTAACGTCACCCGCCTTGCCGGCCCACTCGTAAAAGCGCAGAACCAGCGCGTTCTCGTCCTCCGCTTTCTTCAACGCGGTTACGATCACGTTGTCCGATTTTGCCTGCAGGAAGGAACCCTCGGCCGCGAGTGCGCCTTGATGATTTCCGAACGGCAGGAAAAGCAATTTGTAGTTCAGTTCGTAACCGCGCCGGATTGTCAAAGCGTCCTTCCAGCCTCCACCGTGAGGGTACAGCGAGTAGGTGAACTCGTGATGACCTTCGTCGGCGTGGGGATCAGGCCATTCTGGCGACCGCAGCAGCGACAGACGAAGTACATTTCCCTTGGCGTCGTATCCATACTTGCAGTCGTTCAGTAGGCTGAATCCATGCTTTGAGTTCGAGATGTCAGCCCAGCGTTGCGCCGGCACCTCGAACTGCGCCAGTTCCGCGGGCGTGTTTCGAGTAGTTGGACGTTCCACCGAACCAAAAGGAATCTCGAACGTGGCCTTCTCGCTGTGTGCGCTAACAGGGAACGCTACTTTCAGCAGAATGTGCTTTTCGTGCCATTCCGCTGTCATCTTTACATCGACACGAGGCACGCCCGCATACATGGTGATGTCTCGCACGAACGTCGAATTCTGAAAATGATTTTTGACCCGGATCACCGCCCGCAGCGGACCGCTTTCCAAGAGTTTGACTTCATCGGCCTTGTCCAGATCCCAATGCTGCTTCTCGAAGTCGGCGTCAATATTCCACGCGTCCCACTGCTTCGGTTTGTCGACGAACGTCTGCAGCAGGTTGCCGCAGGTTGAGGTCTTGGGCCCGCCTGTATCAGTTTCGGCGGGCGCCAGCGCTTCTGTGCCGTTGCGCTTGTCGAACAGGCTGGTCATGCAACCACTCTGTGGATCGATCGCCACGCGAATGAGCTCGTTCTCCAGCGTGTTAGACGTAGCCTTCAGCATGGCGTGAGCCGGGGGCGCGGCAGCCGCGGCGTTCACGAAGTAGGTCTTGTATCCGAACGACGGGGCATTCGCCAGTAAGAGGAGTCGCGCCCGGTGAGTTTCAGCATCGAGGGATAACAGCTGCGATTCCGCCGGCTTTCCCGTGGAATCCACAACTTCGATCTGTCTGGCCGGAGCGGGCAGTTGAGCTTCAACCTCCACCACTTCGGTACGCGGCCATGACAAGGAGTTGAAGATGAGCACCGGCACGCCATCGCCTTGCGAGTTGACGTGCGCAGCTATCTCTCGCAGCGATCCCATGGTGACGTCATTCGCCGCCCGATCCACATCTTCCAGGTTCCGCTTGGCATCCAGATAGTTCACCGCGATGCCAGATCCCGGCATGATGTCGTGGAAGTGATCGAATAAAAGGTTCTTCCAGGTCAGCTCCATTCCGTCCCGCGGGTAAGGCCGTCCGTAGAGCGAGGCCAGGGACGCGAACTTTTCGGCATTGAGCACGTTCTCCTCGGAGCGCCGAATTCTGCGTTTGGTCTCCGCCTGGGTCGTGAACACTCCACGGTGATACGCGAAATAGAGTTCGCCATCCCACGTCGGAAGCTGCATGCTGGGAAGCTTCTTCTCCATGTCGCTGAAAAAATCGCGCGCGAAGCTGAACTCCAGCTTGGGATACACCGCATCTGGCGCCCGAAGTTGGTCGGCATGATCGAGCATGATGCGCGTCGGCCCGCCGCCGTGGTCGCCCACTCCGTACAGGTGCATCATCTCGGGCTTCTCGGGAATCGTTTTGCCGTAAATCGAAGGCATCCAGATGGAAAGGTCTGTGGCGAGCGGTTCGGCGTCGATGCCGCCCGCGTAATCATGGGGGAAATACGTGAGCAGGCGGCTGCCATCCGGTGCCTGCCACCAGAAAAGCTTGTACGGAAATGTGGTGAACTCGTGCGCCCAGAGCAGTTTCTGAGTCACGAAATAATCCATTCCCGACTTTTTATAGATCTGGGGCAGTTGGTAGTTGTATCCGAACGAATCCGGATTCCACCCAATCTTCACATCGACGCCGAAGTTCTTTTGAAAGTACCGCTTGCCCACCAGAATCTGCCGCACCAGCGACTCGCCGTCCGGCATGTTCAGGTCGGGCTCGACCCACATGCCGCCAATGATCTCCCAGCGGCCTTCCTTGACGCGCTGTTCGATCTGTTGGAAGAGGTCGGGATATTTTTCCTGCATCCATTCGTAGGTCCGCGCCGACGACATCGTGAACTTGAAGTCGGGATACTCACGCATCAAGTCGAGCACGCTTTGGAACGTGTTGCGCACAACTTCGACGGTCTCGGTCCAGGGCCAGAGCCACGCCATGTCGATGTGCGAATTGCCCACGATGCGGATCTCGAACTGCTGCAGGAACGGCTTGAGCACATCCAGTTTGGCTCGCGCCGCTTTGAGTGAGGCATCGAAGCCTGCTTGATCTCCACGATCAAGCGGCGAAAAATCAATGGCCTTCACCGCCGCATGCAGTTGCTGCTGGCGGTCCGCCTTTCCTTCCTCGTAAGCGGCGATGATGGGTCGGGCAGAGAGCAGTTCCATTCTCAGAAAAGTTGGATCCGGCCGCCCGTGCGGTGGTTCGATCGTGAGTTCGCTGTGAAAAAATTCGCACTGTGCGTCGTCACCTGCGATCACTCGCGCCGCAATCAGAAATTTCTGCCCCGGCTGTGCGTTTTCGCTCAGCAGCACAGGCAAAATATCGTCGTCACTGCCGCGATACAGAATCGCCCCGTTCGAAAAGACGGTGATCCGCAAGTTCTGCGGACTGCCAAATCGAAGATCAAGCGACACACGTGATCCCTGCGTGGCATAGCCACTGATCTTTTCCGGAATCTGAAGCCAACGGCGGAACACGCGGGTTCCCGCCCAATGCTCCTCGTTTGCATTCTGTCCGCCTGGCCCTGAGACATTCTTCACGGCAAGTGTGCCCCAGTCGGAATCATTCAACCCAGGGTCTTCTGGATGCGGGACGTCCGCGTGAACCCGCCATTCGGACTCATCCTGACGAGTGAGCGACTCCAACCGGTCCAGCGTGGACTTGTAAGGGTCGGCGTTCTGAGACGCGGCGAAAGCCGCGCACATCAGAATTATGAGGATCAAGAAGATAGCGGAACGCTTCATCGAGAGCACCTTTCCGGTAAGCTTAACCGCAACACAGACTTTTGAAAAACAACGCAGGACCAGATTGTCGATTATCACCCAACAATTGTTGCAAGTTCTAAGTTGCTGATTCTACAGCCGGGTTCGCCGAGAGGCGAGGCGCCTGCAAAAATTATGATTCTTTCCATCGAAATTATGAATCGAAGCTGTTACGTAAGATAGTTGACGGGACAAGCCGCTCAACCTAGAATGCATACTCGAATGTCAGACAGTTCCAATCCTCGCTCCATGTGCTGCTGCGCTTGTTGTTGTTGTGCATGCGTGTGCGCTGGCGCGGGGAGGCTGCTGATCTAAGAATTCTTTCTTAACTCAAGCACTCATTGAACCCATCGCCAGACAAACCTGGCGGTGGGTTTTTTATTTGCCTCGCACCCTTGGTTTTTTAACTATGACGCAGACACTTGTACCAGCCGCGAAGAAAGAAACAACGGCCCAGCGCGTAGAGCGACTCAAGCGGTCCAGGAATCCTTGGGACGGCTTGGACGAGATCCGCCGCTTTGCGCGCGAGGGTTTCCAGTCGATTCCTCCCGAATGGATCGGGACCTATTTCCGATGGTGGGGAGTCTACACCCAGGGCGATGGCGCCGGCGTTACCGGGGGCCAGGGCGGAGTCGGCAAGGCCCTGCAGCGTTTCATGGTGCGCATCCGCATTCCCAATGGCATGATGACGTCCCGCCAACTGCGCGCCATTGCCGATCTTACCCGCCAGCACGCCAACGGAATTGCCGACCTCACCGTTCGCCAAAACATTCAACTGCACTACGTCGCGATCGAGTCTCTGCCGGAGGTGCTCGACGGCCTTTGGCAGGTCGGCCTGAATACGACCGGCGCCTGCGGCGATGTCGTGCGCAATGTTACTGGATGCCCCGTCGCTGGCGTGGACGCCGATGAGATCGTCGACGCCTCGCCGCTGGTGTTGGAAGCCTCGCGCCTGCTGGCAGGGAATGCCGAGTTCTACAACCTGCCGCGTAAATTCAAGATTTCGATCACCGGATGCCGTGTATGGTGCCCCTATCCAGAAATCAACGACATCGGCCTGACCGCGATTACCCGCACGGTTGACGGAGCACCGGAGATCGGCTTCTCGCTTCGCGTTGCCGGTGGCCTCTCAACGGATCCTTATCTGGGGGCGCGGCTGAATGCATTCGTTCGCTGGGGCCAGGTTCTGCCGGTCATCAGAGGTATTGCCGAACTGTTCCGCGACTCTGAGGTGTTGCGCGAACATCGCGAGCGCGCCCGGCTGAAGTTTCTCTTCTTGCGCCACGGCTGGACCGCCGATCGATTCTTGGACGAACTGCACGAGCGAATTGGATTCAAGCTGGATCCCGCAGTGGAAGAGCATCCGCCTGACGACGTCTACCGCGATCATGTGGGCATTCATGTGCAGAAGCAGCCGGGTCTTTCTTATGTCGGAGCCGTCGCTCTACGTGGGCGAATTACCGCTGACCAGATGCAAGCCGCGGCAGACATCGCCGAACGCCACGCCAGCGGCGAGTTACGAGCCACCAATATGCAAAACCTGCTGGTCGTGAACGTGCCCACGCTCAACGCCGACGCGCTGGCAAGAGAGTTGGATGCGATTGGCCTGAGAGTCGGCGGGTCCGCGTTCTCGCGGGGAACGATCGCATGCAGTGGGACGGAATTCTGCAAACTTGCCATCACTGAAACCAAGGTGTTTTCTCGCTGGCTGGTCGAAGAACTGGAAGAGCGACTGCCCGGTTTCGATCAGCACATGAAGCTTCACGTCACCGGCTGCCCTAACAGTTGCGGGCAGCACTGGATCGCCGACATCGGTATTGAAGGCAAGAAGATCAAAATTCACGATCGCATGGTCGACGCTTATTACTTCTGCGTGGGCGGGGCGCTGGGTTTGCATCAGACGACCGCGCGGCCCGTCGGCTATCGCTGCGCCGCGACGGAAGTGCCGGATGCACTTGAGCGTCTGTTCCGGCGATATCTGGAGGAGCGTGAACCGGGCGAAAATTTGCGGCAGTTTTTCCGCCGCCACTCTAACGCGGAACTTCGCGAGTTTCTAGCAGGAGAAGTTGTGGGTGCGGTCGCACGCGATCTGCCGGACTCAACTCGGGGGCGCGCAGAATTAAGTTTGGCGCAAGCAGGAGGCCTCGGTGACTAACCTATTCCCAATGTTCTTGAAGCTCGAAGGCAGGCAAGTCCTGGTCGTGGGCGCCGGAAAAATCGGCGAACCCAAGATCGACGGCTTGCTTGAGACGGGCGCACATATCCGCGTAGTCGCGCTCGATGCGAGTGCTGCGGTTCGCGACTGGGCGCGCGAGGGAAAGATCGAACTCGAACTGCGTGCTTTCTCGGCCGACGATCTGAGCGGCGCGTTTCTGGCTGTCGTGGCGACCAATTCTCGTACCTTGAATGAACGCGTCTACAACGAAGCCCAGCGCCGTGGCGTGCTCTGCAATGTGGTCGACGTACCGGATCTTTGCGATTTTTTCTATCCCGCGGTAGTGCGCCGCGGCGACCTGCAAATTGCGATTTCAACGGCTGGGCAGAGTCCATCGCTGGCCCAGAAGATTCGACAGCAGCTCGAAAAACAGTTCGGTCCGGCCTACGCCGCGTGGGTGGCAGAATTGGGCGCAACCCGAAAGCTGATTCTCGCCAGCGATCTCGACAGGGAGCGCAAGTTAGACCTGTTGCATTCGCTGGCGAGCAGGGAAGCGCTGGAGGCGGCCCTGGCCGGAACGCCTGAACTGATCGCAAAAGGTGAGGGAGCATGAAGGGAAAAGTCTATCTGGTGGGCGCGGGGCCGGGCGACCCGGAGTTGCTCACGTTGAAAGCGCTGCGTGTGCTGCAAACGGCGGACGCTGTGCTGCACGACGACCTCGTTGCTCCCGAGATTCTGAAGTTGATCCCAGTCACGGCGCAGGTTCACAACGTCGGCAAGCGTTGCGGGAAGAAAAAGATTCTGCAGGAGGAAATCAATTTTCTGATGGTGGCGCTCGCGGACTCCGGCCTGCGCGTCGTCAGGCTAAAGAGTGGCGATCCGCTGATCTTTGGCCGGGCCGGAGAAGAAATTGAATCGCTGCGCCGCGCGAGTATTCCCTTTGAAATCGTCCCGGGCGTAACTTCGGCCATGGGAGCGGCCGCGGCGGCTCAGATTCCGTTAACTCATCGGCGTGCGTCTTCCGCGCTAGTGTTCATCACCGCGCATCAAGCTCCCGGAAGCGAGGCTGCGAACTGGAGCAAGTTGGCGGGCAGCGGCGCGACGCTCGTGATCTACATGCCCGGCCAGAACTATTCCGAGGTTGCCGCGAGGCTGAGGGCGGCCGGAATGGCGGGAGAGACACCCTGTGCAGTCATTTCTCGGGCGACAACTCCGGAGCAGCGAACGCATCATTCCACGATCGCGGAGTTGCACGGTTCTCCGAAGCTTGCCGCGCCCACGCTGCTGGTGGTCGGCGAGGTCGTGCACTTTGCCGATCCTGTAACCATTGCGCGGCAATTCGGCCCGCCGAGCATCTCCGCGGGCAATGACAACGCGCACACCGCAGCGCTTTTTGCGGATTTCCATTCGGTCGCAGACTTCATTACTAACGAGGAGCCACTCGCGTGAAAGACCAGATTCAGATCGACGTCAAGCAACAGATCGCAGAAATTCAGCCTGCCGCCGAGAACTGGACTCCGCAGCGAGTTTTGAATTGGGCATTCGACACCTTCGGAAACCGCGTGGCTATTTCCTCGGCCTTCGGAGCCGAAGGAATGGTGCTGATCGACATGGCTTCACGGGTTCGCAAAGACTTCCGCCTTTTTACCATCGACACCGAATTCCTTTTCCCTGAAACCTACAATCTGATGGACCGAATCGAGGAGAAATACGGAATCGTGATCGAGAAGGTCAGTTCTGTGCTTTCGCCCGAGGAGCAGGAGCGCACGCACGGGACAGCTTTGTGGACGCGTGATCCTGACCTCTGCTGCAACTTGCGGAAAGTCGAGCCACTGCGCCGCAAACTCAGCGAGTTGAGCGCTTGGATCACGAGCATTCGCCGCGACCAAACCTCGGTCCGGTCGAGTGCGCACAGAATTGAATGGGACGCCAAGTTCGGCCTGGGGAAAGTCAACCCAATCGTCGACTGGAGTTCAAAGCAGGTGTGGCGCTATATCCACGATCACGATGTGCCCTACAACGAACTTCACAATCAGGACTATCCCAGCATCGGCTGCACGCATTGCACGCGCGCCGTCCGCCCGGGAGAAGATCCGCGCGCCGGGCGCTGGCCAGGATTTGCCAAGACCGAGTGCGGCCTGCACATCATCGAGCCGGTGCCGGGCTCGGCTGCGAATGGCGTTTCGAAAGCCGCCAAATTCGGCAACTGAGGCGAGTTTCACCCCGCCTGGCAGAAAGCGCTCGAGAGTCCTCCCCAATCGCGCGCCGGTTCGGACTGGGGAAAGAAAACCGCGTGCAGCCGCCGCACTGATTCTTCGATCCTCGATTCCTCCACCAGGAACGAGATCGTCCGGTCAGAAGTACCCTGACACACGACGCGCACGTCCATGTCGGAAACCGCTGCAAAGACGCGGCTGGCCACGTCCGGCTGCCGTCGGATGTTCTCTCCCACCAGGCATACCAGCGCCTTGTGATTTTCCCATCGTACCTCGGCCACATCCCGTAGCTCGGCAGCAATTACCGGCAACGCAGCCGTTGAACCTACGAGCAAGGATATCCGCCCCAGCGACATCGTCATTTCGTCCACCGAGCAAGAGTGCCGGTCGAACACCGCGTACACCGCGCGCAACCGCTCGGAATCGATCCCACTCGCGGGTCCGATTTCGACGGTCGCTACATTCTTCCGGGCGGTGATAGCGCTCACCACGTTGCCCGTTCTTGCCCGCCCAACAATTTCCGTGCCCTCGCCCTCCGGCCGTTTCGAATTCAGAACATAAACCGGGATCTTTTCGCGCATGGCAGGAGCCAGCGTTCCAGGGTGCAGCACTTTTGCCCCAAAGTGCGCCAACTCGGCCGCCTCATCGAAACTCATCTTGCGGATCACGCGCGCGTCAGAACATATTTTGGGATCGGTGGTCATGATGCCGTCGACATCGGTCCATATCTCGATCCGTGCAGCGCACAGCGCGGCGCCTACAATTGCAGCGCTGTAGTCTGATCCTCCACGGCCAAGAGTGGTGGGAATGCCATCGAATGAGGAGGCGATGAATCCTCCCAGCACGGGCACTTGCCCGCGCTGCAGCAATGGGCCCACCGTGTCCTGCACCCGCTGTTCCGTCACGTCCCACACTGGACTCGCCTGGCCGTGGCGAGCGTCAGTGACGATGCAAGTCCGCGCATCGACGTGCGCCGCGTTCACTCCGGCCTGGCAGAGCGCTTCGGTCACGAGCTTGCTGGAAAAACATTCCCCAAATCCCAGCAGATGGTCCTGCGATTTGAGATCGAACTGCCGCGACTCTTCCAGATCGTGCAGCAGCGCTTCCAGCGCCCGGAACTCGCCGCGCAACTCACCATCGAGAGCGCTATAGGCGGAGCCGTCGATCAGAGCGTCCGCCAGTTCCTCATGTCGAACATAGATGCTCCGCACGGCGGCAAGCGCAGCGCCCAGATGGCCCGTGGCCGCAGCCGCTCCCGCCTCCAGCAGTTGGTCGGTGACCTTTGCGAGGGCACTCACCACGACCACCGGCTGCGCGCCAAGTCGGCTCTGCACGATAGCGATGAGCCGTCGGATCGCAGCGGCATCTTCCACCGACGTGCCTCCGAACTTCATCACCACCACGTCGTTGCTTCTTTCAAATCGGCTCTGCCGCTGCCGTTCGTTGATTCCGCTCTCATGTCCGCTCATAAATCCAGCTCCCTTTCCACCAGCTTGGCCCAAAGAAAAACCCACCGCCAGATGGCTTCTGGCGGTGGGTTCGGGTGATTCTTTTAAGAATGCTTTAGTTCATCCGATCCCGTCCTCCAGAAGACACGTAGTAATTCGTGTCGACATACCTGTGCCTGTCGATGTAATTCGCGTGGCCTTCTGGATCAGAATCGTCATGAAAAGCTCGATGCCGAGAACAACTGCAGGTTAAGACTAGCCCGCCCCGGCGCCCCTTGGAAATTCAAAATTTCGATAGATGCAATCGACATTTCAGGTGCGCTGTGAAGCAGATCAGCGGTTTATGTGCGGACAGATTGCTAGAGCGGAGCCGATGGGGCGAGCCCAGCTAATCGTCAGTCTTCTTCAATTGCGTTGCAAACTGCCGCAACAGCGCAACAAACGCCGTCGAGGCCACCGAGAGCGTCCGGTCGCGCCGGTAAGCGAGTCCCAACTCGCGGTACAGCACGGCATCCTCAATCTCGATCAGTTTCACGCGGCCGGACTCCACTTCGTCGCGCGCGAACGACGCACTGATGAGCGACACGCCCAGATCCGCCGCCACAAAGCTCTTGATCATCCCAATGCTGGGCAGCTCCATGCGAACCTGCAATTCGGCGGCGTGTGGCCGAAACAACTTGTCCAGCAGCCTCCGCGTGTGTCCGGTCTTCGGAAACAACAGAGGATGTTTTACGATCTCGCTGACCGGCACCACCTTAAATTTGGCCAGAGGATTCTTGGGGCTCACCATCAACATCAGCTTGTCGCGGAAAATCGGCTGAATCTTCAGGCTGGGAGACTGGATCGGGAGGGTCAGAATTCCCACTTCCACTTGCCCGTTTTCCAGCTTCTCCACGATCTTGTAGCTGAAATTCCGGTAGATACTGATCTGCACGGGTGGGTAGCGCCGGCAATATTCGCCGAATACCTCGGGCAGAACGTACAAGCACGTGGCCTCGTTGGCGCCCACCCGCAGCGTCCCACGCGGCGTACCGCTGTGGTCCGCCACCGCCATCAACGATTCGTCGCGCAGATTCTTCAGGCGCTCGGCATACTCATAAAACACCTGGCCGGCCGGCGTTAGTTTTACCGTCTTGCCCGAACGGTCGAGCAGTCGGTCACCGTACTCCTGCTCCAGTTGTCGGATTTGCGCGCTGACCGCCGACTGCGAGCGGAAGACTTTCTCTCCCGCACGCGAAAAACTGCCTTGGCGAGCTACTTCCAGGAACGTAATGAGTTGATCGAAGTCCATTTTGGTGTAGCGGAATTATAGCGGAGTTGTCTTTCTCGGAGGTTAATTACACGGCATCTGCCGAGGGCCTCTGACCCTGAAATTTGCATGCCTTGCATCGAAATTCTGCATTGTACTTGCCCGTCGTCAAGCAAGAGAATGTGAAGTCTGTTCCTGAGCAGAAGTGTGCGACAATCTGCACGGCCTCGCTAGCCGCGCCCAAGAACAAGTGATTCAAAAGGAGTTCCGTCCACCGGACGAAGTCGGATTCCATGACGATGACGACGACACGTCTAAATTCGAAGCATGGCCTGCCCGTCGCCCAGGGCCTGTACAACCCTGCCCACGAGCACGACGCCTGCGGGATCGGGTTTGTCGCCAGCATCGGCGGCCATAAGAGTCACGACATAATCCGCAAGGGGGTTCAGGTGCTGCTCAACCTGGCGCATCGCGGGGCTTGCGGCTGCGATCCCGAAACCGGTGACGGCGCCGGCGTTCTTATCCAGGTCCCGCACAAGTTCTTCGCGCGTGAATGCGAGAAGCTTGGCTTCGTGCTGTCAAAACCTGGGACTTATGGCGTTGGCATGACTTTTCTGCCGGTCGAGAAGCATCAGCGCCTGCAGTGCGAAGGAATCCTCGAGCGCATTGTCCGCGAGGAAGGACTGACGCTGCTCGGATGGCGCGATACTCCCGTATATGCTTCGGCCATCGGTCGCGTGGCGCGCGCTTCGCAGCCTTACATCCAGCAGATTTTTGTTCGCTGTGCACCGGGGATGGACGAAGACGCTTTCGAACGCAAACTCTACGTTGTGCGCAAACGCGCCGAGAATGAAATCCGCGAGTCCGGCATTGAAGACGCGGAGATGTTCTACATCCCGTCGCTCTCCTGCCGCACCATCGTCTACAAAGGCTTGTTGCTCGCCTCGCAGATCACAAACTTTTATCGCGAGCTTTCTGATCCAGACGCGGTCAGCGCGTTGTGCCTGGTACACCAGCGCTTCTCGACCAATACATTTCCCAGCTGGCAGCGGGCGCACCCTTACCGCTACATCGCCCACAACGGCGAGATCAATACGCTACGCGGCAATGTCAACTGGATGCAGGCCCGCCAGTCGCTGCTGCAATCTCCGCTTTTCGGCGACGACCTGAAAAAGCTCAACCCCATCATCGCTTCCGACGGCAGCGATTCCGCAAACTTCGACAACGCCGTGGAGCTACTCCTTCAAGCCGGCCGCAGCCTGCCGCACGTCATGGCCATGCTGATTCCGGAAGCGTGGTCGGGCAATCCGCACATGAAGCCGGAGAAGCGCGCCTTCTACGAGTACCACGCCTGTCTAATGGAACCGTGGGACGGCCCGGCCGCCATCGCCTTTACTGACGGACGCGTCATCGGTGCCACGCTCGATCGTAATGGTCTGCGTCCTGGACGCTACGTCGTCACGCACGACGATCTCGTCGTCATGGCCTCAGAGGCAGGAGTGCTCGACATCGCGCCCGAGCAGGTCAAGAGCAAAGGTCGCCTGCAGCCGGGAAAGATGTTTCTGGTCGATACCGTCGAAGGCCGAATCGTTTCCGATAAAGAGATCAAGCAGAAACTCGCCTCGCGCCAGCCCTACGCGCAGTGGGTGCAGGAAAATCAGATCACCATGGATCAGTTGCCGGAGCCCTCGCGCATGCACTTCCCCGATGCCGAGACGCTGCTCCGCCGCCAGCGTGCCTTCGGTTACAGCGACGAAGACTTGCGGATGATTTTGACACCGATGGCATCGAAGGGAGAGGAGCCGATCGGTTCCATGGGCACCGATACGCCGCTGGCCTGTCTTTCCGACAAGCCGCAATCGTTGTTCAATTACTTCAAGCAGCTTTTTGCACAGGTCACCAACCCGCCCATCGATCCCATCCGAGAAGAAATGGTGATGTCGCTCATCAGCTACATCGGGAGCGAGCGCAACATTCTCGAAGAAGCGCCCGAGAACTGCCACATGCTGAAGCTGGCGCATCCGCTGCTTTCCAATCGCGAACTGGAAAAGCTGAGACGCGTTTCGAATCGCGACCTGCTGGCGACCACGCTGCCCGCTTTGTTCCGCGCGAAAGACGGCGAGGAAGGGCTCAAGCGCGCTCTCGACGAACTATGCCAGCGAGCTTCGTTGGCCGTGAAGGCCGGCTATTCGCTGATGATTCTCTCCGACCGCGGCGTCGACAAAGACTATGCGCCGATCCCGTGCCTGCTCGCGCTGGCCGCCGTGCACAACTTGCTGGTGCGCGAGGAAACGCGAACCCAGGTTGCCCTGATCACCGA
>Ga0210402_10003219_pt1 | contig 15416 bp, 12 predicted proteins | sample IncBWC7MmetaG_FD_161055 | JGI IMG/M metagenome (GOLD analysis project Ga0210402, IMG submission 161055) | Forest soil microbial communities from Barre Woods Harvard Forest LTER site, Petersham, Massachusetts, United States - Inc-BW-C-7-M | ecosystem: Environmental > Terrestrial > Soil >...
CTATGTCCGCAAGAACATCTTCGAGCCGCTCGGCATGAAGCATTCTTACTACGGTAGCAATTCGGCTGTTATTCCGGGGCGCGCCTCTGGCTACAGCAAAGATGGGGGCAGCTGGGTTAACGCCACGTACCTCAGCATGACCCAGCCCTACGCCGCCGGATCCCTGATGTCATCAGTTGACGATCTCGCCATTTGGGACGCTGCCGTATCAGCCGGCAAGCTGTTGTCGAAAGCATCGTGGGATCATGCCTTCACGCCCTACAAGCTTGCCAATGGCGATGACACACACTATGGCTTTGGGTGGTCAATTGACGCCTACGACGGCCACTCCATCGTTCGCCACAACGGCGGCATTTTTGGCTATGTTTCGGAAGTCGCGCGGCTGCCCAACGACCACGTCTATGTCGCCCTGCTTACGAATTCCGACGGGCATAATTTTGATACCGGCTTCGTGGCGACCGAACTCGCTGCTGTCGCGATTGGCGATCCGTACCGCGAACCGGTTCAAGTGAAGCTCGACCCGAAGGAATTCGATGCGTACACAGGCGTTTATCGGAACAACGATCAGACTCTGGGCACTGTGAAGCGCGAGGGCGACCGGTTGTTCGCGCAGCGCGCTGGACTACCGAGACTGGAGATGTTTGCCTACAGCGATCACGAGTTCTTTTTCAAGGACTCCTTCGTTCGGCTCGCCTTCGAGAAGGATGCATCGGGAAATGTGGCCGCCCTGGTCATCTCGCGTCCCAATGGCGCGAAGGAGAGGGCGATGCGCACCAACGAGCCACAACCCTCGGTCCCCGTCGAGATTAAGGTGCCCGTCGGCGTACTTAGGCGCTACGTGGGGGACTATCAGCTCGCCCCTGGATTTGTCTTGACCGTCAGTCTCGAAGGCGAGCAACTAATGAGTCAGGCGACTGGGCAGCAGAAAGTTACGATATTTCCAACCAGCGACAGCGAGTTTTTTCTTAAAGTCGTAAACGCGCAAATCTCGTTTATCTCAGACGCCTCTGGCAACGTCGAGAAACTTATCCTCCACCAAGGCGGACGCGACATGTCGGGGCCAAAGGTGAAATGAGCTGCTCAATGGGTCCGGCACCCCGCGACTACTGCCTGTCGAACACCGAAACGTCATCGAACTTTCCGCCGTTTGCACGGGTGCCCTTTAGCGCGACAGTCAGCGTCTTGCCGTCTTTCGATACCGTGCGAACCCCCGTACCGACGGTCGCTCCCGCTTTTATCTGCGTGATGTGGGCGGTCGACGCATCAACCCGCGTGAGGGATATCATATCGAAGTCAGGGTTGCCGCTGACCGAATAGGGCTTGCCATCGTCCTTGATGCTCGTAGTCGTCGAGGATTCCTTGCCGTCTGCCGCCATCGTTTTGATTGTCACGGTCATGCCCTGCGCCGATTCACTATAAACGCGTGTCTGGCTTTTGGGCGCCGGGCCAGGAGAAAACGTCGATTTCGCAACATTCAATTTCCACGTCCCAATAACGGCGTCCGCCGCAAGCGCCGTGCCTGTCCCGATTGCGAGGATGGCGCCGACAGTGAGAGTTTTGAGTATGGTTCGCATGTGACCCCCGAAAATGGATGTGTTCGCCTCTTAGGCCGCGTTTCTTATTCGCGGTAAACCGCGTATTTTTTAAGCATGCGCGTCTCGAGACAAGAGCGCAACCATTCGCAAGTCTGACCTTTCGCGCGTACCGGTTCTTAAGGAGCCAAAACGAAATCTCAAATCAATCGCTTGCCTTGACCTGTTTACTTTGTCACCAGAACGCTTGAGCGTCGAGGTCAGAAGTTCTCCATCATCCAAATGTTAGCGTCTTCGGTAAATCCCTGCATCGCCACATGGCGACCGTCGGGGGAGGGCACAGCGTAGGTGCCGAGGCCGCCCTTGTCTTCCCACAAGAGGCGGGCGTTGCCTTGTAAATCGACACTCAGCAGGACTGAGCCTCGCCCGATAAAGCTGGAGACAAACAGACCGTTCCCATCCGCCGCCCAGGCCAATGTCGTCAAGGCCCTCCACCCCTTAATAGTGATTTCCTGTGGCACCTGGCCGTTCAGCCAGAGAATCTGAATCTGTCCTGCCCGGTTTTTGAGGATGGCAATACGAGAGCCGTCGGGAGAAAGATCCCATTCGTAATCAGCCGTCGCTTCTGTTGTAAATTCGGCGAGTTTTTCACCTCGGCCTTTCTCCGAATCAAAAGAGGTGAATATCATCTGACTGCGGTCCATGCTTCGTTCTGCGATTGCACACAGTGTTGCTGGGGATCTGGCGCAGTGTGGCCCACCAACGAAGTTCGCTGTCAAAATCAACTGCGGAAAGCCTCCGGCTACCGGGACTCGCATGAGTTTGGCCGGCACCGAGGAGCCTGCCTTTACTGTACCGTAGATGAGCCAGGATCCCTCCGGGCTCAGGCAAGTGCAGGAGCCTCCTCGTAGCGTACCGTTGAAAACCCACGAACCCTGGCTTAGGCAGGCGCTCACTGCCGAGGCTTTACCTTCTCCTAGCGTGGAGAGTTGTTCCGCGGTGTCCTGATCCAGGGTCTGTCTGAAGAGTCCTTCCGCGCCACTGCGGTTGGAGTAAAAGAAGAGTACGTTGCCATCGGTTGACCAGGCGGCTGGATTATTCCATCCCTCATCCAAGGTGAGGCGCGTCGGGTTGCTGATGTGCGTCCCACCACCTTCTAGAAGGTCGGCCACATACACCCTGGCATGATCTCTCGATTCGAGAAACACCAGACGTTTGCTGTCCGCCGTCACGCTGAAATTCGTGTTGCAAACAGCCGGCAGGTTCGTGATGCGCTGAGGTTCGCCGATGAATTGACCTCGAGGGTCCAATCGAATCTGCCAGAGGTTACAGGTTGTCGACGTGAAGCCTTGCTCCCAAAGTCTATAGATTAGCCGGCCATCGGGTATCCACAACGATTCGCCTACGCTTCTCTCGTCATAGGGCTGCGGGATCGTGGTGGTTGGTCCCCCGTTCGGATCGCCACCGACAAGTGTCTGCTTCGCATCTTCGGTTTTGAAGTAGATCACCCTTTGGCCATCCGGCGAGAACTGCAGTCCGCCAATCGCGCTGTTCTCGTCGGTTTCATAGAGTTTCCGCGCGTTTTCTCCGTGAGGGCCCATCAACCATATTTCGCGGTCGCCAAGCCGACCCTTGTGGGTTTCAAACGCAATCAAAGTGCCATCCGGGGAGACGGAGTCGAAGAGTGCCTCGTCACGAATTTTGCGTGGCGGCCCATCCAAAACCGAGACAATCCAAATGCTGCTTCCTGCCGAGTTCACCTCTTCGTAGCCAATCCCGAGAGGATGGAGCAACGCTAGAAACCTCGTACCATCAGGAAACCATGAGATACCGGGGCCAATCTCCCACTCGATCGAATTGTTGTTGATTTCCGCCGTTTGTGGGATCGTTCTCGTCTCGCCGGTTGCGATGAGTTTCAAGTGCATTCCCACGCTGTCGGTGTACGCGAGATATTTGCCGTCGGGCGAGATGGCGCCGCTCTTCACGGCGTTCTCGCTGGAGTTGGTGGTCAGTTGGCGAAGCTTGACCTCCGGTAAAACCGCGGGAGACAGCGGCTCTCGATTGGCGTACCTAAATGCTGCTGTCGTGACGAGCAGTATTAAGACACCCAACGCCGCTGTTGCCGGCCACTTTATGTGTCGAGCCGGCTCAATTTCCCACTTCAGTTTTTCCACATCGGTACGCAGGTCCACTGCGGACGGGTCAATGGGTTCGCGGGTTTCACGCAATGCGGCTGGACCGATCCAGCGATAGCCTCGCCGCGGGAGCGTCTCAATGTATTGTGGTTTTTCCGCCGAGTCGCCAAGAGCCAGCCGAAGCCTGCTGATTGCGGAATTGATGCTATGGTCAAACTCGACCACGGTGTTATCCGGCCAAAGCGAACTGCGGATTTCTTCGCGCAATGCTATTCCGCCCGGCCGCTCCAGAAGCATGGCAAGCACCTGGATGGATTGGTCCGGCAGCCCCGTGCTTCGACCGTCTTTGCGCAACTCCCGAGCTCGCATATCCAGCTCGAATGTACCGAAGCGCATGAGAGCCGGCAGAACTTCGCAGACATGCGGTTCCATATTCAAGTCGACACTCTCTTGAAAATCGAATTTATTCGTGTCGGATCAGGATCTTCCGCGCGCCCCGTGAGCGCGCGACTGGGACTCAAGTGTAGTCGTGAAAGAGTCCTGTTAGAAGTATGTGATATCCACTGCATTGACTGTCTCGGTCCGCGGCATCAGAACTGCTCCCTACAACGCAACCTAAGGCGTGATCGAGCGATAACCCGTGAAATATCAGTGCATCCACCCCGTCCTCGGCGCACTTGGCGCCTTGCTACTCACCGCTTGTGGTGGCGGTAGTGGTGGTCCAACAAACGTCGTGATTAGCCCGAGCGTCATTGCCGATGGCATGACCGGCGTTGCGTACCCGGGCTTCACCTTCAGCGCCAGCGGTGGCTCCGGGATATATACCTGGACTGCAGCCGGCCTACCGCCTGGGCTGACGCTGAGTGCAGCGGGGCAGTTGTCCGGCACGCCCGTCACGGCAGGCGGCTACACCTTGATGGTCACAGCGACCGATTCGTCAAACGCTGAACTTACCAGTTCGACAACCGCCAGCATCAAGATCGACGACTCGCTGATTGTGATCAGCACCTCGCCCGCACCGCCCGCCGGCATGCTCACCTATCCCTACCCCGGCTTTACATTGGCGGCGAGCGGCGGCTCGGCCCCATTTACTTGGAGCATGAAAACCGGGACTTTGCCCGCCGGCCTTGCCTTTGGTCCCGACGGGTCGATTACCGGCACGGTCGCGCCGACTGCGGTCTCATCAACCTTCACAGTCATTGCCACGGATAGCGCCCAGACGCCGCAATCAGTTCCGCAATCCTTCACCATCACAATCACCAGTCCCGGGGCGCCCGTCATTGCCGCAATGCCCGGACCACCTGCAGGGGTAAACGGCACCCCTTATTCATTCACCTTCACGGCGACCGGCGGGTTTCTGCCGCTCACCTGGAAACTGATGGCGGGCTCCGGCCCGTTACCCAGCGGCCTGACGCTCGGGCCCGATGGCTCTCTGTCGGGTACGCCGACGCTCGCCGGCACGTTCAATTTCACCGTCACTGTCACCGACAGCGAGCCGATGCCAGCAATGAATGCCGTGCTATTCACGGTTACGATCACCAACCCTCCGCCGCCGATCATCAATGCCACGCCGCCTCCGACCGCGACCGTAGGCGCGCTGTATAGCTTTCAATTTGGGGCCAGCAACGGTCTCGCGCCGCTCGTCTGGAGTGAGACGGGAGCGTTGCCGGGTCTTTCCTTAAGCCTAGCCGGCGTGCTGTCCGGCACACCGACAGCCGCAGGAATTTACCCCATCACGGTCAGCGCGATCGATCAGCTGAAGCAGACTGCTACGCCAGCGCCATTCACGGTTCGAGTTTCACTGGCGCGTCCTGCCGCGACGTTCACCTCGACTTTGGGAAACATGACGGTCGCGCGTTCCGGCCACACGGCAACGCTGCTCAACAATGGTGCAGTCCTGGTAGCGGGCGGACCCGACGCCTCAGCGGAGTTGTATGACCCAGCGAGCCAAACATTTACTGCAACGGGCAGTATGACGGTTGTGCGTTCCGGGCACACGGCGACCTTGCTCGCGGACAAGGCGCTGCCGCACTACGGCAAAGTGCTCGTGACCGCCGGCGGGAGCCAGACCGCAGAGCTCTACGATCCTGCGGTGGGTACCTTCACAGCCACCGGCTCTCTTCTGGTGTCGCATGTCGGGCCAACAGCGACGCTTTTGCAGAACGGCCAGGTGCTGATTGCCGGTGGCGGCACCGCGAGTGCGGAACTTTACAATCCCACCACCGGCACATTTATCGCAACCGGCAACATGACGATTTCTCGCACCGGCCACAGCGCGTCGCTGTTGACGAACGGGCAGGTGCTCATCGCGGGCGGCGGCACGGCGACCGCGGAACTCTACAACGCCACGACCGGTGTGTTCACAGCGACCGGCAGCATGAGCGAGGTGCGCTCCGGGCATACTGCGACATTGCTCGAGGACGGCACGGTGTTAATCGCAGGAACGGATGTCACCTCGGAGCTATTCAGCAATGCAACCGGCACTTTTGGACTGGTTGGTAGTCTGTTGACGCCGGGCTTTGGAGCGGCGGCGACCTTGCGTAATGATGGCACGGTCCTCGTCGCCGGCGGACGCGCTGGCCGGCTGGTCTCAGTGTCGCACGCTACAGCAGAGCTCTTCGCTCCCGAGAGTGAGGGCTTTACGGCGACGGGTTCCCTCATAACGCCCCGAGACGGGCACACCTCGACGCTGCTCGCCGATGGCACCGTATTGGTTACCGGCGGGGCAAACCATACTGCCATCTGCCGCCCTTTCCCCATTCACTGTTCAACCTTAACCAAGGTGCTTTCGTCCGCGGAACTATTCAAGTAGCAAGGTTAAATCCATTGCGTTTCGCCGTTGCAAAGCTATCCCGGACTAATTCTCAGCATTGTTTGGCACCGGTCGCGTTGCCTACGGGCCAATTCGCTTGCTCGAACACGGCTTGAAACGCGCGTCGAATGATTGCGTCACACACGCATGAGCGTGCCTCCAACTTCTTCCGACTGATCAGCTTAATGTGGCCTCGTTGGTACTCAATGATGCCACCGGATTGCAGTTGTAATGCGGCTTGCTGAATCGTTGCGCGGCGAACGCCGAGCAACTCTGCGATGCGCTCCTGCGTGAGAGCGACCTCATTGCCGGATACTCGATCGAAAACGCGCGATAGAAACCGGCACACTCGCCGCTCGATGGGGTGGTAGTGATTGCATAGGCCTAGTTGGGACGCCTGCGTCACCAACGCAAATACATAGCGCAGCAGCAAGTGTTGAAACGTGTCTGCCCGTTTAAATTCAGTCAGCAGGGCAGCCGCCGGCAGGCGAAAGGCGAGCCCGGCAATCTGTACGTCGGCTCGATTGTCACGCTTCGGACTACCCAAGAACAATGAAATACCGACCAACCCTTCGCGACCCACGGGCCACGCCTTGGCCATTACGCCGCCCTCCTCGAGGCCATAGGACAGCGTGACGATGGCGCTGGTTGGAAAGTACGCGTACTGCAACTTTCCGGCTGGATGAAACAGGGCGTCCCCGACCTGCAGGGTCGTCGGTTCGAGGTCAGGCAGTAGGCGCCGGTAGGCGGCCTTGGGCAAGGCTGCGAGCAGCCTGTTTTCCTTCGCAGTGGCTGATGCGTCCAAGATTTGAGTTCGGGCCATTTGCATGTGACCGTGACGACGACGCTTCCGCAGTTTACTCGATACGATCACCCATCGCACTCGTGTCGCGAAACTGAACCGACCAACATGTCTCTATTGAACTTACGATTGAGGCGGGCGAAAAACGGCCGGGCCTATGCGCATGGGCGCCCTCTCTTTGACCACCCGCACTGAACGGGCGCAGACTTTGTTAGGCAGGGCCAAAAAATGGTAAACAAATGAAGCGATCGAGCATTTCGTTTGCAATTGCCTTTCTGGCATTCACTTCCAACGCGCTTGCCCAGGAGGCTACAGGCCGATTCACCTCCGCCGAACTGACGAAGCGCACGCTAGAGCGCCGCGCTGTGGATGCCGCCATCTGGGGCATGCCCATTGTCAGCTTCGATGTGATGCGGCAGGGTTTCTTCCGCGATGCCAAGGCGCATTACGGCGACATCATGTATTGGTCGAGATTTTCGACCTGGAAAAACCAGGCGCTCACGCCCAACACCTCTACCCGCTACGTTATTTTCTTTACCAACACCAAGGATGGACCGGTTGTGATTGACGTGCCGCCGGTCGGCGATGCTGCGCTCTTCGGGACGTTGTTGGATGCGTGGCAGGTACCGTTGGTTGATGTCGGCAACTCAGGCGAAGACCTCGGTAACGGAGGCAAATACTTGCTCCTGCCGCCTCGTTACAAAGGTGAAACGCCGCCAGGCTATATTGCGGTGCCCTCGAATACCTATAACGGCTTGGTCGCACTGCGCGTGATTTCCAAGACCGAACAGACTGATGATGTTCGTGCAGCCATCGCCTTCGTCAAACAGCTCAAAACCTATCCGCTTGCGGCGGCGAACTCGCCTCCCGAGCAGCGCTATATAGACATGGCCGACAGGATCTGGGACGGAATAGCGCGCTTCGATGAAAGTTTCTATAGAAGCCTCGCCAGGATGGTCAACGAAGAGCTGGCGCAGGCGCGCGACCTGGAGATGCTGGGGCTGCTGGGGCCGCTGGGCATCGAGAAGGGCAAGAAATGGAGGCCCAACGCCGCCACACGGACCGTGTTGAAGCAGGCAAGCCACGAAGCCCACCATTGGTTCATGGAGCAGCTGGTAAATTACGGTCAACGCTTTTGGCCTGACCGCAAGTGGGTCACCCCGGCTCCCCCGATCGCCTCTGAAACGACATTCAAATGGGAAGCCGCCGAATACTTTGACGTAGACGCACGCGGAATTGGTTTCTTCAGTTTTTTCGCGCCGCCGGCTAAGCTCGGCGCCTCCACGTTCTATCTCGACACGTTTTTCGATGCGCAGGGCCAACGGCTGCACGGCGAAAACTCCTATCGGCTGCATGTTCCCGGCGACGTCCCCGCCAAACAATTCTGGGCATTCACTGTTTACGATCGCGAAACCTGCGGTTTCATCCGCAGAGCGGCGCGCGCCGGCTTGGACTCTTACGATGAGCAGATGAAGCGCAACTCCGACGGCTCGGTGGATCTTTACACCGGCCCGAAGCCCCCGAAAGGTCAGGAATCGAACTGGATTCCCACGGTGGCCGGAAAAGATTGGTTTGCATACTTTCGGTTCTACGGTCCGGACGAGCCGCTTTTCCAGAAGACATGGAAGCTGCCCGACATCAAGAAGGCGAATTAAGGGAGCCAACCTAATGCCGCCGCTTGGCGCCGCAGCAACACGCGGCAACACGAAACGTGCCTTCTCAGCGATTCACTTTCAACCGGAATACCTGCTCTGCGTTCGCTTGCATCAGCATTTTTTTGGACTCCGCACTGATGTCGAACCCGTCGTAGGCCGCGACCTCGTCTGCGGACTGCTGATACGGATAATCCATGGCGTAGATGACTCTGTCGGGACCCAATACGTCCATACAGAACTTCACTGACGGCTCCCATCCCTGGCCGCTCGTAGTGATCCAGATATTGTTCTTGAAATAGTATGAAATCTTGTGGTGTAGCGTGACGGGGGCGGCGCCTCCGCGAAGTCCCGGCCTGCCGTCGGCGTTGCTCTGCATCCAATCGAAGCGGTACAGCAGCAGGGGCATTCCTTCGCCCATGTGTCCCATCACGACACGCAGTTTCGGGAAGCGATCGAACGCTCCGGACATGATGAGACCCATGACGTGCATCCAGACTTCATGGCTGAAGCCGGCGAGGGCGCCGCCAAATCCTCTGTATTCATATGGCTGAGACCACTGCTTGGGTGGGATTGTCGGATGAATATACAAAGCGGCGTCGCACGCCTCCAGCGCTTCGAGGATCGGCCAATACGGCTGCTCGTCGAGATATCGTCCGCGAAAATGTGAATTGATGACGGCGCCATTAAGGCCGAGGGATTTCATGCCACGCTCGATTTCCGCAATCGCGCCGTTGACGTCCTGCGGTGCGAATACGGTCAGGCCCGCAAAGCGATCTGGATAGCGGCGGCAGGCGGCGGCGAGGCGGTCGTTGGCGAGCCGAGCAAGCGCCGTGCCCTCGGCTGGTTCGAGGACTTGAACGCCGGGTGCGGTCAGCAACAAGAGTTGCTTATCGATGCCCAACTCGTCCATCCGCGCGATGCGTTTCTCGCCGATGTCCATGAGTTGCTCTTGCAAGGACTGCAACTTCGAGAACATGCCGGCCATGCGCAGCGAAGGGTCATCGGGAGCGTCGGGACTTGCGAGCAGGCGAACCTGAGCCTCCAGAATCTCCGGAATGTTCCATGCTTCTTCCGTCGCAATTCGCAGATACGGCGGATGTCGATCGATTTCTCGCCTGGTTGGCGCGAGGCCAAGGCTGCCGCGCTGCGGCGACGGTGCGTTCCACATGGATCTGATGCCTCACTTCGCACTAGAGTGCGACATCGCTCATTATCTGGTCGCCCCGGGGGCGCTGATCGATCAGCCGCGCATGATTTTTCGACTTCTCGCGAGTTGCCTGCCCGTGCCGAGGCGGTCGCCCAGTGCACCGGCGTTCAGTCATCGATGCAGCCGGCCTCGATCGTGACATCGACGATGTGGCCCACCAGGCCAAACGATTTTGTCATGACATCGCCGAAGAAACGCCGATCGGAAATGAACGTCAGCGATCCGGCCAGCCGGAATTTATTGACCGATTGCGGGTTATCACGCTTATTCATGAAGGTCAGCCGCTGTTTGTGGCTGCCGTCGCGCTGCATGATCCACCAGTCAGCGCCCTGCAGCGACAGCGGAAAAACGTCGGCCTCGGCACCGCTCATGTAAACGATGTGATTGCCGTCCGGCGTGAACGTGGGCGCCTGCGACCAGCTCTGCGTCGTCAGCTCCTGGATAGCGCCGTTCTCGATATCCATCGTATAGATTCTCGAGGCGAGTAGATTCTTGGTTCGATAGGTACTATAGAACGCGATGGTCTTATCGTCAGAAGCGATCGATTCAATCTCGCCGCCCTGATCGATTCCATCGGGAATGATATTGCGCACAGTTGTGAGATGAGGGGCATCGCCGTCCACAAAGTCGGCCACATTGAAGCGATAGCTTCCCGCCAGAAGATTCAGACTGGTGATGCGGGGTGCCTTGATCCGCTCGGTCCAGACGAACTTGGTTCCATCGGGCGAGAAGGCCGCATGCGTGATCGCATGATCGCGATCGCTGGGCAGATCGACCAGCTTCCATGCACTTCGGCCATCCGGCGTCACCAGCCAATAATCGCTGTATCCGCCGTAACCGGGTGTTGCATCGACGCGGCGGCCGCGATGCTCAGGCTTCTCGACGGTCATCACGAGATAGCGGCCGCTGGGATGCCAGGCCACCGGAAACGAATGACGATCGTCTCGCCAGCCCGCCGAGGCGACGCGGCGCTCCCGGCCGCCGTCGATATCGCTGATAAACGTCGCATAAGTGCCGTCCTTTCCTGGACGACCGAAAGCCATCGTGCTGGTCGCGGCGTTCCATTTCGCGCCGATCGCGTGCTCCACAGGGAAATCTTTGAGCGTGGTCGGCGGATGACAGCCCTCGGCACGTGGCGACGCCGGTGCGCTTGAAAAGGCCGACGCCAAGAGTCCTGCGCAAGCGATCAACACCCGTGCCCTTGCGCTAGCGCGGGTGCCCGGGATCGTCATTACTATGCACGCATGACGAGCTCGTCACTCGTTCGAATCAAATCGTCGATGACCGATTGCACATTGTCCGGCAGATAGGGAATGATGGCTTTTCCCGTGAAATCGAAATAGCCGCCATTGTCCTCAACGTGGATCTGCCGTTGCAACAGCTTGCAAAACGTCTCGCCCGATCGCTGCGGTGAGCTGGCTCCGGGCAGGATTCGAGTGAGGCGGGGCAGTACATAATTCCAAGCGGCGAGCGTCACACCGTGCTGCTCGCGCGCCAAACCCGTACCCGGCATGAGCCCTGGATCAAAGGAAAAAAATCTGCGCTGACCGGCTTCCTTACCGCCAAAGTGTCGCGCCATCAGGATGTTGCACCACTTCGAGGTGGCGTAAGCGTCTCTACATACTTGCTCTGGATTCTTCGCACCCGGATAACGGCCTTCCGCCAGCATCATGGCGGTGTGATATTGCGCGCCGCGAAAGCCGAATGCCTTGGCCGCGCGGAGATTGGGGTCGTGCGTGCCGCTGCCCGTCCAACCCACAGTTGCCGTGGGGGACAATTGATCGCGCAGCCCTTTGAACAGCCCATAGTGGGCAAGATGGTTCACGGCGAAGGTGGATTCGTAACCGTCTTGGGTGAACCTAAGCGCATGGGCCGATTGCGTTCCCGCGTTGAGCAAAAGTCCTTCGAGGTGCAGCGCCGGTACGCGCGTTACCAAGTCTTCTGCGAATTGCTTGACGTTGGCGATTGAGGCGAGATCAAGTAGGGGAGTCGACACATTGTTGCACCCCAGCGATTCGATCTCGGACCGGAGTGCGTCGCCGGTTCGCGCCTCCCTGACAGGGAGAATGAGATGTTGCACGCCTGCGGCAGCCAATTGTCGTGCGACCGCTCGTCCGAGGCCACTGCTGGCCCCCGTGATCAAGATTGTCATGGCGATCCTTCGTGTTGCATGAGCGGACTGCCCGCGCGCCTTCAGGCGAGTCTCGGCCTCAAGCTTCGCACGTCGCGAGAGGACACGGCGCCCAGCAATTGATCATTTTCATCGGTGATGGGCAGCGCGCGAAAGTTGTAGCGCTCGAAGAGCATCGCAGCTTCGCGCAATGTCGCGTCCTTCGGCAAGGAAATCACATGTTCGGTCATGATGTCGCCGAGCTTCTGACCCGGTTCCGCGGCGACCATTTCACGAATATCCGCCACGCCTTTCAGTTTCCCCGCCTCATCGGTGACGTACACGTAATTCACAACTTCCTTGCCGATTGCGAGCTCCCGATAGCGCCCGAGTACGTCGGCCGCCGGCATCGTGGCGGGCAACTTGATGACTTCGGGCGATGCATAGAGCAGGATCTGTTCGTCGTGCTTATCGATGATGTGTTCGACCTTGGAAGACTTGTCGTGGTCGAGCAGCTTGAGGATGGCGCCGGCCTGGTCGCGCGGCAGAATCGCGAGGATGTCTGCGGCCTGCGCGGGCGTCATTTCGTTGATCAGCAGTGCTGCGCGCTCTTTCTCGATGGCCCGTATCAATTCCCGTTGCACTCGCGGCTCCACCTCTTCGAGCGTGTCGGACGCCTGCTCGGCATCGAGCGCGTTGAACAATGCAACGCGCTGGCCGCCCTCGAGTTCCTCGAGGATGTCGGCCAGATCTACCGGGTGGAGTTCGCTCAAGCCCGCCTTGGGCACCTTGAGCTTGATGTTGCCGGCGAAGCTCCCTAGTTGCTCCGGAAGCGGCTGAACATACAGCCACGACACGCGATCCTCGCGATTGCGATTGGTGAGCAGCTTGGCCAGCTTGCGAAACCCGAGCCGGCGCAGCGCCCGATAGTGGCTGAAGTCGACTTCGGCGGCGTACAGCTTATCGCTCTGGAAAGCCAGCTTGATATCGTAAACGACCTCGACCTCGTGATCGTCCATGTCGAGAATCTTCTTGTCCAGGATGTGGTCGTGAAGCAGGATCAGATGCTCCTGCGGCGCCCGCTCGTATTGCGCCAGATCCTCGCCGACATCGAGCACGATCTCCTGATTGGAAATTAGGCGCACCCGGTCCCAGGGAACGGTCAAAGGCGGGTATCCGAAGGATCGCGATACAACCAGTTGTGTGACTTCGGGGAGTTTGCCGGTTTCCACGATGGCCAGATCACTCAACTGTCCGATGCGCTTTTTTTTCACAAAAACGCTCCGACCGAGGATTTCGCTCAGGAAAAACTCCTGTTCAATGACTGTCGCCACTGCTTACCCCTGCGTCACGATCAGGACAAATTTGTAAATCATCAGCGCTACCAGAGCCAGCAGATATACCCGAAGCACCAGTAGCGACCCGCGCACCGCTCCGGACATCTCGATCCGCGGTTGGCGATACCGGGAATTTATATCAGCAAATTTGGCAAAGAGATTGCGCAGTTTACTCATGTCGGTGCTCCTCTATTTGAACAAATTGGGGAACAACACGGAAAAGCCATACAGCGTCGACAGGACAATGATCGACACGACGATGAAGCCGCCGATCAGATTCTGAATCGGGGTATTGCGGCGTTCGCCCATGGTGGCCCGATCATTCAGCAGCAAGATGAGAAACACCAGCGCCGCGGGCAGCAGTGTCACGGCGATCACCTGAACAAACAAGGTGATCAAGACCAGCGGTGCCTGCGGGATCAGCACCACCAGACCGGAGGTGACCAGCATGAGAAAGTAGGTCGCGTAGAACCACGGCGCCTGACGGATCTTGGTGTTGAGCGAGTGCGCCCAGCCGAAAATCTCTCCGAAGGCCCAGGAGCTCGCGAGCGAAATGCAAATGGCGCCGAGCAATCCGGCATCGAACAGGCCGATTGCCAGAAAGGTTCCCACATAGCGGTCGGTTTTCATCAGTTCGGACGCGGCCTGGGCGGCGCTGTCGATGTCGATCCCCGGCAGCACGGTGCCAGTCACGATGACGATGAATACCGCCACGAGCACGGTAACGATGGATCCGAGCAACGTGTCGAAGCGGCCCCAGGGAATGTCTTTTTCGAGCATGCCCTTGTCGACCACGGCGCTTTGTTGGAAAAACAGCATCCACGGGGCGATGGTCGTTCCGATGTTGGCCATCAGGAAGAAGAACAGCTGGCCGTTGAATCCGCCGGCGAAGTTGGGGATCAATCCCTGATGCAGCACGTCCCGCACGGACGGGTGTACGAGAAATGCACCCGGAATGTAGACCAGGTTCAACGCGCAGAAGAGCAGCGCCAGCTTCTCGAAAGTCCAATATCTGCCGTTGACGACAATCACCGCCATCAACGCAATGACGCAAACCACGGTAATCCATGGCGGAACGCCGAAGATGGCAAGTGCCGCGGTCATGCCGACGAACTCGGTAACCAGCGTCAGCCAGTCGACGACCATCAGATCAAACAGCGAAAACCAGCCCCAGAACGCCCCAAATCCGTCGAATATCGCCTCGGCGTGGCCGCGCTTGGTTACGGCACCGAGGCGTACGGTCATCTCCTGAACGTAGTAAGCGACCGGGATCAGAATGAGCAAAAACCAGATCAAGTGGTAGCCGTACTTCGCGCCGGTCGCGGCATATGTGGTAATGCCGCCGGCATCGTTGTCGGCGACCATCACGACGATGCCCGGCCCGGCGATGACCAGGTAGAGTCCGACCGCTTTCCACGCCTTGCGCAGGGGATAGTAGAGTCTTGCGAAATAGTTCACTGCATCATCCCGTCGTTACAGCCGCTAGACAAAAAAGCCGGCCATCACCACCAGCAGAAACGCAATTCCGAGGAGCATTCCAAGGAATAGGCCGAGTTCGCCACCCGCTGCTGCCATCCGGGCGGCCGCTGCGGCAAAGCGATTTGAAGGGCGCGCGACGCGGCGCCCAATGGGGAGCATCGCTGCGCCCAGCGACATGCCGACCGGTGGAATATGAAGGTTGAAGAACGCGGCCATGATCTACTCCTCGGAACTTTCGGCGCTTGTAACTCGCGCCCGGGAGTTGACCGCAGGGGAATCAGCAGATTAGCGCTGAATGCTCCGCATGCACTGGCTTCCGGGCCGCGATAGGTTGGCTAGGCATAAGG
>Ga0210402_10003220_pt1 | contig 15409 bp, 14 predicted proteins | sample IncBWC7MmetaG_FD_161055 | JGI IMG/M metagenome (GOLD analysis project Ga0210402, IMG submission 161055) | Forest soil microbial communities from Barre Woods Harvard Forest LTER site, Petersham, Massachusetts, United States - Inc-BW-C-7-M | ecosystem: Environmental > Terrestrial > Soil >...
GCGTTGCTCCAGTGCGGGATCTTCCTTGGCCGAATCCCAGGAGACTCCCGGGGGAAAGAGCCCGGCCATGGCCTGGCGGTAGAGATACCGGCTTTTTCCATTCTGACGGTGAAGCTTCCCCGGCATGGCATAGGCAAATTCCAGCACCCGGCGGTCGGTCAGCGGGTAGGCGTAGGTCAGTCCGTGGTCGGCCCCGAAGGCGGCCCATGATTCCATGCGCGCCGTGAGGTGGCCGTAATGATAGAGCCGGAGCTGGGTGGCGCGGGTGCCCGGAATCTCGCGTGGCGACGGAGCCGGGGGCCGCAGGTGCCGGCGGATGCGCCCGGCAAATTCCGGATTGATGCAGGATTTGCCGATCAGCTGCTTTGCCTCGCGATAGGCGAAAGCATCGAACAGCGGGTCGGGCAGAGTCGGCAAGATGCCAGCGCGCCAGAACGTCCGCATGATCGAAAGCAGGCGGCGGGGACTACGCACCGTCGCCAGTTGCAGATATTCAGCCAGGTCGCGCCACTGGCGCTTCACCAGGTATTCCGCGGCCAAGCCGCGACCGTTAAAGCTCACTCCTTCGTCGCCGCCCCAGCCGGATAACAGCAGCCGGATGCCGCGGGCCGCGGCCTCGCGTTGCACGACTTGCTCCAAGCCGAGATTAGCAACGGGCTTGAGGCTGATATCCACGTCATCCAACTGCCGCTCATCCTCGATCGTGAGTTCCGTATAAATCGGCGTGAGCCCTTCCTGTCGGCAGATGGCTTCGATGCGACGATGCTCGGTTTTTTCCGGATCTTTATCCGGCGGGGGCGACCACGAAAACATGCCCGGAGATGGCGCCCCGCGCGCTTTCAACAGCCGCGCCGCCTGCACGGCAACAGAGGATGAATCCAGGCCGCCGCTGAGATGCGCGCCGACGCGGGCGTTGGTCCGCAGCCGGTCGGCCACGGCCTGTTCCACCAGCATGTAGAGCCGGTCCGTGTAATCGTCCAGGGTCGCCAGCCGGATTTCCAGAAGATTCTCCGGATGCCAATGGCGGGCCACGCGCAGCCCGGCGCGGTCCAAAACCAGCCGGTGGCCAAAGGGCAGCTTGGAGAGATTCTTGAAAAACGTATGGACATTGTCGTGGTAGCCGATGGATCGCGCCAGCAGGTAGCGGGCGATTTCCGCTTCATCGATTTCGTCCGGCACGCCCGGGAAAGCCAGGACGCCTCGAATGTCCGTGGCGAAGGCGAATGTCCGCGCAGCATGATAATAGTAAAACGGGCGTGCGCCGATATGGTCGCGCGCGGCAAACAGGCGTTGCTCGCGCGCATCCCAGATGGCGAAGGCGTAATCGCCGATCAGATATTCCGGGCACGCTTCGCCCCATTGGGCATAAGCGCGCAGGATCAAGTCGCTGTCGGGCAGGCCGGCTCTTTCCGATGCAGGGATGCCTAGCGCGGCGAACAGCTCGGCCCGGTTGTCGAGGCGAACGTCAGCCGTAATCGTCAGCTCGCCGCGAGTCAGCGGTAGCCTCTCGCCAGCCGATTCCGGCTCGAGTCGCAGCACATGGGCACCGAGCCCGACCGGGCCGGAAATCCAAATATCGCGGTCGTCACCGCCATACTGGGCAATCGCCGCCATCGCCGGCTGCAAGGTTTCCGCCGTGACCGGCCGCCCGTCGAGCTGCCAGGTGCCGACGATGCCGCTCATGCCTCGCCTGGGCTGACAATCCGCACCAGTTTGTCGGCCAGCAATTTTTCCAAAAGCTCGCGCACATCGCGCTCGCAGGTTTCACGGTCCACTTCGAACTCGGCCAGCAATTGATCGATCAGGACAGCCACGGTCACAGGCTTCCCCAGCAGCGCCCAAATGCGGCTACCGACTGTGTTGATGTCGTAATATTCGCCGTTCTCGATGCTGAGCAGCACCACCCGGCCGTCGAGCTCGCCGGAGATTTGCTCGGGGCTGCGGACAACAATAGTTTCTAATTGAAATGACGGCATGGGTCAGTTGGTTTTCTGCCACGAAGGATCTGAAGGGAAAGTTTGTTTTCGAGAAAAATACTTTCTCTGCGCTGCATTGCGATCTTTTGTGGCGACAGGATTTGTTGAAAGCTACGAAATCTTTAATCCTGCTAATTTCTGGAACACCACTTCTTCGTCAACCGCATCAGGCAGGCGTCGATTGTCCCGGCCAAAACGGGGGGAAAAAACATCGGTGAAAGGCACGCTCAGGATTAGTCGAAAGCCGCTGGCGCACTCGGCGTCGGCGAAACGAAACATGGAGTGCCGGATGACAAGGTAACCGCCGGGCCTCACGCATGCGGCCAGGCCGGCAACCGCACGCTCGAAGTCCTTGAAACGGAGGACCGGTTCACAAGTTGCGACCATCCGGTCTCTTCTGAGCTGTGGGCGTTGAAACACGGCCATGCAGAAGACGGCATCGTAGGAGTTCGCGTCTTCGCCCGCCGCTGAGTGATTCTGCTCGAATTCAATCGCCGGGTCGTTTCCGCGCCGGCGATGGCAATCCCGGCAAACGGCGATATTGGCGGCATTGATATCAATGCCCTTGATGAAGGCCCCGGGGAAATAAGTGCGCAGCGAAAAAACCTCTTCCCCCGTCGAACAGCCGAAGGAGAGCAGGCGCAGGCTTGAACCGTGCGCAAGCCGTTCGCAGATGAAGGTGAAAATCCGCGGATAGCGATTTGCCGCCGTGAGCGGGTTGTACTGGAAAAGATTCTCCGGGCGCCGCCATAACAGCAGGAAACCGCGCCGAAAGCCCTGGCTGCAGGCAAAGTGCCAGACAAACGCTGCCGCACGATAGATCCGGAATGAACGCAAGGAGGATTTCAGTCGCCCAAGCATGGAATTTTAAAACACCGGCTGGCCATGGTCGTCGAGGTAGCCAAACCGCCGCATGACATCGGCGTGATTGGCGATGATGCATTGCGCCTGTTGCGGAGTGAGCGCCGCGCGCCATGATCCGACTTCGCCTTTGCGGAAGAACGATTGGGCCCCCGGCAATCTTTCCCTGAAACCACCCTGTTTCTCCTGCCGGGACAGCTCAGGAAAGTCGCTGAACTTAACCGCCCTGCGCACACGCTCCGCGTCATCGGGCAGGCCCGCAAAGGCAGCTGCGGACTTAAAGGTCGCCTCCGGATCAAGTTTCATGTCCTCGTAGCGCACCACGTGGACGTGCAGGTGCGGTGCCTCCACCCAGCTTGACACATGCTGGCTCCACGTGAGCAATTTTTGCCGCAACTGTTTCAGTTCCATGGTCTGGATATCACAGAAATGCCGCTGCTCATCGGCCATATCCTGGACTATTCGATCGTAATTCTCGTGACCAAAATGGTGGGCAAATGACACGCAGACATCGAGTGGATTGCGGATAAAATAAAGTACGCCGTGGGTCACCTCCGACGGGAACAGAGGCCGGCCGTCGGGCAGCAGCGTATAGGCGTCGTGCACCTTGAGAAACAGCGGTTCCTTCGTCGCTTCGGCCTCATATCGGTAAACTTCCGGCCGCAGAAGATCCACTTCATCGGAGGTCAAATTGCCGGAGTCATAGCCCACGGCCTCATCGAACAGCCAGCGGGCGCTGGCGATCGGGCCACCCGCCAGTTCATTTATGATGGCCGGCCGGTCGCTGTCGCGCAGCAAATTGGTGAGAAACACGCGAAACCACGTGTTCCCCGATTTCGGATAGGAGGCCAGCCAGACGATCATCGGGGGTCACGATTTCGGTGGTGAGACCCAGGGGGCAAAATCCGCCTCAAGCAGCGCGACCAGCTCATCCAGCCGGAACGGCTCCCGGGGGCGCACCACCACGGAAATGGCCGCCTGCTGCGCCAGGGCCAGCCCCTGCTGGAAATGCGCGGGCTTGGTGCGCAGTCCATCGACAAAGCGAAACCGGTAAGTGTAGTCTTTGAGCGCGGCAAATTTTTGCGGGCCCTCCAGTGGCACGAGCTTCAAGTCGTCCTGGTTGGTCGCTTGCAGGACATAAAGCCGGCGCACCGGCCGCGCCTCGCCGACAAAAGCGTCGCGCAGGGGCAGCGCGCGTTTTTCAAGTTTGCGACGGATGCGTTTCAAGTCATCCGGGGCGATGGCCAGGCGTTCAAGCGAATCGAGCCAGAGTTTGGCTTGCGGAAACCCCGGCTGGATCATCATGCGCCCGTCCGGTGCCGGCCGCACCACACACAGGTCGTCCGTCAGCACGGTATAACCGCGTTTTTTAAAAGCCATCGCGAGGGTGGATTTGCCGATGCCGGAGACTCCGAGAAAGGCGACACTCCCGTCGCCGGCCACAATCGCACTGCCGTGCAGCACAAGGTCGGCCCGCTGGTGCAACAGGGCGCCCAGCACCGAGCCGAGCAGGAAGACACGCACATCGTCATCGTCCGCCGCCGGGTCTCGCTCGATGGCGACCCCACGCCCATCGGAAACAAGAAAGCGGGCGACTCCGTCCACCTTCAGCAGCAGCCGTCCGGGCGCCGCCTGGTAACGAACGCCCTTCTGCACGGCTTCCGGCAAATCCTCGGGCACCGGGTCATAAACAATGTTCACATCCTCGCCCGGGCCGGTGTCGGGCAGCAGTTCGGGCAGGAGCAGGCACGATCGGATGCGCAATCCGAAAGCCGTATAAACCGGGTTCTGGTCATTTGTTGCGGGCACACCCATGGGCATAAGCAAAATAGCGACGCGGGCAAACCCTGTCGTCAAGCGAATGCCTGGAATGAAGGGCTGTGATTCACCTCGTAGCCCAAACTTTCCGCGACCTCGATCACCCGCGGATGGGTGCGAATTTGCCGCGGATCCATCCGTTGGTCGGTGACGAAACGATGTTCATCGATCCGCTGCCCAATCGCCTCCGCCAGGGCCGGCCGGTTGGGCAGTCCAATAAATGCGGCCAGCCTGGCCAGGGGCCCGGGCGCAAACAGGTGTTCGTAGTTGATGCGCAGCCACGGCACGCCGAGCCTTTGCTCCTGAAACAGGCCGAACGCATTCACCTCCGCCCAATAGTAGAGGCATTTTTCCCAAGGCTGGAGCGAATGCCAACGGTCCCGGTATTCGGAAAATTTAACGCCGCGATCAAAAGGTGACAGGAACTCCTTCGCCGGAATATGGGGGAGGATCGGCGGCATGTACGCACCATTTGATATCCATGAATACGCCGTCGGAACCGGATGCCGGACGAGATGAACCACCCGGATGCGGCCCGCCAAGCGCCGCGCCAGGCAAGGCAGGCTGCTCCAGCACGGGTGACCGGTTTCAAAATAAGGCTGCGCCGCGAGACTTTTTTCGATGCCAGTGACATGGTCGAGGATCGGTTCCGCCTGTCCAGCCGGGAGGCCCGCGAAGTCGCCCCATCCGAGCATCTGCCGCGGGAAATAACGGTCGTGCAGCGGCTCATGCTCCACCCGGAGGCAATCGCCATAAACTCCGGCAAAGGCATGGGCCAGCCATTGCGTGCCGCATCGTCCGGTGGAAAGGACAAACGTCGCTTGGGGCGGGAGACTGGGATTGGCCACAGCGATTGCAGGCCGCGGCTATTGCAGGCGGTACGGCAGGCTGCCGACGCGGGCGATGAGTGTGTTGAGGATTTCGCCGGTTTGTTGCGCGGTGACATTGTCACCGGTCGCGATGGTTTTGGCCGGGAGAAAATTGTTCACGATGGCGCAGTAGCTGTCGTTGGCCATGATGCCGAGCAGTTCGCCGGTTTCGCTGAGGACGAGGTCGCCGGTCGAGGGCGAGAAGGCGCCGGCCAGGCGCTTGAAAAAGTGGCTGTCCATTTTCACGTAGCCGGGTGTGGAAGGATCGAGCTTGAAGGGAACTTCGCCATAGCCCTTGCCGCCGTCGCTGATGAGCACGGCGTTGGGAAATTTGAACGGGTTGAGCGCCGTCTGGTAAACTTTCACGCCGAGCGCGGCGGCCTGCGCCTGGTCGACCGGGATGGCGATGATGCGCGGGTCGAGCGCCAGGAAGGCAAGCGAGCGGGCGGGCCCTTCATAGGGCGGCCTGGAGAAGGTGACGGAGACTTTTTGCCAGTCTATCCCCGGCCGCTGCGGGCCGAAGTCGAAGGGCGTGTCGTTCACATGCACGAGCGCATAAACCTGCGCGCCGTCCTGCACGAGCAGGGTGTGGGCCTCGCTCGTCCTTTCGCCCGAGCCGAAGAGCACCGGCCGGCTGATGGTAAAGGTGGTGGGCACGCGGTTCGCAAGGAACATGTCAAACAGCGTGTTGGCGTTGATCGGGGTGTTTTCGCGGATTTCCTGCGTGAGTTCGCCCGATTTCTGGGCGAGCTGGCCGACGCCTTGCGCGAGCTGCGTGGTGGTGGCCTGGACTTTCTGGCGTTCCTCGCGCTCGGCTTCGACCTGCGTCTTGAGGCTGTCGGCGGTTTCGCGGAGGAGCAGTTTCTCCTGCTCGGAAACTTTGACCGCAACATTGAGGTCTTCGATTTTTTGCTGCGCCTCGGCATGAAGTTTCGTCAGCGCGGCAAGATCCTGCTTTTGTTTTTCGGCCTCGGCTCGCCGGGCTTCGAGTTCCCTTTGCAGCGCGGCGAGCTGCTCCTTGGTCATGGTCGCATCCTGCGACGCCGCGGCATACTGCTGGGCCAGCGCCTGGGCTTTTTGCTGCGTCTCGCCGAGCGTGGACGCAAGCTGGCTCTTTTCGGACTGAAGCTGCGAAAGATTTTGGTCGCGCTGCTGGAGCGCGGTTTGCGCGGACTGAAGCTGTTGGGTGATCTGGGTACGAGTCGCCTGCTCGTCGGCCAGGGACTGTTTCATCATTGCAACCAGGTCCTGATCGGGCGACGCGGTATCGTTGGCGGCAATTTGCGGGATGGGCGGCTTGCTCGGGCGCACAGGCTCCGCCTTCTCCCATCGCGTGAGCGCGATGAGGTTCAGGAAAAGAAAATCCACGATGATAAGGAGGAGCGTCTTGTTCATGTCCCGAAATGAGAGGGTCAGGCCTTGGCCTTGACGGGGAGGACGGAAGCGGTGGCAACGGGCCCAGGCTGGCTATCGAAGATAAGCTGCCGCTTGTAGCCGCGCACGTGGCGGATTTTCACCAGGGCCACGCATACGATGCCGAAAAGGTTCGACGAATAGGCGGCCAGCAGGTTCGCCGGGATCACGCCGACCACCTGGAGCACGAGCGCAGTGGCCGTGCCCATCATGCCGATGTAGAGGCCGCTGTCGAAGAGGTTTTCTTCATTTTCCATGAGCCGGAGCTTGAGCTGCGGCGAGATGTCCTGGCGCTCGATCTCGCCGATTTTCATGAGGCAGACCAGGTAGGTGACCACCTGGAGCAAGGCGAAGACGCCGATGGAGATAAGGGTGGATGTGTCCATATCAGGATGAGTTGATGATTGAGGTTGGGAAGAGGGTGTAGCCACATTGGCCAGCATGGGAATAACGATCTTTAAACGATAGGCCGAGAGCGGAGTGGCTTTGAGCAGGAAGGGTTCGGTCGCGACGACCAGCAGGATGGCGGCAAACAGCGCGAGTACGCCGCTTCTCAAATGAAGCAGCATGGCCTTGTTGCCCACACCGCCACCGAGTGCAAACAGCCAGCAGTCCAGACCACGGAAAAGCAAGAAAGCTCCGGCAAAAAAACCCATCCACTTCACGGTGAGCGTAAGTTTCGGATAAAGCAGCGCCAGCGTGGCCGTGTCGCCAAGCGCGGGGCCGGCCGAGTGGTTGACGGGCACCTGCCGCAGCAAAAGCTGGCGCACCGCGCCCTGCCCTGCCCCAAGCGCGAGGCGCAGGTCCGCGGCGCCGGATTCCCCGTATTGGATAAGATAGCTGGCCACGCTGTCGGCGGAGTCGGAAAACAACGCCGCCGAGTAAATCAGCGGCAGCTGGCCGGGCGCGACGCGGGCGAGATGCGCATATTCGCCCACTGTCTTCGTGCTGTCCGTGCGGCTGAGCAGCTCGCTGAGCTGGCCCCAGTCGAGGCGTTTGCCGAGCGAAAGCAGGTCGAGGTAAAACAGCTCCAGTTCGCCGAACTCCTTTTTCGCGATCGCCGCCCCGGCCAGGCCGCGCAGTTCGCGCTGGAGCGAAGGCGAGAGATGTTCGCCCTGGTAAAGCAGCGCGGTCAGTAAAATGACCGAGTCGAGTGCCTGCCCGCCGGGCTGGCCGACCGGCACGAAGCGCGTCGCCGTGGGAATGTCCCGCGTGCGCAGCAAGTCCTCCACGCCGAGCGAGCGCGTGCCGGCGAGATAGTCGCGCAGCGACGTGCGCGCTTTTTCTGTAATGAGAAACGTCAGCACCGGCGTGCTCTGGCTGCGACCGGTGTTTTCGCGCAGCTTGAAAATCGGGTCGAGAAACGGATCCCAGCCGCCCCACGCAACAAACTCCGGCTGGCGCGCGGAAAGTTTCGCCAGGTCATCGGCGAGCTCCGGCGCGTGCGCATCGCCCACCGTCTGCGCGGCAGCCAGCACGAGTGCGGCCGGGCCGATCTTCTCCGACTCCACCAGTTGCCGGCCATTTTCCACCAGCGACGGCGTGCCAGCGCCGGCGGCCTTGAGCAACGCGGGAGTGACCGATTTCAAGTTCACCGGCAGCATCCACGCCACGACGGCCAGCACGAGGCCGGCCCCGGCGAGCGCAAACGCGCGCGCGGGCGGAAGGCGTGATGGGGTATCAACCGGTGTGTTCATGGCCAAAGGCTGGACAAAAAGGAAAGTCGAAACAAATTTATTTGCAGCAGCTTGGGCATAAACCCACGCTGGACACCTCTCTCGACCGATGCCGCTGCCAATTGTTCATTACGACGACCCGATCCTGCGCAAAAAGGGCGAAAAAGTAAAAAGTTTTGACGCTGTCCTGGCCCAGCTGGCCGCCGAGATGGTCGAAACGATGCATGACGCCGGGGGCATCGGCCTCGCCGCGCAACAGGTGGGGCGCGCGTTGCAGCTGTGCGTCGTGGATCTGCGCGATGTGCACGCGGAATTCAGCTGGCGGCTCGACGGCGCCCAACCGCCCTTGGAGCTGTTCATGCCGATGATCATCGTCAATCCCAAGATCACGCCTGAACCGCTGGCCGAAGCCACCTCCGAGGAAGGCTGCCTGTCTTTTCCCAACATCCGCGGCGACGTGGCCCGGCCGGAACTCATCGTGGTGAAATTCCATGATGAGCATGGCACGCCGCACACGCTGCACTGTGACGGGCTCTTCGCGCGGTGCATCCAGCACGAGGCCGATCATCTTAACGGCGTCCTCTTCATCGATCGCATGGACAAAAAGATCCTGGCCAAACTCGAGCCGGCCATCAGCGAATTGAAGAAACAGACCCGCGCCGCGGCGAAAACCTAGGGCACTTTAACCACTGATGCACACCGATGTCCACTAATCCGGAAAAAAACAGATGAAAATGAGTTCGAAACTAACTTCTTATTATCAGTGACCATAAGTGTACATAAGTGGTTAAGTCGGTCTTCTGCCTGCTTGGAAGTATTCGTGTTTAAAGTGCTGTAGTCCCTTTTTTCCCGTGAGCCAAAAATCCGATGGCATGAACTACGCCCCGCAGGGCAAATCACACCCGGTGGTGAATCCCGGCGAATTTGTCTTTGCCGCCGCGCATCTCGACCACGGCCATATTTACGGCCAGTGCAACGGCCTGCTCGAGGCCGGTGCGACGCTGAAATGGGTTTACGACCCGGATCCAAAAAAAGTGGAAGCTTTTAAGGCCAAGTTTCCGCAGACGAAAACCGCGCGCTCGATGGATGAAATCCTCGCCGACCCGGCCGTCCACCTCGTGGCCGCCGCCGCCGTGCCCTGCGACCGTGGCCCGCTCGGCAGCCGCGTGATGGCGGCGGGCAAGGATTATTTCACCGACAAAACGCCCTTCACCTCGCTCGACCAGCTCGCCGAGGCTCGAGCCGCGGTGGCACGCACCGGCCGCAAGTACATGGTTTATTTTAGCGAGCGCCTGCATGTGGAATGCGCCATCCACGCGGGCGAACTCGTGCACGGCGGCGCCATCGGCCGCATCGTCCAGGTCATCGGCCTCGGCCCGCACCGACTCAACAAGCCTTCGCGGCCCGCCTGGTTTTTTGAAAAGGCGAAATATGGCGGCATCCTCTGCGACATCGGCAGCCACCAGTTCGAGCAGTTCCTGTTTTACTCGGGCGCGACCGAGGCCGAGGTCACCCAATCCGCGGTGGGCAACCTGGCCAATGCCGACACGCCCGAGTTCGAGGACTTCGGCGAGGTGTCGCTGCTCGGCAACAACGGCTCATCGAATTACGTCCGCGTGGACTGGTTCACGCCCAACGGCCTGAGCACGTGGGGCGACGGGCGCACCATCATCCTCGGCACCAAGGGCTACATTGAGCTGCGCAAATACGTGGACATCGCCCGCGAAAAAACCGGCGATCACGTTTACCTCGTGGACGACCGGGGCGAGCAACACATCGAGGTGCACGGCAAGGTCGGCTACCCCTTTTTCGGCGAACTGATCCTCGACTGCCTGAACCGCACCGAAAAAGCCATGACCCAGGCGCACGCTTTCAAGGCCGCCGAGCTGTGCCTGCGCGCGCAGGCGGCCGCGCGAAAAATCGCGTAGAGGTTATCCGGAAACTTGCGGCTTGGAAATATCCCGAACAACCAGACGCATTCTCCCCCTGAAAGTGTAACCCAATAGGTTACACTCCAGTTCGATAAATCAGATGTCCGCCGCACGCAAAATACCGACCCGCTCCATCGCCACTCGCACCGGCGACGACGGCACCACGAGTCTGCTTTACGGAAAACGCGTGCCGAAGGACCATCCACAGATCGAGGCCGTGGGTGCGTTCGACGAACTCAATACCGCGCTCGGCCTGGCCAAGGCCACGTGCCCCAAGAAGGCCCGGCGCGCCGAGCTGGAAAAAATCCAAAAGACCCTCGTCGCGCTGATGGGCGAATTGGCCTGCGCGGAAAGCGACGCAAAAAAATATGCCAAGTCGAGGTTCGCTAAACTGGGCGAGGCCGACCTGGCCTGGGTCGATGCGGCGGTCGCCGCGCTCGAGGCCAAAAAAATCCGCTTTGACGGCTGGGCCACACCTGGCGCAAACCTGCACGCGGCGGCGCTCGACCTCGCGCGCACGGTGGCGCGCCGCGCCGAACGGCGGCTCACCGCCCTACCCTCACACGGGCGGACGCTGCGGCCCCTCGTGCGTCAATGGGTCAACCGCACGGCGGATTTGCTCTGGCTGATGGCACGCGAAGCGGAACAGTGATTCGGGGTTCAAGGTTCAAAGTTCAAGGTTTGGCTGACAACGAAACGCTTGCCGCTCCTTTTGTCATTCCGAGCCGTGCGAGGAATCTCTGCTGTTCTTATCGATTTCAATTCCGGAGATTCCTCGCCCGGCTGCCAATGAACTCATCCCAGTTAAGGCTCAAATTCAGACTTCCAAGGTGGAGCGTGTCGTCCCGACGCGCTCAGAGCGCGCCCGGAGGGTCGCGCTCCACCCGCGCCGCCGCGCGAATCGGTTCATTGGCGCGTCCTCAGCAAGCCGCACAGCGGCTTGCTGAGGATCTCGGAATGACAATTGTGCCTCCCATGGGTCTGAGAGTGAGCGCATCCAAGTGGATTCTTCGCTACGCGCAGAATGACAAACGCAAAAACCACAATTCAATCTTTGCGAACTCTGCGCTCCCTCTGCGTCCTTTGCGTTAAAAATAAGTCCCAAGCACTGACTCCGCTCACAGCAGATCCGCGGCGAGCTCGGCGAGTTTGGAGCGCTCGCCTTTCATCAGCTTGACGTGCGCGGCGAGGATCTGGCCTTTCATGCGGTTGTGCGCGTAGGCCAGCCCGTTGCTGCGCGAGTCCACGTAGGGGTTGTCGATCTGCGCGGGGTCGCCGATCAGGACAATCTTCGAGCCTTCGGAAATGCGGGTGATGACCGTCTTCACTTCGTGCGGCGTGAGCTGCTGCGCCTCGTCGAGGATGAAGAAGCGGCGGGCGATGGAGCGGCCGCGGATGAAGGCCAGCGCCTCGATTTCAAGCAGGCCGTTCCGAATCAGGCGCTCGTAGGGTTTGCTGGGCGCGAGGTTGTTGGAATGGCTGTTGTGCGCAGGCTGCGCCGCGGTCATCGAGGAAAACAGGTCGTCGTTCTTCCGCTTTTTCTTCTTGGAAACTTTCTTGGAGGCGAACTGGGGCTCCTTGGGCGGCTTCGAGGGCATGAGGACCTCGAGCGCATCATAGTAGGGCTGGAGCCAGGGCCGCATTTTTTCCTCAAGCGTGCCGGGCAGGAAGCCGATGTCCTTGCCGAGCGCGATGACGGGGCGGGAAATGGAGACGCCGTCGTAGCGCGAGGAGTCCTCGTGCGTCTGGTAGAGCGCGCAGGCGGTCGAGAGCAGCGTCTTGCCGGTGCCGGCCTTGCCGAAACAGGTGACGAGCGAGATGGAGTCGTCGAGCAGCGCATCCATGAAGAACTGCTGCTCGAGGTTGCGCGCGCGGATCGCGATGCCGCCGGGGGCCTTGACGTACTCGGGGATTTTCAGCCGGCGCACGAGGCCGTCGCCGTAGTGGCGGGCGGGCATGGTTTTTCCCTCGGCCGAGCGCAACAGGACGTATTCGTTGACAAAAAGCCGGCGCGCGACGTCGGCCGTGACCTCGAACTCCCCTTCCGAGCAAAAGCGCTGCAGCTCGTACATGGTAAGCGCAATCTCGCCGTAGGCATCCTCATCGGTGGGCTCGGGAACTTTGTCGTTCAGGTAATCCTGCGACTCGAGGCCGACCGCGCGGGCCTTGAGCTGGACGTTGACGTCCTTGGTGACGAGGATGGTCGGCGGCGGATAGGTTTCCTGGACAAAGAGCGCGCAGGCGATGATGCGGTTATCCTTCTTGGAGAAATCGGGCAGGACGGCCCGCAGGCGCTGCATGGCCGGCGAGTTCAAGGCGTTTTCCGCAATATAACGGTTGATGACGACGGAGAGCGTGCCGCCGTTGGGCAGTTTCACGCCTTCGAGCATCGTGCGCGAGTCGGGCAGGAGCTCCTGCAGGTGGCGGTGCACGCGGCGGGCGTTGCGGCCACGCTCGGTGGACTGCTCGCTTTTGATCGCGTCCAGCTCCTCAAGGACCTCGACGGGTATGACGAGGTTGTTTTCCTCGAACGTGAAGAGCGACTGCGGGTCGTGCAGCAGGACGTTCGTGTCGAGGACAAAGGTCTTAACTTTAGCAGAGACCTTGAGCTGCGGTTTAGGAGTTATGACCCCGCTCAGGTGTTCCATCGATTGTGGATATCTTGTGAGCAACTGTGCACGCTTCGTGCCAGTTGTCGATGACGGAATAGGAAAGAATCAAAATTGTCACATCACGCGCACCTGCGACGAAGGCATTTCCGTCAAAAATGAAGCGGGCCGCTTACCCCTAAGCGGCCCGCCCCTAACCTAACCGTACTTTTTGTCTCTATCTATGATAGGAGAACCAAACCAATAACCATCAGCTAAGACGCCTGAGGGCAGCGCCTTGTTTCAAATAAACGAATTTCTTTTTCAGGGCTAAAAGGAACCTTCTGACCGCCCGCCACTTAACTTCCTTAAAGTGATCCAAACCATTCACTTCAGATTAAACATCAAAGTCGAAAAACGCGCTGCGAAGTCAGCCCATGTCGCCGGCGTTGTTCCAATTGGTGAATAAAGGTGCTTCGTCCGGGCTGATTTCGCGCGGACGCATGAAACCTTGCGCACACGCCGACGCGATGAGGTGCTGCAGCGACAGGTCGCGCCGGGCAAGCCCGGCCCGGGCTGGCGGCAGCAATTCACGTGGGTAAATCGCCGCGAGTGGCTCGTAGAAATTTTCCCGATGCCCCACCGCCCCGACCCCGGGAGCGCAAAGCGCCAACAGCGCACTGAACCACGCCGGCTGCATCCGCGGCAAATCCACGGCCAGCACCGCCAGGTGACTTTGCTGGATGCGCTCCAGCGCGGCAATGAGTCCTCCAAACGGCCCGAGATCGGGGGCCGCGTCGTAGACGACGGTGGCATCCGGCGGCACCCATTGCTGGTCGGGGCGGACGGAAAATAAAACTTCCCGAGCGCCCGCGCGAAGCAAAACGTCCTGCTGGCGCGACCACAGCGGCACCCCCTTCACCTCCAGCGACGCTTTTTCCCGGCCCAACCGCGTTGAGCGACCGGCGGCGAGCAACACCGCGCCGAACTCAACCGGCGATGTGCGCGGCCCGGAGTGAAGATCGGCCATACACCACATTCTTCAGCGCGGGCCACCCGAGCCAAGCGTTATTTTTTTGTGCGGCGCCGGTCATCGGCCGTTGCCGCTTTCTGGTAATCATTGGCCGTGAGTTTCTTTAAGTCTGCATTACGAACGAGCATTCGGACGACTTGGGCCATGTTCAATCGAATGCCAAATTCCAATCCGCGTTGCATCGCAGCGACAATGATTTTGCTGTCAGCTGCATACCAATTGACGGCAGATGAGCGCGGTGCGGATTTTTTTGTCGGGTCATTCTTCATGTAAAAAAGGGCGAAATGGTTAAATATTGTAGGCGGATTTTTTTACCGTGCCACAAGGCGAACGGACTGGTGTGTAATAATAAGGTATGGGCACAGACTACTAGGGTGTTCACCCTATAAGCAAGCAGTTTGATTTTTTCCTGCCCTATTAAAAAACTTAATTTCATGTATGCATAAATTTAACGTTGGCACACAAAAATATCGCTTTAAAAAATTTCCAGAAAATCGTTACTTGCTTCTTAGCAGCGACTAATCAATCAGGGCAATGCGATTTATTATATCGCAATTTTATTGCAAATAATAGCTTGGGTTCTTTTCGCGTCGCCGAACCCAAAACCAGCATGATCAAATGACCTAGTACCCTGTAACCCTGGATTGTTCCCATCCTATCGCGGCGCAGGCATCCGGCCAATAGGCGATTAACGGCCGTGAAATTTGAGGAGGTTTTTAGTTGTAATCATGCATTCTGCTATAATGGTAGGATACATAAGATGCTTCCTGAAGGAATACACCGCGCTTTCCGCGAAAACTTTTGCCTGTGGTCGGGTTAATTCCTTGCCCAAGAGGAGGCTCCGTTGGAAAAAAAGTATATTCTCGTCATCAGCGACCAGCCAGTAATTTGCGACGTGCTTCGTCGACTTCTTGCCATCGACGGCAATTTTGTTTTGACCGCATCCGATTGTGACGAAGGGCTTGTTGCGGCGCGCCTGTTCCCTTTCAACCTCATCGTGCTCGATATGGACTTGGACAAATCAAGCAGCGATGCTGCCCGCGCAAAACTAAAACATGAGGCCGTGACGGTGCACTTGCCTGTTGTCCTGATCAGCGCCCGGCTTCCCGCGAGAGATCTTCAAAAAAGCGATGCCTCCACGGAGACCTTGTTCTCCATGCCTTTTTCTCTCACGGAAATCCGTGATGCCGTCAATCGCCTGCTCCAGCCTGCGGATTAACCGCCATTGTGGCCCGGCACAAGAG
>Ga0210402_10003221_pt1 | contig 15405 bp, 13 predicted proteins | sample IncBWC7MmetaG_FD_161055 | JGI IMG/M metagenome (GOLD analysis project Ga0210402, IMG submission 161055) | Forest soil microbial communities from Barre Woods Harvard Forest LTER site, Petersham, Massachusetts, United States - Inc-BW-C-7-M | ecosystem: Environmental > Terrestrial > Soil >...
GAAGGCGGCTTCGCGCCAAGCTGCAAATCGAATGAAGAGGCAATCCAGATCGTGCTGGAAGCGATTGGCGCGGCGGGCTACAAACCGGGCGAGCAGGTGAGCATCGCGCTCGATCCGGCATCCAGCGAATTTTTCGACAAGGCCAGCGGCAAATACGTTTTCAAGAAATCAGACAAGAGCGCGCACTCTTCGGATGAGATGGCCGCGTACTGGACCAGCTGGACGGAAAAATATCCGATCGTGTCGATTGAAGACGGCATGGCCGAAGACGATTGGGCGGGCTGGAAGACACTGACGCGATCAGTAGGCGAAAAAACATCCAAGAAAAAGATTCAACTGGTGGGCGACGATCTGTTTGTCACGAACACCGAGCGGCTTTCGCGCGGCATCAACGACGGAATCGCGAACGCGATTCTAATCAAGCTGAACCAGATTGGCAGCGTCACCGAAACGATTGACGCGATTGAACTCGCGCGCAAAGCTGGATACAACTCGATTATTTCGCATCGCTCCGGCGAAACCGAGGATACCTTCATTGCGGATTTGGCGGTGGCAACCGCGGCGGGACAGATTAAGACCGGCTCGGCTTCGCGCACCGACCGCATTGCCAAATATAACCAGCTGCTGCGCATCGAGGAACAACTCGGGTCGGCTGCGCGCTTTCCGGGCAAGACCATTTTTTCCTGAGGCACGATAAATGACCGATGCGGTTCAATCCTCGCCGCAATATCGCGTGCGACTGGCAGATTCGACCGACTCTGATGCGCTGGTCCAACTGATCAACGCGGCGTTCGCGGTGGAAAAAATCGTGATTGAAGGGGACCGCGTCAATTTCGAGAAATTGCAGGCGCTTTTCGAAACGGGAAACTTTCTACTGCTGTTCGAAGCGGAAGAACTACTCGGCTGCGTGTACGTGGAAGTGAAAGGCAAACGGGGCTATCTCGGGCTGCTCGGAGTGCTGCCCAGCCGGCAAAAATCCGGCTTGGGGCGCCGATTGACAAACGCCGCTGAGGAGTATTTTCGTAAGGCCGGATGCGAAGGAGTGGACCTCCGCATCGTAAGCGTGCGGGCCGAGCTTCCACCGTTTTATGAACGGTTGGGATATAAGGAGACTGGAATCGCGCCGATTCCCGAGTCCATCCCGCTGAAAATCCCCAGCCATTTCATTGTAATGTCCAAAGAACTCTCCTGAAATGTGCGGCGAGATCTGCGCCATACGGCGTACACTTGCTTGCCGGAATACCATTTAATTTGCGAGGCCCCATGAAAATTGCGATCAGCGTTGCGATGGCTCTACTGCTGGTTACGGCAGCGCACGGGCAGAATTCAAGCGCGCCGACGAAGGCGGAAAAGACCTGGACGGCGAATGAGGTAGTTGAACAGATTAAAGCGCACGTCGGTATACCGTGGATGGAAAAAACGGTGGACACGTTCAAAGTTGGCGATCCGCAGACGACGGTGACGGGCATTGCCGTCACCATGATGGCGACGCTGGACGTTTTGCAGCGGGCCGCGGCGAATGGACAAAACCTGATCATCACCCATGAGCCGACGTTTTACGATCATCAGGATGATCCTTCGGAACTGCCGCAGGGTGAAAATGATCTGGTGCTGAAGGAAAAGCGCGCGTTCATCGCGGAACATCATCTGGTGATCTGGAGATTCCACGATCATCAGCACCGCATGCCAACCGACCAAATTGAACTGGGGAACGTCCACAAGCTGGGCTGGGAAAAATATCAAGACCCGGCGAACCAATATTTTTTTACGATTCCGGAAACTACCGTTGCGAAGCTGGCGGAGGAAGTAAGCGCGAAGCTGCACGCGGCTGTGCCGCGCATCGCAGGTGACCGCGAAATGAAAGTGACGCGCGTTGCCTTCATTCCTGGTTCCGCCGGATTTCACCGCGAGACCGGAGCTCTGGAGATGCCGGCGGTGCAAGTGCTGATGGCGGGCGAAACGCACGAGTGGGAAACGGTTGAATACGTCACGGACGCGCACACGGAAGGACGCGCAAAAGCATTGATCCTGCTCGGGCACATTGCGTCCGAGCAGGCCGGCATGGAGGAATGCGCGCGCTGGCTGCGGACGTTTGTCACTGGCGTTCCGATTGAGTTCGTGCCAACCGCGGATATGTGGGCGCCGCCGGCAAATTTGAAAGTAAAGCGCTGACGAAGTCGCAACTCTTTTGCGGGCGGACGCATCCAGTGACAGTAGAATGGGGTGGGTCCCAGCTATGTTGAAGCGCCGTATCGCGTTTTGTTTCTTGGTAACGATTGTTATTTTTGCTGTGGCGGTTCTTGCGGCCACGCCTCCGTGGGACAAACCTCCGGAGCAGTGGACGCTGGCCGATGTATTTCGGATTTTGCAAGATTCTCCGTGGAGCCCTTCGAAAGTTTCGCTGGAATCGAATTACACACAGCGCACAACCAATTCACAATCGGGCGTGGTGGATGATTCGCATGTAAACGGCCGAAACACGGCGGTGGTGCCGGGCGTGACGATTTCGCGGGGGCATCCGTTGCCGGCGGTCACCGTGCTGTGGTGGTCGTCCAGAACGATTCGATTGGCGGAAGCGAAGCGGGTGGAAGCGCGGGCCGACGCGAAGGACGCAATGGCGAAATTGGATGGCAATCCTCTGGCGGACTACGTGCTTACGGTGGAAGGCGACGAGCCGCTGCGGATTCTGCGCGATGCGCGGGAAGATCTGCACGACACCGTTTTTCTGGAACTGGAGAGCGGCGGTACGCTGGATCTGCAGTCGGTTAAGTATGTGGAAGACGGCGATACCGACGTGGTTCGAACCGAGATGCACTTTTCGCGCTTGCTGAATGGCGAGTCGGCCATTGACCCGGAATCGCAAAAAGTGATTTTTCATTGCCGGGCCAACGCGAAAAAAGAAATGCAGAACCGCGACAATGCGCTGTCGTTTCGCGTGGAGTTTTGTCCGCGGCTGATGAAAGCGCGCGGCAAGCCGGATTTGTGATTTCTTCTGGTGCGTCGCATGATAGTTGCCTGCGCGATGCAGCAGCATGAAGCGCGCGATTTGAATCAATGCCTAAATTCAGAAAACATATTTTCATTTGCATGAATCAGCGGGAAGAGGGCCATCCGCGCGGATGCTGCGATCCTACCGGGCAGGGCGAGCTGCAGCGATTGTTCAAGACCAAGCTGGCGCAGCGCGGCGTAAAGCTGGTGCGCGCGAATAAGTCTGGGTGTCTCGATCAGTGCGAGCTGGGCCCGACCGTTGCGGTGTATCCAGAAGGGATTTTTTACGGTGGGGTGCGGCCAGAGGACGTTGACGAAATTATTGAGTCGCACATTTTGCGAGACGTTCCAGTCGAGCGGCTGCGAATCCCCGACGAGATTCTGAATACCACCCACAAAAAATCGGACCGGAATTCCTGAGCTACTTTTTTTCACGTTTGGCCTTAATAGACCTTTTGCATTTTCGGTGCTTCAGGCAAAATACCGTGTCCATCGTTGACATTGGGGGAATCATGAAGAATCGTTTTCTTTTCCTGATTGTTGTTCTAGCGGCAGTGCTGCTGTTGCCGGTTCGGAGCATTACCACCGCGGACGAGCCGGTGCTGGCGGGATTTTCGGCGGAATCTTCACACGCGGAACGGCAGTGGGAGGAAAAGTTCAAGGCGATTCCGAGCCCGCAGTTGATGCGGGACTACATGCAGCGGCTTTCGGCGCGGCCGCATAATGTCGGAACGGCGTATGACAAAGACAACGCCGAATGGCTGGCGGCCAAGTTTAAGGAGTTCGGGCTCGATACGCATATCGAGACGTTTGACATTTTGTATCCGACACCGAAAGAGCGGGTGGTGGAGTTGGTTGATGGCGGGCCGAAGTTCGTGGCGAAATTGCAGGAGCCGGCGGTTACGGGCGATCCAACTTCCAGCCAGCAGAGCGAACAGCTTCCGACGTATCACGCGTACTCGATCGATGGCGATGTGACCGGCCCGCTGGTGTTTGTGAATTACGGTATTCCAGAGGATTACGAGCAACTGGAGCGGCTGGGCGTTTCGGTGAAGGGCGCGATCGTGATTGCGAAATACGGCCATTCGTGGCGCGGCATCAAGCCGAAAGTCGCGGCGGAGCACGGAGCGCTGGGCTGCCTGATTTACTCCGATCCGAACGAAGATGGATTCAAGCAAGGAGAAACTTTTCCGGCGGGAGCGTGGCGCCCGCGCGATGGCGTGCAGCGCGGCAGCGTTGCTGATGATCCGATTTATCCCGGCGATCCGCTGACGCCTGGAGTTGGCGCAACGAAAAATGCCAAGCGGCTGGAGTTGAAAGATGTTCCGGTGATTACAAAAATTCCGGTGCTGCCGATTTCGTACGGCGATGCGGAACCGCTGCTGGCGGCGATCAGCGGAGCGATTGCTCCGCGCGCGTGGCGCGGCGGATTGGGCATGACGTATCACGTCGGGCCGGGTCCGGCGAAAGTACACCTGAAGGTGAAATCCGATTGGAACGGCTTGAAAACAATTTACGACGTGATCGGAAAAATTCCCGGCACTACCAATGCAGACCAGTGGATTATTCGCGGCAATCATCACGACGCGTGGGTGAATGGCGCGCAGGATCCGATTTCCGGATTGATCGCGGTGATGGAAGAAGCGCGCGCGATGGGCCAGTTGGTGAAAGACGGCTGGAAGCCGAAGCGCACGATTATTTTTTGCGCGTGGGACGCGGAAGAGCCGGGGCTGATCGGCTCGACGGAATTTGCCGAAGAGCACGCCGACGAATTGAAAGCGCACGCGGTGGCGTACATCAATTCGGATGTGAACGGGCGCGGATACTTTGGCGCGGAGGGTTCGCATACCTTGGAAAAATTCATCAACGACGTGGCGCGGGATATTCAGGACCCGGAGACGAAACTTTCGGTGTGGAAGCGCGCGCAGCTGCGACAGATCGGGCGGCCGGATGAAATTTCCGAACGGCAGGAAGCGCGGGCGCGCACTGATTTGCGCATTGGCGCACTCGGCTCAGGATCAGATTATGGAGCGTTTCTGCAGCATGATGGCGTGGCTGCGCTGAATCTTGGCTTTGGCGGCGAAGACGGCGGCGGCATCTACCATTCGATTTACGACGATTTTTACTGGTTCACGCATTTCAGCGATACGGATTTTGTGTATGGCCGGGCGCTGGCGCAAACGGCGGGCACCGCGATCATGCGTCTGGCGGATGCGGATTTGCTGCCGTTCGAATTCGGGAATTTTTCCGATACCATGCAGACCTACTTGAAAGAACTGAAAACGCTGGCGCAGAAATCGCGCGACGAAATTATCGAACGGAACCGCGAGCTGGATGAGGGCGTGTTTGCTGCGATGACCGATCCGAAAGTGAAGTCGGTTCCGCCGAAGAAGGAAACGGTGCCGCCGTTCCTGAATTTTGCGCCGCTGGACAACGCGACTGACTCGTTGGCGCGCGCGAGTACCGAGTATCGCAAGGCTGTGGAGAGGGCAACGGCCAATGGCGGAGCGGCGATTGCGAAAGCGTCGCTCGCCGAAGTGAACGCCGCGTTGATGGAGAGCGAACACAAATTGACGCTGGAAGAAGGGCTGCCCGGGCGGCCGTGGTTCAAGCATTTTGTGGACGCTCCGGGACAATATACCGGCTACGAAGCGAAAACCCTGCCGGTGGTGCGCGAAGCCATCGAACAGAAGCAGTGGAAAGAGGCCGACGCAGGAATTGTGGTGACGGCGCGGGTGCTGGAAACGGAAGCCGCGCACATTCTTGCCGTCGCGCAAAAACTGGACGCAGCGGTTCGCTAGACTTTTGTGAAATTTAATTAGCAAGAAGAGGCTGACATTCCTCTCTACAATCTCGCCATCGTCGGTTTTGGAAATGTTGGCCGTGCGCTGCTGCGGCTCCTGATTGCCAAGGAGACCGAAATGCGGCGGCGGTACGACGTGCGCTGGCGACTGACCGGAGTTGCCACGCGGCGCGCGGGCTGGGTCGCGGACCCGGACGGATTGAATCCGATCGCGCTGCTGAACGGGCACTGGCCGGTGCCGCGGGCGTCGTCGCCGGTTCCGCAAAACGTTGCGGAGTGGCTGGAGCAATCGCGCGCGGATATTTTCTTTGAAACCAGTTCGCTCGATCCGCAGAGCGGGCAGCCGGCAATCGATCACATTAAAGCGGCGTTGAATCACGGGGCGCACGCGATTTCCGCGAACAAAGGCCCGGTGGTACACGCGTACGAGGAGTTGACGGAGCTGGCACGCGACCGCGGAAAAAAGTTTCTTTGCGAATCGACGGTGATGGATGGCGTGCCGATTTTTTCGATGTTTCCTTCGGGACTGCCTGCGACGGAGCTGCGGGGATTTTCCGGCGTGCTGAATTCGACCACCAACGTGGTGCTCACCGAAGTGGAAAAAGGATTGTCGTTTGAAGATGCGATCAAGCGCGCGCAGGCGCTGGGCATCGCGGAAACTGATCCTTCGTATGATCTGGATGGCTGGGATTCGGCGGTAAAAGTGGCGGCAATTACGATTGTGTTGATGGGAATTCCGGTAAAACTGGAACAGGTGCAGCGAACGGGAATTCGCGAGCTCAGTACGGAGAAGATACGCAGCGTGCGAGCCGCGGGGATGCGCTACAAACTGGTGTGCCGAGCGGAACGGCGCGGGGCCGGTGTTGATTGCGCGGTGCGGCCGGAGTTGTTGCTGGCCGGCGATCCGCTGGCGAATCTCGAGGGGTCGAGCTCGGCAATCCACTTTGATCTGGACGTGTTCGGCCTTTCATTGGTCGAGCACAATCCGGGGATTGACGCGACCGCGTACGGATTGCTGGCGGATTTTCTGCGCGCAGTGCGACCTGCCGCTTAGCTAAGCCTGCTGCCAAAATTCGTAGCGTAAACAGGAGTTGGCAGCGACGGATCGCAACGCTCATCGCGAATTGGCGGATCGGCGACCAGTCGCAGCGGAATGATTCCTGCCCACACCTGCAGCACGTAATCTTCAGCGTCGTCTTCCACTCCGCCCACGCGGACCTTTGCGGAAACTTCATTGAGCGGCAAACGCAAGATGCTGGTGGCCTTCAATTCTTTGTCGTTGGGCTGGCGAGCGTCGTTCCAGCGGCCGGGCAGGATTTTTTCGGTGAAAGCGCGGAGTGCTGCCAATTTTTCAGTGGGTTCGTCGACGATGGCCGCGTTGCCCAGGGCTACTACCGAGCGGTAATTCATCGAATGATTGAAAACGGAGCGCGCGAGAATGAGTCCATCGGCAAGAGTGACGGTGACGCAGACGTTGAGGCCTGCGCCGACTCCGCGGAGCGTTCGGCTGGCGGCGGAGCCGTGAAAATAGATGGCATCGCCAACGCGCGCGTACATGGTGGGAATGACGAAGGTTTGTCCATCAGCGGTGAAGCCGACGTGGCAGACGAAACCTTCGTCCAGAATTTTGTAAATGGCTTCGCGGTCGTACACCGCGCGAATCGGCTCGCGCACGATGCGCGTCCGGTCTGACATCGCAACATTTTCCGGCATGGTTTCCTGGGATGAATCGTGGCGCGGAGCGCTTTCTAATAAAGTCGCTCATTTGATTTTTAGCCGGCGCCGACGCGGCATGTGTGAACCGATCCTTTTGATGCTAACACGGCGATGCCGGCGTGCCGCGGTGTTTTCCCGTTCGCGCGAGTGTGAGAAACTAGCGGTTTGCGATTCGTACCGGGAGCGTTATGAGCACACCTGCTTTGCATGAAAGCATTTCCAAATCGTTCGATGTCGGCTGGGTCCGCGAACAATTTCCCTCGCTGCAATTAAAAGTGAACGGCCAGCAGGCAGCCTTTCTCGACGGACCCGCGGGAACACAAGTGCCGCGGCAAGTGATGGGCGCGGTGCAGAAGTATTTTCTGGAGGCGAATGCAAACACGTATGGAGCGTTCCTGACCAGTCGGCGCACCAACGAAATAATTTCGGCCGCGCGCGCGGCCATGGCGGACTTGTTCAACTGTTCGCCAGAGGAAGTGGTCTTCGCACAGAACATGACGACCATCACGCTGGGTCTGGCGCGGGCGATCGGACGCGAACTCAAAGCCGGCGATGAAATCCTGCTGACGGTGCTCGATCATGACGCGAACTATTCCCCATGGAAAGTGCTGGAAGAAAAGGGTGTGGTGATCCGCACCGTGGACATTCGCGAGTCGGACTGCACGCTTGATCTGGACGACCTGAAGAGCAAGCTCAACGCAAAAACAAAATTGGTGGCGGTCGGGTACGCGTCGAACATCGTTGGTACGATCAATCCTGTCGCGGAAATCACCAAGCTGGTGCACGCCGCTGGCGCGATGATCTACATTGACGCGGTGCACTACGCGCCGCACGGCCCGATTGATGTGAAAGCGCTGGATTGCGATTTTCTCGTTTGTTCGCCATACAAGTTTTTCGGCCCGCATATGGGCACGCTGTACGGAAAGAAAGAGCACCTCGAGCGTTTCAAGCCGTACAAGGTGCGGCCCGCGACCGATGTGGTTCCGGAGTGTTGGGAAACCGGCACACAAGTGCAGGAGCTGATCGCTGGAATTCATGCGGCGGTTGAATACATCGCGGAACTGGGCCGGCGCTGTGATCCATCGGCGAAAACCCGGCGCGAAGCGCTGCTCGCAGCTTATCGCTCAACGGTCGCCTACGAACGTTCGCTGGTGACACGGTTGATCGAAGGACTCCTGGCAATCCCGGGCCTGCGATTTTTCGGCATCACCGATGCGTCACGATTTGCGGAGCGCTGTTCCACGGTTTCCTTTCGCCTCGACAAAGGTACTCCGACTGACGCCGCGACATTTCTTGGCGAACGGGGAATTTTCACCTGGGATGGCAATTTCTACGCGCTGAACCTGACCGAACGCCTCGGCGTCGAAAAACTTGGCGGCGTGCTGCGCGTCGGCTTGGTCCATTACAACACCGCAGAAGAAGTGGACCGTTTGCTGACTGCGCTCCGGGACTTTGCGGTCGGCTGATGCTATCAGTGTATGTTGATGGTTCGGAAAGGAGTCGCGTGATGGAGGAGGGGAGCATCGGAGTGCCCGCGCCTGTGGAATTAACCGCGGACGAAAAGGCTTTTGCTGGATTGGCACACGCACTGATGATCTCTACGTGGTGGATCGGCCCGCTCGTCATTTACCTCATAAAAAGGAAATCCAAATTCGTTAGCTTCCACTCACTGCAGGCGCTCTTCTGGCAAATCATTTTTACATTGCTCTATGTGGGCTGCATGTTCGCGTTCTTCGCTGTAATGTTCAGCACGATGTCGGGCATGCCGCAGCAGAAGGCTGGGGAGACTCCCCAGTTTCCGGTCGGGTTCTTTCTGGTATTTCCGGTGTTCTGGATTGTCGTCATGGGCGGGTTCGCGACCTCCATTATTCTGGGCATCATCTACTGCCTAAAGGCTTTGCGTGGCGAATGGGCAGGCTATCCAATCATCGGGCGCTGGGCAGCGCGAATCGTCAAGACCTGAAACGTTATCCTGACTGACTATGACCAAACGACCAAAACCAATTGTGTTGACTGTACTGGATGGATGGGGCTACCGCGCGGAGACCAAAGGCAACGCGATTGCCCTCGCGCGCAAGCCGAATTATGACCGGCTGATCAAGGATTTTGCGAATACGCTGATTCAGACTTCCGGCCCCGCGGTGGGTTTGCCGGAAGGGCAGATGGGCAACAGCGAAGTCGGCCATCTGAACATCGGCGCGGGCCGCATCGTGCACATGGACATCACGAAAATTGATTTGATGGTAGCGAATAAAACTCTGGATCAGGTGCCGCTTTTTAAGCAAGCGATGGAGCGCGGGCGGCAGCGGCAACTGCATTTTCTCGGGCTGCTCAGCGATGGCGGCGTGCACTCGCACATTCAGCATCTCTTCGCGCTGCTGGAAATGGCCAAGCAACAAAAAGTGGAAAATGTTTTTGTGCATTGTTTTATGGATGGTCGTGACACTCCGCCGCATAGCGGGCGGGAATTTGTCCAGCAGCTGCAGCAGAAGATGCGCGAACTTGGCGTTGGAAAAATCGCGACGCTGGTTGGCCGCTACTATGCGATGGACCGCGACAACCGCTGGGAGCGCATTGAACTCGCCTATCGCGCGTTGGTGCACGGTGATGCGGAGACGCACACTTCCGATCCGGTGGCCGCGCTAAATGCAAGTTACGAGGCGGGCGTCACCGATGAATTTATCAAGCCGATTGTGGTGACGAATGAAGAAGGTGCGGCGGCGAAACCGGTCGGCCTGATCCGTGACGACGACGCGATTATTTTTTTCAATTTTAGAGCGGATCGCGCGCGGCAAATGACGTACGCGCTGGCTGCGCCGGACTTCGACAAATTCGTTGACGCTAAACGCCCGAAGAATCTTTCTTACGTGGCGATGACCCAGTACGACAAGAACTGGCCGTGGCTGCAATCGGTGATCAAGCCGGACAAGCTCGAACAGATTTTGGCGCAAGTGTTTGCCGACTTGAATTACAAGAATCTGCGCACTGCGGAGACCGAGAAATATGCGCACGTCACTTATTTTTTCAACGGCGGCGTGGAGAAACCGTTTTCCGGCGAGGAGCGCATTCTGGTGCCGTCGCCGAAAGTTGCCACGTACGATTTGAAGCCAGAAATGTCGGCGCAAGGAATTACCGATACGGTGGTGAACGCGATTGAGAAAAGCGATTTCGACGCCATCATCATGAACTATGCCAACGCGGACATGGTGGGCCACTCTGGAAAGCTGGAAGCCGCGATCAAAGCGGTGGAAGCGGTGGACGCGGGCCTTGGCACAATTTTTCAGACGTTGAAGCCGCGCGGCGGCGCCTGGATCATCACCGCGGATCACGGCAACGCCGAAACGATGATCGATCCGGTCACCGGCGGGCCGCACACTTATCACACCACCAATCCGGTCCCGTTCATTCTGGTTACCGAAAACGAGAAGCTGCAATTGAAGCCCGGCGGCGCGCTGCGCGACATCGCGCCAACGCTGCTCGGCGTGCTCGGCCAGAAGCAGCCCGCCGACATGACCGGCACAGACCTGCGCGTTTTGCCGTAATGCCGCTCACAGGATCAGCGGTCCGTTTAACTCCCGCACAAACCAAGCTGGTGATTTGCGTATGGCACCCGTTTACCGAGTGGCGGCCGAAGCCGGTGTTTGCCGAGACGATCCGCGCGAACTACCCAGAGATGCGCGTGGTGCACTTGCCGAATTACGATTTGCTGCCGCAGGAGTTGCCAGGCACCCACATTTTTGTCGGCGCGTTTCTGCGTCCAGCGCAACTCGCGGTTGCCGATGAGCTGCAATGGATTCATTCGACCGCGGCCGGTGTTTCGCAGCTGATGTACCCGGAGCTGAAGAATTCCGGCGTCATCTTGACCAACACCAGCGGAATTTCCTCGGTGCCGATCGCCGAGCACACCATGGGGCTGATTCTGGCGATGGCCAGAAACTTTCCGGATTCGCTGCGCTACCAGGATCAGGCGAAATGGTCGCAGCAGGAATTGTGGGATAAGCCGCAGCGAATCAGCGAAATCAACGGTAGCGTTTTGCTGATCGTGGGCTACGGATCGATCGGCCGGGAACTGGCGCGTCGAGCGCGAGCGTTTGATATGCGAGTGTGGGGTGTGACGCGGTCGGGCAAAGGCGATGCCGCGAACGCTGAGAAGATGCTGCCGATTTCGCAATTGAATGAAGCGTTGCCGCATGCGGACTACGTTGTAATTGCCGCGCCGGAAACTCCGGAGACCAAGCATCTGATCGGTGCAAAGCAGATTGCACAAATGAAGCGCGGAGCCCGGCTGATTAATGTGGCACGCGGGTCATTGCTGGATGAAACGGCTCTGATTGATGCGTTACAAAGCGGCGCACTGGGCGGCGCGGCACTGGATGTGACGAGCAAAGAGCCGTTGCCGCCGGAATCGCCGTTGTGGCATACGCCGAATCTTTTTATCACGCCGCACACCAGCGCAATCAGCGAACGATTGTGGGAGCGCGAGACGGAACTAATGATGAAATTGCTGTACCAATGGTTCAGCGGAAACGAGTTGTCGAATCGCGTCGATTTTTCGCGCGGATACTGACAATCAGTCAAGGCCCTTAGGGGCGACGTAGCCTTCGCGGGCGTAGACCTGATATTTCTGTTTTTTGCCTTTTTGATCTTGCACGGTGAGCGGCGACCCGTCCGGCGCGACCAGTTCGATTTTCACTTTGCGGAATTTTCCATCGCGATTGCGGTTGGTCGGGCTGTAGGTCAGGCTGTACTGATTGCGTAGGAACGCCGCGACCTCCTGAAAGATTCCGGGAATTTCGCCTTCGAAGCGCGGGAACCAGGCGTTGCCGCCGGTTTCGTGCGCGAAAGTCTTCATCTGGTTCTCGTCCTGCACGAAATCAATTTCGCTTCCGGTGCGTCCGCGCATCTCCTGCGTAAGCATGACCACTTGACTCATTCCGACGACGAAAATTGGCACGTCAGTCTGATGCAGCAACTTCATGGTCTGATCGTAAGTATGCTTTGAAAACGTGTCCCGGCCGGTCGCGACCAGTAGAATAGATTTCTTGCCGGGAACATCTTTCAGGCGATCCACGGTATCAAGCAGCGCGTCGTAGACATTCGATTCGCTGAAGCCGGGAAAATAGAGGTGGTAGAGCGCGTTGCGGACTTCGTCCTTATTTTGTGTGAAGTCCACTTCCATTTTCGGTTTCATATCAAAGGTGACCAGCGCGACGTAATCCTGCGGTTTGAGATGCGGAAACAGCGCATCGCTCCAATATTTCGCCAGATAAGAAAATCGCCCGCCATAGCGGGCGCTGAACTCCATCACGATCACCATGGTGATGGGCGCTTCGGTGGGGCCGAAGTTGGTGATGGTCTGGGGAACGCCGTCTTCAAAAAGGCGAAAATTTTCGCGATTGAGTCCGGTAATGATGTCGCCGTGACTGGTGGTGGCGACCACGTCCATGGTGACCACGGGAACTTCGACCGCGATGGAGAGCCCGGCGTCGGGCGGTTTTTGCTTTGGCGGAGTCGGAGTTTGACCCGGAGGCGGCGTGGTCTGCGGCTGTCCGCCGGATTGCGGCCCAGTGGGAGCTTGCGCAAAAAGAACGGTCACACATATAGCGAAGCCGACGCCTGCTAGCGCCAAACGCCGAAATACTCTTGCAAGAAATCCGATCATCCCATCCCCCATGAATTGTATGCGCGGCGCGCCAGTAGCCGACATTTACATCGCGCGCCTTGCCGGCGCGACGGTGGAACTTAGGAACGCGCGGCGTTGCCAGTCGCCGGGCGTTCATACTTCGCATGTTAGTATGAAGCAGAATCGAAGAAAAACGTTTGCTAATTGATTGCGAACCAGCGCGATCGGGCACGAAACAGGAGAGAACAAGGTGAGAAGCATGCGAGAGGTGTGTAAATCGCTGCTGGGCGCGCTGTGCCTGGCGATTTTTACCCCCTGGGCGGGGGCGCAGGTACCGGGCGCCGGGCAGCCGGTCTCGGGTCAGCCGGTGATGACGCAGTCGAGCGGGCCGTTGGGCGATACATCGGCGTTGGCGCGGGAAGCGACGGTCTGGCTGATGGATTTGATCAAGATCAACACCACGAATCCTCCTGGCAACGAGGAAGCGGCGGCCAAATATATTGCCGGCGTTTTGCAAAAAGAGGGAATCAGCGCGGAGTTGCTGCCGCTGTCCCCCGGGCGCAGCGCGTTGGTGGCCCGGCTAAATGCTTCGGCGTTCGCGGACCCGTCCAAGGCGCTGCTGCTGGTCGCGCACATGGACGTGGTTGGAGTGGAGCGCGACAAGTGGACGGTGGATCCGTTTGGCGCAGTGACCAAGGACGGATACATCTACGGGCGCGGAGCGGTGGACGACAAGGGAATGTTAGCGGCGAATCTGGCGGCGTTCATTGCGTTGAAGCGCGCCAACGTGCGGCTGAACCGCGACGTAATTTTTCTGGCGACCGCCAGTGAAGAGGGACCGAGCGATGCCAATATTCGTGCGGCCATCGGGAAATATTGGGACAAGATCGCGGCGAAGTATTCCATCAACGAAGGCGGCAACGTTTTCGCAAAGGGCGGTAAAGTGCAGTACGTTGCGGTGCAGGCCAGCGAAAAAGTTGCGGTGAGCGTGAACGTGATCGCGCGCGGCACCGCAGGTCACGCGTCCATTCCGTTAAAGGATAATGCGGTGACCCATCTGTCGGCGGCGGTCGAAAAAATTGGCAATTACAGCGCTCCGGTGCACCTGACTACGATTGTGCGCAGATATTTTGAGGGGGTCGCGCCGCTGCAAGACGACGAAATTGGAAAGTGGATCCGGTCGCTGGAAACTTCGGACCGCGGCGAGCACGCCGAGCGAGTAATTTCAGACACCAATCCGATGTGGAATGCGATGATGCGGGACACCATTTCGCCGACGATGTTGAACGCAGGAGTACGGGCGAATGTGATTCCGTCGGAAGCGCGCGCAGTGTTGAATGTGCGATTGTTGCCGGGAGATACCATCACTGCGCTGCTGGCGGAATTGAACAAGTTGGTGAATGATCCGCAAGTGAAATTGGAAGTACAGCCGGACGCCGGATTGGCAGCGCCAGACTCATCGCTGGAATCGGAATTTTATGCGGCGATTGTGAAAGCGTCGGCGGAGGAGTTTAGCGGAGCGCCGGTGCTGCCGTTTCAGTCCACTTGGGCGACGGATTCCTCACAATTGCGTTTGCACAATGTGCAGGCGTATGGCTTGGTGCCATTTCCGTTGGCGGACGAAGATTTGAAGCGCATGCATGGCGACGACGAGCGGATCCCGGTGGCGGCTTTTGCCAAGGGCGTGGATTTGATGGTGCGCATCGTAGGGGAGTTCGCGGCTGGGCGGTGAGTTGCCCGGCGTTCTTGAGCGGCGCTTGTTTTGCAGTTGAGATTCTTCGGCGCTCCTAACGGATCGCCTCAGAATGACAGTTCTCGATAAATCTGGAAATCACATGAGCTTTCGGCATTCAAAAATTGTGTGCACCATCGGTCCGGCATCGCGCGACCCGCGGGTGATAAAGCGATTGCTGGCCGCGGGAATGGATGTGGCGCGGCTGAACTTTTCGCATGGCAGCCATGCCGAACATTTGAATTGCATGCAGACGTTGCGGGCGACGGCCGCTAAATTAGGGAAGACGATTGCGATTCTTGCGGATTTACAAGGGCCGAAGATCCGCACCGGGCCGCTGGCCGGCGGCGTGCCGGTCATGCTGCGCGCGGGACAAAAATTCATCATCACCACCGCGAAGATTTTGGGCGATTCGACGCGGGTAAATACGACGTTTCTTCCGCTGCCGAAGGAAGTGCATCGCGGGGACCGCATTCTGCTGTCGGACGGACTGATTGAGTTGCGCGTGGAAAATGTCAACGGGCGAAACGTGAATTGCCATGT
>Ga0210402_10003222_pt1 | contig 15404 bp, 14 predicted proteins | sample IncBWC7MmetaG_FD_161055 | JGI IMG/M metagenome (GOLD analysis project Ga0210402, IMG submission 161055) | Forest soil microbial communities from Barre Woods Harvard Forest LTER site, Petersham, Massachusetts, United States - Inc-BW-C-7-M | ecosystem: Environmental > Terrestrial > Soil >...
AAAGCGCCCGCGTGGCGCGGGTCCATACCGGAGAGGAACTTGGCCGGGTCTCTGTCGGCGAAATTATTCAGCAAAGCCATTTTTGGACTCTCGTATTATCAATAACTTGCAGCGAGTTCCTTAGGAGCAAAGTCCTACCGGCGGTCACCCTTTCAAACTGGCGTAAACTGCCCGTTCGAAGTCGCCCAGCAGCCCACGGCTTCTTTATCCACGAACGGCAGGAATTGCATCAGCAGGACGGCGCAGAGGCCATTCCTCGGGTCGATCCAGTAGAACGTGTTGAAGAGGCCGGCCCAGGCCAGGCTTCCGGCCGCGTGTCCGGCGGTGTACTATGTCCGGTAATCTTTTGGGAGCTGGTTGTTCATCGTGAAGGAAGACGACGTACTACGACACCCCTCTCATCAGGAGTGGAACGAGTAAAAGATCCGGGTTCCGGGGCCAGTTTGCGAGGCGAAGCCGACTTCGTCGCTCTCGGCGACGCCGAGGCCGGCTTCGCCGCTCGCGGCGGCACGGCCGGCTTCATCGCTGTCGCAGGTACTTCCAGGAGATATTCGTAAACCCCACGCCGTTGTTCAGCCGGCTCCGGTGGCATCACGATGCGCTTTTCCAGAATGGTGCAGCCCTCGACCGTTCCTCCAACCTCGTGATCGAATCGTGAACGAGTCGTCCTTGTCATCACGGCCACACTCCCTCAAAGCTGAGGTTAACACTATTGCCGCCGCGTTCTTTATTTTATGCCGGGATTCGTGTTGGGTTGGGCCTGCGATTGGCATCGAATCCAAATGCGACGGCCGCGAACGTGACCTGGGCGCGGGAGAAGCACAAGGTGGCCTGTGAGAAATCGGCGGTTAGCGCTCTGGCCTTCCGCCGCCGAACACCTTTGGCGTTCCCCCGCCGGCTTTCCCCTCCAAGGGTTCTCCCCGTTTGCCTCCGCGCCAAACTGCGCCGGTGTAGCCTAGGGTGAGGAGATTATTGTGAATCGAAGACAACTTCTTGGCTCCGTCGCCGCGCTGCCCATGGCCCGTGCCGCACTTTCCGCCGCCGCCGCGCAACAGAAGGCAATGAAGATTACGGCGGTGGAAACCGACCTCCTCAAGCGCCCGCCGGGCACGCCCGTCTACGATGCTATCCACCAGTTGAGCGTCGATAGCGGTTCGGTGGTGCTGCGCATCCGCACCGATGCCGGCATCACGGGTTGGGCCGACTGCTCGTTCGGTATGATCGCCGGCGGCCCGCTCGTGGTCCAGGCCATCCTCGAACACGAAGTGAAGCCCGTGCTGCTGGGCAAGGACCCGGCATTTCCGCGCCGCATCCGCGCCGACCTGTGGAAGGCGCTGGAATACAACGGCGTCGCGGGCGTGGTCCAGTTCGCCATCGCCGCCGCCGACATCGCCATTTGGGACATCCTCGGAAAGAGCGCCGGCCTTCCGGTGTACAAGATGCTGGGCGCCTATCGCGACCGCATGCCCGTCTACGCCATGTGCGGCTGGTATTACGATAATGACGACGATCTCTCCCGCTACCGCCGTTCCCTGACCGAAGCCATGGAACAGGGCTACCATGCCGTCAAGATCAAAGTCGGCCGCGGCGGAATCGACGATGATGCGCGCCGCATTCGCCTGGCCTTCGACACGGTGGGCAAGGGCAAGCGGGTGATGGTGGACGCCAACCAGGTCTTCAACCGCAACGAAGCCCTGCGCCGCGGGCGCGTGTATCAGGAGATGGGCTGCTTCTGGTATGAAGAGCCGCTGCCTCCGCACGATATGGAAGGCTTCACGCTGCTGGCCAAGGAATTGGACATGCGGATCGCCACCGGCGAGAACCTTGCCACCAAGTATGCCTTTGTCGACCTGATCGAACGGCGCGCCGCCGACGTGGTGCAGCCCGACAACCGCCGCGCCGGCGGCGTCACCGAGTGGATGGAGATCGCCGCCATCGCCGATGGCCACGGCCTGGAAGTGGCCAGCCACGGCGGCGGCTCCACCAACCTGAACATGCTGCTGGCCATGCCCAACGCGATCTACATGGAAACCAGCGGCCCGCGCAAACTGGTGGATGGTGAAGTGGCCGCCCCCGAAGCCCCCGGCATGAGCAGCGAAGTAGCCTAAGCCGACATCCGCAAGTACAAGATCGGCTGACGGCAGCGGACGGATGCCGGTGGCCGGTGGCCGGTGGCCAGTGGCCGGTGGTTGTGTGGTCGCGGTTTTTGGGGCGGGCTGCTAACCCGCCGCCTCAAGACGGAAGCCGCGGTTCGTTCCATCCCGGCGCAGGATCGTGTTCCCGAAGACAGGAGAATAAAAAATCGACCGCAGAGTCGGGCATGTCAAAAAGAGTAGTCATGGTCATGTAAGTGTGGTTCACCACGTCAATCATCAGCGTTTTCATCTCGTGATCACCGAACCGCGAAACTCTCGTCCACGGAATCTCCCCGTAGGGAGAAACCACCTTCACATCCGAATAGTCGCCCGCGCTGCTGCCAGGATGCGTACCCGCATGAAGGTCTTCAAGTGCCGTGTTCCTGAAACTGTGGAGAGCTATGTACTTGGTGAGGCGTTTTAGAAGTTCCTTGTCGCTTCGTAGTTGTTTGGCTTGTCTGGCGTTCATGATTTGGAGGCTGCGTTTGGCCTCAATTCGATTATGGTTCCTGCGCGCAGGAACTCAAGTTCGCATTCAAGTGAAGTTGCAGCGAAAGGAGCGGGGCGAGCAGACCCGGCCGTACAGATTGGCGACTTCGACATCTTGGCCGTGAATCTTCACCAGGCAACCAGAAGCTGGAAGCGGTTCGCGTATACTGTCGGAAGCTGGCTTTAGCTCGGGCCAAAGGAGCCAAACCTGATCCAGATATTTCAGCCCGTGCCGATAACGCCCGACGAATACTGGAGCGAGGATTTGAGGCGCTGCAAATGGTTCCTGTCGGGAACCCAAAAGCAGCTCTACAGCTAAAAAACGAACGCGAACTTCCTAGTTTACGAACTCGATCACGTACCCTCTGATTGCTGCCAGGGCGGCATCAGGATTGACGTATTCGCCGAACCAACCGGCGCTCACACTATTTTTGATTATGAGGATCTGCCAATCATCGGCGCAGGGAGCGCCAAAGTTGTTGATCCAAGCTTCATATCCAGGAGGCATGCCCTTAACCTCGTAGCCGATTGGAAAGTCCCATTTCAGGACTGGGCCTTCGCCGGTCCACACATACTCTTTCTTTGAAAGCGTGACGTTCATCGAACTTACCCCTATAAACTCAGCGTACTACGAGACAGGCGCCGATTTTGTATCCAAAGGCACGTTGAAGGTTTGAACTCCGAGAAACTTGTTCCGGCTCAAGCTAAAGCTTCACCCTCCCCAACCGATGGCTTGAAGCATGAAGACAACGCAGCAGGATATGGTGGCGGGAGCCGTAAAGCTGGTGAGCCGAGTTCTGGCGCGAGGGACCTGAAAGACTTGGAAAAGGCGTGCGGAATTCTGGCTCGGGAACGGCGGCGCTCAAGTGCCAATCTTCTTCTTGATGAACTGGTACGTGGTCCAGGTCAGGAGGACGCAATCGCCGCCCTCTTGCATGGGTTACCACACTGTCGAGTAACCCCCACCAATGTTCTGGCGGGGGTTCAGTATTATCCATACGAGCACGGCGGCAACATACCTAGTCTGGATGACAGCGACGAGAATGAACCTTATGAAGGTTTTCCATTCAGTTCGGTCGCCGGCTCCAGGACCAGAGCAGTTGCCAAGAGCTCAACGTGTTCAGCACTTTCGCCCACGGCCTTGACCATTTTAGTAGCGTCCTTGATGAGCTTTTCGAGCAAGTCCGGAATTCTTGAAACGGAACGAACTCGCATCTCACGAGGCGCCTCGTTGAACGACCACTGCTGAACAGTGTCCTCACCTTGCCCAAGGCCCTCATGGCCGGAACGAGTGCGAATGGAGAAACCCCATTTTCCAGCAATCTTCGTGTAACCGATTTCTTCCAACGAGTATTGAAACCGATCCTCAGACTCCCAACTGGAAAAGGCTACCCAGCTAGAAACACCGAGGCCCAAAACCTTCAGGCGGTCTTCAAGTTTAGAAATTGACTTTCCGAGATTGTCGGAAGCAGAATTGAGGGTGGGAGCGACAACAGAAAGTTGCCGGAACGCTTCTTGTACTCTCTCAAGAGGAGAGTCCTTTTTTAAGGTCATCGTCAGTGCCATCACTTCTCCTTAACTTTCGAGTTTCAGGTTGCTATTTACTGCTACCGCCCTCAGGTTCCCCTGGGGCGGTTCGATCGACGGTCAAGCCGATTTCGAAGACGATCATAGCATGTTCCGTAAGTCCACGGCGCAACACCAACTTGTAAATTCTTACGCTATATTTCCCTGCCCGCCAAACCGAACGGAAGGTGCCTAGGAAACTTTCAATCCGATCTGAAAACCGGCAGCGTGGCGCTGCAGGGATCATGAACCTCGACATCCTGAACATAGGCGAGAGCGTTTCACCAGTCGAGAAGTATCAGGAGCTGAGGCGAAGAAAAAAAGACATGCACATCCCCCCTGTTTCGCATCGGTGACTTTTTGCTTGCTTTCGCTATAATCGCTGGTTTAGAGTGGAAGCACTTTGGTCTTGCCCTGTAGCCAGTGGGCAGGACGACTTCATTGTCAACTCATAGGGCGTATCCATGCCTTTCCAGTCCTTAACCGGGAAATGGAAATTCACTTTGTGGAGTTCCAAATGCAAACGCTCTTTGAACCGAACCGCCCGCCACTTTTACAACGCCTACAATGGAACCAATGGTCTCAAAACTAATCATCGCCGCGTGCTGCGCTACGCTCGCATTCGCGGCTCAGCCCCCACAGAAGATTTTCCCTTATGCCACCGTGCAGGAAGACTTGCCTAACGGATTGCGCCTGGTCACGGTGCCGACCGATTACGCCAATATTGTGGCGGCTTTCATCGTGGTGCAGACCGGGTCGCGTAATGAGGTGGAGCCCGGCCATACCGGGTTCGCGCATCTCTTCGAACACCTGATGTTCAAGGGCACGGAGAAGTTGTCGCAAGCCAGGTACAACGAAACCCTCAACCGGATCGGCGCCGCGTCCAACGCCTCCACCTCCGACGATTTCACCGTCTACCACACCACCTTTTCCAAGGAGGATCTGGCGACCGTTCTCATGATGGAGGCCGACCGGTTTCAGAACCTCAAGTACAGCGAGCCGGAGTTCAAAACCGAGACCCTGGCGGTGCTGGGCGAGTACAACAAGAACAGTTCCAACCCGTTCCGCAAATTGAATGAGGTGTTGACCGATACCGCCTATGACCGCCACACTTATAAACACAACGCCATGGGCTTCCTCAAAGACATTCAGGATATGCCCAACCAATACGGCTACAGCCTGAAGTTTTTCGACCGTTACTACCGGCCGGAATACACCACCATCATCGTAGTCGGGGACGTGAAGCCGAAGGCCGTGCGCGAGCTGGCCGACAAGTATTGGGCCGCCTGGAAGCACGGCAGCTACCAGCCCGATATTCCGGCGGAGCCTCCGCAGGAAGGTCCCCGCACCGGCCACGTCGATTGGCCGCAGCAGACCCTGCCCATCGTCACCATCGGGTTCAAAGGCCCGGCCTACACCGATTCGGCTAAGGATACGGCCGCGCTCGACGTCCTCTCCATGCTGGCCTTTTCGCCCAATTCCGATCTTTACCAGAAGCTGGTGATCCAGGAACAGCGGGCCGATGCCCTGAACGCCTCCGCGCCCAGCAGCGTGGACCCGTCGCTGTTCACCATCTCGGCTCGTGTCAAGAAGGCGGCGGATCTGGCGTACGTTCAGGAGCAGGTGCTGGCCGCCATCAAGACGTTCCAGGAAAAGCCCGTGGACGCGGCCCGGCTGGATGCGGCCCGCAGGCGCCTGCGGTATGAAGTCGCGCTAAGCATGGATAACAGCGAGACCATCGCGGAAATCGTTGCCTCTTATGTGGCCCTGCGGCGCTCTCCCGACACCATGAACAAGCTGTTCGAACAGTACGCCAGCCTCACCCCGGAAGACGTGCGGCAGGCCGCGGCGCGCTACCTGGTGGAAGCCCACCGGACCATCGTTACACTGACGGGCGTCACGCTCACCGGCTCGGGAGGTGACCGGTGAGGCTGCTCGCGCCCCTTCTTCTGCTGGCGGCTGGCGCTCCGGCGCAGATTCGAACCGTGCCGCTGCCCAGCAAGTCACCGCTGGTTACGTTCCGCATCGTGTTCGCCACGGGTTCGGCATCGGACCCGGCGGGCAAGCCCGGCCTGGCCTATCTCACCGCCATGATGCTGGCCAATGGCGGCACCGCGGACCTGACTTACAAACAACTGGTGGACGCATTCTATCCGATGGCAGGCGGCGTGGCGGCCCAGGTGGATCACGAGATGTGCACGTTCTCGGGATCCACCCACGTGGACAATCTGACCGGGTATTACAAGCTGCTGCGCGGCATGCTGCTCACGCCGGGATGGCGCGCCGACGATTTCAAGCGCGTCCAGGACGACGCCATCAACGCCCTGAAAGTGGGGCTCCGCGGCAACAACGATGAGGAGTTGGCCAAGGAAGTAATGTACGCGAACCTCTACGAAGGCACCCCGTACGGCCACTACCCGGGCGGCTCGGTGAGCGGGCTGGAAAAAATCACGCTGGACGATGTGAAGGAGTTTTACCGCTCCCAGTACACGCAGAATCACCTGATTCTGGGCATCGCGGGCGGCTATTCGCAGGCTTTCCTCGACAATATGAAGAAGGATTTTCGTAAGCTTCCGGAGAACGCCGGTTTCCAGCCGCGCATCACGGCGCCGCGCCAGATCGATTCCACGCGCGTGGCGATCGTGGAGAAGGACACGCGCTCGGTGGCATATTCTATCGGCTTCCCCATCGCCGTGACCCGCGGACATCCCGACTATGCCGCCCTGCTGCTGGTTTCCTCGTACCTGGGGCAGCACCGCATGTCGAGCGGCTTACTTTACGACCGGATGCGCGAGCAGCGCGGCCTGAACTACGGCGATTACGCTTACATCGAGTACTTCCCGCGCGGCATGTTCCTGATGGAGCCGCAGCCCAACCTGGCTCGCCAGCAGCAGATTTTCCAGCTTTGGATTCGCCCCGTGGAACCGCCCACGGCCAAGTTCGCTCTCCGCCTGGCGCTCTTCGAGTTGGACAAGCTGTGCCGGGAAGGCCTCTCCCAGGAAGCCTTCGAACGGAGCCGTGGATTCCTCACCAAGTATGTCAATGTGCTGACCAAAACCAAGCGCGCCGAGTTGGGCTACGCGATCGACAGTGCCTACTACCGCATGCCTCAGTACAACGACTACCTGAAGACGCACCTGGCCGGCCTGACGCTCGATGACGTGAACCGCGCCATCAAAACACATCTGCGCTCGAAGCGCCTGGTGATTTCGATAGTGTCGCGGAACGGCGAGGACTTGAAACGCCAACTGGCATCGGAAGATGCATCGCCGATGACCTACAACTCGCCGAAGCCGCCGGCTATTACGGAAGAAGACCAGACAGTGGAGAAGTGGCCGCTAAATCTCCGTGCGGCGGACATCACGGTGAAGCCGGTAGCCGAAGTGTTTCAATGAAGTAGGACAGACCATCGCTTTTCGTGGTCTGTCGTTGTGCTGCTCCTCGCGTAGCGCGGCCATTGGACGCAGGCGAGAGGTGTGCGGCACCGTGGCCCCTACCCACGGGCAGCTAGCAGGCGAGCCGCGCGACGGCCGCCCACTCCTTATGAACGTCGGCCGACCACTTTGCACGAACAGCCCGATGAGCGCCAGGTGCATGCCTCTCTTGGCCGCCGATGGCCCCCATCGGAGCCGTAGCGCCGAAATCGTTGCCAGCGTTTACGCCGGCGGCACGCGTCTGCAAGAGTCCGCATCGCCTCAATTGCTGCCGAAGGACGCCCGGTGCATTACTGGAGTGGCGCCGGGGTTATCTTTTTCGATCACGCCGGCCCGAGTCTCATTTACCCTCGAAACGCCATGGCTTCGCCCCGTGCAGGTGGTTGTCCGGGATAAGGCGCGGTGGGCGGATTGACAATCGGCCGGACCCAGGGACTAGCCCTAACCCTAACCATTGCCCACAAAGGCCCACAAAGGCTCACAAAGGCTGCGCCGGCTACCCATCCCGAAAACTCCCGGGCTACCGCAGGCGCGTGAGGTGGCGGTAAAGCAGCGCGACCGGCAAGCCCACCACGTTGAAATAGCAGCCCTCAATTCTCTCGATGAATCTGGAGGCCAGGCCCTGGATGGCATAGGCGCCGGCTTTGTCCATGGGCTCGCCGCTGGCGGCGTACTCCGCAATCTCGCGATCGCTCATGGCGGTGAACCAGACAGCGGTGGTGGCGTGGTCGCAAACCAATTCGGAATCGCGGCGCAGGCAGATGCCGGTGATCACTTCGTGGCGGCGGCCGGAGAGCAGGCGCAGCATGCGGCAGGCATCGGTGGCATCCTCGGGCTTGGCGAGCATTTCGCCGCCTGCGACTACCGTGGTGTCGGCGCCCAGGACGAGTTCGCCGGGCGCGGCGGAAACAGCCCGGGCCTTGAGGGCGGCGAGACGCTTCACGTAGTCGACAGGCGGTTCGCCGGGGAGCGGCGTTTCGTCAACCGGGGCAACGCGGACCGCGAAAAGGATTCCGGCCTGCCGGAGGATTTCCCTGCGGCGCGGCGACTGCGATGCGAGGACCAGCATTTTCCCAGTGTAGAATGGGCCGCATGGAACATTTGGCTCGAGAACTGAGGGTTCGTCCCGGGTCCAGGATCAGGCTGGCTGACATGGACCCGGGGAATACGCACGGCGTGCAAAAGTCGGACGCGGAAGAGCACTTGGTGAAGAACCTGGAACGGCTTTCCGTTTTGCAGTATCTGCTATACGCCGAGGGGCAGCGGGCACTGCTGGTGGTGTTGCAGGGGATCGACGCGGGCGGCAAGGACGGCACCATCCGGCACGTGATGAGCGGACTGAATCCGCAGGGCGTGAAGGTGACGGCCTTTAAGGTCCCCGAGGGCGCGGAGAAGCGGCACGACTATCTGTGGCGCGTTCACCAGGCGGTGCCGGAGCGAGGGCAGATCGGGATCTTCAACCGGTCGCATTACGAGGACGTGCTGGTGGTGCGGGTCCACGGGCTGGTGCCTAAGCCGGTGTGGCAGAAGCGTTACCAGCAGATTAACGACTTTGAGCGAATGCTGAGCGGGAACGATGTGCGCATCGTCAAGTTCCTTTTGTATATCGACAAGAAGGAGCAAGCCAGGCGGTTCCGCGAGCGGCTGGAGGATAAGGGCAAGAACTGGAAGTTTTCCCCGGCCGATCTGAAGGAGCGCGAATATTGGGACCAGTACATGAGCGCCTACGAAGAAATGCTGCGAAAGTGCAGCACCGAGGCGGCGCCTTGGTACCTGATACCGGCGAACAAGAAGTGGTTCCGCAATCTGGCGGTGTCGCAGATTCTGCGGGGCGAACTGGAGGCGATGAAGCTGAAGTATCCCAGGCCGGCGGCGGATGTGTCGAAGATCAAGTTCGAGTGAAGGCGCGCGCGACTGAGGGTGTCCGGCGCCGGCGGCTAGGTGGACCTTTTTCGGAGCACGACGGGCGCCATGCCCCTTCATGATAAGCTTTACGGTTTGCGCGCGCCGGAATCGTACATCGCTTGGACGAATGCCCATCTGGGCTTTAATCCGCGTTCTCAAACCAATTCGAACGCTATGTCCGAGTTCGTGGTCGCGGATCTGCGGCAAAGCTGCCCGGACATCGACGCTGCGATTCAAGCCGGGGCGCTTCTGGTAGTTCAGAACCCAGGCGTGAGGACCAAGACAGCGGAGAGATCGATAGACCTGGTGCTCACCGAAAAAGCCGTAACGCTGGTGTGCGTCTCCGTGGAGCACAAGACAATTATGGCGGCGCACGGCAAGGCCCGCAAGAACAGATACGGTGACATCATCGCTTACTGCAACCACATGCACAATCATCGTAGAGAGTGTATAGCCGGCGCCGTCATAGTGGTCAACACTTCGCCGCTGTATGAGAATCCCGATGTCTTTGCCAAGGGACTCGTGCGCCCGAAATTCAAGATGGAAAAAGTTGTGGCGGACACGATCGGAATCTTTAGCCAGATCCCCCTGCGGGAACTGCCCGAGGAACCCAACGATCAACCAGAAGCGCTGGCGGTAATCGTTATGAACTATGACGGCTTGAATCCCGCGACCTTGGTGGATTATTTTCCGGAAGACAGCCAGGTTCGGTACGAGACATTCATCGGACGAATTACCCGTCTATTCGTCGAACGATTCAAGCCACAGCGATAGCGTGGCGGGAGTCGATCAGTGTGGCTACTTCAGCCTCCACGCGGGCATTGGACTGCCGGAAATAGCCTGGGTCAATCTCAATTCCAATGCTGTTCCGGTCACACCGGCAAGCGGCTATGAGTGTGGATGCCGTTCCCATAAATGGGTCAAGCACGGTGTCGCCCACGAATGAAAACATTCGCACCAGGCGATAGGCCAGCTCCACTGGGAATGCGGCTGGATGCAGCCGAGTAGATTCTCCGGGAACGTCGGACCAAAAAGACCGGAACCATTTGGCGTGTTCATTCTTGGCCAGTCTGGATTCGTCCCGCTGCTCGTTGGTGGGTTTTCGATATCCCCCCGGCTTTCGCAGCATCAGAATGTACTCAATGTCGTTTTTTAGAATGGCGTTCGGCTCATAGGGTTTACCGAGGAACGAAGACCCGTTCTCTACTTCATAGTTCGCATTGGCGATCTTGTGCCAGAGGATCGGTGTCAGGTAATCGAGGCCCACCTTTCGGGCGCGCACCGCGATGTCGGCATGCAGCGGCATCACCATGTGCCGGCCCTTGTTGCGCCGGCGCGCTATGCAAACGTCTCCGACTACGCAAGCGATACGGCCGCCGGGCACAAGGACGCGATAGCAGTGCTTCCAGACTTTATCCAGTTCATCATGAAATTGCTCGTAATCCTCAACCAGCCCGAGCTGCCCTTGGTGGTCCGGGTATTCCTTTAGCGTCCAGTACGGCGGAGAGGTTACGACCAAATGAAGCGATTCGTCCGGAATCGTATCCAGTTGGCGCGCATCCCCCAAGTGCAGCGTGTGGGTAGTTCTGGATGATTGGATCGTGACCGCAGGCATTACCTCAAGTTGTACCATACCTAACCGCACTTGAAGCGGTGGGTGGCTGAGATCCTGAGACGGTGAGACCCCATTTGGCGCTTCCGCCTCTGGATGCCGCTCAAAACCGGCGATGGCAAGCTGTGCTTCCCGGATTGCGGGCGGCCGCGCCAGCCACCGGCCAGGTGCCGTATCCTAATAGTGATGAAGACGCTCGAGCAATGGGATGAGTTTGTCAGCGACCGGTACGATCCGAACCGCAAAACCGAGGACTTCCGCAAATTCGACGACTCCGCGCCTGGGGCGTACGCGAGTTCTACCGGCTGAACCACACCCACCAGACACGCGAATTCGTCCAGGCCAAGAAACGGCAGTACGCCGCCAAACAGCAGGGCGAAATGGGAATCTGGGAGGCCCTGGATTACCTGAACACGTTGGTGGATGACAGCGATCCCGATACCGACCTCTCGCAGATTGAGCACAACCTGCAAGCGGCCGAGGCCATTCGCCAAGACGGCCAACCGCGCTGGATGGTGCTGACCGGCCTGCTGCACGATCTGGGCAAGGTGCTGTGTTTATACGGCGAGCCGCAATGGGCCGTGGTGGGCGACACGTTTCCGGTGGGCTGCGCCTGGTCGAACCAGATCGTATTCCCCGAGTTCTTCCGGGACAACCCGGACGCCGGCGTGCCGCGGTACCAGACGCGTCTGGGAGTGTATGAACCCGGCTGCGGCCTGGACAACGTGGACCTTTCCTGGGGACACGACGAGTATCTGTATCAGGTGATGAAGGACTACCTGCCGGAAGAGGCTCTGTACATGATCCGCTACCACTCCTTCTACCCGGGCCACCGCGAGCGCGCGTACGACTACCTGATGAACGATAAAGACCGCGCCATGTTCGATTGGGTGCGGAAGTTCAACCCGTACGATCTGTACTCGAAGAGCGCCGGGCGGCCGAAACTGGCGGACGTGAAGCCGTATTACGACGAGCTGATTCGGGAGTATATTCCGGCGAAGATCGCCTGGTAGGGCGCCGGCATTCCTGCCAGTGCCACAGTCATCGTGTGCGCACCTGGGTACGCTCGCGCTCCAACGGCATCGCCTTTACGTCGGCGAAAGGCGCGGGGGCGGGCATCGGAAGGTGGATTTTTCGGCGAATCTCTCTAGCCTCCTTGCCGCGCTTCAGTTTCTCCAACACGACGGAGTAGTTCGCCAGCGCTTCGGGCGTCTCGGCAATTCCGAGCGCCTTCTGCAGGCTGACTTCTGCCGCCCGCCACTCGCCCGACAAGCCCTGGAGGGATGACAGGCTGATCAGCGCCTTCATAACGTAATAATGGCGATCGCCGAACTGCTGCCGCCAAATGGTCAGTGCCTTCGTTTCATTAGCCGTCGCGTCGCGCAGCCTTCCGGTGTGCATTTCAACGGCAGCCAGGTTGTGGAGCGCCGCCGCCAGATCCGATGGCGCCGCCAACCATTCGGACATCTCCACCGCCCGCGACAACTCCTGTTCCGCCGCCGTCAGGTTGCCCTCAACCAAATGCAGCGTACCCCAAGCGTTCAGGAGGCGCACGCGCGCCGGAGTGTCCCGCCCGACGTCGCGGAGAGTGTCCTCCGCCTGCCGGAGCCAGCCGCGCGCCGCGGTGTAATCCTGCCGCTCAAAAGCGATTTCGACCAGGCTGGTCAGCAGCCAAAAGCGTTCCTCCCTGACACTCTCGGCATGGAGACTCTCGGCATGGGCGCTCTCGGCAGGGGCGCCCTCAGCGGGCGGACCCTCGGCACGCGGACCCGCAGCGCCCAGCCGGGTAAGCGCCGACTCGTATACGCCGGCCGCCTCCGCCCAGTGGAACCCCGTCTCTAATGCGGCGCCCCGTTGCTTCGCCTCCTGCAGCCAGTCTGCCGCGGCCACATGCCACGCAACCAAGAGCAAGTACGCAACCCGCATGCATAACCTCATGCATAAGCAGTAGCCTCGAACCGCCGCGTCACACAAGCGCAAAAGTCCGCCGGGTCGCGCCAAGGGCAGGGATTACATGCCGTGGCGTGAGATGGCGCGAGTTGGCGTGCCGCAGCTTTGGCGTTGGGTTCAGGAAATCGTGGAATAATCAGCAGCAGGATGCACCCGGAGCCAAACTCAGCCCGTCCGTCCGATGAACGTCTGGAGTCCTGGAAAGAGATCGCTTCGTACTTGAAAAAGGGCGTACGAACAGTCCAACGTTGGGAGCAAACGGAGGGCCTGCCGGTTCGCCGGTTGGGGCAGGATCGTACAGGGTTGGTCTTTGCGTACAAATCCGAAATCGACGCCTGGTGGCGGGAGCAAAGCCAGCAGGAGCAAAGCCAGCAGGAGCAGAGCCGGCAGGAGCAGAGCCGCCGCGTCTTGCCGCAACTCGAACCCGAGGACGGTGTAAAACCACCAAAACCGGGCATCCGCTGGCGCACCGCCGCGATCCTGTCGTTCGCGGCCGCAATCGTCGCCGGCGCTCTGCTCTGGAATGGGCGGGCCACGGCGCCGGCCGCGTATCAGCTTGTCCCGATCACTACAGACCACGGTTGGGAGGTCCAACCGTCCTTCTCACCGGACGGCCGGCAGATCGCGTATGTCTGGATCCCGCCTGGAGGCCATGCTTCCATCTACACGAAGGCGATTGGAGCCGAATCCGGAGCGCGCCTGTCGGCGGGAAGCGAGCCGGAGACCAACCCAGCGTGGTCGCCGGACGGCCGCTATATCGCATTTGTCCGCTCTTTGAAGGCGAAGGGCGGGTTTGGATTGATGCTGATACCTGCTTTGGGGGGACCAGAGAGCCAGATAGCAGAGTTGGCCTTGAGGAGCATCCTCTCCTGGTCCGCCGATGGCAAGTGGCTCATCGCCCGGGACGGTCCGGAGAAGTATCGATCCATGGTGGCTATCTCGGTGGCCACAGGCGCCAGGCATGCTCTGACGAAACCGTACGAATTCGGATACCAGGGCGCCGCCCTCTCTTCGGACCTGCGCCGCCTGGTGTACGCGCATTCCGGCCCCGGCTCGTCGGACGTGTACGAGCAGGCGCTGGGACCCGGTCTAGCGCCCGAAGGCGAACCCCGGCGGCTGATTTCGAGACTATGGTCCTACGAGATGCTGATTAACGCCGACACGTACCAGGCGATCTACATCGATGGGTCCTGGGAAGAGGGTCTTGGTCTGTTGCGTCTGCGACTATCCCCCGGAGCCAAACCTGAGGTCATTCACCGAACCGCGGACCACTACTTTGACCCGGCTATTTCGCATGACGGCCGGCGTCTGGCCTTCGCCGTCATTCGCTCCCACCGCGAAGATACGTGGAGATTGTCGCTCTCGAAACCCGGCGCCGCACCAGTGCCGCTGTTAACCTCGACCCACTCCGATCTGAATCCTCAATATTCGCCCGACGGCCGCTACATCGCCTTTCATTCCACGCGATCCGGGGCATCGGACATCTGGGTCGCCAGCAGCGACGGCACCAACCCGCGGCGTCTTACGTTTACCAGCGCCCGCACCACCGCCACGCCGCGCTGGTCACCGGATGGAGAATGGATTGCCTTTGAGTCGAACGAATCTGGCCAGTCGGAGGTGTACCTGGTTCGCAGCGCGGGCGGAGCAGTCCGGCGGATGACCGAGAACCCCGCCACCGATGCGATTCCGAGTTGGTCGCGCGACGGGAGAACGCTTTACTTCTGCTCCGACCGCACGGGCCGATTCGAAGTCTGGAGAATGCCGGTTGCGGGAGGCAAGCCCACGCAGGTTACCTTCAACGGCGGTTTTGCCGCCGTCGAGTCACCCGACGCGAAGTACCTCTACTATTCGCAGACACGCAATTTCGGCCCGGTGATGCGCATGCCACTCAGCGGCGGCACGGCCGAGCAGGCGATCCCCGATATCCGCGGCCTGTTCTATGCGGTTACCGCGAGCGGCATATACTTTCAGGCGAACCACACGATCTGGTTCTGGGATGCCGCGGCCGGGAACATTCGGGAGATTTTTTACGCCGGCGAAACCTATGGGCATCGGCATGGCCGTATCGCCCGATGGCCAGTCGCTCCTCTTCACACAGATCCAAACGGAGGGCGCGGATCTCTACATGATCGACGGTCTCCGCTAAGTACACCGTTTCAATAATACGGTCTCGTATTTCGAGACAACCGCTCCGTGAGAAGCTGTGAAAAATTCTGCTCTTGTAATAACAAAGTACTTTTCATTTTGGAGTACTTGCTCCATACTAGAGGTATGGATGCCCCCTGCCAGCCAGCCTTGATCGAGATCCCTGAG
>Ga0210402_10003223_pt1 | contig 15403 bp, 13 predicted proteins | sample IncBWC7MmetaG_FD_161055 | JGI IMG/M metagenome (GOLD analysis project Ga0210402, IMG submission 161055) | Forest soil microbial communities from Barre Woods Harvard Forest LTER site, Petersham, Massachusetts, United States - Inc-BW-C-7-M | ecosystem: Environmental > Terrestrial > Soil >...
CCGTATCCGACCAGGAGATTCAAGCTCGCCGCGAGGATCGCCGCGATGAAAATCTGGCTCCCGAGGTTGACGTAAAAGTCTCCGCCGACCAACGGAAAACCGGCGAGCGCCAGACCCAATGCGATCCATGTCACCCGGCTCGTGCGTCCTCCGCGCACTTCACCCGCCGCGCTCATGCGCCGCGCCTCCCGAACAGACCCCGCGGGCGGAAGGCGATGACGAAAATCATCGGCAGGAACAGGATCACGTACGCCAGATCGGGCAGCAACGCAGAGCCGAAGGTATAAATGGCCGCGGTAATAAAGCTGCCGACGAAGGCTCCAGGCAAGCTGCCGACACCGCCCAGGATGACCACGATCAGCGCGAGCGGCAGCATATCGGCATCCAGTCCGGGGTACGCGGACATGATGGGCCCCCCGATCACGCCACCCGCACCGGCGAGAGCGGCGCCTAGGCAAAACACGGTGGTGAACAGTCTCGACACTGGAATGCCCACCGCCCGTGCCATTTGCATATCGTCGACGCCGGCGCGAATCATCGCACCGAGCCGTGTGCGCTCCATCAGCAGTTGAAGCGCGATCGCAGTCACGACGGCGATGCCGAGCACGACCAGACGGTAGGCCGGGAAGGCGATATTGCCGACGACGAGCGGCCGTTGCAGCGAAACCGGAGCCGCGATCGGGATCGGGTCACCGCCCCAGACGATGAGGCAGAGGTCGGCGACGATGAACGAGATGCCAAGCGTCACCAGCACCTGTCCCAGCGCGTTCCCGGCCAGGGGACGCAGAATGAACCGCTCGATCAGCCCTCCAAACGCGGCCACCACGAGTCCGGAGAGCAGTGCGGCAAGCCAGAGGTTGGGCACGACCTTGAGTATCGTGACGCCCAAATATGCGCCGAGCATGAACAATGAGCCGTGCGTGAGATTCGCGATGCGCATCAGCCCGAAGATCAGCGAGAATCCTGCGGCGAGCAGGAACAAGAGGCCCCCGAGGGCCAGGCTGTTCAACGTCTGGACGATCCAGAACTGCATGTCGGCGAGGCTCGGGAATGTCCTGACTCAGTATCGTCATCCACGCGAAAGCGGGGATCCATCTTGTGTCCGTCACAAACCAATGGATTCCCGCTTTCGCGGGAATGACGGTATGGAATGACGGTATGTTAAGGCTCGAGATTCTTCGCGGGCGGCCAGTCGCGTGAATAGACCGGATTCTTCAGGAACTCCTTCGGATCGTAGGTCCAGAACTGGCTGACACCGGGGTAAGTGTAGATGACCGTATTGACCAGGCGTCCTTCCTTGCGCTCCACTTTGCGAATATAGACGTTGCCGACGATATTGCCGTACTCGTCGAACGCGACCGGGCCGCGCGCCGTGTCGATCCTGGTCGCCCGCAATGCCTTCATGAACGCCGGCTTGTCCTCGATCTTGCCGTTGATCGATGCGAGAGCGGCCTCGAGCACCGCACCCTCGACGTAGGTCGCGGCGGCGTAGAAGCCTGGGTCGTACTTCCATTCGGCACGGAAAGCGGCTGCGAATTTCTTGTTGATCGGATTGTCGAGCTCGGCCGAATACCAGCAAGCGGTGATGATGCCGAGCGCCTCGTCGCCCATGTTCCGCAGCACCGCCTCGTCGAATGCGGTCATGCCGCCCACGACGTTTACCTTGCCTTTCAGTCCGTACTCGTTGAACTGTTTGAACCAACGAAACCCGTTCGAGCCGGCGAAGCCAAGGAAGATGGCGTCGATATTGGTCTTGAGCTGCGCGAGGTAGGTCGCGTAGTCGGGAACAGTGAGCGGCGGAAACGTTTTCTGCACGATCTTCCCGCCTGCATCCTCGAACACGCGTTGGAAGCCGGCGCACATCTCGTGGCCGTAGGCGATGTCGTCGGCGATCACGGCCATGCGCTTGTACTTGAGCGTTTTCGCGCAATAGTCGGCCAGCGCGTCGGCCGACTGCGAGGAAGTCGACGTCGCGCGGACGAACCAGGGATTGGGGTTGCGCTGCGTCAAATCTTCCGCGGCGGCGACCGACAGGGTCGGGAGCTGCTGCGACCGGATGTAATCGTCGGCGGCGAGCGCTTCGCCTGCTGCCAGGGGCCCGATCATGACCTGAATCTTGTTCCTTTCGACGAGCTCCTGCAGTTTGGTGCGCGCCTGGGCCGGCACGCCGGCGCTGTCGGCAACGAACAGCTCGATTTTCCTGCCCGACAGCGTGTTGTTGTGCTCCCGCAGGAACTGCATCAGCGCTCGCTCCATGTCGATACCGCCCGACGCCAGCGGACCCGTCTTGACAGTCACCAGCCCGATCCGGATGGGCTCGGTCTGCGCACGGGAGACGACCGGAATACCGAGCGCCGCGGCGCCGAGCCCACTGCCAGCTGCCTGGATGAAGCTTCTGCGTGTGAAGGCCATGGATATTCCTCCTTGTCCGTGTTTGCTGCGATTCGTGTCAATAGCTAACGATCGCGACTATCTTGCGTCATTCCCGCGAAAGCGGGAATCCATTTTGACTTTGACGGTCGCAACATGGATTCCCGCCTTCGCGGGAATGACGACATGGTGTGATGCATTTGCGCCAGGCATGGATTCCCGCTTGCGCGGGAATGGCGGCGTGGTGTTGCATTTGCGCCATGGTCGAAGGGTCAGTGAGCGGGATTCTTCGGCGCGTCCGGCTGCTTCGTCGGTTGCGACCGGTCGAAGGCGTCGATTTTCATGCACTCGCCGAAAATTCGCTCGACCGTGGGTAAGCCGGTTGTCTTGGTGTCGAAATACCCGGCAGCGAAGACCTGCGACGCGAGGCAGATGTCGGCCATCGTCGGCGCATCGCCGTGGCAGAACCTGCCGGTCTCGGGCTCCATCGCGAGATGAGCTTCGAGCGCCTCGAGCGCCTTCAGCGTCCAGTGTTGCAGCCAGCGGTTGCGCGAAGCTTCATCCTGATGCATTTCTCGCTCGAGATAGTTGCGGATACGCGGCACGATGAGCGGATGGGCGTCGCAGGCGACGATCATCGAGAGCCCGCGAACGCGGGCGCGGCCGCGCGGGTCCTTGGGCAGCAACGGCGGTAGCGGACAAGTCTCTTCCAGGTACTCGATGATGGCAAGCGACTGAAAAAGCGGCGCGCCGTCGTCGACGACGAGTGCCGGAACCACGCTTTGCGGATTGACGGCCTTGTAGTCGTCGCCATGCTGCACGCCCTGCAGCAGATTGATGTACTGCTGCTCGACCTCGAGGCCCTTGAGCGCCAGCGCCACGCGCACGCGGTAGGTGGCGAGCGAGCGCCAGAATCCGTATAGCTTCATCGTCATGACAGCGAACCTCCTCGATTGCAGATCACCCGCTTGGGGGAATCACCGGAACCAGGATATACGACTGCTGCAGTGGGCCCGCGTGTAGTGTAGTCCTGGCGCCGAAGATCGCGGCGGGACGATCGCGCTGATCGTCGTGCAGGAACGGCCCGCAGCCGCGCAGCTCGTTCTTGAAGTTCGACAGGCGCGCGCCGGTCGATTTGCCCCACTCGTAGTCGCGGCCACGCACGGTCAGCGCGAGCCGGTGGCCACTCGGCACGACGATGGAAGTCGGCCAGAGCTCGATGTCGAGCGCCACGACCTCACCCGGATCGAGACCCTGCTCTTCGTCATGCGCGTGATACGGCCGGTATTCGGTGGAGAGCGCCGCATCGAGCTTGCGGTGCGACGCGCGCAGCCAGCCTTGCGCGATGGGAGTGTGCGGATCGATCGCGCCCGTGAACACCACCTCGCGCAGGTCCGGCGTGAACACGCGGAACACCAGGAACATATCCGCGTCGGCCGTCGATGACGACACGAACAACTTGGCCGCGAGCGGTCCAGTGATCTCGGTCTCGCGGTCGAGCGGTGCGCCGACGAACGTCACACCGTCGCCTTGTGCGTCGTAGGCGATGCATCCGGCAGAGCGTGCCGGTTCGCGGCCGAGGCTCTGGTCGGTCGGGTCGAGATAAAAGCGTGTCCATTGCGTGCGCGCGATCGGCCATTCGTCTTCGTGCCGCAGGACGAAGCGGTCGACGTGGCGGACTTGCAGTTGCACGCGCGGCTGCCGCCTCCAACCGTTGTCGAGGCCTTTGAGATAGCAGTCGAAAAAGCGCTTCTGCAGCTTGACCCCGTAGTCGGTGTAGAAATGGGTCCAATGCTCGAGGCCATGCGCCTCCAGCCATTTGTCCTTCGAGGCAGCGCGCACAAAACCCTCGAAATTGCCGCGCGGGTGCAAGCCCTGCCCACCCCAGTTCGCGGCGGACAGGAACGGCACGGTTACCTTGTCCCAGATCGGCGAGCGCGCCCGGTGATACTCGTCGTCGAACGGGTGCGCGCGTATCTCCTCGCCGAAGTCGCAGCGGTTTGCGTAAAGCTCGCGATCCGCAAGCGTTTCGTCGCCGCATACGAGGGCGCCGGTGACGTGGCTCCTGGGCCCTCGTTCGCCGCGACCGTACTGAACCGTGGTCACCTGCATGTCGTACCAGTTGGCCCAGAAGGTGCACAGAATTCCGCCGTGATGCGTCATGTCGCGATACCAGTCGGCGGCGCCCTCCCATATACACATCGCAGCAAGATGCGGCGGCTGCAGCGAGGCAACGTGCCACTGGTTGATGCCGTAGTAGGAAATGCCGTTGAGACCTACCTTGCCACTCGACCATGGCTGCACGCCGGCCCACTCGATGCAGTTGTAGAAGTCCCTGGTCTCGCGCGGAGCGAAGTGATCGATAAAGCCGGGCGAGCGGCCCGCGCCCCGCGAATCGACGCGCACGCAAACGTAGCCGTCAGGCACCCATTTCTCCGGATCGACGACTTCCCAGCTCTGATAGCGGTTGGTCGAGCCGTATGCGACGTCCGGATGCTCCGCCACCATGCGCTGCCACGCGCTCGGGTAGCCTTCCTGGAACGCCAGACCCTTCGCGTAGGGGCCGTAGCTCAGGATAACGGGATAGAGTCCGGACTTGGATGGGGAAAAAACATCCGCGCGCAGCGTGAGCCCGTCATCCATCGGAACCGGGGCATCCCATTCGATGCGCATCCCATCGCGGAGCTCGCTCGCAGGCGACCCCATCCGTCCTCCTGTGGATATAACCGCTGCACCGTTGCGATTTATTATTTTATCGCGCGCCAATTTGACGCCACGGTGTAGCAAGTGTCAACTTAGGCGCGTGCCATATCACAAACGATGGAGCTGCCATTGAAAATCGGTATCGCAGGCACGGGTCGAATGGGTGCGGCGGTGGCTGGCCGCTTGCTGACCGTCGGGCACGACGTGGCGGTGTGGAATCGCACGCGTGGGAAAACCGAGGCGCTCGCGCTGGCGGGCGCGAACGTCGCAGCAACGCCCGCTGAGCTGGCGACGCGAGCGGAGATCATCATCACGTTTCTAACCGACGCCGCAGCGATCGACGCTACATATCACGTCAGCAACGGCCTGCTAGCCGTCGAGGTGCGCGGAAAACTCTTCATCGACATGAGCACCGTTCGCCCCGAGACGGAGAAGGCGCTCGCGGCGAAGGTCAGCGCCAAAGGCGCCGCGCTGATCGAGTGTCCGGTCGGCGGCACCGTTGGCCCGGCCAAGGAGGGAAAACTGTTCGGATTTGTCGGCGGCGAGACGTCCGACGTGGAACGGGCCCGACCGATACTCAATGACTTGTGCCGCCGGGTGGAGCATGTCGGCGCGGTTGGCGCGGGCGCGAGCATGAAGCTCGCCATCAATCTGCCGCTGCTCGTCTATTACCAGGCGCTGGGCGAAGCGTTGTCGCTGTGCCGGCCGCTCGGTCTCGATTCTGCGCGGCTCATCGATATTTTTGCCGACACCTCCGGCGGTCCCAACATGCTCAAGGTCCGTGGCCCGGCGATCGCTGCGGCGCTGCAAGGCAAGGAAACGACTCCGGTCACCTTCGATATCGACCTGATCCGCAAGGATCTGCGCACGATGCTGGACGAGGCGCAGGCGCTAGGCGTGACCCTTCCACTGTCCTCCCGCGCGCTCGAATGCTACGACGACGTCGCGCGCCAGGGTCTCGGCGGGAGCGACGCGACGATGCTTCCGGCACAGTGGCTGCGGCGCGCCGATCCTACTCGCCCTTGATCCCCGCGTCTTGGATTAGCCTGGCGTACTTGGCAGTCTCGGACTTCATGTACGCGCCGAACTCTGCTGGCGTACTGATCACCGCCTCGACACCCAAGGTCCCGAACTTCTCTTTGACTTCCGGGTCCTGCATCACCTTGATCAGGTCCGCGCGAAATTTTTCCGCAACGCCTTTGGGCGTTCCCACCGGCAACAGCACACCCCACCAGTTCACCGCCACCAGCGGCAAACCGGATTCGACACAGGTCGGGATTTCCGGCGCCAACGCGCTGCGCTCGGGCCCGGTGACCGCGAGCGCGCGCAGCTTGCCTGCGCGGATGTGTTGCATCACCGGCAGCGCGTCGGAGAACACGATCTGGACGTGCCCGGCCAGGAGATCGTTCACCGACAGGATTCCGCCCTTGTAGGGCACGTGCACGATATCGACGCGTGCCAGGCTCTTGAACATCTCGCCGCTCAGATGAGCGACGCTTCCCGAGCCGCCGGAGCCAAAATTGAGCTTGCCGGGATTCGCACGCGCATACGCCATGAGCTCGCCCAGGGTCGTGGCGGGAGTGATCGGGTTGACGACGAGAATGTTGGGACCGGTTGCAATCAGCGACACCGGAACGAAGTCGCGTTCGACGTCATAAGGTACCTTGGAGAGAATCGGATTCACCACCGCCGGGCCGAGGTTGCCGATGACGAAGCTGTACCCGTCGGGCGCCTGGTGGGCCGCGTATTCCATCCCGATCGAGCCCGCGGCGCCGGCCTTGTTCTCGACCAGGACCGGCTGACCCCAAAGCTCGGAGAGCTTCTGCCCGAGAATTCGTGCCATCAGGTCGGAGCTCCCGGCAGGAGGATAGGTAACGATCAGCCTCACCGGCTTCGATGGATAGGTCTGCGCGGGCGCCGCGCTGCTCAGTATTGTCGCGAAGAGTCCGAATAGAAAAACGAATCCGACAATACGCATGCATGCCTCCTTGCATTCTGCCCCGGTTCCGGGTCGAGAGAGGCTAGGACGCGCCTTTTTTCCCGGCGCCCGCACTGCTCTTCTTCGCGTCTTGCCTGCCGAGCTCCTCCTTGGTCAGCTTGACCTTTTTCACTTTTTCCGTCTTGACCTTTTCTTTCTTCACTCTTTCCTTCTTCACCTTTTCCTTCTTCACGACGGGACCCGCCAATGCCTGCTTCGCCAGCCGTTTGGCCTGCTTGGCCGCGACATCGAGAAGTTTTCTGGTTTTTTGGTGCTTCCGTCTGGCTTTCAGCATTGACGCGTGACTCATTTGACCTCCGATGGATGAAAAATTGAATTCGACTTTAGTTTGATCCGATTTTGCGTTCTAGGCTAACTGACGCATCAATCCCCAAGCGACCCGAACGGCCGCTATCGAGAATGTTGACCGGCGGGTAATCGACCCATCTCGCTGGTGAATCTTTCGGCGCCCAGTTGCCGCGACATGCCACTGACCGTCTTTGAGCGAAGCGTGTGACGGGTCCGGGTCGATCTGCACCCGTCAGTGATCAGGCCGCTCGCGGTCAGGCTCGACTGTCGCAGACCGGGCCAATTCCGGCCCTTCGAGGCGCACGCGAAGATTTGCCCGGAAGGGGGTGAGCGGGCGCCGCGACGGCTGCCCGCTCGATTGCATACCGGCGTCGCGTGCTAGGGCATAAAGAGGTTGGCGCAGTGGCCCGGTTGCAATGGGCTCGGCGAAATCGTCCCGCCCGTCGGAATGCATTGGCTGGGCGGCAGGGGCGCGTTCGCCTCGACGGCGTCGACCAGAAGGTCGAAGGCCTTCTGCGCATGCGGCTGGATCGCAACGAGCTGCGGATAGAAGCTCACATAGCTCTCGATGTGGTTGCCGTTCTGCACCTCGTAGAGCCGGTACTGCGCGCCAAAGCCGTTACTGTTGACCGCCGCTTCGTACACGCGTGCCTGGCGCTTGATCGGCAGCAACGCATCCATCGTTCCCGCCACGGTGATCAGCGGCTTGCTGACCTTGCCGGTCGTAGCCACTTGCGCGACGCTGGCGAACACTCCGGGTATTCCGATCCGTGCGAGATAATCGTAATTGCCGAGTCCCGCCGTATACGTCGCATACGCCGGATCGAAACGCTCCTGCCACTGGCACGCGGTCACTTCCCAGAACTGTCCCGAATACCTGCCCCACATGGAATCGGGCGGGGTGACGGTGCGGTTCACGATGTCGGGGGGATAGCCCGCGGCGAGAATCGCTTGCGCAGCCGGGCTATTGGGATCGTAGTTCGATGCTACGTATGCGGGGAAATTCTTGATCGCTGGCGGAAGGTCGATCAGGATGTTCGGCCCGTTCGGATCGACAAACGTTCCTTCCCAGTCGACACCGCCGTCGAAAATGAACGGAGCCATTTCGATCGCGCGGCGCACCTGATATCCACCGTTCGACGTGCCGACCGCGTAAGTCCGCCGGGGAAAACTGCCGTACGCAGCCCTGGCCGTCGCTTGCGCGAACGAAGTCGTGAACACCATGTACTTGGCCCACTCGAAGAAGGGCTTCTGCGGATCGTTGTCGTAGAAGTGGACCCAAACCTGCGAATCAGGGTTCAGGCGGCACGACAGGGGGTCGCTGGCCGGCTGAGTCGCCGACGCCAGCGACACCAGATAGAGGTTGAGCACGCCCTTGTTTTGCGACGCGTACGCGTAGCCCTTCGAGAGCACGTAGTCGCTCCACGCCCAATCGCCGTTGTACTCGCTGCGCGTTCCCGATGCACCGGCGACGACGAGCTTGCCGTTCCAGATGTCGGGAAAACGCAGCAAGAACCGCGCTTGGTGCGCGGAATCGCTGGCGAACCAGCCCTCGACCTGAATCCCCGGGACCGCAGCGGCGGTCGGCGTCGGTCCGTTCGAAATGACGCCTCGATCGGTTATCGGCGTAAACGAGTTGGCACCTGCCAGCAACCCCGGCAGCGGAGTTCCGTCAGCAAACGTCGTAATCGTATTGTTCCCCGGCGTCGTGACCGAATTGTTCGTGCGCAGGTCGTCGCTGTGGAAGCAAAGGATGCCGACCGCCTTGCCGGCCAGCGACGCTTGGATATCGGCGCAGTTCAGGGCGGCTATTCCCGCAGTCGCCCACAGCATTAGCGATACCAGGGTGCCCAAGCGTGTCATTGTCTTGACGTGCATAGCGTCTTACCTCCTCGAGATTGATTCGAAGCTGCGGTTTTAATTGAACTTCGTCCGTGTACCGCGACGGCGCGGTATATAACCGACGAGCAAGTGGCCAGCGCAGCGGCGGGATCGAAGCGACGGGCGAGATCGCAAAATTGGCCCCAGAGCCGCGCAGCCCTACAAGTAAGCATAGGATGTGCCGGGGCGGCAACGCATTGATGCACTTTACATTGTGCTTCTCGGGGTTGTCAGGAACTGTCAGGCTGTAAAGAATTTCGACGGCTGAGGGCATCGCCGCTGCCGCAAGCGGCCGTTCAATGGAATACGATCCAAGTCTGATCGGATATTGATCGTACGGTCGAGTCCTGGTCAGGACAGATGAATGCGACAAGATACGCCGAGATGCTGAGCTTTCGCCGATTGGCTGACAGATCGGACCCTCACCCCGCCACTCTCCCACGAAACCACCGTCGATGCCGCCAACACTACCCGGACCCGGATCGCGCCCCGATCAGACGCTCTCGTTCAACATGCGCCTTCTTGCCCATCACGAGCTGCAGGGTTTCGGCGGCATCGGCGAAGGCATGGCGATGCAGCTCGCGCGCGACGGCCGCCGCATCTTGTGGCTCGCGCATGAATCCGCGCCCAAGAATTTCACCGGTGTGGACGTGACAGACCCGCGAGCGCCGCGGGTCGTGGCCCAGACCGAGCTGCCGCACGCCAAAGTGCGCTCGAATTCGCTCGACATCGTCGGCGATGTGATGGCGGTTGCCTATCAGACACAAAGCACAGGATTGACGCCCGCGGGGTTCGACCTGTTCGACATCAGCGTGCCGGAAGAGCCGAAGCTCATTTCGCATTTCGACGCCTCCGGGCCGCATTCGCGCGGCGTGCACGCGCTGTGGTTCGTCGACGGCGAATTCGTGCACATGGCGAGCGGTGCCGCGGACTTCCAGCCACGGCACCCGAACGACGACCAGTTCTATCGCATCGTCGATGTGCGCAATTTGTCGCGACCGGTCGAGGTCGGCCGCTGGTGGCTGCCCGGTACGCGCGAAGGCGACAGCGCTTCGCCGCCGCAACGACTCGATCCGAAGTTCGATGCCGGATTTCGGGCGCACAACACCAACGTTTTTCCGCAGCGGCCGGACCGCGCTTATGTAGGCTATATCGATGGCGGCGCGGTGATCCTCGACATCGCCGACAAGGCGCATCCCAAGCTTGTCAGCCGCTGGCAATATTCGCCGCCCTTCAACGGTTTCACGCACACCGTTTTGCCGCTGTTCGATCGAAATCTGCTCATCGTCAGCGACGAATGCATCAAGGACGACGGATTCGATTGGCCCAAGCTCGTCTGGGTCGTCGATGCGCGCGTCGAAACGAATCTCGTCCCGATCAGCACTTTGCCCGCGCCGCCGCACGGCGCGTTCGCGCACCGCGGCGGGCGCTTCGGCGCGCACAACCTGCACGAGAATCTGCCGGTGCCTACGTCGTGGCGCTCCGATCAGATCGTGGTCGGCACGTTCTTCAATGCCGGCGTGCGCGCGTACGACATCAGCAACCCGTACCAGCCGCAGGAGGTGGCCTACTTCGTGCCGGGGGCGCCCTTGCTCTCGCGGGCCGGCGCGATCCAGTTGAACGACGTCTATGTCGACGACCGGCGCATCGTCTACACCGTCGATCGTTTCGTCGGCGGACTCTACATCCTCGAGATGATGCTGTGACGGCGATAGCCAGCGTTGGCACGTCGACAAACGTCGACCCGCTGGCGAGCCGGCTGCCGGTCACCGTCATCACTGGATTTCTGGGCAGCGGCAAGACGACGCTGCTGCGCCGGCTGCTGCGTCATCCGGGGATGGACCGGGCTGCCGTCATCATCAACGAATTCGGCGACGTGGCTCTCGATCACGAGCTGGTCGCTGCTTCATCGGAGCAGATGACGCTTTTAAGCAACGGCTGCCTGTGCTGCACGCTGCGCACAGATCTTCAGGAAACCTTGCGCGAACTGTTCGTCAAGCGGCGCGCCGGCGAAGTCATCGACTTCGATCGTGTGTTTGTCGAAACGAGCGGACTCGCCGATCCGATTCCGGTGCTGCATACGCTGCAGACTGACGGCCTGCTCGAAGGACAGTACCGGCTGAACGGTGTCGTGACCTTGGTCGACGCAGTCAACGGCATCGGCCAGCTCGACACGATGTCCGAGGCGGCCAAGCAGGCCGCGGTGGCGGACCGCCTCGTCATCACCAAGTCCGACATCGCGGATGGCGACACCGTCGAGCGCCTGCAGCAGCGGTTGAAGGCGATGAATCCGTTCGCGCTCATCACGACGGCCGTCGAGGGCGAGCTCGATCCCGCGCTGCTGGACAACATCGGTCCGCGAAGCGTTACGGCACGCTCCGAGGAGCTGGGACGGTGGCTGAATGCGATTCAGCCGGATTCGCGTCACGTGGAGGAGGCCGGCTTTCTTCGCCAGCGCCTCGCGCCGACAACGGGGACGCACGACGCCGCCATCCATGCTTTCTGCCTGTGGTTCGACCAGCCTTTCACCTGGGAGGGACTCAACGCCGCGCTGCAGGCGCTGACTTCATTGCGCGGGCCGGACCTGCTGCGGGTAAAGGGCATCGTCCACGTGACAGGCGAACGCGGACCGGTGGTGCTGCAGGGAGCGCAACATGTTTTTCATCCGCCGGTGACACTCGAGGGCGGACAGGATACCGATCCCCGGTCGCGCATCGTATTCATCGTGCGCAACATCTCGCGTGAATCGATCGAGGCACTGTTCGCGGCGGTGGGAGCGCTGGGCAACTCAAAGGGGATGTGACCATGGCATCACGCGATCCGGTCGGCGTCATAGGTCTCGGCATCATGGGATCCGCGATGTCGGGAAATCTCATCGGCGGCGGATTTAGCGTGCTCGGTTATGACGTGTTGGCGGCGCGCCGCGCTGCGTTGTCGAAGGCGGGCGGTCGAGCGGCGCGAAGCGGGCGCGATCTTGCCGCAAAGGCGTCGATCATCATCACATCGCTACCGTCGGCGGAGGCCTTGCACAATGTCGCCGCAGAGCTTGCGCGTGCCCACCATCGCGATCAGATCGTCATCGAAACCAGCACCTTGCCGATTGCGGTCAAGGAGGGCGCGCGCAAGCTCCTGGCGGCGGAGGACATCACGCTGCTCGATTGCCCATTGAGCGGCACGGGAGCGCAGGCGAGGGTCAAGGATCTCGCCGTCTACGCGAGTGGCGTGCGCGGCGCGTATCGCCGTTGCATTCCAGTCTTCGAAGCGTTCGCACGCACGCACTATTTCCTCGGACCGTTCGGCGCCGGCTCGAAGATGAAGTTTCTAGCGAACCTGCTCGTCGCGATTCACAACGTGTCCACAGCCGAAGCCCTCGTGCTCGGCAAGAAGGCCGGTCTCGATCCCGCAACGATGGTCAAGGTGCTGGGCGATGGCGCTGGCTCTTCGCGCATGCTGCAGATCCGCGGCCCGATGATGGCTCGCAACGACTATACCGACGCAACGATGAAAGTCGGCGTCTGGCAGAAGGACATGCGGATCATCGCCGAGTTCGCGCGCGATCTCGACTGTCCCACGCCGTTGTTCGCCACGACCACAGCCATTTACAACGCGGCCATGGCGCTCGGCTTCGCGGAAGCGGACACCGCCTCCGTTTGCGCCGTGCTGGAGCGCTGGGCGAATATACGCCGGCGTTCCTGATTGCAGTGGCCTGGATCCGACCGGACAAACAACGTCCGATTAAGTTGGGTTTCACATTTTTTCAACGACTGCGCTCGACCTCTGAACGGTCGGTCGATCTTCGCGGAAACCCGACACTCGAAGGCGGGAGACGCGGATACCCATTAGCTGTAGTAAACGAGACTTGACCTAGCAGCAGTGTCAGGTCGTCGTTGCGCTTGCAGATTCGTCGGAATCTCTTACGATTGAGTGCGATTCAGACAGTAGGCGGAAATGGCCTGCTTGATATCGCTCAGAAACGATCCAATGGCACGGACTTCGCTTGAGTCACACAAGACACCACTCCCTGCGGGAAAAAATGAGCGATAGACCGTGCCAAAACTGTCTCATCCGTAACAGAAGCCAACGACCGGGCCTCCTTCTCAGGGCCTCGCTTAGTTTGGTTCTCGGCATCATCGCCGCGGCGGCCGTCACGCTGCCCGTCAAGGCAAACCTTATAATCAACCCAACTTTCGCTTCGTCGATCACCAGCGATCCGAATGCCGCAGCGATCGAGGGCGCAATCAATGCGGCGATCGGCATTTACGAGGCGAGGTTCACGGATCCGATCACCGTCGCGATCAGGTTCCAAGAGGGAGGCGGGCTCGGCGGAAGCTCGACGTTCTTCGCAAATGTATCCTACGCCAGTTACCTGGCTGCGCTTATCGCTGATGCGAGTACCAGCAGCGACGCGACCGCCCTCTCGCATCTCCCGGCCGGCCCGAACAACCCCGTCAATGGCAATGCGACGATCGACGTCAAGACCGCCAATTTGCGGGCTATAGGAATCAACGTCAGTCCCCCGCCAGGAAATCCTGACGGCACGATCACGCTTAATACGTCCCTGACCTCTCCAGGATCGCCGGGATCCACCGGCCAGTACATGCTCCAAGTCGTGATCGAACACGAAATCGACGAGGTTCTCGGTCTCGGCTCGTCCTTGCCTGGCGTTCCTTTCGGTACCATCTTCCCGGAGGACCTTTTCCGCTATGACGCAATGGGCAACCGGAGCTTTACGACGAACAGCAGCGCGACGGCTTTCTTTTCGATCAATACCACGACTGACTTGGCGCAATTCGACAATCAAAATGACGGCGGTGACTTTGGCGATTGGCAAAGCAATCCCTTGCCCGGCGGGGTCGGCCCGAAAGTGCAGGACGCGTTCGCCACTGTAGGTGCGAACCCGAGTCTAGGGGTTGAATTGATTGCCTTGGACGTCATCGGCTACAACCTCGCCACGGTTCCTGAGCCTGCCACACTCGCCCTGCTCGTCGTCGGTCTCGCCGGACTCGGCTTCTCGCGCCGCAACCAGTAACCAATTTCGCGCCGACACAGGCCTCACTTCGGTGGGGCTTATCGTTTGTGGCGTCAGCCCACTGTGGGAAAGTTCCGCAAGCTTGTTTCGCACGAACGGCCGGGCAATTTGGCCAGCGAGACCCCGCCCGAGTCTTCGACGCAATTCACGCTGGATTCGTAGCCGACACGATCCAGGTCGAGCCGTTCAGGCTCACGTGGCCATCCGGCGCGGCAAACGGGGCGAGAGAGCGTTCCACAGCATCGAGAATGATGGACAGGTGCTCAACCCCCACCTCGCGCACAAAGCGGGAAACCGGTCCGATCTGCGCCGCGGCCTCTGCGGCGGAGCGGGGTGTCGCGCCCAGAGAAAGCGCCACGTCGAAGCGCAGCACTTCGATAGCGCCGAAGCCGGCGCTCGCCAGGATGCCGCGCAACCTTTCGTCGTTGGCAAATGCAAACGGCCCGGGTGCGTCCGGATCGGCAGGCGTTGGCGTAACGCCCATCGCCGCACGCGCGGCGGAGAGGGGCGTCATCGCCCATGCGTTGTCGCGCGGCGCTCGCCAGCAAACGAACACGCATCGGCCGCCCACTCGCAGCGACTTGCGCAAATGGCTGAAGGCCTGTGCGGGTTGGCTAAAAAACATTACGCCAAAACGCGAGAACAGCAAATCGGTGTTTGCCGGAAGGCTGGCCCCGGAAGCGTCGTCATTGCGGAAGGCGAGGTGTGCATAATTGGCCAGCGCGCCACGTGAACGAGCAACCTCCAGCATCGGCTGCGACACGTCGATGCCTAAGACCGCGCCCGCCTCGCCGACGATCCGCGCAATTTCGATCGAGGTGTCACCGCATCCGCAACCAACGTCGATCACCCGCTCTCCCGGTTGCGGCGCCGCCGCCTTCAGCGCGGCGTCGCCGAACGGCACGACGATGCGGTCGATCTCCCGCTGCATTGCGACCCATCGCTGGCCCAACGCGCCGTTCCATTCTGCAATCTGTTCGGAGTTGTCAGCCGGCATGGATCGCTCCCGAAGTGTGAAGGATGCCGATGATAGGGACAGACAGTCCCCGATCAAAGCCCCGCCCGGTTCTTCCCCTTCACAGCCCGGTTCACCACGTTCACCGGCCACGTGCCCGTCAAAACGCGGCGGACCT
>Ga0210402_10003224_pt1 | contig 15401 bp, 14 predicted proteins | sample IncBWC7MmetaG_FD_161055 | JGI IMG/M metagenome (GOLD analysis project Ga0210402, IMG submission 161055) | Forest soil microbial communities from Barre Woods Harvard Forest LTER site, Petersham, Massachusetts, United States - Inc-BW-C-7-M | ecosystem: Environmental > Terrestrial > Soil >...
CATGACCGCATCTAGCGCCCGTTCATTCGGAGAGCAGTGGCCACAGTTGTGCGCGCTGCAGCCGATCTACTCCGCACTGGTGAAGGAATTTGTTATCGACGTCCCCCCGAGCCCGCTCATCGAGGACAATCAATCGCCCTCGCAGGAAGCGGTGGAGCAGGCCAACGTGTGGCTCCAACAGGTCGACTCTCATATTCAGGTGCACCAACTGCGCCAGTTTTTGCAGACCACTCCGATGGCGAACGAGCCGTCGCTGCGCGATCTGCTGACGCATCACCTGCACAAAGAGGTGAAGGCGTCGAGCGATCGCGACAAGATTGATTTCCTGCTGGTGCAGTATTTCTCGCTCTGTGCGCCTTCCGGGTTGGAAGACGCCGACCTCGATCTGGAATATGTCGCCCAGGTTCTGGAACCGGCGTTGGGTCCGCAGGAACCGAAGCTGCCGATCTGGCTCAACTCGCTGGAAACCCTCATGCAGTCGGCCGCGAAATGCCGTCGCCTGAGTGAACTGCTGCACAGCGGAGTCCTGGAGCAGGGCCGCAAGCTAAAAATGCAAAGCGCCGATCGCTACTACGAACCTTCGGCGATGATCGCGTTTGCCCGCTTCAGTTTCCTGATGCGGCGCGTGTTCTTCCGGCTCATGCATGACGATTTGAACGCTATTCTGGATGGCCTTCGCGAACTCGAAAAGCGAGGCGTCGAGAGCCTGGATTGCCGCCGCGCGCAATTTTCCGCGAGTGAGCCAACGAATCGTCTTCGCATGATCTGCCAGTCCTGGAAAGTGATGTTCCATGCGGAATACTCTTCCGGACAGCCCCTGCGAATGTTGGTCGACCTGCGGGCAGCGGTGGACGAAGCTCTTCAAGGTTCGGGCGCAAAGAAACCTGCCGCCCGCGCCGCAGCGGCGTCCCCTAAGGGGACGCCCGGAAAGCACTAGCCACTCCAACCTACCGCCATGAACAAGCGCAGCACAGTTCTGATTCTTTCGAGCAACCCTGCCTTCCCTCGGGAACTCACCGACTGCTGGCAGCGGGGCGGCGACGCTCCGGAATTTGTGCTGCTCGAAGAGAATCTGTGCAGCGACCTGCAACGCGACACGTACGATCTCGCGATCGCTGAGGCGGTGACTTCAGAAAAGCGAGCGCACCTTAAGCAGACGCTGGCCAGCGCCGGCAAACCGGGGATTGTTATCTATTCGGATCCCAGTCCATCGAGTCAAACGCCAAGTCCGGTCGTCGAATTGCCGCGCGCTGCGCATTTCTGGGCGGCGATGACATCACTCCTGGGCCGAGAAATTCTGCGCCGTCTACAATCCGAATCACGCGCCGCCGAGTCTGAGCGATTGCACGCGGTTGCAAACGCCGAAGCGACTCTCGGACGCTACATGGTGGAGATGCACTCCTCCGTCAACAACGCGTTGACTTCCGTCCTGGGTAACGCCGAATTGTTGCAGCTCGAACCCGGACTACCCGCGCCCGCTCTGGCGCAGGCTTATACCATTCACAACATGGCTCTGCGTTTGCACGAAGTATTCCAGCGCTTTTCTTCTCTGGAGAAAGAACTCTCCGTCGCCGCGCGTGAGTCCACAAAAAACGTTGCGCGGACACGATCGGCGACGATCGGCTCCTGAATACCCGTTTCTTCCTTGCCTAGTGTCATCGTTGACTTGCCCTGAGTTGCGGCCTACCATCCTGATTCCATGACAGACCATTCCATGCGGGTGAGTCGCCGGTCTGCACTGGCAACGCTGGGAGTTGCGGGATTAGGATTATTCGCTATGCAATCGGGTGACGCGGAAGGCAACAAAGAAGGCAGCAAAGACGACGCTCTCAAGAAAGCACTGGCACAATTCAACGACGAGTCGCGCCAACAATTGCTGCGCGTACTCCGGGCGCCCGGATTCAGTGGACACATCCCGACGGCCGAAGTTACGGCGCTTGCGGCCAGTGAGCATAAGACCATCGAAAGACTGATGGTCGACTTGCTGCCACTGGCCCGGACATATTCGCGGCCCCCAATTTCGAATTATCTAGTGGGAGCGCTCGCACGCGGGGTAAGCGGAAACCTCTACCTCGGCGCCAACATTGAAATCCCGGGACACTCGCTGGGGTTCTCGGTTCACGGAGAGCAATTCGCGCTTTCCAACGCCTACATGCACTCGGAGTCCGGTATCGCCGCGATTGCTGTGACAGCCGCCCCTTGCGGACATTGCCGTCAGTTCATGACCGAGATGGCGCCCACCGGAGATATTCAGATTCTGATTACCGGGCAACCTCCATCCCGCCTGGATGCGCTTCTTCCCATGTCCTTCGGACCGAAAGACCTCGGATTCAAAGAAGGCGCGCTACCGGTGAAGGAAACGAATCTCGCACGGCCCAAGGGAGACTCCAACGAATTCATTCTGGCGGCGCTCGATGCTGCCCGACGTTCTTACGCGCCTTACAGTAAGTCACCTTCGGGAATAGCAATCGGCAGCAAATCCGGGCACATGTATAAAGGTTCTTACATCGAGAACGTCGCTTTCAACCCAAGTCTTTCTCCACTGCAAACCGCGCTGGCTGCATTGATTGTCGCCGGAGAAAACTATGCTGCGATTTCCACCGTGGCATTAGTTGAAATGGAAGGCGCGGCGATCAGTCAGAAGAGTGTTACAGAAGCGGCGCTGAGCGCTGTGGCTCCATTGGTCAATTTGCAAGTCGTGACCACAAGGATGGCGGTCTAGCTTCAATTGCTGGGGCCTCGCACACGGTTGTGCCGCTTTCCACAGGCGTGCTTAACATATTTCCGTCTGCATCACGAATCCATGACGCCAATCGGCACCACGACTCCAGTCTCCATACCACGCTCGGCCCAGTGGACCATGTGCGGAACTGGAACCGCAGTGGCTTTTCTGTGGGGATTCGCTGAAAGCACGCTCTTTTTCATCCTTCCCGACGTGATGTTGTCGTTCGTCGCGCTCTATCGTCCGCGTCGCGCTCTCGTACTGATGCTGGCTATGCTGATGGGCGCGGTGTTGGGTGGCTCGGTCATGTATGTCTGGGCCACTCACGGTCAGGGCGCCCACTATGCCGTTGCCCGCGTACCAGCGGTTTCGCCAAAAATGTTCGAGCGCGCAGAGCAGGATTGGGAACGGTACGGCCCGTGGGGCATGAGCCTGGGACCGGTGCGCGGCATTCCTTACAAAGTCTATGCGGTTGAAACTCCCGCAAAATCGAGTTTATTGGGTTTTGCGCTGTTCTCGATTCCGGCGCGGCTGTGGAGGTTCGTAGCGGTGTGGCTTGGATTTTCCGGAGCCGGATTGCTTCTACGCAAGATGGGACGTGCTTCCCTAGTTCCCCTGGTGCATGCGGTATTTTGGGTTGTAACCTACGCTGTGTATTGGACGAACGTCTGAAGAGAGCAATGAAAAAGTGACAGCTAGTGGTTAGTTCGCGTGCCTGAACTAACCACTAAGCACTATTCACGGTTCACAAGTTACTTTCCAACACCCGACAAATCCACGACCTGCGGGCTGTTCCCGGCGTTGTCGAAGATCTTCAAAGTGCCGGTGCGAGTTCCGACCTGGGTCGGCGTGAAGGTGACCGAGATGTTGCACGATTCGCCCTCCGGCGCGCCTTTCTCACAGCCGTTTTTTGCAATCGCAAAATCGCCTGTGATTGCGAGGCTGCTGACGATCACTTTCACCACGCCGATGTTGGTAAGCACAGCTTTCTTCGGCGTACTGGTCGTCCCCACAGTACGAGTCGGGAAGACGATCGACGGAGTCACGATCGCTGACGAACCCATTCCATCGCCATTCACCCCGATGCTCATCGAGTAAAAACGGCCATTGGCGAGCGGTTGCAGCGAGAAACTTGCCAGCGGATTGCCCGTTTTGACGTCTGTACGATAGACGTCCGCTTTTCCCAGTTGGTTTTGGAAGTCGTAGTACGTGTTGATCGTCCAGAAACTGACTCCGTCCGGATCAAGCGAAAAGCTGTCTGCGTTGGCAGGAATCTGATAAATCAACTTCTGCTTGTAACCACAGCCGATACAGGTGGGCGGAGGCGGAGCCCAATGCTGAATCGCGCCTCGCGTATCTAACAGGATGCTGTTATCGGCCAGTGCCCGGACTTGTTTCGCCAGTGCTTCGACGATAATGTCTGGCCCCTGCGTCCCGCTGACAACATCAAAGCTCTTTATGTCGCCATTGGCGGCAGCGTAGAACATGGTGCGCTGATCGGGCCCCAGGTCGAGGGAGACCGCACCGCCAGCCGCCGTAAATACAGTCTGATTCCCGGCGGGATCGACCTTCACGATGTTGCCCATTGCAAGGTAGAGATTGCCCTGGAGATCATGCGTTAAACCGGTCGGCGCATTGAACGGGCCGAGGTTGGCGAGCAGATTGCCCAGGTCGTCAAACTCCAGCACATTCCACAACTGCGTCCCGTACCGCGCACTGATGACGTGGAAGTGATCGCCGACGTCAAAAGTCATGGCCGTCATGCAGGAGTTCTGGTTGGGCCCATGGAAACTGGTCACCGGCTGGCCGGTGTTGTCGTAGATGGCGATCTCATGTTGCTGATTGTTCGGCAGGTTGTTGTCGCAGGTGCCCACGTATACGTTGCCAACCTGCGCGGGAGTCTGAGCGTTCGCGAAGGCCGCGACCGCCATAACCAAAGCTACTGCGAATGCTGTTCTAATTTCGAGTTTCACTGAACACCTCCCACATGGGAAAAACGTCCGCGACGCCAATATTCTCGGTTCGAGTGGGGTCGACTCGACGGCTTAGGGCCGTAACCAGTTACCACAACTTGCAGTAACGGTTACCCGGCTTGCACTCGCGTACCGTCACAAGTGCACGCCCAATACCAACCGTTCCCGAATCCGGAATGTGCGGCTGCAGAACGGAGACGCGCATAACATACTGTCCTGTCAGCTAGTTAGCGGCTGCAGCGTAGTTCTCCGCAAACCTCTCCGGGCAACACGTTCCAAAGGAAGGGGGCAGTGTAACCAAGCTTTCACATTGTGGGAAGGGGAAAGTTGTGCCTTTTTTGGGGGCTACGTCTGGAGCTACGTCTCAATTGACCCCAATGGCCGGACCGGCTGAAAACACCGCATACGCGAAAAACTGTTCCTCCTCGGAACTTTTGGCTGGTTTGCGACATTACCGGGTATGAACGAGACTTCAAGGACTGCGAGGCAGGGAGGAACGTGGCGCCGACCATGATCAGCGACGAAACCTTAATGCTGGAATTTCAGGGCGGATCGCGCGCGGCGTTTGAGCAACTATTCGCGCGCTATCGCGGCCCGCTCTATGGATATTTCCGGCGTCGCCTGAATCGTGACGAGCGAGCCCGATCCCGAGCTGAAGACTTGACGCAGGAAACTTTCATCGCAGTGATTCGAGCCGTTGCGCGATACGAGCCGCGGGCGCTCGTTCGAACTTACTTCTACGCTATCGCGATCAATCTTCTGGCGGCGGAGCGGCGTAGCCAACAACGCGATTCGCCGATTGGGAAAGCGGCTCCGGAACCTTCGACCGGTGATGCTCCCGACACATCGATGTGGGTGCGCGAGGCTCTACAAAAACTCGACGAGTCGGAACGAGAAATCCTCATGCTGCGCGAGTACGAACAACTTAGTTACTCGGAAATTTCCGACTTGCTGAAAATTCCACTGAATACCGTCCGCTCGCGATTGTTCCGGGCACGCATAGCCTTGAAGGATCATCTCGAGCCCTCCGCAAGGTGCACGGACGCAAGAAGGAAGATGGACGACACACCGAGTCCGGTGAAGCTTGCGCGAGTGGAAGGCGAGGCCCTATGAACAAGATCATCCATCCGATGGAACCTGAAGAGCTGATGGCCTATCTGGACGGGGAACTGTCGGCTGATCAGAGTGCAATTGTGGCCGCGCACCTGAATGACTGCGGGGAGTGCCGGGAGGTTGTTGCCGGCTTGCGTCGAGTGTCGCAAGGGCTAGAGGCTTGGGAGGTTAAATCGGTCGACCACCAAGTTTCGGCGGCGGTTGCTGTAGCGTTGGAGGAGAATGCTGGGAGACAGGGGAAGGCTTTTGTTGTTCGTAAAACTTGGCGACGACTCTTTCAACAACACTGGCAGGCGGCCGCGTGGGCTGGAGGGTTCGCCGTGTTCGCATTAGTCGCGTACATGGGGACCCAGAGCCTGACGGGTGGAAAGGAGACACAGGCGCTGGCGCCGATCACTGACAGGCCTGCCGCCGAACGGAGGAGCGAGCATCCCACTCAGTACAATTACGCACCTGCCCCGTCCCCGAATGCAAAATCGCAGGCAGAGCGAGTGGGCAAAGTTGTGGTCGGACTAACGTCAGAATTGTCCACTCAGCTTGAGGCCCCCGATGCGCAAGCAGAGAAGGTAGCGAGTGGCGGTTCGAATCTCCCAACCGTCAGTGGGCCAATGATCATCCGCACGGCCCAGCTATCTTTGATCACCAAGGATTTTGACAATGCGCGTGCCTCGCTGGAGACCATTCTGAAGCGCCATCGCGGCTACGTTGCAGACTTGAAAACCGGAGGCGCCACCGGCAGCGGCCGCACTCTCAACGCTACTTTGCGAGTGCCCGCCGACCAACTCGATGCCAGCCTGATCGACTTGAAGGCCCTCGGCCGAGTCGAGTCCGAATCACAGAGCGGGCAGGATGTAACGTCGCAATACGTAGATCTCCAGGCCCGTCTATCCAACGCCCGAAACACGGAGCAGCGCCTCACCGATCTGCTGCGCAACCGCACCGGCAAATTGTCAGATGTGCTCGAAGTGGAGCAGGAAGTGGATCGTGTCCGTGGCGAAATTGAACAGATGGAAGCGGAACGAAAAAACATGTCGAACCAGGTAAGCTACGCGACGCTGAATGTGGCTATCGCCGAGGACTACAAGGCGCAGTTGCAGGTCGTGCCGCCGTCAACCTGGACTCGCCTCAGCAACGCCTCGGTCGAAGGCTACAAGAGCATGGTAGAAGGCGTCATGAGCCTCGCACTGTTCCTGCTCGAGAATGGTCCCAGTCTTCTTCTGTGGATTGCGATTCTGTTCCTGCCCGCCCGACTGGTTTGGAAGAGAGTTCGCAGGAGCTTCGCACACTAGTCCGCAGACTCCTTATGCCGACAAGAATTCTTTCGTCCGCAGTTCCTTGATCGTATCGCGCAGCTTGGCGGCCTTCTCGAATTCGAAGCGTTTGGCCGCTTCGCGCATGTCGCTTTCCAGTTTCGCGATGTAGGCGTCGAGTTCTTCCTGATTCCTAAAGTCGGGCATGCCGTTGGCTTCGCCTCCGGTCAGGTCGGTGTAGTCGGCGCCGACGATTGCGACCAGCGACATATCCAGCGGTCGAATAATCGATTCGGGCGTAATCCCGTTTTCTTCGTTGTAGGCCTGCTGGATAGCGCGCCGGCGATTCGTCTCATCGAGCGCCTTTTTCATCGAGTCGGTCATCCGATCGGCATACAGGATTGCGCGGCCATTCAGATTGCGTGCGCACCGGCCGATGGTCTGGATGAGCGATCCCGCCGAACGTAGAAAGCCTTCTTTGTCGGCATCCAGAATCGCGACGAGAGATACTTCCGGCAGGTCCAGACCTTCCCGCAGCAAGTTGATGCCGATCAGCACATCAAACTCGCCTTTACGCAGATCTCGCAGAATCTTCACGCGTTCCAAGGTTTCGATTTCCGAGTGCATATAGCGGCACTTCACGCCCACTTCGCCGTAGTATTCTGCCAGATCTTCCGACATTCGCTTGGTAAGTGTGGTGACGAGCACTCGCTCGTTGAGCGCCGTGCGTTGCCGGATTTCCTGTAGCAGATCGTCGATCTGGCCCTTTACCGGACGGATTTCCACTGGAGGATCGATTAGTCCCGTCGGACGAATAATCTGCTCGACTACTACCCCGGCTGACTTCGTAAGTTCATAAGGCCCGGGCGTCGCAGAAACATAAACGAGCTGGTTCGTCCGATGCTCGAATTCCTCGAACGTCAACGGACGATTGTCAAGCGCCGAGGGCATCCGGAAGCCGTATTCGACCAGCGTCTGTTTGCGTGATCGGTCGCCGTGATACATGCCATGGAGTTGCGGCACTGTCTGGTGCGACTCATCGATGAAGAGCAGAAAGTCGCGGGGGAAATAGTCCAGCAGGGTGGGCGGAGGCTCGCCGGGCAAGCGCCCCGTGAAATGGCGCGAATAGTTTTCGATGCCATGGCAGTAGCCCATCGCCTTGATCATTTCCAGGTCATACATCACGCGCTGATGAATGCGTTGCGCCTCGACGGCGCGTCCTTGCTTTTCCAGCTCCACTTCCCACCAGGCCAGTTCCTGCTTGATGGAAGTAACCGCAGACGCGCGTGTCTCCTCTTTCATCACATAGTGCGTCTTGGGATAAATCGGCAACCGCATGTAACGCTGCTTCACGGTGCCGAACAGCGGATCAATCTGCGAAAGCGATTCGACTTCATCGCCGAACATCTCGATGCGATATGCCATGTCGTCGTATGTCGGATAAATCTCGATGACGTCGCCGCGCACGCGAAACGTCCCGCGACGGAATTCGCCTTCGGTCCGTTCGTATAGGATGTCGACCAGCTTCTTCGTAATATCGCCGCGCTTGATCTTTTGCCCCTTTTCCAGAAACAGCAGCATGCCGTAATAGGCTTCGGGCGATCCCAATCCGTAAATGCAACTGACCGACGCGACGATCAAACAGTCGCGGCGCTCGAACAGCGACCGCGTCGCCGAGAGCCGGAGCTTGTCCAGCTCGTCGTTGATGGTCGATTCCTTCTCTATATAAAGGTCGGCCGCGGGAACATAAGCCTCGGGCTGGTAGTAGTCGTAGTACGAGACGAAATATTCCACCGCGTTATGCGGAAAGAAGCTCTTGAACTCGTGATAAAGCTGCGCGGCCAGAGTCTTGTTGTGGGCCATGACCAGCGCGGGACGATTCGCCGCCTCAATCACTTTGGCCATGGTGTAGGTTTTGCCCGAGCCGGTCACGCCGAGCAGAACCTGATGCTGTTCGCGGTCAAAAACGCCGCGGGTCAGGGCTTCGATGGCGCGTGCCTGGTCGCCTTGCGGCGTGTAGTCGGATGTCAGTTTGAAGTCCATGGGAGGGATCGACTGTGATTTTAGATGAAGTGGAGGGCGAAATCGGCGCAGCAACCGGATTTTGGGCCGGGTCCACCCTCGTAAAGCCGGGTCCACCCTCGTAAAAAGGTGAGAACTCCCGTGTAATCTTGCGCCGTCAGGCCGTCATGTCTGGCACTTTTGTCCTAAGGTGTTTCGCTTAGGGCCTGAGTAAAACTCGCGGATTCCATCGGGTCTTGTCTGTATTGCATCGCATTTATCCAATAGACATGCGGTCTATGCATTTTCACACTTAATTAACGGATTTGCATAGATTTGGCTGCGAGGATGCAACAGGCAACGCAAGCAACAAATTTTTCAGGTGCGCAAAGGATCCTGAGTGCTGTCCAGCGCACGGGCAGTATTCCTTGCGTGACCCGCGAGGTGCAGGAATGGACGAACCGATCAACCGGGTCGGACGCCGGGAAAAGCAGATCATTGATCTGCTTCTCCAAGGCTGCGACAACTCAGAAATTGCGCAGGATCTGAACATCGCCGAGCGCACCGTGAAAGCGCACTTCAACCGTTTGTTTCTGCGTTTCGGAATCAAAGGCGGCATCAAGCGAGTCAAACTCGCCACCATGCTCTATAGGAGACAGCTATGGTCGGAGAAACAGTCAATCCCCGCGGACCCAATCCCCGAGAACATGCCATCATCCAACTCGTCGCCGAAGGCTGTAAGAACCGGGAAATTGCAAATTCCCTCGGCACAACCGAACACGTTATCAAGAACTACCTCCGCGTAATCTACGACAAACTCGGCCTCTGGAACCGAGTCGAACTCGCGCTCTGGTACGAAGCGCGTCAAAATGAGCAGGCGTACCAGGCGTAAAGCAGTTAAAAGAAGGCCCTCCCCCAAAAGTTGAAAAGCGAGCCGGATACAGGCACCCGAAAGGGTGCCTGTTTTCTTTGCCGTTGATTTACGCTTTCACCAGTTCGGCCGCTGGGGTTTTCTGTGTTCGCCGTCGCTCATTGGGCAGGAGGGCCAGCACGTCATCCCAATTTCCAGCGCGCAAGCGCGCTCGTTCTCGAGCGTTGTGGGGAGCCGTGAACAGGATGCCGGTCCCACGGAAGCGTGCAAAGTGGCGGGAGCGGTCGTCGATGAGGTAATCGGCGTTGATGATTTCTTTGTCTCCGCAGAACACAATTCTGTTCGGGGGAATGAATGGAAAGTGTCTTTGCAGCCACCGGTACTTGGAGTCAAAGGAAAACGGCACGTCCATGGCTGCGCTGGTAATGAAGACATCGAATCTCGATTCCAGCAGTCGGAGAGCGTGCTGGCTGCCTTCTACCACGCCGAGATCCTCAAAGAAGCCGTCCTGATGCGGAATGCGCTCGAATAGTTCGCGAAGTCTGGCTGGAACAACTCCGTCCAGCCCTTCTTCCCTGATCCGTTCCGGGGAGAGGCATTCCCCTGTCGCCTGGTTGTAAAGTTCCAGGTGATGGCTGAGGCTGTCGGCAATGACCTCGTCCATGTCGATCGCCACCCGCAGACGGTGCGGCGCGCCGCTAGTATCGCCGGTCCAGGTTGCTTTCAAGATCAGGCAAGTGCCCACCAGAATAATTCCGACCATGTTCGCCCAAATGACGGCTTGAGCGTGGAACAGGAGTCCGTACACGAGCCACAACAACATCCCGGTCAGATAAACGCCCAACATCGGGTAAGAGAGATCTTTGCCGCCCTGCTGCCTGAGCTTGATGATCTGGGGAATGAAAGCCCCCGTAGTGCAACCTGCCGCGACCGTGCCAATGGATCCAAGAACTGTCATCGTCATAAGCTTCTCCTGCTACCAACATTAGAACCGTTGCAGGACGATTATTCCAATGAAACGTTTAGCACTCTGTGATAACTATTGGTTATGGCAATCGACGGTCGCGAACTGCGCTCTTTTCTAGTGCTGGCCGAGCAGTTGCACTTTGGTAAGGCTGCGAACCTGTTGCATGTTTCCCAGCCAGCACTGAGCAAGCGGATCAAAGGCCTGGAGGGAAAGATAGGCGGGCCCCTGCTGATCCGAAACCGCCGCGACGTTCGACTGACTGCTGCCGGGGAACTGTTCTATCAGCAGGGGCGGCGCGTCGTTCGCGATCTGGATGCGCTGTTCGAAGCCGCGCAGTCCGCGGTGAAAGGGGAAGCGGGTACCTTGCGCATCGCGGTCGGGATCGCAACCGTACACAGTGTGGTGCCGCCCGCCTTGCGCCAGTTTCGCAAGGTGCACCCAAACGTCGAGATCCAACTCGGAGACATGTCCACGCCCCGGCAAATCGCGGCCCTCCTGGCGGGCGAAGTCGATGTGGGCTTCCTGAGACTTCCATTGCATCGTCCGGAGTTGACGATGCGAAAAGTACTTACCGAGCGGCTGACCATTGCGACAGCGAACAATTTCCGGGGCGCTCTCACGTTGGCAAACATCTCGCAACAGCCCTTCATCATGATCGCGAGAGAAGTGTCGGGGACCTTCTATGACCATTGCATCCGGCTCTGCGGCAGCGCCGGCTTCAGCCCACGCGTGGTGCAGGAAGCCAAAGACATGTTTACCCTTCTCAATCTGGTTCGTGCCGGCATCGGCGTCGCACTGGTGCCCGCATCAGCCAAGAAAATGCGAGTAAGTGGAGTGAAGTTCGGACACATTCGCAATCGCGAAGCCGAGTGGGATATTGGTCTGGCTTGGAACAGATTGCACGAATCAGCACTGATGAAGAACTTCGTCGAGATTTGTCTCGAACACAGCCCGTGATAGGGCGGACGATGGCCCATTTCTCCAGCACTGGAAACACGCTGGGTGCCCCATTTCTCACGTTCTTTGCGAGAAATGGGGCCTTTCCAGTGCTCGCCAGTTCTCGGATTCATCACAGTCACGCCTGTGTTGCATCACAGCGCGATTCTACCCTGAACAACGTGCCCCGGAATCTGACGCGTTACTACGGCAACAATGAACTGCACTTGATCACCTGTAGTTGTTATCGCCGTCAACGCCTCCTCGGAACCGCGCAGCGGCGCGACTTATTTCTCAAAGTGCTGGAACAGGTTCGACAGAAGTATCAGTTTGTCGTGATCGGATACGTCGTCATGCCTGAACACTTTCATCTCCTGATCAGCGAACCGCAAGAGTCCACTCCTTCGAAGGTCATGCAGGCTTTAAAGTTGGGATTTGCGCGACGCGTCCTGATCCAGATGCGCCGTCGCCGCGACCCAGTGCAACCTGAACTCTTCGAACGCGCTCCACAACACATCTGGCAGAAACGTTTCTACGATTTCAATATCTGGACGGGCCGCAAGCGAGTCGAGAAACTGCGTTACATCCACCGTAACCCGGTTAGCCGTGGGCTAGTGACTGCGCCGGAACTGTGGCGCTGGAGCAGTTACCGCGCTTGCGCCTTCGGCGAAGCGGGTCCGGTGACGGTCAACGACTAACCCGTCCCCCGCCGATGTCCCGGCGGCCCACTTCTCCCAAAGAACGCGAGAAATGGGGCACCCACGTTGATTTCTCCGCGACCGCTCCAGCGAAGCCAGTTATACTCTCCAGTCAGATGTGGGCCACCCGCCAGTGAACGAAAAGGGGTTACGATGCACCGATCATTCCGTGAGATCACACTGTGCGTGTTATTGGCCGCTGTCGTCGAGACTGGCGCAGTCGCCCAAGTGCAGATCAAATTGCTGGATATCTCGGGCGAATCCAGCCCCATTCGTGTCTCGGGTCATATTGCGTTCAGTGACAATCCATCCAAAGTCACGCGCTATTCCTATCAGGTTACGGCCTCTGCTACAAATACCGCCAACGAGGATATATTGCTCATGGTAATGCACTTTGAGGCTAGCGCTGGTGATGCTCCGGGACTCGATGATACTTACCGTCACGAATACTTTTTTTCCAACAAAGCGCTGGAACCGGGCGTTTCCGAGAGCGTTCATTGCTCGCCGCTAATTGTTAGTGCACCATTTGTTAACGGCAAGCCTGTGGAGACAGATGATCCCTCCACGTCAGAGCCGAGAGCTACTGCCCAAGTCGAATTCGTCCAGTTTAGAGATGGTTCGACCTGGGGAAACCCAGAAGCTGCAAAAGACGATCTCAAATCCCGACAAGCAACCCTTCAAGAGCTAGAGCTGCTGGAGCGAACCTACAGAGAGTCCGGAGAGTCGATTTTCCGCGACCAACTCTCGAGACAGGTATCTCTTCCGTGCATAAGCTCATTGAAGAGTTCTTGCAAAGACAACCGGGACTACTCACGATGTGCGCTGGACAAGATACGAGAGATGCTAGTGGTCGCAAGAAACCACCAAAAAGCGACACGTTGGGAGTAGCGAACTTGTCGGAACAGCTATCCTAGGGGGGCCCATCGCCTATTGGGGAGAACTCGGGGACAGACGGAACGTCCCCCGGTTTTTCTGGTGCCGACCGCGTGCCACCAGGTAAATGCGGAGGGCCCGGGTGCCCCAGGCTTCGGGCGGATTGAAATCTAAGTGCCTACAGCGGAGAAATCTTCACGCCCTGCTTCACGCCCGCCCCGCAAACTCCCGGCTCTCGGTCGACACCTTCACTTTTTCGCCTTCTTTGATGAAGAGTGGCACTCGGATCTCCAGGCCTGTCTCCAGCTTGGCTGACTTGGTTACGCTGCCGCTCGATGTGTCGCCTTTGACTCCGGGCTCGGTGTAGGCAACTTTCAACTCCACGAAGATGGGCAGATCCAGTCCAATGGGATTTCCGTTGTACTTGCGCAGTTCGATGATCGCGCCCTCAACCAGAAAGTCGAGTGCGTCCGCGACCATGGCCTCGGACAGAGTGAGGGTTTCGAAGCTTTCCTGATCGAGAAAGTGAGAACCGTCTCCGTCGCTGTAAAGATAGGAAGCGGGAACGGACTGGAGGTCGGGCTCCTTGAACTTGTCGCTGGCCTTGAATGACTTTTCGAAAACCGCATTGGTCAGCAGGTTGCGCATCTTCAGGCGAACCAGAGTCTGTCCGCCGCGAGCCGTCGGCGTGTTTACCACCGCTTCCAGGCACAAGTATGGAGTGTCTTCAAACTCAAAGAACGCCTTGCGTTTGACTTCGATTGCGTCGATCAGAGCGGCCATGAAATTCCTCGAACGGATTTAGTCCAGCGGTCAGTTTCAGATGATAGAACCAGTCTCATAAGTGGTTTCCAGGGACAAGAGCCAGGCCCTCAGGGGCTAAAGCCCGCGGTTTTATGGGCGGGTATCGGCACGGCTGAAGCCGTGTCCTCCAAAACCATCTATGAGACCAGTCTTCAGTACCTATGACAATGATAACGGAGAGGCGGGCAACCGCTCACTTCCCGCAGACGGGGAGATGCCTTACTCGCAGGGGACGCGTCCGGCGGGCTCGAACTGGTCCAGTTGGGCTTCGCGCTGCGTGGCTAGATGTCCGCCGGGTGCTTTGCCGTAGAGTTCTTCGTCGGCACAGTAGTACAGAGCGGTCTTTGGATCCACCCACACGGAAATATTCGGATTGCCGCGTCGGGCGGGCGCTTCCGGCGCTTCGGCCAGGCCTATGCTGATGAGCGCTCGCTCCCATAATCGCAGGCGCGGCTTATGCTGCGCTCCCGGAGCGGGCGTCGCCGAGAGCGCCCAGATCATGACGAACGTCGATACGATGATCGCCAGGACGAGGTAGAAGTCGGCACGGTGGAAGCGCAACGTCAAACGCAGATCGCGAAGACTCAAGGGCGCGTTCGGGGCGTTGTTCGGGTATTCGTTCGGTTGTTCGGCAGGCTCCGGAACAGGAGATTCCAGATCGACGACGGAATCGGAAACGATGGAATCGGAATGGTCCGGGAGAATTCTTAGCGCGGATGGCGCGGAAGTGGGCAGGGCTTTATCCGGGCCGGGGTACCACTCCACGGGATCGGCGACTTCTTCCTCTGAATATCCCTCAGCATCGTCCTCGGCAACCGGGATGGCCAGCGCTTCGGGAAAGCGTCGCGCGGGGACGATCGTCGATGGGGCGATCATCGCGCTCGCCGAGGCCTCGGTTTCGGTGGAAAGCGTCCGGTCCGGCCACAGGCCCTGTTCCTGACTCATCAGCCACAGGGAAGCCCATTTTCGCTGGAGTTCCTCTCCCGGACGCGGCTCAGGGGCGGAACAGCGTGGGCAGAGCGGACCTTCGTTTTCAACGGGGGAACCGCATTTCTTGCACTCTCGGGCTGGCGGCTGGGCTTCTTTGCGGCGGCGGGTGTTGTGTTCCTGAATGGTAAAAGCGGCGGCCAGCATGTCCTGAAAGGACTGCTCGTCAAGCGTCAGCTTGGGCCGGATAGAGGACATGGGAGTCG
>Ga0210402_10003225_pt1 | contig 15400 bp, 25 predicted proteins | sample IncBWC7MmetaG_FD_161055 | JGI IMG/M metagenome (GOLD analysis project Ga0210402, IMG submission 161055) | Forest soil microbial communities from Barre Woods Harvard Forest LTER site, Petersham, Massachusetts, United States - Inc-BW-C-7-M | ecosystem: Environmental > Terrestrial > Soil >...
ATCGACCAGGGCGAGCCGTAGGGACAACGAGGCGTTGTCCCGTTCGCGAGCGGGTGGGCCAGCACCGTGCACAAGGCGATCGGCAGCGAGTACGACTCGGTGATCGTCAGCGACGAGTATTCGCGACCCGAGCACCGGCGCGAGTGGATCTACACGGCGTGTACGAGAGGGGCCAAGCAGTGCATTGTGCTGCGATAGGCTACCGGCTGAACGACCACATGCCGATGATCCCGCCGTCGCCGTCGCGCAGATAGCCCGTGTCGCCCTCGACAAGCCGCCCGTCGTTCCGCAGGTCGGTGCCGAGGCGCACCAGCGCCGTCGCCAGCGACTCGGTAAAGCCGTAGGCGTCTTCGTCCACGTCGTCGCGGCGAACCTCCAGCAGGAAGCGCACGCTCATGGCACGGACTCCAGCGACCGCAGCACCAGCGCGTCGATGACCGAGGGGTCGTCGATCCTCTTCGAGGCCGCCAGGTCCAGGGCGTCGTCGGGCGAGAGCGAGGCTATGACCTTTGCTGTGATCTCGGGACTTCGCGCGAGGCCCAACTGCGTCACCGCCCGCAGCAGGGCAGCCGGGAGGGTATGACCATTCGATGGCGATGTCGGCGGTACCGGCGCCGACACGGCCCGCAGGCGCAGCGTATGCTCGGCGGGCGTGAGGGGACCAGGACCGGCGCCGTTGGCGTCGCGCTGGGCCTTCCACTCCTCGAACGTGCGGTGGGGCGGCGGCAGCGCGGCGATCCGGTCGAGGGCCTCCTCGGCCCATCGGGCGCGGCCGGCGGTGTCCAAAGCGAGATATGCGTCGCGCAGCTTGCAGCGCAGCTGCGCCCGCAGCGCGCGATCCTCGATGCGGCCATGGTCGTCCACGTCCGTCTCGATGAACTCTATCGCAGGCCGGGCCAGCCGGCGGAGATGGACGTTGAGTTGTGCAAGGCTGTCGAAGGCGATACCGCTGCCGAGGGTATAGAAGTGGTTTATGAACTCCTGCACCCAGGGCAGGTCCGGGGACAATCGAGGCTGCAGGTCGTGGAAGGCCGATATCAGCAGCCGCGTCTCCGGCTCCGTCGGACCCCACGCGTACCGGTCGCGGCCGATCTCGAACTTGCGTGCCATTATGTTTGACTCCTGTTGGTTGTCTAATTGCATGTCGTGGTGCTGCCGTACTCGGGGTGGCCGAATATGTTGGGGGTGGTGCGGCACGTGTGGTTGTTGGGCGTCGTCGTGATCGAGCCCCACTGGGGCTGGCCCATGATCGCGGGGTTGGTGGTGAAGACGCCCTGGGGCGTTCGGGTCGTGGATCCGTACTCGGGATGGAAGGGCACGTTCGGCGTGGTGGTGAAGGTCTGCGCGGCGACAGGAGCCGCCAGCAGCGGGAAAACGACTAGGATGATTTTCATCGCGGCGGCTCCGGCAGGGGGCACCACATGGTCCACCTCGGCACGTCGAACGCGAACTGGCCGCCCACGAGTTCCAAGATGGAGTTCATCGTCCGCCGCCGACTGCACACAGCCATGCAGGACTTGCGGTCCGGCGTATAGACGAGGAAGTCGCCGACAGGTGGCGCAGTCTCCCGAGGCTGCCACCCGGTCATGGCCCGTCCTCCAATTTTAGGTAGGCCGCCTCCATCGCCGCATCGAGCGACATGCCGGCGTCGACGAGTTCGGCGGCGGTGAACGGAGTGAGCCTGTGCGCAGCACCGATGTCGCAGGCGCGCTCCTCAAAGGCATCGTCCAGCCAGGAATCGAAGGACTGGGTCGGGACGGCCGACGGCCGACGACGATCGTCCTGATCGAATTCGCACGCTTCCATCTCGCGCCACTCAAAGTCTGTGTAGGTGCCCATCAGTCGTCTCCCATCGCGTCAAGCGCGGCTTCCATGGCGCGGTCGTAGTTGGCCTCGAACCACCGGTCCAGGCCGGTCCGCTCGGCGGCGGTCAGGGGCCACGGTGAATCGTCGGACGGGGTCGGCGGGTCGAAGGCGATCCCGGTGACGACGAAGTCGGCCTCGGCAGGATTCTCGGGCTGCAGCCAGGTCCGGGGGCTGCCGGGGGTGAACGAGGTCACGTCGAAGGAGACGACCACGTCGAAGTCGGCGAGGTCGCCAGTAATGTTGGATCGGATGAGGGTGGTGCAGAGGAAGAGGCTGGAGGGGAGGCGGGTGGAACGGCGACGGATGGTGGAAAGCATCTGTTTGAATCCTGTTTGGTTGACAGGACCGTTGTAGCGGGAAGAAATGGTGATGTCAAGAAAATTGTCAGCATATGAAGAAGAGTCAGGACAGTAGGATGTCCCTCTCGGCGGGAGTCAGAAGAGAGTCGAGCGTGGATAGGATCGCGGCGGCGTCGCGGGCATGGGTGGGGAAAGGCGCGGGGCTGGCGACGGCGCAGTCGAGGTAGGGAGAGGCCAGGCCGCGGAGGGCCGCGTAGTACCACCGGGCCTTGTCGGGGTCGGTGGGGTCCTTGTGGCGCCGGAGGTACTTGAGGACGTTGCCGGCCGCGAACGCGGGAGCCCAACGGAGGTCGAGGAGGTCCACCCAAAGGGTGCGGGAAGGACCATAGTAGTGTTGGCGGACGGTGCCATCGGAAGGAGATGCTGGGGTGGGTGAGCCGGCCGGGTGATGGAGGTGCAGCATCGGGGGAGCGTAGCACGAAACGGGTTGTCGTGGAAGCGACGACAGCGCGGGGACGGAGGGGGGAACGCGGCATTAAAAGTTGGTTATTGGCAACGATACAGACGGGGAACCGACGGATGTAGTGGGTCGCGGCGGGTCGCCGGGAGGTTGGATTTGATTTGACTGGCAGGCCGTACGGGAGAACAGTAACCGACCCGTGACGCCTTGGGTTGTGGCTCCCGCGACTGGCCACGGGTCAATCGAAATGCGGACGGCGACGATGGAACAGATGCGCGGTAAAATGTTACGATAGTGGATAGGTTAAGCCCTGTACGCGATCTCCCGGCTGGGAACCGGGAGCGCGTAACAGGGTGGGATTGGAGGAGCGAGCGGGTGCTGCCGCACGCGGGATGACGTGGCCGTCGTCCCGAAAATGGCAGTCCCGGCTCGAAATGTCAACAGGTTCTCCACAACGGTGGAGGATGACATATCGGAGTCATAGGTGATGCCAGTACGGACAGCACGAGCTGCATCAGTCGGAAAATCCCGCAAATGGTACCGTCCGCCCACAGCCGCAGAGATCAGTGAGTTCACTGGCCTGCACTGCAGCCGGATCTACTGGGGCTGCGTAGGGTCCAGATGGACCTGCCCGTGCTGTGACCGATCAGCACAGGACCTGATCCGGTGGAGCGAGATACGGGGCCAGTACTGGCGGGCACACTACGGTGACCAGTGGGGGATGGGCTGGACGATCAACTTCGCCCGGCACCACTGCCACGGCAGCCCATACGGGCGGCAGCGATTCGAGACGACCTTAATCTGTGGCGACTGCAACAGCGCCGACGGTGCAGCAAAAAAGAAACTGGGCCTACCGGCCCAGTGGAGTTCCTCGCCGACTGAAATTCGTGAGTTCACGCGCTGCGTGGCCGGGTCTGGCCGCACGGTGATCGACTACGAGGTCGCCCGGGCGATCTACGACATGGAGGTGGCGGGTTATGGCGAGGTCGTAACCAGCCGTAGAGGGCTTGCCGCATGACCGAGCCAACAGAGCGGCCGTTTCCTGAGGCACTGTCGGGGCTGGCGTGGCTGCGCCGCTGGATACTGTGGGAGCGGCTGTACAAGGGCGGCGACCCCGCGGACCGGAAGAACTGGGACAAGATCGCCCGACCCGTGGCTGGTCCGACGCCAGCCCGGACGCTTCGGCGCAGGGAGCAGACGGAGTGGGCCACGCTGGGGGAGGCGTGGGCCGTACTGATGGCACCTGGGGCGTGGGAAAGCGGCCTGACGGGACTCGGGTGGGCGCCGAAGGCCGAGGACGGGCTGGTCTTTATCGACATCGACGAATGCCGGGATCCGGCAACGGGAGAGATATCAGCGAGCGCGCAGGCGGTCGTGAAGGCGTGCGGAAGCTATGCCGAGATATCACCGAGCGGAACCGGGATACGAGTGATCGGCGGAAGCCGGGGCTGGCGCGGTGCCGGAAAGGACCGGTTCCGGTGGACCGACGGCCTGCGCGGGGAGGTATACCACGACTGGGGCTACGTGACGATCACACGCAACTGGCTGGATGGGTACGGAAATGTGCTGGGCGAGGTGGGAGCGGTCGCCCAGGCACTGGTCGACGACGAGGAGAACGAGGCGCAGCGGGAGAAGGAGCGATCGGGGCGGCGAGCGCTGGACCCGGACCGGGAGAGAACGGCCGAAATAGAGGTGGTCCGCGCGCTGCTGGCCATGATCCCGAACGAAGGAAAGGCGGACTGGGACCGATGGGTAGTCGAGGTGGGGTTGCCGACGTGGGCCGCGACCGAAGGGTCGGACGACGGGCTGTCAGCGTGGGAAGAGTGGTCTCGGAGATGCCCAGACTACGGCGTCAAGTTCGAGTGCGAGGACGCATGGTGGAAGATAGGCCGATCGCCGCCGAGCGAAGTCGGCGCGGGGAAACTGGAGATACTTGCGAAGGCTGCGGCGGTGGCAGCGGGGCGCGAGTGGGCACCGCCTGCGGTGGTGAAAGGGTGGCTGGACGAGGTGGCACGGCGGAAGGCCGAGAAGTGGTCAGCGACATGGAGCGGTGGCGGGCCGCTAGAGCGGATAGAGGGGTGGAGCAGCGGGGACGCGCCGCCATGGTGGCCACGATCCGCGACCGCCCCTGCACCCTCGCCGGCGAGGGTGACGGTTGCCGCAAGCGTCGGCGCCGCAGCTGTGCCCGCGCGGGCATCCGTCTGGAATCCTCCCGTGTTGAGCGCCGCGTCACCCAGGCTGTCGGCCGAGAAGATGGTGGAGATGGAGTGGCAGGGTGGTGAGGGGGGTCGAGGGGTGGGCCGGTGGCTGCACCACGAGGGCAGCGAGTGGATGGAATGGGACGAGCGACGATACGTGAGCGTGCCGGAAGAAGTGATACGGGGTTTAACGTGGGACTTTCTGCACCGCGCCAGGACGACGGTCGTGGACCGGAAGGGCGGCGCGACGGTGGAGCCGTTCAGTCCGACGAAGGCCAAGGTGGCGAACGTGATGGAGGCACTGGCCGGGGTCGTGCAGTTGCGCGACGGGAAGGGAGAGGGCTGGCCGCGGTGGCGGGAAGGGGTGGGGATAGAGTTGGGGGGTGTCGAGGCTGGCCGGCTGATCGTGTTTAGGAACGGCCTGCTGGACGTGGAGACGGGCCGCATGGCGGCACACACACCGGCGTTTCTGAACCGAGTCGCGCTGCCGTACGACTGGCTCGGGTACGGGCCAGAGAACGGGGGCTGTGAGGGCTGGCTGGAGTTCCTAGGAGGGCTGTGGCCGGGGGATCCGGAGAGCGTGGGGGTCCTGCAAGAGATGACGGGCCTGTTCATGACAGGCGACACGGGATTCCAGAAGGCGTTCATGCTCGTGGGACCAAGGCGGAGCGGCAAGGGCACGATCGTAAGGGTGATACGGCAACTACTGGGAGAGGACAACGCCGTGGCACCCACGCTATCGACGCTGGGAGACCAGTTTGGTCTGCAGCCGCTGCTGCACAAGCGGCTGGCGGTTATCAGCGACGTGCGGATGGGTCGGAGAACCGATGGCGCGGCGGCAGTGGAGCGACTGCTGGCGATCACCGGTGAGGACGCCGTGTCAGTGCCCAGAAAGAATCGGGACAGTTGGACCGGGAAGATGGAAGTGCGGTTCCTGATGACCGCCAACAAGCCACCGAAGCTGGACGATGCGTCAGGCGCGATCATGGGGCGGTTCGTGATGCTGACGCTCCGGAAGTCGTGGTTTGGCCAGGAAGACATGGGGCTCGGAGATAAGTTGGCGCGGGAGTTGCCGGGAATCGCCGCCTGGGCGCTTGCGGGACTGAGGCGGTTGCGGACACGGGGGCGGATCGAGACACCGGCGGCAGCGCGAGAGATGGAGCAGGAATTCAGGGACTTGGGGGACCCGATCGGCGAGTGGCTCAAGGAGGAGTGCGAAGTGGGAGAAGGGTTCAAGGAATCGCGGGATGGGATGTACCTGCGGTGGATGTCGTGGTGCAGGTTACAGGGTTGGACGAGTCTCTGGACCAAGCAGATGTTTGGCCGAAACCTGCGGGCGGCGCTGCCGGAAGTGAGGGACGAACGGACGCGAGAGATCGGGGCGGACGGGCGGGAAATACGTATGCGGTTCTACCTTGGGTTGCGGCCTCGCGGGTCAACGGGGGCGTTGTCGGAGGCCGTGTCCAATGTGATTCCGATGCTGTTGAGGTAGGCTGGTCCAGACAAAAGTGTCTGGACCGGATGTTCACTATGCGTTCAAGTATCCTTTTGTGTATGTTTTTATTGAAAAACATCATGTTTCTAACACTTAACAGTTATTATGTGTCGGTAAAGAACTGGTCCATACATGGTCCAGGAAAAGGTCCAATCGGCGGTCCAATCGGCTATGTCAAGAAATGCCAGTTAAACTGCTGATATCCAAATGTTTTTATGTTTCTTTTTGTTACTGGTCCATACGGTCCAATCAAATACCGTATATTAGGCTATGAATCATTATATATGTTGCATTAATGTATACGATATGGGGGGTGTGTACGAACGTGGGGGTAAGATGCGTTTTTGTGTGGCCCGATTGGACCGGAGGTTGGCGCGGGGACGCCTAGACCCCGTACTGGAAGGTCTTGTCGGACGGTGTGGAAAGTAGTATCGGCATAAAAACGGGAAATACGGGGGAGCAGGGGTATGGACGACCAGGGGTTGCATTTGCCTGCGCCTGCGAAGAAGGATCCAAGTGCGATTATCTTGCCGTTCGGCAAATACAAAGGTGCCACGGTCGCACAGGTGGTGGAGTCCGACCTGGAGTATGTCAACTGGATTCTTACCCAGGGGTGGCTGCCGGAGAAGTTTGCGGAACTGCATGCGGCATTGCTGTCGCGTGGAGCCGGGACGGACGACACGCCGGAGCACAACGCGCTCCAGGGGCGGTTTACCGATCCGGTATTCTGTGCGGCTTTTGTGTGCGCGGTCACTGATGAATCAGTATTGTGGAAACGATTGGACGATGACGTGTCTGGGATTGGCCACGAGTGGTTGTGGCGGGAGAACGACGGATCACGGCAGATGAAGGAGGAGGCGCGCACATACAAAGATCGCTATGAGGGAGCACTGGCGGCTATCGCAGGGGGTGATTACGCCTTATCGACCAGCGTGTGGTTTGAGGATCGGGGCGTGGATGTGACGGTGGTATGGTGGTGGGCGACAGGCAGGGAGATGGAATGGAGATTTAGGGGGCGTACCGAGCAGGTTGAACTAAAACCTGCTCTCGGTGACGATTATCCGACGGTCATGCGGCAGATGCAGCGGCTGGGGGTGCGTAACTTGGTCGTCGGTCGGTACACGGGTCGAGGCGTAAGCGAGCAGGTGCTTCGGACGATACTGGAATCTAGTGGCATCCGATTGATATTTGTGGATGAGATAGAATCCAAAATGATGGTTTGACCGCTATGCCAGTCCCACCCTTGACCACCGGAACCCGCTCCACAGGCTCGTGCTCGCAAGATCGGACGCGCGCCCTGCGGGCGCGTGTCCGGCTCGCACGAGCCTGTGGAGAGTTCGGCGCGCTGCGCGCGCCTCACGCATCAGGCAAACCCTGATGTCAGTGCCACCACTGACCACCGGAACCTGCATCGGACAGGTACCGCAACGACATTCCCTGTCCGTTCTTGTTGATGGCCCGCTCGCCGGAGGTATTCCTGGAGAAGTCGCGGTGGCCACCCATGGGCCTCGCGACGGCCAGCGCGGTTCCTTCGGTCCCTTGCCGACGCCGGGCACGCGGGGGCTGATCGCCTTCCCCCGCGGCGACCTCCGTGCCGGCGTGTGGGTGGCGTCTCTTCCCGGACCCCTCCTGGACACCAACCACGGCTCCCCTGGTGCTGGCGCCAACGCTTCCAGTACCGCGCTGCCCTCCGGTGCCTGGACCTACGACAGCGAGACCGGCCAGCACGCCACTGTCTACCCCGACGGGACGCAGATCCTGGTCGGCTACTCCGCCCCGCCCACCGTCACCCGGCACACGCTTGGGTCCAACCAGGCCCAACTCACTGTGCCCTTCCAGCAGGCCCAGCGCGTGAAGACCGTGCCGTCGGCGTTCGGCGTCAGGATCATCGCGGCCTCCGGCGCAAGCGCAGTGATAAATACCGACGGCTCGGTCGTGGTGACCGGTGTCGGCGGCGGGGCCGTCACGCTGAACGCCGACGGTTCGGTGCTGGTGTATGCGGCCAGTGGAAAAGCGGTGACGGTCAGTAGCGGTGGTGTTGCCCAGGCGGTGCGGCTGGTGGACGGGTCGGCGAGTACTGTTTTGCGCGCTCAGTAGGGTTGGTTTTGACCGTCGGGTGAGGCTACGGGGCGGTAGAGGAAGGTTTCGGTACTGGGGGTGGCCGAATATATCCGGAGGGGCTGCAGCGGTTTTTCAAGCCTCGCTCCGGCGACGGGACGGTTCGGTATCGGGGGGAGGAACAGTTGCTGAAAGAGGCGTTCGGTTTCGTTTTGTTTTTCAGTCAGTGCTGCTTTGCCTCCTGCCGCAGTGTCGCGCTTTTGATCGGATGAAAGGGTGTTCGCGGTCTTTGTGGCCTGTTGTGCCTTTTTCCTGGCCTGTGCCGCGTCGGCCCACGCCTTCTTGTGCCTGGCGACCTCGGCGGTAACTTCTTCCGGGGTCATCGGCGGCGGTTCGGCTGCTAGGCACTTGAGGGCTTTCGTCGTCAGGGTCCAGTTGCCGTCCGGCCTGTCCGGGGGTGTGAACCAGTCGGGGAACAGCCAGGGTCCGCGCTGCATGCGCCCGATATCGCGAAAAGATATTCCGCGCGATGTCCAGCCGTCGGTGAGCAGGCGTTCGGCTATCTTGGCGGCGGAAAGGCCACCGCCGGCGTTGGCAATGATGTCGGCGATGCGCCAGTGCAGCCCCGGCCGGGCCATGTGGCGACGGCGCGACTTGCCTGTCCATGTGCGCTCGCGGCTGGCCTTGGGGACCTTCAGGATGACCGTCTTCGGCCGGGGCACCTTTGTCAGGGTCCAGTTCCTGCGGGCGGCGGCGTCAAGGTTCGGCGGGGCGTGCAGGAGGCGGCGCACGTGCCAGATGAAGGCGACCAGGTCGCCGTAGCGGTAACGGAAACCCTTCGGGCGGCCGGTCAGGTTCGTCACGGGTGGACCGAGGCCCTTCTTTCGCCACTTGACCAGCGTTGCGGCCCTTACGCCAAGCATCACTGCGGCGTCCTGGTTGGACAGGAGCGTGTTCGGGTCGTAGGGGTAGTCGGGCAGTCCTTCGGTGGTTCGGTGCAACTCCAGCGGGTCGTAGACGGGTTCGGGCAGGGATTCCGACTGTGGATCCGATACAGGGTGTCGGGATGGGTCGTAGGTCACATCAAGTCCGTGTGCGGGCGCCGGACCAGGCCAAGGTAGCCTTGGACACCCGCGATGCCATCCGGCGTCATCTTGCCCGCGCCTCCGTCCATTCGTTCAACCTGGCGCGGCTGCGAGCCCAATGCCACGAGGAAGAAATGGTGGACGTTTTGTATGGTATCGCGACCGACCCCGACATGGCGCCGACGCTGCGGCGGCAGTGCGCCATCGACGTGCTGGAGCAGGCCAGGGGCAAGATCACGGTGCAGCTGCACGACGGACAGAGCATAGTCGCTTCTGACCCTGCCACCGACGGGACCGACCGCACGGTCGGCGAGCAGATCGAGGCGGCGCGGGTGGCGGCGAGCGAGATGACCGCGATTCAAGAATGGGCTTCGGTGCCGTACCACCAGTGGCCGGAGCACGTCCGCGCGCTGCTGGGGCCGGACATGGGGACCGCGTTTACGGAGGGGACGGTGGTTGATGAGCGCAGCCCGCAGCGGAGCGAGGCCGAACCGGTGGCGGTGAAGCCTCCGGTTCGGGTCAATGGTGGCGGGGACTGAGATGGTCATGGTTCGGTCAAGCCGCCGGCTTGCCGGATGACGGATGTAGCGGCTCGCCGGTCAGGTTCAGGTAGGCGGCGCCGAGCGTTGACCAGGCCAATGGCGCATGGGCGATCGTGCCGGGGCCGGTGGCAACGGCCTCCCATCGGTGAGAGTTGACGCGCGTGACGGCCCATATGCCGATCTGGTAGCGGCCGGGTGATTCCTTGCGCAGCATGGTCATCACCCGATTACCTCCACGTCCGTGCCGCTTCCTCGCTTCGCGCTCGCAAGATCGGACACGCGCCCTGCGGGCGCGTGTCCGGCTCGCACGAAGCGAGGAAGAGTTCGGCCCGCGCCTGCGGCGCGTGCCTCACTCCACCAGGATGTGATCATCCGATCACCTCCACGTCCGTTGAACCGCTCCGGCCGCCATAGATGGCCGACACCTCATCCGCTGGCACCTTGGCGCCGTTGGACAGGATCAGGGTCTTGATGTCCGCGAGGCTGATCTTGCGGCCGTTCTTCAGGGTGATGGACGGCAGGGCGTCTCCTCCCACCTTCACGGTCACCATGAGGTCCCCGCACTGGGCGATCGGCGAGCCCGCCAGGGCCTCCACGATCACGTCGCGTGAACCGTCCGCCAACTTCTTCAACTCGCGGGCCTGCCGGTCCACCTCCCTGCGGTCAGATTTCAAGGTTCGGTAGCCTAGCAGGCGATCCCTCCAGACTGTTGGGTCCAGGCGGGGGTAGTTGGTCGGTGAGTTTGCCGCGGGCATGGATTTGATTGTGGTCAAGTTGAGAGACATTGGATGGGCCTTTCTCGGGTGAGCCTACCCCGAAAATCCGGGGCAGGGCAGCCATAGGTTACTTTTTTCGGGCAGGGAGTCGTCGCGGGCAGGGGAAGCCGTCCTGGGGCTTCCTGGTGGTGGTATTATGTTACTCAGGCGGCTTTTAACGTATCGGCGGCGCGCATGAGGTCGGCGAGCGAGTAGTGGAAGGCGCCGGTATCCTCTGGTCGCGGCAGGTCGCCCGGTCGGACGAAGGCCGGCGGCGGGATGTCGGAGCCTGCCGGCGGCGGGAACAGGGGCGCGAGTGCGCGGGCTTGCGCCCGAGCGATGCGGCGGTGCCGTGCCGGGTCGAAACTGCCCGAGGCGTTCCAGATGTCCGGTTCGGTGGTGCCATAACTACCCCATGAGAGGGTGCCGCCCTTGCGGAAGTGCGCGATGCGGTGCGCGAGCAGGAAGCGGCCAAGGGCTTCGTGCGTCTCGAAGCGGTGCCATTCGCCTTTGTGGCCGACGTAGCCCATGCCGTCGATGCAGAACCGGACTTCGTAGCCGTCCGGCGTGCCGCTGATCCATGGGCCGGTCCAGCGGTCCGCGTGCATGACATCCATCGGGATGTCGAGGATGTTTGCCTTGGCGGGGACGGCCTGCCGGGCGGCGTTCAAGCCGTCAAGGAAATTGGACCCTTTGCCGTCGGACGTGACGGCGTGCGTTTCGGTGACGCTGGACAGGTAGCAGAGGCAGGCGGTCACGGCCACGTCGTACGGCTTGCGCGCGGTCTTGCAGAAATCCAAGCCTATCCGGCCGCCGTTGTACGCCTTCTGGCGCCTGCTGTGCACGATGAACGTTTCGTGCGAGTCGTCGCCCACGCCGTTGAACATGATGGCGTCTGCGTCGAACACCGGGCGGGTGCCGGGGGTGCCGTTGCCGTCCGCAAGCGGTACGCCGAGCAGGTTTTCGGTGTAGGCCAGGATCTCGCGGATGGAGTCGGAGGTTTCCTGCCATTCGTCGGTGGTGAACGATTTCGTTTGAGTTGTATAGTGTGTGTATCCCAAAATAGTCTCCTGTTGGGTTATGGTAAGTGGTTACGTATTTCATCTAGTAAAGTGAATAACTCACTTATAGATAGGTTTTGTTTTACTCTGTTTACGATGGCCGTGCAAAGAACTATGTTGTCTTTTATGTAGCCTTCGTTTGGTTCTATTCGGTCTACTGTGGCGGCGGAATCGTCTTTGTGGTATCCACCGTTGAGGGTCATGTCTCTGCCGGTGTAGAAGCATTTTCCGTTTTGTCTGTGCCATAGTTCTAGAAGATGTGTGCTTAGCTTAGCCATGATGGGAGTGCTGTTGTTTTTTGTTCTATGCTTTATGTCAGCAGCTCGCGTCATAAGCAAGAATTGTGGGCTACGTGTTTGTCTTTGTGCGTTTTGGTATTTTGCGCATGTTGAACTATTGCATAACTTACATGAACTCGCGTACAGGCGTTTGGCTTTGAGGTAGTAAAATTCTGATATAGGTTTTTCGACCATGCATTTGCGGCATGTTTTTGTTTGACCTGGGTCTTTTTGTGATCTGGGCATCTGTTCGGGGTTCGGTTGAGGGTTTAGGCGGTGACAGGGACAGGCTGGTTCAGGCGGTGTACCTCGGTCATGAACCTGTTGCGCAGCGTCCGGTTCATGCGCTGGTAGACTTTCAGCCGGTAGCCGTAGGGCGCGGATTCTAGTTCGGTCTTCAGGTCGGTGTATTCGGCAGGCTTCGTCGGCCGTGTGGTGAGGTACCAGCCGTAGTCGCAGCCGCTGTGCTGGCCGATATGGGCGTAGCTTCCTCGCTTCGTGCTCGCCAAGATCGAACACGCTCGCTTCGCGAGCGTGTTCGGCTCGCACGAAGCGAGGAAGAGTTCGGCACGCGCCTGCGGCGCGTGCCTCACGCAGTACCTTTTCATGTCCGTTCAATCCGCACGAGGCCGGGGCTCATCTGCTCGCGCAGCGCGCCGTGATCGAGGTCAACGACGCGCCAGCGCGGCTTGCCGTTCCTGTAGCGCCATTCGATTTTGGACATGTCCACGTGGTTGAACGGGAACGGTACGTAGCCGGTGCGATGGCCGAAGTTGTTGTATGTGACGATGCCGAGTATTTTCCACTGGCCGCTCGGTGCCATGCCGATTGCAGGCCGGCCGATGTTGCCGCCGGCGTCGACACTGTAGGTCTCACGTTCGGTTATGATGTTGAACGTGCTTTGTTTGGTGTTGGTCGGTTCGGTGCTAGGCATTTGGTTTATCCTTGTTCGTGGCGTTCGGTTCAGTTGCCGATGTAGTACCAGATCCGGCCACCGTCGGCTTTGTATACGTTGCCGCTGATCTCGCCGGCTTCACTTTGCTGCCGGTACGCCGTCCAGTCGAATTCGTCCGGAAAGCAATCATCCATCCCGGCCTCGCGCATGTCGCTGGATATCAGCTGGATCAGCAATGCGTTGCATTCGTCATCGGACCAGGCTGCGATGGCTTCGTCGTCCCACGCGCCGTAGCCCTTTACGTACTCGCGGAATTCCTTGATCTGGTCCGGTGTCGTCAAAAGCGGCTTCTCCTTGGCTTCGTTCATGGCGTTGCGCCATGTGTTCGGACCAGCGTTCGGACCCGATTCAGCGATGGATGCGGAATAGAAATGTGGTTCGTTAGTCATGACAAAATCGGTTATGTCGATTTCCATAGCGGGGAATCCCTTGGGCTTGGTTCGGTTCAGGTCGTGCGTTCGGTGATTGGTGCACCGTTCAGCGGCGCGGCTTTTATCAGGATGCGACCATCGTAACGGAGCGGGCCGTCCGATCGGACCATGAAGACGTGCATACCTTGCGCTTGTAGTTTGTCGCGGTGCGCGCGAGCTTGTGTGATGTCTTGAAGACGATAAGATGCGACGGTTTCATAGCGAGTCATGGGTTTGGTCCTGTTCGGTTCAACTGACAGGGAGTCTACCTTGCCAGCCGTTCGGTTGTCAAGTTAATTGTCAGTCTGCCAGCGCGGCCACGTGCTTATAGTTCTCATAGCGCAGGACCAGTTTGCCGGTCGCGAGGTCGCGCGCCATTCGGTTCGCCACGCTGCGAGTCAGTTCATTGAACGGTTCGACGGTCTCAACCTCCCACGCCAGCCGCGGGAACGCCTTGGCGTCGTAGCCTTCCGGTGCGATCAGGACGCGCACGGTGTAGGCGCGCACGTTCCTGGGGCCGCGTTCGGACGTGACAAAGAAGCATTGCTGGCCGTCCGCGGTTGTGTACCCGCCTTCAGGATAGCGCGTGCGGAAATACCTGGTCGTGTCCGCGTCGAACCAGTGGCGGCCGTAGCCGGGCTGGTACAGGTCGCGGATGCGTTCGATCGGTGTGAAGTGCAGTATGGTGCTAGGCATTGGGTTATCCTTTCGAGTTCGGGTTATGGGTTAGCGGTAGTACCGCAAGCCGTCATCGGCGGCCTTGAACCATCGCTTGTGGATCCGTGTGCCGGTATGGCAGCAATCCTCCACGGGAAACGTGCGGTAATGCGTGGCACCATCGCCGAATCGTATTTCGTACGGAGTCGGCGGGCGATGGTACTGCATCTCCGTCACGTCATCGCGGACGGGAAGGCGGTACTTGAGGTCAGGCTTGTACGTCATCGGTTCGATTCCTTTCGATTCGTCAAACTATCCTAGCAGCGTTCGGAACGCTGCTAGGACAGGCTGGCGCTAGTCCTCAGATGCGAGCGCAATCAGATCGGGCGTGAAGGCGTCCTGCAGGCTGTCATACTGCGGTGCGGTACTGCGTTCGGAGTCCATGTCATCGACGGGAAAAACTTCGATTATCAGCCAAGCGCCGTTTGCATCGGACCATGACGATTCGGCGTTGGCCTCAGCTTCCTGCAGCGCTTCATAGGCTTCCTTGACGGCTTCTGTGTCATCTTCGTCCGCTTCGTCGTAAGCCTGCTGGAGTGTCTCCAGGTTCGGTTCGGAACCGTCGGGAGGAGGGTCCAGGATCATGGCAGAGATTCCGAATTCGGCTTCCCCATCGATCTCCATTGCTTCAAGTGCGAAGGTTTGACCCTCGCCTTCCTTGAATTCGGAGAGCATGGCGCAACGCGCCAGTGCGTACGGTTCGCACGTGCGGACGTAGTAGTTCGGCCACGTGCGGCTTACGCCGTCATTGCCGTTGCCGGAGGAAACGCCGTACCAGTGCGGTATTGCGTCTTTCGCGGATTCAAAATCCAAGCCTTCCCATTCGGGCGGGAAAGCCGGTTCGTAAGTGAGGCTAGAGACAAACATGGTTGACTCCGTTCGGTTCGGTTCGGTCAATCGACGGCCGTATGCGTGACGGGTTCGCCGGTCTTTTCGGCAAGTACAACCGTCACCTCGTACGCCTTGCGCGCCTTGAACTTCGCGGCGGCGATCGTTTGCGCTTCGCGAGAGGTTGCGGCGTACACTTCGATTCGTTTGCCGCGATAGAAACAAACATATCCGTTCATTGGTTTACCCTTTCGGTTCGGTTGTCTAAGGCTTGCCGGTGAACCGGGTTCGGTTCGGTTCACTTCGCAAGGCTTAGGCTTGGCGTTCGGTTCGGTTCGGTTCGGTTCGGTTCGGTTCGGTTCGGTTCGGTTCGGTTCGGTTCGGTTCGGTTCG
>Ga0210402_10003227_pt1 | contig 15396 bp, 12 predicted proteins | sample IncBWC7MmetaG_FD_161055 | JGI IMG/M metagenome (GOLD analysis project Ga0210402, IMG submission 161055) | Forest soil microbial communities from Barre Woods Harvard Forest LTER site, Petersham, Massachusetts, United States - Inc-BW-C-7-M | ecosystem: Environmental > Terrestrial > Soil >...
GTCAGCGTTTGCAGGAAGGCTACGATCTGGTTCTCCTCCGTATCCGTCAAGCCGAGGGCACCGGTCGTCATGTCGATGTTGTTCAGGACCTCGGGTTGCGGCCAGCAGGTCACCCTTTCCACCGTGCCGGGTGGGCAGTGCCCCGACGTGACATTGAACGCAAAGGTTGTATTCCCGTTCGGATTCGGCACTGAGTCGCGCGTATTATAGAAGTGCACCAGTTGCTTCAGGCTCTTGATGTAGCCGTTGTGGAAGAACTCCTTCTGGAAGTAGGGTATTGGTCCGTTCGGACCCACCTGGCCGGCCTCGGTGGTCGGGCACTGCGGCGGTGTCAGCGCCACATCGCGCGCCGTCATCACCTGCATTTGGCCGTCCACCTCCGGCGCGAGCGGTAGCCACTCCGGCTGGTTCGGATTGGGAAAGGATCCCGGGCCGCTCCTCAGGAAAGTGCCGATCCCCAAATCGCGGAAGCGCATACCGTCGGGATTGAGGGTAAACCCGAAAGCATCCGGCCTGCTCTCATAGAAGATAGAAACCCTGGGATTGAGCGGCAGACCTTCATTGGCAAAGCCGTGGCAGGTGAAGAGCGGCTGCACGCTGGCCGTGGTGCCGGTGTCGGTCTGGCCCGGCGTCAGGGTGGTGGATCGTCCGTCAACGTGGCAAGAATTGCAGTTGCCCTTGCCGTTGAACAGCTGGAAACCGGCCATCTCGTCCGCCGTTAGGGTGACTACCGGTGCTCCCTCTACGCCGCCTTTAGCGCCACCTGCCAGGAAAAAGTCGAATTTCGAGTTGAAGGGGCTGATATCAATTGAGCGTTCGAGGAATGAAAGCGACTGTCCCCAATGGTCATAAATATTGTTTGCCTTGGTGCGGTCTGTCGGACTCAGCGCAACCGGCGTGGTATTGCTGCCGAACGCCCCTTGGGGGGTGGCGCAGACCTGCTCGGTGTTCGAGGGGAAATTTATGTCGAAATCTGCGCCCCAAACCAGCTCGAACAGCGGCCGGTACACGGCCTGCGATAACCGAAGCGCGATGCAGGCCGTATCGGGGAACATATGCTCCGCGGGGTCGACCGGAGGACCCTGCGCCTGTTCGGCGTCGGGAGCCTGCAGCTTCATTCCCGTCGCACGCCCATCCCAGAAGTTTCCGCCAAAGAACAGTTGTTGTGTCGTGTCGAAATTGAGCACGGGGAACGTGTGTGAGTAGGTGTACCGCTGCGCCGTCCGCTTGCCCGCCCGATACGGAAAAGATCCGGGATAGGCGACCATCGTCAGATTGACGGACGGGATCGGTCCGCTAAAGGCGGCGTAGGGCATGTGACAGGAAGAACAGGCAATGTCCCTGAAGGGTGAGATGTTCATGTCGAAATTTAATAGTCCGCCCAATATCCGCTGCGCCTCATAACCATTAGGTGCAAGTATTGGCGGGTTACCCATATTAGTCGGCGTCGGTGTCAGTGCCTGCCATTCTGCGAAATAGCGGCCGAAGATGACTTCAATTTCGCGACGAATCCTCTCTCGTTCCGAATCAATATTGGCCGGGAGAATACCGGACGGATAGGGGTTGTACGGTGGCGGCGGGATCTGCGCCCGCCCCTCGGTCGAACCGGCGAGAGGGACGCTCAGGACCCCCAGCACCGTTGCGAAAGCTGCTCTTACGAGTGTCCGTGTGTCTTGACGCATCGGTGTCCTCCTCGGCTCGGACGTAGCGATCGCGGCTGATTTCAGGCACGCCTCGCCACGGCCCAAAATTAGAAGATTTTAGTTAAATTTTACCGTTCGCCTCCGATCCCGAGCCAGATCGCCCGCTTCCTTCGCGGAACCTCTCGCTCTTAGTGCCGCCTAACTTTGCTTCGAGCCGCCTGACCTCTGCCAGGCGCGAACGCTGATCAGGCCTAGTGCCGCTGTCAGAAGCAATGCCATGCTGTTAGGCTCAGGCACGGGGTCGGGGGGGTCGCCAGGGGGGTCGACAGTGAGATCGAGCCAGTACTGGCCGCCGGTATTGCCGACCAGGGTGCCTGCTCCATTGCTACTGATGATGAACTCGTTTCCAAACGGGTCGAGAGCATAGAGTACCCCGTTCGTCCCGAAATCGAGTGCGGCAATCAGAGCTGCACCCGTACTCGGCAATTGTCCCAAGCTCGTGTTGGTACCTGTGAGGAGATTGACCGATACCAGAGATTGGGAGACGGGCGTATCACTGGCGACATCGATTGTGTTCGGGTTCAGCAAGGCCATCGCGCGCACCGGGCCTTGCGAAAAACTGGTAATCGGGGTGGCTGCGGCAGTAGTTGTGTCGATCGCAGAAACCGTTGTAGGGCCGCCCATGTTACTGAAGTTGGTGCCGATCAGGGTTGTGCCCCTGAAGGTCAGGCCCTCGATGTCGCCCAAACCGGTACTTCCGATCAACGTCGCAGCACCGGTGGTCGTGCTGACCGAAAATAGGTTCCCTAGGAAATCCGTTCCGAACAGACTGCCCTGAGGCGAGAACGCCAAGCCCTGCAGAAATTGCCCCGTAAAACCGATCGGCGTTGCGGTGGCTGTGGTCAAGTTCACGCTGAAAAGGTTTTCGGTATTATCTACCGCAAACCCAATCTGGTCGGCCGCCGCGTTCCTGACCGAGAAATCGGGAATACCGGCGACAAGCGACATTGCGATCGCCAGGGTTGTCGATAGCCGCATTGTTTCCCTCCAGTGCGAGTATCGCCGTGCTGACCGCTTGCCGGCCCGGAAGATCGTTGCGAAAACTGCCGCTGCGAGTATCGATGTGTGTCGGCGCATCGGGTGTCCCCTTCTTGGCTTGATCCGGGAATGTGCTTGAGTTCAAGCCATCCTTCGCCGCCCGGGGCATGGAAACCGAAAGTTTTAGTTAAATTTTTTAGTTACCTGACAGGTTGTCGCATCCCGCGGCAGGACCCTACAACCGCCGATTTGGTAAATTTTATTAACACTTTGTAACGATTAACCTTAAGAGCGAACGTATCCCGCCAATCCTCCGAGCACCATTGATGGCGCGCGAAGAGGGCGCGGCGCCTGCGGTCAGGCGGCGCGGCTTAAGGTCAGCCGTCCCCACACGTCGCTGAGGGCGGCGACCAGCGCCTCAATATCGGTATCGCTGTGCACCGGGGATGGCGTCAGCCGCAGGCGCTCGGTGCCGCGCGGCACGGTCGGGTAATTGATCGGCTGCACGTAGATGCGGTGGCGGTGCAAGAGCTCGTCGGAGGCGAGCTTGCACAGGTCGGGGTCACCCACCATGACCGGGACAATGTGGCTCGGCGACGGCATCACCGGCAAGCCGGCCTCGGCGAGGCGTTGCTTCAGGGTCGCGGCGCGCTCCTGGTGTCGGTCGCGCTCGATGCTGCTCTCCTTCAGATGGCGGATTGCGGCGAGCGCGCCGGCGGCGAGTGCTGGCGGCAACGAGGTGGTGAAGATGAACCCCGGCGCATGGCTACGGATAAAATCGACGAGCGCCGCCGAGCCTGCGATATAGCCACCGATCACGCCGAAGGCCTTGCCGAGGGTGCCCTGGATCACCGTTGGGCGGTGCATGACGCCTTGGCACTCGGCGATCCCGCCGCCGCGCGGGCCGTAGAGACCGACCGCATGCACCTCGTCGAGGTAGGTCATCGCCCCGAAGCGCTCGGCGACGTCGCACATCGCACCGATCGGAGCGATGTCGCCATCCATCGAATAGACCGATTCGAAGCAGACGAGCTTGGGCCGCTCGCGCGGTACGCGTTCCAGCAGACGCGCGAGATCGGCCGGATCACTGTGACGAAAGATGTGCTTCTCGGCGCGGCTGTTGCGGATGCCGGCGATCATCGAGGCGTGGTTCATCGCATCCGACAGCACCACTGTGCCCGGCATCTCGCGCGCCAGGGTCGAGAGTGCCGCGTCGTTGGCGACATAGCCCGAGGTGAAGATCAGCGCCGCCTCGCGACCGTGCAGATCGGCAATCTCGCGCTCGAGCAGCAAATGGAGATGATTGTTGCCCGAGATGTTGCGGGTTCCGCCGGCCCCCGCACCCATTCCCCGCAGCGCCTGTTCCATCGCCGCCAGCACCGCCGGATGCTGCCCCATGCCGAGATAATCGTTGGAGCACCAGACGGTGACCTCGCCGCCCACCCGATGATCGAAGGCGCGCGGAAAGCGACCGCAACGCCGCTCGAGATCGGCGAAGACGCGGTAGCGCCCCTCGGCGCGCAGCGCGTCGAGGCGCTCGTTAAAAAAGCCTTCGTAGTCCATCACCGGCACGCCCCGCGCATATCCGGCACCGCCGGGGCTCAAAGCGAACTCAGAAACGCGAGCAGATCGGCTTTCTGTTGTTCGGTGAACCCGATGTCGAAGCGCTGATTATAGAACTCCACCACATCTTGCAACGTGACTGCGGCGCCGTTGTGAAAGTAGGGCGCGCGCGCCGCCAGTCCGCGCAGGATTGGTCCTTTCACTTTCCCGATATCGGCGCATTTTCCGGTGATCAAGGCACGACCCGGGTCGGTGACTTCGAACATCTGCCCGGCCAATGGCCCGGACGTGCACCAGATCGTGAAAACCGGCAATCCAGTGATGTCCAACGCCGGCGGGCTGTCGGCACCGGCATTCGCGACGCCGATGTTCAATGGCGCCTTGACCGAATGGTTCCCGACGTTGGGCGTATCGTGGCAGGTTCCGCAGAACCCCGGGATGGCCGGCTGGCCGAGCGCGTCATTCAACCCGGCAACTCCGGTAATATTGATCTTCGTGGTATTGAACAGCTCCTCGCCGCGGGCGATCGCCTGACGCCGCTCACTCTTTGGACTATGCCCGTGCAGATTTCCCCAATTGCCGTAGAGGTCGAATATATCCGCGCTGAACGGCGCTCCGGTCGGGTTTTGGCCCAGCGGATCGTTGACCCCGATGAAGAACTTCGCCACCTGTTGCGAAAGAGAAATCGGACCGCCATTTGCGCCTTTACTGAAGAGGAATCGTCCAGCGTCGTCGAAAATCTGCGCGGTGAAGACGCCCGCACCGGCGGGAGTTTCCGCGCACAGCTCCTTGGTATTGGCTCGCGTGCAGCCCTCGAAAGTCACGATCTGCTGTTGCTGTGCGGCAGTAGGTATCGCCGTCCCCTCTGCATGAATGCGGGTTGCGTCGATCGCCTGATCGAATAGGCTGGGCTCGCGCCCGTCCCACATGATGGTGCTCAAAAAGCCGAGATTGGCTGTAGGCAACGGCCGGCGATAAACAGACACTGTGCCGGTCGTGGAGCTAGTGAGACCTGTCGTCGTGTTCGTGTTGCAGCCATAGAGATCGTTCACATCGGTAATCTGGAACTCCAGTCCGGCGGACGGCATCGGCAGCCCGATCCGGATTAACCCTTTTGCCAGCAACAGCGTATAGGCCTTTCGTTTCGCCCGGTGCGTCGAGACGTCGTCGGAGGGACAGGTGGCGCCATCGACAAGTCGGAATAACGGATCGTTGGAGTTCGCATCAAAGCGATCCTGCACATGCTGTGCACTGAGCGACCACCCGTCTTGCGGTTGATGACAGGTGAAACAGGTGCGTCCGTTGGTTCCAAGATTTTGGAAAAAACCATTCTTCGCCGTTAATGTGGGACCGTTCGGTTGGAAGCTCGCGATCGCCCCGCCTGGGTCGCGGTCTATCTCCAGGCCTGGGATGACGAATGGTGTCGCCTGAGCGCCCACGCCAATGTCTGGGAAGAGCCGACGCATTTTTTGGGCGTGCTCGATTGCGCCAATGCGCGCCGCAGCAGTCCCATCGGTCTGCGCTATTGCAAGCGGGGCAGCGGGAGCGAGCAAAGCTGTTACCGCCAAACTCGCGACGACGGATCTGCATCGAATCGACCGCGACAGAGCCGGCGGCCCGCAAGATGCATAATTCTGGGATCGTAGTTCGCGATCCCGATGTCGGATGGACATTTCCTCCTCCCACGATTTCTAGTGTAGGCGTAGGAGGAAGCGTAGGCCGATTGTGAATTGCTCTCTGTAAGCAAGGTCACACTGAAGATAGAATAGTGGATGTTTACAGGCTCCCGGGCTGCCGGACCCCGGTGCGGCGGCGCAGTGCGTAAGATCAGGCGGCTCGGTGCAGGGTGAGGCGAGACCACACGTCACCGAGACCCGCTACCAGCGCCTCGATGTCGCCGTCGCTGTGCAGCGGCGATGGCGTCAGCCGCAGGCGCTCGGTGCCGCGCGGCACCGTCGGGAAATTGATCGGCTGAACGTAGATCCGGTGGCGGTGCAGCAACTCGTCGGCGGCAGTCTTGCACAGCCCGGCATCACCCACCATCACCGGGACAATGTGGCTCGGCGACGGCATCACCGGCAAGCCGGCCTCGGCGAGGCGCTGCTTCAGGATCGCGGCGCGCTCCTGGTGTCGGTCACGTTCGGTCTGGCTCGCCTTCAGGTGGCGGATCGCGGCGAGCGCGCCAGCGGCGAGTGCCGGGGGCAACGAGGTCGTGAAAATGAACCCCGGCGCGTGGCTGCGCAGAAAATCGACGAGTGCGGCGGAGCCTGCGATATAGCCGCCGATCACGCCGAAGGCCTTGCCGAGGGTGCCCTGGATCGCCGTCGGGCGATGCATGACCCCGTCGCGCTCGGCGATCCCGCCGCCGCGCGCCCCGTAGAGCCCGACCGCATGCACCTCGTCGAGATAGGTCATCGCACCATAGCGATCGGCGACGTCACACAACTCGGCGATTGGCGCGATGTCGCCGTCCATCGAATAGACCGACTCGAAGCAGACGAGTTTGGGGCGCTCGCGGGGCACGCGTTCCAGCAGACGCGCGAGATCAGCGGGATCACTGTGGCGGAAGATGTGCTTCTCGGCGCGGCTGTTGCGGATGCCGGCGATCATCGAGGCGTGGTTCATCGCATCCGACAGCACGACCGTCCCCGGCATCTCACGGGCCAGGGTGGAGAGCGCCGCATCGTTCGCGACATAGCCCGAGGTAAAGATCAATGCCGCCTCGCGGCGGTGCAGATCGGCGATCTCGCGTTCGAGCAAGAGATGGAGATGATTGTTGCCCGAGATGTTACGGGTGCCGCCGGCGCCCGCACCCATCGCCCGCAACGCCTGTTCCATCGCCGCCAACACCGCCGGATGCTGCCCCATGCCGAGATAGTCGTTCGAGCACCAAACGGTGACCTCGGCCCCGATCCGATGATCGAAAGCGCGCGGAAACCGGCCGCAACGCCGCTCGAGATCGGCGAAGAGTCGGTAGCGCCTCTCGGCGCGCAGCGCGTCGAGGCGCTCACTGAAGAAGGCTTCGTAGTCCATCGCCGGCACGCTCAGCAAATGTCCGCTTCGAAACGGGGGCGCAATATAAATGGTATGCGTCAATTTTGCGAAAGAGAGGTTCCGCGCCCTGCGCGCGGCTTTTCCGGGGACTCGATGTATACCTCTCGGCGGGAATGTCGACCGCAATCATCAATTGAATCGATTGTTGCACGCCCCGCCGTCTGCCCTTGCTTCAGGTGGGGAGAGGACAGCTCTCCGCCGACAGTTCTGAATTGCGGCGTAGACAACCATTAGCACTATATCCCTGCGGACATCGGCACCCGGAGCGGGTGCGGGATTGTCATTGTAGGAGTTGGCGATGCCTGATCTCGACCTGATAAAACAGGAGGAACAGGGGGTGCGGGACCGGCGCGGGCGGTTCGCCCGGGGCCGGTCGGGCAATCCCGCCGGCCGGCCGCGCGGCTGCCGCGACCACGTCAACCGCGCTGCCCGGCTCCTGCTCGCCGGGGAAGGCGAGGCGCTGACGCGCAAAGCCGTCGAATTGGCGCTCGCCGGCGACCCGACGGCGTTGCGGCTCTGCCTCGAACGCATCGTCGGGCCGTATCGCGAACGCGCCGTCGAGTTCACGATGCCGCCGATCGGCAGCGCCGCCGACCTCGCGGGTGCGATGGCCGCGGTCGCCGGTGCGACGGCGCAGGGTGCCGTGACGCCGCGCGAAGCGATGCAGCTGGGTCACGTATTCGAGGCCTATGTCCGCGCGGTCGAAGCGACCGAGTTCGAGCGGCGCCTGCGCGTGCTGGAGGCGGCCGATGCCCCGTCCCCTTGACACCCGCCTCGACCGGGTCGAGGGGCAGCGGATGGCGGCTGCCGCCGAGCACGGCGCGGCCGCGATCCGACCCGCATTGCGCGCCAAGGCGGCGATGGGGGCGGTGATCCGCAGCGCGCTGGCGCGCGCCGGGGTCGACGCGGCGGCTGCGACCCGCCTCGCTTTTGCCGAGGAAGCCGCCGAGCCGCCCGCGGCAATCCCGGACACCGCGAAATCGCAGCGCGAAGACGCAAACGGCATACCGCTCGCCAACGCCGATGACGGCCCTCGGCCGGACGATTTCGAATCCAAGATCCTGGCGATGGCGCGACGCTTTGCCGGCGGACAGCCGCTCGATTTCGCCAACGCATCTTTCGCCGAATTATTAGCCTGGTCGCTCGCCGGATGAGCGCTCAGGACGAGGTGTGGTTGCTACTGCTTAGACCCAAACACAAGCTACCCCTCTCGTCTTGGCCGGGCCTGACCAATATCGGACCGGCCATGCGCACTCGACGGCTATAGGCTCAGTTGCGCAATTCCGGAACGATCCAGAACGGCGTCTGACCGCGTGCCACCCGCTCGAAATTGTCGAAGGCGTTGCGCCATCGCTTCCAATGATTGTCCCAGGTCGGCCCGGCGCCGTGCGGAGAAAAGATCGCGTTCTTCAGGGTGAAGAGTTCGTGGTCGGGCTTGGGCGGCTCCTCGACCATAACGTCGAGCCCGGCACCGAGGATCTTCTCGTCGCGCAGTGCCGCATAGAGCGCCTTCTCGTCGACGACCGGGCCGCGGCAGGTGTTGATCAGAATGGCCGTCGGCTTCATCATCGCCAATTCGCGCTCGCCGATCAGGTTGTGCGTCGACATGTCGAGCGGCACGTGGAGGGTGATGATGTCGGCGGTTTTCAGCAGCTCGGGGAACAGAGCAAAGCGGATGCCGAGCGCATCCTCCTGGTCGCCGGTCAGCCGGTTGATGTCGTAGTATTTGATGTGCATGTCGAAGGCCTTGGCACGACGGGCAACCTTCTTGCCGATATTGCCGAGACCGATGATGCCGAGCGTCTTGTCTTCGAGCTCGTATAGCTTGTACGAGTTGAAATCATTGCCGCGCCAGCGCCCGGAGACGACCCCCTCATGCTGCCAGATCAGCTTGCGGCAGACCGCGAGCATCAGCATCATCGCGTGCTCGGCCACCGCGGTGGCGTTGGCGCCGCCATTGTTGCAGATCGGCACGCCGGCCGCCCGCGCCGCTTCGAGATCGTAGGTGTTGTAGCCCGCGCTCAGGGTCTGGACGATCTTGAGCTTGGGGGCTGCCCGATAGAATTCGGGCCCGTGCTTGAATTGCCCGCCGCCGATGTAAAACTCGGTGTCCTTGAGCAATTCGAGGAATTCCGGCCGGCCGTGCGGGGCGCTGACGAGGTCGAACCCCGGCGGGAGCAGATCGTGGGCGATGGCCAGAGTTTCCTGGGAGTGAGTGCTCGGGGTCAGAATTCGATGAGGCATGCTGCGTCTCCTCTTTGGGGGAATTGTCGCGTGGTTGGCAAGAGACCCATCGTAGCGATACCTTGCGATCGTCGTCAAATCAGCGCGGAAGAACAAGATCATGCCCCAGTCGCTCGAAGACCGTTTTCAGAACCTGCATGAATTCGTAACGCAGGCGCGCACCAACCTCGATCGCAATAACTGGGATTACCTGATCGGCGGCTCGGAGACCGAAACGACCCTGGCGCGCAACCGGCTGGCGCTCGATGCGATCGGCTTCCGGCCACGGGTATTGCGCGATGTCTCGAGTATCGACTGCAGCAGCTCGCTGTTCGGCAAGGAGTTGCGGATCCCGGTGCTGTGCGCGCCGGTCGGCTCGCTGCAGGTATTCGACCCGGGCGGGGGTGCCACGGTCGCCGAAGCGACGCGCATCTTCGGCAACGGCATGATCCTTTCCTCGGTCTCCGAGCCGGGGCTCGACAAGACGGCCGAGGCCGCGGGCGACGGCTTCAAGATCTTCCAGCTCTATGTGCGTGGCGACGCCCAATGGGTGGACGACCATGTCCGCCGCGCCTTCGACAAGGGCTATGACGCCTTTTGCCTGACGGTTGACACCGACAGCTACAGCCGGCGCGAGCGCGACATCGCCAAGCGTCACCAGCGCCGCCGGGTGCGCGTCGACGATGCCCGCATCTTCCAGGCGCAGTTCAACTGGCGCGATGTCGAGCGGATCAAGAAAGGGTTCGACATCCCGCTGATCCTCAAAGGCATCGCCACCGCCGAGGACGCCAAGATCGCGGTCGAGCACGGGGTCGACTGCGTCTATGTGTCAAACCATGGCGGCCGTCAGCTCGATCAGGGTGTCGGTTCGATCGACGTCCTGCCCGAGGTTGTCGAAGCTGTCGGCGGGAAAGCGCGCATCATCGTCGACGGCGGCATCAGCCGCGGCACCGACGTCGTCAAGGCGCTGATATCAGGCGCCGATGCGGTCGCCTGCGGCCGGCTCTACGTCTACGGGCTCGCCGCCGCCGGTGCGGAAGGCATGGTGCGGCTCTTCGAGATTCTCGAAGACGAGATCCGCATCTGCCTCTCGCTGCTCGGCGCGACCTCCTACCGCGAGCTCGACAAATCCTACATCCGCCCGGCGCGCCAAGTCGTGATGCCGCACGTGCACAGCGCCTTCCCGCACCTCGACCTGCCGCGCGAGACCTATTAGGGAACTGAAGGTCACACTGTCGCATGGGCGCGGAGAATGTCGAGCAACGCCGAGACGGCGCGAGAACGATAGCGGTCGCCATGCTGGATGGCGGAAAAGGCCCGCGGCGCAACAGGCACCGGAAGACGTTTCAGGGCGCCGGCCGCAATAGCGTCGGCGCAGACGCGCGCGGAGAGTATCGTAGCGCCGGCTCCCGCCAGGACCGCGGTGAGAACCGCCTCGTTCGACGGCAGTTCGATGGCGATTTTCAGGTTTCGGTAAGGGACGCCGAGCACTTCCAGGGCCTTGACAAAGGCGGCCCGCGTTCCCGAGCCAGCCTCTCGTAGAACCCATTTCCCCGTACCCAGATCGTCGATCGTTAGTTTCTTGCGCGGGGCCCACGGGTGATTGGCGGCGGTGACCATGATGAGGTCGTCCCAGGCGATCAATTCGATCGCGAGTCGTGGATCCGCGAATTCTTCTTCGGGACCCTCGACAAAGCCGAGCTCGATGTCGCCGCGGAGTATAGCCTCGACGACCTCCGCCGAGTTGCCGACAGAAACCACCAAAGCGACGCCAGGATAGGCCTGGTGAAATTCGACCAATCTCGGCGGCAGAAAATGGCTCGCTATCGTCTGGCTGGCCTTGATTTGGAGAAGTCCGCGCGCAAGACCGGTGAACTCGCGCATCGCCAGCTTTAGCGCCTCGGCGCGATTGACGAGGGCGCGCGCTTCCCCGAGCAGCAATTTGCCGCCTTCGGTTACGACAATGCCGCGCCCCACGCGATGGAACAATTTCGTGCCGAACTCCCGTTCGAGCGACGCAACTGCCGCCGATACCGAAGGAGGCGCCAGTCCCAGCGCCTCGGCCGCACGCGTGACGTGTTCGCGCTCCGCAACCGCAATGAAGACCTGCAATTGATCGAGCGTCATGCCGCGGCACCTTGGCGATCTGGCTGCTCCTACACCGACCGTTCGGATTTAGCGAATAGTTTGTACATATTAATAGGCTACTACACTTAATCACCCGGAACCATATGGCTCGGCGTAGGCCATCGAGCCCCCGCAATACGCGAGAAAGGAGATCACCAGATGTTTCCTGTGACAGACGTAACCAACTTCCTTTGTTCTGCAATCGTCGTGTAGCTGCGCTTCGCGATATTTTAGCCTCGGCAAGATGGGCCAGGGCAGCGGCCAGCATCGCTTGTCTTGCCTGCAACGGAACAGACGCTCCGGAGCCTCGGCAAGAAAGGAGATCACCACATGTTTCCCATCACTTTGGCCAACATCACCCAAGAACATCGTAAATCTGGTCATCGCGGTCGTCGAGCCGCGGCTTCGGTAATAACCTCGGGCGCTGCGGCCATCGCGCTGCTCGCCTTCAGCACCACCTTCGCCCACGCGGCAGAAGACTCATCCCGCACGGCACAGGAGCAGCATGCCTGTGCTGTCGTGATGGGCCTCCGGCAACCGGGAGACCTCTACGACACGTGTATCAGAAGCCTCGACAAGACTTTGTCTGAGTTGGATCAAGCGCGACTGGTTGCGACCGACCGAAGGGCCTGGGGCCAGGAAGGGCTCAAGCCGGGGACGCCGGCTTTCGCAGTGTGCCTGGTCAACGCAGAACAATCCCCGACAGGCGCCGGCGCTTATTAGCGCCACTAACCCCGTCCATTGAGCCAACCACACCCTAGCCCCACCGACCCCTAGAACGGAGACACCAATGTTACGCACCATCTCGATCGGCGCCTTCGCCGCACTGCTCGCTATGGCTGGCATCCAGAGCGCCAATGCCTTTGAAAGCGCCAGCAAGACGGCCTGGGCCCAGGCGCAGCTGGCCTGCGCCGATGTCGGTATCGCCCCGGGCAGCGGCGCCTTCGGCCAGTGTGTCGTCGACCTCTATTACTCCGTGTGGAACGAGGAGTACGAAACGGAGCGCTGACAGGAGATCGCTCACCTGCGAACCGACCAAAACTGTGGGCTCGCGCTCGGCATCACCAACAGCGCCGAGCCCCGGCCCCCGATCGCGGCGACCTTGCGGGCCGAAGGGCATTGAGCCGGCGCGGCCTAGCGGTAGAATACCGCGAGCCAGACGGTCGGCACAGCAGGGTCGGTCCAGTCGACCCGGTGGCGACGGTGCGGGGCGATATCAAGCCAGTCGCCGGGACCGAGAACGCGGGCGTCGGTCTCGTCCTCGAACCGCAGCCGTGCGGCGCCGCCGAGGACCAATACCCATTCGCCCTCCGCTTGGTCATACCAGAACCCGGCGGGGCTCGCCTGACCCCATGAGACGATACGCTCGATGCGCAAGCCCGGGTGCGAGAACAGCGCATCGACGCGCTCGACGGCAGCAGGGTCGGGAAGAGACATCAGGTTCATGACGGAGCCGCCGCAAGCACTCCGGCAACGGCGCGCCGCCACCCGCCGTAGCGTTCCTCGCGCTCCGCGTCCGCCATCTGTGGAATGAAACGCCGGTCCGGCCGCCACTGGGCTGCGATCTCTTCGCGGCCGGGATAGAGCCCCCGCGTCAAGCCGGCGACGTACGCGGCACCCCACGCGGTGGTTTCGACCGAAGCCGGCCGCTCGACCGTCGCCGGCAGAATGTCCGCGGTAAATTGCATCGTCCAATCGCTTGCCGCCATGCCGCCGTCGACCCGCAACGCGGCGATTGAGATCCCGACATCGGCGGCCATCGCCGCGACGAGATCGCGCGTCTGGTAGCCGACCGCCTCGAGGATCGCGCGGGCGATCTCGGCGATGCCACACTCCGCCGTCAGCCCGATCAGTCCCGCGCGCGCGTGCGGCGACCAGTAGGGCGCGCCGAGCCCGTTAAATCCGGGCACGAGGTAAAGACGCTGCCGCGGATCGGCGCGCATCGCGAGGCCCGTCACCTCTTGTGCCGTCGCGATTGCGCCGAGCCGGTCGCGCAGCCATTGCACCGCCGCACCGGCGACAAAGATGCTGCCCTCTAAGGCGTAAGCAGTATCGCCGGCGAGCCGATAAGCGATCGTCGTCAGCAACCGGTGACGCGAAGCAGCCGGCTTGCTGCCGATATTGAGCAGCGCGAAAGCCCCGGTGCCGTAGGTCGCCTTGATCATGCCGGGCGAGAAACAGGCCTGGCCGATCGCCGCCGCCTGCTGGTCGCCGACCATTGCCGCGATCGGAAGCGCCGCGCCGAGCAGGTCCCGCGGGGTCGTGCCGTAATCGGCACCGGTGTCCAGCACTTCGGGGAGCAATGCCAGCGGGACGCCAAAGGCGTCGAGAAGTTCCGGGTCCCAGGCGAGGCTTCCGATATCGAACAGCATCGTGCGCGAGGCGTTGGTGACGTCGGTCGCATGACGCTGCCCGCCGGTGAGGCGCCACAGCAGAAAGGCGTCGATCGTGCCGAAGGCGATCTCGCCCGCACGAGCCCGCCAGAGCAGACCCGGCACGCTATCGAGCAGCCAGCGGATCTTCGACGCTGAAAAATAGGGGTCGACAATCAGCCCGGTGCGGGCCGCGACAGTTTCCGCCAGCCTCGCCGCACGCCAGCGCTCGCACAGTTCGGCCGTCCGGCGGTCCTGCCAGACGATCGCATTATGGACCGGGCGACCGGTTGCACGCTCCCAGAGAACAGTCGTCTCGCGCTGGTTGGCGATGCCGATCGCGGCGATTGGGCCGTCCGCGGCGGTGATCGCTTCGCGGCAGGTCGAGACGACGCTCCGCCAGATCTCTTCGGGGTCGTGTTCGACCCAGCCCGGCCGCGGATGGTGCTGGGTCAGCTCGGTCTGGGCGGTGACGCGCGCCCGGCCGGCCCTGTCAAACAGGATCGCGCGGGTGCTCGTCGTGCCCTGGTCGATCGCCAGGACATAGGCTAGGCTACCCATGGCGTCAGCCTGGTTGGGCGAAATGAGGAGGGGCTGAGGAGGGAGAGTTGGGGGTGATTGGCGGGCCTGGCGGCGACCTACTCTTCCGCACCTTGAGGTGCAGTACCATCGGCGCAGAGGGTTTTCACGGCCGAGTTCGGGATGGGATCGGGTGTTTGGCCCCTCGCTATGGCCACCAGGCCGGCCAAGCGCCCCGCAGATGATGGGCCGGAGATATGTGCCCTGGGGGATGAGTGGGGGTGATGTGAGGGGGGAAGTGTCTTCGGGCGAGGCCGCTGCGTCGGCGCAAGATTTAACGACAGGGTCTTGGCGCTGAGCGCGGCGATGATGTTTGGCGGAACGCTGCTTTTGGCGCAGCTGGGCTGCGCCTGCCGCCGCGGTGCAACGATGTTGCACCGGGTTCCGCCGCGGCGCTTTTTGGAGAAGCGCCGGGATCAAGCCGATCGAGCGATTAGTACCGGTCAGCTGCGCGGGTTGCCCCGCTTCCACCTCCGGCCTATCGACGTGGTGGTCTTCCACGGCTCTCGACGAGACCTGGTTTTGAGGAGGGTTTCCCGCTTAGATGCGTTCAGCGGTTATCCCGTCCGCACTTAGCTACCCGGCGCTGCGGCGGGCGCCACAACCGGTACACCAGAGGTGCGTCCCTCCCGGTCCTCTCGTACTGGGGAGAGCGCCTCGCAAGTCTCACACACCCACGGCAGATAGGGACCGAACTGTCTCACGACGTTCTAAACCCAGCTCACGTACCGCTTTAAATGGCGAACAGCCATACCCTTGGGACCTGCTCCAGCCCCAGGATGCGATGAGCCGACATC
>Ga0210402_10003228_pt1 | contig 15394 bp, 14 predicted proteins | sample IncBWC7MmetaG_FD_161055 | JGI IMG/M metagenome (GOLD analysis project Ga0210402, IMG submission 161055) | Forest soil microbial communities from Barre Woods Harvard Forest LTER site, Petersham, Massachusetts, United States - Inc-BW-C-7-M | ecosystem: Environmental > Terrestrial > Soil >...
CTCGATTGCGATCGGAATTATCATCGGTACCCTCGGCGGCGTGGCGCGTTTCTCGAACATTAAAATAGTATCAGCCTTGATGCGGTTCTACGTGACGATCTTCCGCGGAGTGCCGCTTCTGGTTACCCTGCTTTTCCTCTACTACGGCCTGCCCGCCGCCGGCATCCTGCTCGATGCGTTCACGGTGGCGGTCATTGCATTATCCGTTACCAACGGTGCCTACATTACCGAGATCGTGCGCGGCAGTATCGAATCATTGGATACCGGCCAGATGCGGGCGGCGCGCTCGCTCGGGATGTCGTACGGATTGGCAATGCGCCGGATCATCCTGCCGCAGGCGCTTCGCCGCGTCCTTGCGCCGATCACGAACGAATCGATCACGTTGCTGAAGAATACCTCGCTGGTATCCACCATCGCGCTTGCTGATCTGCTGCGTGCCGGACTCGAAGTAATGAGCTCGAAGGCGAATACTTTCAGTCCGTTTGCGGGCGTGGCACTTTGTTACCTTGCGCTCACATTGCCATTGCTGGCGCTCAATAATTTTCTCGAGAGACGCTACCGCGTAACATAATCTCGTACGCCCAACGCACTCCGGTGAATGTCTCTGATCCCTCATGACTGCGGAGCTTGAGATCAGAAGCCTGGTGAAGAGCTTCGGCAGCCAGACGGTGCTGCGTGGGATAGACCTCGATGTGGCATCCGGTGACGTCGTCGTCGTGATTGGTCCGTCCGGATCCGGCAAAAGTACCTTGTTGAACTGCATCAATTTCCTCGAGCCGTTCGATGGGGGCAGTATCCGGGTCGGTGGCCAATCGGTGGGTTATAACATCGATGCAGCCACGGCTCGGCGTATCCGGCAACCCGAAAAGGCGCTCAATGCGCTGCGCGCTCGGATCGGCATGGTCTTTCAGCATTTCAATTTGTTCCCGCACATGACCGTTATCGGCAACGTCATCGAAGCGCCAGTGCGCGTTCGCGGCCAGCAACGGGATGAGGCGATTGCAAGCGCCCGCGCGCTCCTCGCTCGCGTCGGACTTGGAGCCAAGGAGAACACCTATCCCTCGGAGCTCTCCGGCGGCCAGCAGCAGCGGGTCGCCATAGCCAGGGCGCTTGCGATGGGACCCGAGGTCATGCTTTTTGACGAGGTCACTTCTGCGCTCGATCCCGAGCTTGTAGGCGAAGTGCTCGCGGTCATGCGCGATCTGGCAAGGGAAGGAATGACCATGCTGGTGGTGACGCACGAGATGAACTTTGCGCGCGACGTGGGCGATCGGGTCGTGTTCATGGATGACGGCCTGATCGTCGAGGAGGGTGAGCCGGAAGGCTTCTTCACGCGGCCGCAAACCGAACGCGCCCGCGAGTTCTTACGCCGTCTGCTGGAGAAGTGAGGGGCTTCTGGTTGGCGAAACTTCATGGAGCAAGCTTCAATATAACCTTTCCGGGGGAACACATGCGCACCAAGGGGTTGGCAGGAGCCGAGGCTTTCCTGCGACTTTTGTTCAGCATGGAGGTCGAGCGCATATTCGCTTCGCCCGGCTCCGAATGGGCTCCGGTGTGGGAATTCCTGGCGAATCCCGATCTCAATCGTAAGCCGCTTTACCTGTCCTCACGGCATGAGGAAATCGCGGTTGCCATGGCAAGCGGATATGCCAAGGCGAGCGGAAAGCTCCCGGCAGTCATGCTGCACACGACCGTGGGTGCGCTGCATGCATCGATGGCGCTCAGGGGTGCGCTGCACGAGAATATTCCGATGGTGGTTTTTGCCGGGGAATCAATCGCCTTTGGCGAAGGAGAGGGCCCGGATCCGGGAGGTCACTGGCTTTCGCAGCTTGCGGACATCGGAGGTCCTGCCCGCCTGGTCGAGCGTTGCGTGAAATGGAGCTTCGCGGTCAACACACCCGTCATCCTGCCCGCCACCATTGTGCGAGCCTGCCAGCTCGCGATGACGTGTCCCAAGGGGCCAGTGTTCGTTTCGCTGCCGCTCGAGTTTCTCTCGGCAGTGATGCCCACAAATGCTGCTGCAAGTGCGGCCTATCCAGCTCCGCCAACGGTTGATGCGAGCGGGCTCGATAAGCTCACGGCGATGCTTCTCGAGGCACAGCATCCGGTCATCGTCACGCAAGAGTGCGGACGCAGTATTGCCGCGGTGGAGCGGCTGGTCGAGCTTGCAGAGCTTCTCTGTGTTCCGGTTGTCGAGCCACGCGCGGCAGGCTACGTGAATTTTCCTCGTGACCATTTTTTGCACGCCGGTTTTGATGCTGCGCCAGTTCTTGCGGACGCCGATTTCGTGCTTGTCTTGGAAGCGAGGGGCCCCTGGCATCCAGCATCGGCCGGTCCGAAGGCGGGCGCCCGCGTCGCAATCCTGGGCGAAAACCCGTTGCGTGTGGAGCTTCCTTATTGGGGCTATCAGGCCGATGTTTGCTTGACCGGCGCAGCTGAGGACGCGCTTACCCGGATGCTCCAGGGACTGAGAAAACAAGTAACGCCGGCTGATCCGGCACGTGCAAGCCGCTCGAGGCATTGGCAGGCGCGCCACCAGGAACGCAAGCGCATCGCAGAAGAGGAAGCGCTTGCCGGCAAGAGCCAGAAACCGCTCAATGAGCACTGGGTACTGAACGCGTTGAATGAAATTCTTCCCGCGGATGCGACAGTTGTCGAGGAAACGATCACGCATCGGTCCGCGCTCGACCGTCACCTCGATCGTGTCAAGTCGGGACATTTCTTCTCGGGCGCGATTGGCGGGCTTGGGACCGGTTTCGGAACGGCGCTTGGCGTCAAATGTGCAGTCGACCAAAGACCGGTGATCCTGCTCATCGGTGATGGGTCGTTCAACTACAATCCAGTGCTTGCAGGGTTCGGGTTCTGTCAGGAATTTCAGATGCCCATTATGGTCGTCATTCTCAACAATCAGGGTTATCTCTCACAGAAACGGGCAATCCCCCTCTACTATCCGCAAGGTTGGAGCGCAAAGACCAATACGTTCGTGGGGACCTCGATCGCGCCCTGTCCGGACTACGCGGTGCTGGCGCAGGCGTTTGGCGCGCATGGCGAGAAGGTTGAGGAACCGAGCGACGTGCGCTCAGCACTCGAGCGAGGTCTCAACGCTCTCGGTGCGGGCAGGGCTGCAATCATCGACATGCGGCTAGGATCGGTGAATTGAGCACGGGGCCGGAGTGCTCGCGCTACTCCGGAAAGACCGCGGCGCGGGATCATGCTGCGGTCCCGCGCCAGCTTTTCTGCCCCGCCGATCAGTAGAAGATCGGGCCAATACCTGGGCTTGCAGGTGCGGGTGTGAAATAGATGACGACAACTCGACCTTCGGCCGAACGATTTCGGCTTTGGTATAGACCACACCGAATATAGCCCAGAAAACCATAGCCAAGCCCGCGATCGTGGCAGCAATTGAAAAACTGATGTGCTTACGCATGTTGGTGCCTCCGATTGAGGAGGTAACGACGATCGCGAAGAACATGTGTGATGTGCTTCACACAACAGGGCTCTTTCTCTTCGGCGGTCCGTCGCTCATGCGGCGGTCCCGCGCCCCTCCAAGAACAACCCACCGAGGAAAAATCAACGATGACGCCGGCGGACGTCTGCGATGCGATCAAATTTTGCGGTGCCATGGCGAACGCCATCGCGTGGGCAAGGTTGGCGCTGCTGTCGAGGCCCTCGCACTCACGTATGGCGTCGCCATGTCGATTGCGTTGGTCGTATATGTGTACAGGTTCCGAGGCCGACGGATGACGCGCAGATGAGGGCGGACTCGACAAGCTCCGCAGAACGGGAGCAGTCTAGGCCCGCTGGCGCCACTGCACGATCGCACGGGTCGACGGCAGTCGAGAGCCCTGTCGAGCTGCCCCCCAGCCCCCAGGGCTCTTTCTTAACTCTAGCTTTTGATGCGCCGCACTGTGAGCGCCCTGAGCTCGACACCATCGGGACGATTTATTTCCGCCCAATACGTCACGTCGAGTGGTGGTCGAGCGAGATCCTCCGACATCCCGGATACTCGCGCCGGCACGAATGCACTTTCAGCGGTACCGTAGTGGCCGATGAAAATGTCGGGCCTGTTGCCATCCGCTGCATTGTAATTACGCCCATCGGCAAACCTATAACCAGCAATCGTCTTCCCCGCGCGCTCTCAGGTGGCGCGCCATGATGGCACTTGATCTTCGACATAATGACCGTTTCCATGCGCTTCCCAATGCGATTTTCTGGGGAGCAATCAACTCTGAAATCTATGCTAAGCCCGAGACCGTTGCACTGCGGGATTTTCGACCGGCTTATGACCACACCTCCTCGAGGACGCTGCCATGCACGCGCGACTACAAAAAGAACTGCGCACGTTGCAATGTCTCAGACCGGCCGCAACACCACCGCCTCGGTCAATCAGGTCGGCGCCAGGATAGTGAACGCGTCCGTCATTGTGCAACGAGCTGGGTTCCTCCAGCATCGCCGATCCTCAGCAATCGACAAGTTAGGACGCCCGTGCTCTTGGAGCATTCCTCCCGAATGCGTGCTCCGCAATACGGGCAGCGCGGAACGCCGAGCGTCATGCCGCTCGCTCATCCGGAGAGAAACGCTTGGCATTGCGGGCATCGTAGCTCACTCATCGTGACGGCGCCGCGATGAACCCCCTTCTCCTCACTCAATCACCTCGTCAGTGCGAACCGACGCACCAAAGGCGGCTCAACCCCACCACGCGCCGTTTTGCAAATCCGGTGCCTGAAAAGCGCTCCGCAAACGCCCCTTTGCAAATCCGGCGCCTGGCACGCCACGCGGCCCCGCCGCACTATGTTTTTGATTTCGATCCTCCGAAGGACTTATCTCAGCGAACCACGAAACTCTACACGCAGGGCTGAGATCTTGTTCCGAGTGACGGTTATAAAATACTCAAACCGTGCGGGACTTGCCTTGAAATCGCCAGTCATCAGCGTATCGACAACCCACTCGCCGCTTTCCTCTTTGCAATCGCGAATCTCGGTATGAAGGTTAAGACCTGAAAGTGCTTTTTGGATCCATTTCTTTATCTCCTCCGCCCCTTGCACCTTTTTGCCTTCCCCTCCATCAACGACCGTAGCATCAGCCGCGAATAGTACCCAAAGACCGTCATCGTCCTGCTCGTTTTTCATCCGGAAGAAATCGGCAATGGGAGCAGGTATATTCATGCGTAAATTCTACCAGACTTCGAATTTAAGCGAGCCGCGGTAAACGGAGCGCAGCACCTATCGACGTGAAGACATACTGACCGTCCCTGTGCCCTAATCAGCAGAGCTCACCGCAAACCGACGGGTTGCCTATCCGAGTACCTCAAACCGAAGCACGCCCGAGTACCCACCAACCTTCTAACGATCTCCTCCAGCTCACAGTCGATTCGCTCTCTAATATGGCATGTCAGGCACGCAATGGATCATCAGTTTGTTATAAAACCTGTATCGTATTTCCCCTGTTCGATTAAGTGCCTTCTCATAATTCCCCGATTTTACTGGCGCGAATTTCCTCGTATGCGGGAAAGCGCGAACATGCGCGAACGTCGAAAGAACTTCCGGGTCGAATGGAACTCGCCCGCTAAGATCTACGATCGACACAGCCGTTTCGCTCGGCGATGCATTGTAAGCAACTTTTCAAATGGTGGCGCCAAGATTGCAGGTGTGGAACCCGGCACCATTCCCAACGAGTTCATCCTCCGCATTTCCCCTCACGGCCGCGCCCATAGATGCCATGTCATTTGGCGCTCGGAGGGTGCCGTGGGAGTGGAATTTTCCGACAACATAAAAGAGACTGGCGCGCAACCACCAAGTAGACGGCGAAAATTGGTGCCAACAGACTGACGCGGCCCTCGCGCCGTGCCCAGTGGTTTTTTGAGTCCAATGCCGCATGAGAAATTTACCTCATCGAAAAATCCTCTCGCTACATCTTCCCTCGGGCGCGACATCAACCTGAGGAGACCACGGTGACGAGAACCATTCTGCATTTCTTTCGCGACGAGACCGGTGCGACCGCCATTGAGTACGGACTCATCGCGGCCGGAATCTCAGTCGCGATCATAACCGTTGTCGGCAGCCTCGGATCGAGCCTCAACACCACCTTCACGAGCGTGTAGACCGCGCTCAAGTAACGAGCATGATCGAGGAAGACCACCGCTCAATGGAGAAACGGCGATCCGCGAAAGATCGCCGGAGTGGCCTCGATACGCGCACCGAGGGCTGAGCGGGAGTGTGTCGGCGAGCGACGCGCGCCGAGTGACCGTCGCTCCGGCGTCGATCGTCGCACTTCCGGAAAATCACCGCACCCGGAACCGACGCATCCATCACAGCGCTAACACTATCCCCCGAGGTCGCCCTGACCGCGGCGCGGGAGCGTTCGCTTCCGCAATCAGGGCTGAGCGTTCAGACGGGCTGCGATGCAAATTCTCGCCCTAACGCAATCGGAAAGTGCTCGAGTCTAGCAAACGAAGCGGCAAGCTCCCCACGAAACGCAGCAGCCACAGCTGCAGCCTCCGCAGCCTCCGCAAGCTCTGCAGGCTCTGCAACCTCTGGCGCAGCCTCTGCAGCCTCCGCAACCTCTGCAACCTCGTTGGGCAAATTGTACACCGAGCCGAGGTGTTCCGGCGGTTTCCTTGTCGAAAACAAAGAACGTCCCCAAGCTGACGTCAAAGATTTCCTCTTCAATGAAAGTGACTTGTGGGCCCGGTGCAGCATCCCATAACGGTACATCCGGCGTAGGTCCAACAGCTCCTGTTGCGGAGGAACCGCCCGCCAGCGCCATAGACACGCCGACGACTCCCGCAACCGGTACGGCCTTTTTCAGGTGCTTCTGCTTTGTCCGTGGCATAGTCGAAACTTCCCATCCTTTGGCAAGAGTTATCCCCGCAGCACTATTCGTACGCCTTCCACGGACACCTCGCAAGACCAATCCGTACACCGACCGGGCATCCCCAGGAATTGCAGGCGCACGGCCACCTCCGAAGTGGTCAACCGTTCGCAACATGCGCCTAGGCACATTGAGCTGCTCGACTTTGGGTATTTCGAGCGCGTCGGATCGTCAGGAAGCACCCAAGTTAAGTCGCGCTGGCCGCTGGTCCGCAAAATGTTGTCCCTGATCGACGAGGAATCGCGAACCTGACGCTGCGTCCCGGTGTGTCATCGCAGGCCTATCCTGTTAAGCGCAGGATGCGCGCTACAGAAACCGCTTGATCCCGAACTTCGAGAATGAGGACGACTTGCCGAACATCACGGAATGCCTGCTCAAGCGCGGATTTCGGCAAGAGGATATTATCAAGGGGAATTTCCTCCGTCTCTTGCAAGCCGTGTTGAAGCCGCGCAGCGCCATCGATCGACTTGGCTTGCCTGCGGCAGCAATAAACGGCACGTGAGATCTTGCCCGTTGACGGGAACGCGACCTCAATTGCAGATTTGGGGGTCACTGCATCATGGCCGATCTTCGACTTAGCCTCGCAATCAGCGATTACGTCCACACGCGCGATATCGCGGATGGTCGAATCAAGCCGGTTGGTATCGATCTCACGGTGAACGAGCTTCCTTTCGAGCAAGCGGCATTCCGCTTTGGCGCCAATCGCGAATTCGACATTTCCGAGTTTTCATTCGCAAACTACTGCGCGATTCTCTCGTCGCCCGGCGGTGGCGATCCTGTGGCATTGCCGGTGTTTCCCTCGAGGGTATTCCGGCATTCATCGATTTACATCAATGCTAAAAGCAGAATCAGCAGCGCCGGTGACCTCAAGGGGTGCAAGGTCGGCATTCCGCAATGGTCGCAAACCGCGACCGTTTACGTGCGCGGATTCCTGCAGCATCATGCAAGCGTTCCGCTGTCTTCGATCAAGTGGATCCAGGCCGGCGTTGATGATGCTGGCCGGCAGGATCCCGTCGAGCTGCGCTTGCCTGCGGGCGTAACAATCGAATCAATTCTGGACCGCACACTCGGCCAGATGCTGGTGGAAGGAGAGATCGACGCGATCATAACGGCCCGACCGCCGCGCTGCTTCATGGAAGGCAAGCCTGTCGTCAGGCGGCTCTATCCAAATTACAGACAGGAAGAGGAGCGCTACTTTGCCCGGACCGGTATCTTTCCGATCATGCACGTCATTGCCATGAAGCGCTGCCTGTATGAGGCAAATCCATGGATCGCGCGCAACCTTTTCGATGCGTTCGACGCGGCGAAGAACGCCAGCATGCGCCGATGCTACAACATTCAGTCGTCCTACATCCCCACCGGATGGGTACCGGACGATCTCGGGCGCACGCACCGTCTTCTGTTCGGCGATGGCGATCCTTGGCCTTATGGCCTGGAGCGTAATCGCGCGACAATCGAGCCATTCCTCGCGTATTGCAACGAGCAGGGTGTCACTCAACGCCAGCTCGCTATAATGGAGCTGTTCCCTAAAGAGCTCGCTTTCGAAGTCAAAATCTAGTTTCTTGTCCAATCAAATTTGTAGCTCAGTCCGACCCGAAACACGATGTCATAGACGGATTGCGAAGAGCTCACGGCGGTCACACCAGAAGAAGTTGCCGCATTTCCGATCAACTGCAGATAAAGAACTTCAAATCGCAGAAGAAGATTACGGTTTATGGCGGATTCCTGGCCCACGCCTGCGACCCAGGCTGTGCGCGTTGAAGAGGAGGTCAAGCCAGTAGGTGCGCTGCTGCTGAAATGCGCATAACCTGCACCTCCGGTCGCGTAGTAGGCAATGTTATCGTATGCATATCCAACGCGTATCAGTGCCGTCGCAAGCCACGGCATGCTGGCGGACAGAGAAGATCCGGAGCCTTGCTGATTCGACCAGTCGCCGGAGACTTCGACCCCGAAAAGAGCGTTTCGATACTGTAAATTGGCACCGATTTGGCCTCCGGCAATCGCCCCCGAAAAAGCCTGCGAGCCGTTAATGCTGTCGCTGATGTTGCCACTTCCGTAGCCAGCATTTGCGCCAACATACACGCCGGTCCAATCGTAAAAATTAGGCGGTACTTCGATGCCGCCCGCCATAGCCACTTGCCCGCTACACATCACGACAAGAATAATAATGGCAGCAATACGGATGCCCATTAGGTCGCGTCTTCCCAGCACTATCACTTATGCGCAGTCGGATTTGATCACTCGGTCGCTGCGGATTCGCCACACACGTTCACGTCTGTTAACCGGGTTCTTCAAGTCTTGGGATGACCATGCCAGAGGAGCCCGTGATTTGTAGGTCATCTTCGCGGTTTTTTGGCGGACACAAAACCTCACACAGACCGATATACCTGAGACATCGCCTGTCGGTCCCGCGACATGCCGAGCGATGTCATGATCCAGTTGAGCGCGAAATCCGTACGGCCCCCACCCCACATTGTCCCCCATGAGGAAGGTCGCAGATACCACCTAACCGCCCGGTTACCCCCACATTACAAGTTGGTAATCAGAAAAATGCACGAGGCGGCGAAGTGGGAAGCAACCTATCAAAGAGGAAAGATTTATCGGTTTTTTTTGCTTGGCCGGCCGCCTGCGGGCAGGGAGGATTAGAGTGCTGGCGACTGCTCCGGTTGTGATCCGCCATGTATCAGCCATTTCTGAGACGCGGGAGTTGCGCGCACCGCGATGTCGCTCATGCCACGGCAGCGAGATGGGTGATGTCGGCCAGCACCCGCTGCATATCCGCTTCGACGCCGCGGTAGCTGGCGACCTGGCGGCCGCGGTACATGGTCACAACGACATCGGCAATCCCGAGCACCTCTTCCAGGTCCGATGATGCCATGACGACGCAATAGCCGTCCGCGCAGAATTGCCGGATCAGGCGATAGATGTCCGCACGCGCCCCCACGTCGACGCCACGCGTTGGCTCGTTCATGAGCAGCACGCCGGGCGCATCGCCGATCGCGCGGCCGAAGGCGAGCTTCTGCTGGTTGCCGCCGCTGAGCTCATCGGCTGGCGAAGAGAGCCGCGCGCGGTCGAGCCCCACGGCAGCCGCCAGTCTCGCCGCGGCGGCCCGCAGTCCTCGTCGCGCGAGAATACCGAACCTGCTGTGAAGGGAGATCCTCATGGCAACCAGATTGTGTCCAGCACTCAGCCGGAGGAACACGCCTTCGCCGGCGCGATCTTCCGAGATGAAGCGGAGCTTGCGGGCTTGCGCCTTCGCTACCGAACGCAGGCGCAGAGGCTTCCCGGCGATGCTCACCTCGCCGGTCGCGTCGCACGCGAGCCCCGCCAGCGCGCGCACGACCTCGATGGCGCCGGACCCGACCTGCCCGGCAAGACAGACCACCGCGCCACGCGGCGCGATGAGATTGAAATTCTGGACAAGCGGAGGGACGCAGAGGCTCTCGACCACCAGCATCGGCCCGCCCGCCTTCCTGTCTCCGCCCGGATACATCTCGGCCATGCTGCGACCGAGCATCATCCGCATCAGCTCCGCGCGGTCGATCTCATCTGTACGCCGGGTGCCGACCAACTCCCCGTTGCGCAGAACCGAAACCGTATCGCAGAGCTGAAACACCTCGCCGAGCCGGTGCGTAATGTAGATGATGGCTTTGCCTTCCGCCTTGAGCGTCCGCAGCGCATCGAAGATGCGCTCGATCTCGATATCGGACAGTGTTGCCGTGGGCTCGTCGAGGATGAACACCCGCGCATCGCGCGTGAGCATCCGCGCGAGCTCGACGAGCTGCCGCCGGCCGATGCTGAGCTGCGATACCGGTGTGTCGAGCGAGAGATCGCCCAAGCCCACCGTCTCGAGTGCCGCACGCGCGCGCTCGCGCAGCTCCCTGCGGCGGTGAAAGAGCGGCACGTCGCGATTGCCGAGCCAGATATTGTCGAGCACCGACAGCGCGGGCGGAAGGCTCAGCTCCTGGGCCACCAGAGCGATACCGAGCGCTTGCGCGTGCTGCGGGTCGACAATTGCGGTCGGTTTCCCATCGACGAGAACCACGCCGCCGTCCGCCGGATGCACGCCGGTGATGATCTTGACCAGCGTGCTCTTGCCCGCGCCGTTCTCGCCGCAGATCGCGCGGACTTCCGCTCGCTCCAGCGCCAGGGTGACTTTCCTGAGAACTTCGTTGACGCCGAACCGCTTGGTGATCCCTTCAACGGCAAGGATGCTTTTTGTCATTTCGGGACCGCGAATGCAGCGAGCGGAACGCCAAGTCATCTGCCGTGAATTGCCACGCGACCCTCGCCATGTGCTGGACAACAGGGTACGCAACAGAGAAACGATAGCACGCTTTCATTGCGCGGTCCCTTGGGACTCGCTCGCGTCACGAGCACCCGGACGTGGCATCGATGGCGATCCCCGGTCGAGCCGGCGACAGGTTTTGCCCATCCGGGACCGAACGCGTGGGCACGGCGCGGCGCAGTCAAGCATGCGCGCCTTTGCCGACCATGCAGATCTAGTGTATCGCAAACGATAGTGTACGGGGTTCGCGCAGGAGGAATTGCCATGGCGAAAAACGGTCATGACCGTCGGGAGTTCGTCGGAAGGGCTTTCTGTCTCACCCTGGGGGCAGGTATCGCGGCCTCCGGCTCGCGAGGATCGGGCGCACAGGCGCAAACGCCACCGCTGCCGATACGCCGGTCGGAGCGATACGACGATTCCTTCATTACCGAACGCAAGCCGTTCAAATGGCCGGGCAACGCCACGATTGCGGTCTGGTTTGCGCCCAACGTGGAGGTCTGGCAATACGACTCCGCATTCGGCGTGGGCGTCTCCCCCAATCCCACCAATTACGTGCCAGATGTGTACAATTATGCATGGCGCGAGTATGGCATGCGTGTCGGTTTGTGGCGTCTCGCTGATGTCTTCGACCAGGCAGGGGTCAAAGCGACGGTGGCGCTGAATTCCCAGGTCTGCGACGTCTTCCCCAAAGCGATCGAGGAGATGAAGAAGCGCGGCTGGGAGTTCATGGGCCACGGCACCACCAACTCCACCACGCTCGCGGGGCTCAATCCCGAGCAGGAGCGGGACACGATCCGCGGGATCCTGAAAACAATCGAGCAGGCCACGGGAAAACGACCGCGCGGCTGGCTCGGCGCCGGACTGAGCGAGACCTATAACACTCTCGATATTCTCGCCGAAGAGGGCGTGATCTACTGCGGGGACTGGAACAACGACGATCAACCCTATCCCATGAAAGTCAAATCCGGGAAGATGTTTGCAATCCCCTATTGCGCCGAGATCAACGACATTCCGCTCTACATGCGCAAGGGCTACACGGGCGAGCAATATCTACGGTCCGTGATCGACCAATTCAATACGCTGTATGCCGACAGCCGCAAGCAGCCGCGGGTCATGGGCATTCCGCTCCATCCCATGATTTCCGGCCAGCCGCTGCGCATCAAATACCTTGCGCGCGCCATTGCGCACATGAAAGAGCATCAGGGCGTCTGGTTTGCAACGGGCAGCGAGATCGTCGACGCGTATCAGAGCACGGGGTGACGGCCTGCGATGAGTTGAGACTCGGCATCGCGACGCGAAGGGGCGGGTTCGCAGTGTCGTTCTGGGCAGAACCTACCGGGATGTCCTGGGGCAAGACGGCCAAGCATGTGGCAGAAGGATTGGTCCTCGCCCTGGCGGCGATTGGCGTCGCGCGAGGACAAGCCTATCCGAGCCGCTCGATCACAATGGTCGTTCCTTTCGGCGCGGGCGGTCCCAGCGACACCATCGGACGGATCGTGGCCGAGGGCATGCGCGAGCTCCTTGGTCAGCCTGTCATTGTCGAAAACGTTGCCGGAGCATCGGGCACAATCGGGGTCGGACGCGTAGCCGGCGCATCGCCGGATGGCTACACGATCGTTTTCGGAAATTGGGCCACCCACGTTTTGAACGGCGCCATGTTCTCCCTGCGATACGACCTCATCGAGGACTTTGCGCCGATTGCGCTGGTGTCGAGCGATCCGCTCCTGATCGTGGCCAGGAAGACCATTCCAGCCCGCGAGCTGAAAGACTTCATCGCATGGCTGAAAGCGCATCCGGGCGAAGCGACCCAGGGGACGTCGGGTGCGGGCGGCATATCCACCGCGGGCGGCCTGTTGCTCCAGAGAGCAACCGGAGCCGAGTTCCGATTTGTGCCTTATCGTGGCGGTCTCGGGCCGGCCATGCAGGACCTCGTAGCGGGACAGATCGATTTCATGATCGACACCGCCGCGAATTCCCTTCCCCAGGTACGCGCCGGAAATATCATCGCCTATGCCGTTACAGGGAAGAAGCACCTTGCTGCGGCTCCGGATATTCCAACGGTCGATGAGGCCGGGCTCTCCGGATTGCACGCCTTGAATTGGCAGGCACTATTTGCTCCGAAGGGCACGTCGGCGGATATTACTACCAAAGTCAATTCCGCCACCCTCGCCGCCTTGAGCCATGCAAATGCACGGCAACGGCTCGCCGACATTGGCCAGGAGATCTTTCCGCCGGATGAGCAGACACCCGAAGCGCTCGGCGCCTATCAGCGCGCCGAGATCGCAAAATGGTGGCCGATCATCAAGGCCGCAAACCTGAAGGCGGAATAACTCGCGGAACAGGCGTACTCAGCATCAACAGCGATTTTGCCCACGCGGAAAGCGGAACGCGTGGGCATCGCGCCGGCCACTTCTAAGGAGGTATCAGGAGCGAGTGGGCGCGATGCCCACCCTACAGGTCTGTGCCCTCCCCTGCTGCGGAGCGCATGGTAGTTTGATCGGGCCACAATACAAGCCAAGCCGGGAAGCCGAATGCGAACGGGGCACGAGACCGAGGAGCAAGGTTGATGATTTCTGCTTTTCCTGCAGCTTCGGGGACCGCCTTGTTGCGCGTTGCGATCGCCACCGCGCTCACGCTGCTGATGCACGGCGCGGGCGCGCAAGATCGGCCGGCGGAAACGAAGGTCCGGCTCGTTGTCGGCGGCAAGTCCGCAATCTTTTATCTCCCGCTCGCGGTAACCGAACGCCTCGGCTATTTCAAAGAGCGCGGGATCGATGCGGAGATTGCCGATGTCCAGAGCGGCGCCCGTGCCCTGCAGTCGCTGATCGGCGGCAGCGCCGACGTGGGCGTGGGCACTTTCGACCACACCATCCAGATGCAAGCCAAGGGGCAGCCCGTCGTCGCGGTGCTGCAATACGGGCTCTACCCCGGTTTTGTGCTCGGCACCCTAGCTTCCAAGGCCATTGCGTATGCGGGGCCGCAGAGCCTCAAGGGCCTGAAGATCGGTGTCACCTCACCGGGATCGAGCACGCATTTCATGGCGGCGTATATGCTCGTGCGCAGCGGTTTCAAAGCAGATGACGCATCCTTCATCGGCATCGGTGTCACCTCGACCGCGGTGGCCGCGGCGCGCCGCGGAGAGATCGACGCGCTGGTGAGCTCCGACCCGATGATCAGCCTGATGCAGAGCGAAGGCTTGGTCCGCATCGTGGCCGACACCCGCACCCTTACAGGCACCCAGGCCGTTTATGGCGGGCCCTATCCCGGCGGAGTGGTCTACACAACGCCTGCCTTTATCGAGCGCAATCCTGCTGCGGTGCAAGCGATCGTGACCGCGTTCGTGCACGCGCTGAGGTGGATGGCGGTCCATTCCGCCGAGGATATCGCGAACGCCATGCCGCCGGAGTACGCGCTCGGGAACAAAGAGGTCTACATACAGGCGCTCGCCGCGAGCCGGGAAATGTATTCGCGCGACGGACGTTTCGTCGCGGGCGCCGCCGAGACTGCTTATCAGGTGCTCAAACTGTTCGATGCGTCAGTTGCGAATGCGACGATCGACCTGTCCAAAACTTTGGTCACGCGGTTCATCGACAAGGCGCAGTGAGCCGGAGGAACCGATCGAGTGGCTGGATCTCATCGATCAATGAGCGCCGGTCCGATTCTGATTCGCTCGCGCGCGCTTGTGAGCGTAATGCCGCCCGACGAGGCAGCCCGCGGCTGCGCCGAGCACGCCATGGTGACCGCCATAGTGACCCGCTACACCGCCGACAACAGCTCCCTTAAGGCACCCTTTCGCCGAAGCGGGCGCTGATACCGCGGTCAAGGCGAGAAGAACGGCAGCGAAAACAGCAGAGACTCTCATCGTTCCTACCTGCTCTGTTACTGAGACCTTCTTGGGCTTAAAGCCTCCCTATGCGATTTGGTTCCGAGCGACCTTTTCGCCTTTACATATCGGGATAGAATAGGCGAAGCGCATGGACCGGAATCGTCGCGGTCGGACGTGCGAGCTGACAGCAGTGTGTCTCGCGCAAAGGGTGCTCCGCAGCGAATCGACAGGAACGGCATGAGCGATGATCTAAAGTTCCAGCTGCGACTTACCCTGGCCGACCAGTTTGCAGAACGGGCGCGGCGAGATCCGCGAGATCCGTCGCTTTCTTCGCTGACGGACATCTTGAAGAGGCATGATGCGGTGTTGAAATGCCAGTTCGACGCTTTCGCGGATTACGTCCGGGAGGC
>Ga0210402_10003233_pt1 | contig 15375 bp, 17 predicted proteins | sample IncBWC7MmetaG_FD_161055 | JGI IMG/M metagenome (GOLD analysis project Ga0210402, IMG submission 161055) | Forest soil microbial communities from Barre Woods Harvard Forest LTER site, Petersham, Massachusetts, United States - Inc-BW-C-7-M | ecosystem: Environmental > Terrestrial > Soil >...
TTGGTACCAGTGGGCCTGGTACCGGTGGGCCTGGTAACAGCGAGGATTTGAGATATGTCGAGAATTGGTAAAAAGCCGATCCCGCTGCCGAGCGGCGTAAAAATACAGGTCGGTCAAGCACTGGAAGTGACGGGCCCGAAGGGCAAACTGATGGTGCCGATCCCGCCGGGAATTACCTTCGAGCAATCGGCCGGCAAGCTGGAAGTCAAGCGCGACTCCGACGACCACGCGGCGCTGCACGGTCTTACCCGGGCGCTGGCAGCCAACGCGGTGCAGGGCGTTTCGAGTGGGTTCACGCGGGAGTTGGACATCGTGGGCATCGGCTACCGCGGCGATGTCAAGGGCAGGATCGCGACCTTTACACTGGGCTATTCGCACCCCATCGAGGTGCTGCTGCCGGATGGGGTGGACCTCAGAATCGACAAGCAGACGCACCTGGTTCTGAGCGGCCACGACCGGCAACTGCTGGGCCAGGTGGCCGCCAACATACGGGCGCTTCGCAAGCCGGATCCCTACAAGAACAAGGGCGTCCGCTACACTGGCGAGGCGCTGCGCAAGAAGGTCGGAAAGACCGGGGCTAGTGCCAAATGATCAATAAAATCGAAAAGAAGGAAGTCCGGCATCGTATTCACCGGCGCATCCGGCGCAAGCTCAGCGGCACATCGCAGCGCCCGCGCCTGGCGGTGTTCCGCAGCGTGGCGCACATCTACGCGCAGGTCATCGACGATACCGAAGGCAAGACTCTGGTGTCGGCATCGTCGGTGGACAAGGGCGGCCGGACCGACGGCGGCAATGTCACGGCGGCCAGGGCGATCGGCAAACTGGTGGCGGAGCGCGCCAAGGAAAAGGGCATCAAGAGTGTGGTCTTCGACCGCGGCGGCTATGTATATCACGGGCGCGTGAAGGCGCTGGCCGATGCCGCGCGGGAAGCGGGACTGGAGTTCTAATACATGGTCACAGCGAAACGCATCGATCCGGCCAGCCTGAATCTCAAGGAGCAGGTAGTGGCGATCAACCGCGTCACCAAGGTGGTGAAGGGCGGCAAGAACATGAGCTTTTCGGCTCTGGTGGTGATCGGCGATCCGTCGGCCAAAGTAGTAGGCTTCGGCATCGGCAAGGCGAAGGAAGTGCCGTCGGCGATCCGCAAGGGAATCGAAGCGGCCAAGAAAAATCTGCGCCGCGTGAATGTTCTGGAAGGGACGATCCCGCACCAGGTGCTGGGCATTTTCGCCAGTTCGCAAGTGCTGTTGAAGCCGGCCCAGGCCGGTACCGGCGTGATCGCGGGAGGCCCGGTGCGGGCGGTGATTTCGGCATGCGGGATTTCGAACGTGCTGACCAAATCGATCGGCCGGCGGAATCCCCACAACGTGGTGAAAGCGACGATCGTGGCGCTGGAATCGCTGCGCGACCGGGCCGCCGTGGCTGAAATGCGCGGCCTGGCAGTGGAGAAACTCTAATGGAAGGCATGATCAGGATCAAGCTGGTGCGCAGCCCGATTTCCACGCCGGATCACCATAAGCGGGTGGTGAAGGGTCTCGGCCTGCGCAAGCTCAATCAGATTGTGGTGCGGCCGGATACGGCGGTTTTTCGCGGGATGGTGAAGATGTGCCCGCATCTGTTAGTGGTGGTGGAATAGGTGGCCGGTTGCCAGTGGCCACGGCCCATGAGGATTTTGACATGAATCTCAGTAGTCTAAAACCGCCGAAGGGCCAGACCAAGGTCCGCAAGCGAATCGGACGCGGCATGGGGTCGGGCCACGGAAAGACATCTACGCGCGGGTCCAAAGGGCAGCGCGCGGGCACCGGTTTCGGCCAGAAGCGCGGATTTGAAGGCGGCCAGATGCCGCTCCACCGCCGGCTGCCGAAGCGCGGTTTTACCAACATCTTCAAGAAGCAGTTCGCCATCGTCAACCTCGGTCGGCTGGAAAAGCTGGATGGCGACACCTTCAATGTGGACCGCCTGGTGGAACTCGGCGTCATCAAGAAGCTGGGAGACGGCCTCAAGGTGTTGGGGACGGGCCAGTTGACACGCAAGATTACGGTGGAAGCCCACCACTTTTCGAAGTCGGCTCTGGAGAAGATTCAGAATGCCGGTGGAGAGGCACAGGTCATCGGCGCGGCTGTTGCCTAGCGCCGGGAATCGAAGGGTACCATGAACAAGCTCTTTGAAGCGTTCGCGAACATTTTTCGCGTTCCCGATCTCCGCAAGCGACTCCTGTTCACGCTGGGGCTGCTGGCGGTGTACCGTTTGGGCGGACACATCCCGACGCCGGGCATCAACATGCAGCGGTGGACGGAATTCTTCGGCTCCCAGTCGGGTTCGATCTTCGGCTTCTTCGACCTGTTCGCCGGCGGTAATATCCGGCGGCTGACCGTCTTCGCCCTGGGCATCATGCCCTACATCACGGCGTCGATCATTCTGCAGTTGCTGACCGTGGTGGTTCCCACACTCGAAAAGCTGCAGAAGGAAGGCGAACTGGGGCGGCGCAAGATCACGCAGTGGACGCGCTACCTGACCATCTGCCTTTCGATCATCCAGTCCTTCGGTATTTCGCAGGGCCTGATGGCTATGTCGCAAGGGATCGTGATCAGCCCGGGTTTCGGTTTTGTATTCATGACCATCATCTCGCTGACCACGGGAACGGCGTTCATCATGTGGCTGGGCGAGCAGATCAGCGAGCGCGGCGTGGGCAACGGCATGTCGCTGATCATCTTCACCGGCATCGTGGTGGGGCTGCCGAACGCCATCTCCAACCTGTACGACCACGTTTTCCGCATTCGGGATTGGAACCCGATGCAGTTGATCGTGCTCATAGTGATGATGATCGCGGTGGTAGCCTTCATCGTCCTGGTGGAGCGCGGCGAGCGGCGCATCCCGGTGCAGTATGCCAAGCGCGTGGTGGGCCGGCGCGTGATGGGCGGGCAGTCGACGCACATGCCGCTCAAGGTCAATGCGGGCGGCGTCATCCCGGTGATCTTCGCTTCTTCGATCCTGTCCTTCCCGAACCTGGCGGGGCAGATCGGCTGGGTCAAGAACACTCCCTGGCTTACCAAGACGCTAACTTCCATCCAGCACGGCGAACCGTTGTACTATGTGCTGTTCGTGGCGGGCATCATCTTTTTCTGTTTCTTCTACGTGTCGATCATTTTCAACCCCAACGAAGCGGCCGACAATATGCGGAAGTACGGCGGCTTTATCCCGGGCATCCGCCCCGGCCGGAACACGGCCGATTATATGAACACCATCCTGACCAAGATCACGGTGGTTGGCGGTCTGTACCTGTCGATTTTGTGCCTGATACCGGATATCATGATCTCCGGCATCAAGCTGCAGCATCTGCCGCTGCTGGGAAACTGGATCGACTCACACATGTGGCGGCCGATTCTGGACGGTTTGGGAGTCAATTTCTACTTTGGAGGCACTTCGCTGCTGATTGTGGTGGGCGTGGCGATGGATACGATCAACCAGGTCGAAGCGCAGCTCATCATGCGGCATTATGAGGGGTTCACGCCCCGTTCGGGCCGCATCCGCGGCCGCAGGAGTTCATTCTAGTTTGTGAAGGCGCTCGTCCTGTTCGGTTCACCAGGTTCCGGTAAAGGCACGCAGGCGAGGATGCTCACCCAGAGGCTCGGAGTCCCGCACATCTCGACCGGGGACATGTTGAGAGAAGGGATCATCCGGGATGGTTCGACCTTTAGCGCGTCGGTAGCCGCCAGTATGCAATCGGGCGCACTGGCGCCGGATGATCTGGTGAACCTGATGGTGTGGGAACGGCTCTCCGAGCCGGACGCGGCGAACGGGTTTATTTTGGATGGCTACCCGCGCACGCTGGATCAGGCCTGCCATCTGACGAAGTGGCTTGACGGGCGGGAGATCGCCGAGGTGGTAATTCATCTCGCTGTTGATTACAATATAATTATCGCCCGTTTGACCGGACGCCGCCAGTGTCCCCGCTGCGGCACGCTGTATAACGTCGCCTCCCAGCCGCCGAAGGTGGATGAACTGTGCGATCTGGACGGCCAGAAGCTGGTGATCCGGAACGATGACAGCGAAGCGGTGATTCGCGGCCGGTTGGAAGCGTACGACCGGCAGACGCGGCCGGTGCTGGAGTTTTACCGGGCCTCCGGGCGCCGGACGGTTGAGGTGGATGCCAGCTTAGATCCGCCGGAAGAAGTTTTTCGCAAGGTTTGCCAGGCGTTGGAATCGCCAGCCTCGGAATCGCCCGGCTTGGAATCACTGGGCTTGGAATCGAATGATCGTTAGAAAAACCGCCGCCGAACTGGACAAGATGCGGCGCAGCGGTCTGTTGGTATGGCAGATCTTGCAGAAGTTGAAGGAGATGACGGCCGAAGGGGTCAGCACCATGGACCTGGAAATGGCCGCCGATAAGATGATCGCCGACGCCGGGGCGAGGCCGGCATTCAAAGGTTACTATGTGGCGGCGGCGGGTGAGGCATATAAGTTTACATTGTGCACCTCGGTGAACAGTGAGATTGTTCATGGAATGCCGAATGCGAAGCGCCTGCTGAAGAAGGGGGACATCGTTTCCATCGACACCGGTGTGAAGCTGGACGGATATTATGGCGATTCGGCTATTACGGTTCCGGTTGGTGAAGTCAGCGAGCAGACGGAGAAGCTGCTCCGGGTGACGTTGGAATCCCTGAACATGGCGATTGACCGGATGCGGGCCGGAAACCGGCTTTTTGACGTTTGCGGAACCGTTGAGCAGCACGTCAAGTCCAACGGGTTTTCGATTGTGCGGGAGTATGTGGGCCACGGTATCGGCACCCAGCTCCACGAAGAGCCGCAGGTTCCGAATTATGTGGACCGTAAGAACGAGAATCCGCGGTTGAAGCCGGGTATGGTGCTGGCGGTGGAACCGATGGTGAACGCCGGCCGGCCCGAAGCGGTGGTGTTGAAGGACAAGTGGACGGCGGTTTCGAAGGACGGCTCGAATTCGGCCCACTTCGAACACTGCATCGCGGTTACGGAGAACGGTCCGTGGGTGCTGACGAGACCTTGAACGGTGGTCGGTGGCCGGTGGCCGGTGGCCGGTTGGTAGCTGCCGCGGTGGTTGAGGAGCGGCCGTCGGCGATTTATGTGGTGGTGCTGGAGAACCAGCAGAAAGTTTTGGCCCATTTGGTGGGCGCGGTGAAACGGAATTTTGTCCGGCTGGTTCCGGGCGATAGGGTCGAGGTTGCATTAGCCCCTCAGGATCCGACGCGTGGCAGGATCACGCGGAAGCTGTAGTCGCGACCCGGAGGGTCGCGGCCACTGGAGACATTATGAAAGTACGAGCGTCGGTAAAGAAGATCTGCGATAAATGCAAGGTGATCCGCCGCGAAGGCGTGGTGCGGGTCATCTGCGTTATCCCGAAACATAAGCAGAGGCAAGGGTAAGAGTCAGGAAACAGAGGCAAAGGTAAAGACATATGGCGCGTTTAGCCGGTGTGGATCTGCCAGTATCGAAGCGAGCCGAGATCGGGCTCACGTACATTTACGGCATCGGCCGTACCCGTTCCCGGTCGCTCCTGTATCGGGCCGGGATCGATTTCGACAAGAAGATTCGCGATTTGACGGAAGAAGAACTCAATCGCGTGCGTACCATTCTGGAAGAAGAGGGCGCGGTGGAGGGCGATCTCCGCAAGGAAATCTCGATGAACATCAAGCGGCACATCGAGATGGGTTCCTACCGCGGCTTGCGGCATCGCCGCGGCTTGCCGGTTCGCGGCCAGCGGACGCACACCAACGCCCGCACGCGCAAGGGGCCGCGCCGCGGAACGGTGGCCAATAAGAAGAAGGCGACGGGCAAAACATAATGGCCAAAGTAGCAGCAAAAGCATCGGCAAAAGCGCCGGCAAAAGCCAAAGCCGGCAAGAAGAAGAGCTTCAAGAAGAAGGAAAAGCGCGTTGTCCACACCGGCATCGTGCATATCCAGGCTACCTTCAACAACACCATCGTGACCATCGCGGATCAGGAAGGGAACACCATTTCCTGGTCGAGCGCCGGTTCGCTGGGTTTCCGGGGTTCGCGCAAGGGCACTCCGTTCGCGGCGCAGCAGGCGGCGATGACGGCAGCCAACAAGGCGGGTGAGAGCGGGTTGCGGGTGGTGGAAGTCCGGGTGGCCGGTCCGGGTTCGGGCCGGGAGTCGGCGGTGCGCGCGCTTTCCACCGCCGGTATCGAAGTTCGCTCCATCAAGGATGTGACGCCGATTCCGCACAACGGATGCCGTCCTCCGAAGAAGCGGAGAGTGTGAAATAGCTTTTAGCTTTCAGCGGTCAGCCGTCAGCTAAGCATGGCGGCTCCGAAGGCGCGGTCTTAAGCTGAAAGCTGATGGCTGAAAGCTGAGAGCTGTGTTAGCGGGACGAAGGCCTGCCATGGGCTGTAAACCGCACCTGATGTACGAAGGGTAAGGAGAGTTAAACTTGGCGAGATACATTGGCCCGGTCTGCCGGCAATGCCGGCGGGAGGGCATGAAGCTTTACCTCAAGGGCGAACGCTGCCATAGCGAGAAATGCGCCATTGAGAAACGCAATTTCATTCCAGGTCAGCACGGCAAGGATCGTGCGAAGAAGATTGTCGGTTACGGTCTCCAGCTTCGCGAAAAGCAAAAATGCCGGCGCGTGTACGGCGTTCTGGAACGTCAGTTCCGCAATACCTTCGAAAAGGCCGCTCACGCCAAAGGCATCACGGGCGAAAACCTGATGTCGAGCCTGGAGCGCCGGTTGGACAGCGTCATCTACCGCATGGGTTTCGGCACCAGCCGCGCCCAGTCCCGGCAGGTGGTGCGCCACGGCCATATTGACGTCAACGGCCGCAAGTGCGACATTCCCTCCGCCCAGGTCAAAATCGGCGATGTGATTTCCGTCCGCGAGAGCAGCAAGAAGAATCCCACGATTCTGGCTGCCCGCGACGCCACGGCCCATGCGCCGGCGCCGAACTGGATCGATGTGGACCGGGAAGCTCTGAAAGGCCGGGTGCAGAGTCTGCCCAAACGCGAAGATTTGGTGCAGATCCAGTTGAACGAGCAGCTGATTGTGGAGTTGTACTCGAAATAAGGAGACCGGTTGTCAGTGGTCGGTGACCAGTGGCCGGACAACCACAGGCACCGGCCACTGGCCATTGGCCACCAGTCACAGGAGATTTTCATATGTTCAAGGGCTTCCAGAAACCCAAACGTTTGGTCGCCAATACCGACACCCTGACGGACCGGTATGGCATGTTTACGGCGCAGCCTTTCCAGCGGGGCTTCGGCACCACCATCGGTAACAGCCTCCGCCGCGTGTTGCTCAGTTCGATTGAAGGCGCGGCCATCACCGCGGTGCGCATCGAGGGCGTCGAGCATGAATTCAGCCCGATTCCGGGCGTGGTGGAAGACGCCACCGATATCATCCTGAACCTGAAACAGATCCCCTTCAAGATTATGGGCGAAGGCATCAAAACCGTGCGCCTGAGCGTGGACCATTCAGGCGACGTGCGCAGCGGCCAGATCGAGACCGATGCCGACGTCGAAGTGCTCGACCGCGATGTTCATGTGGCCACGGTGAGCGAAGGCGGCAAGCTTTCCATCGAGATGCGGCTCAAGAGCGGCCGCGGCTACGTGAGCGCCGACAAGAACTTCGACGAGGACCTGGCCCTGGGCTATATCCCCATCGATTCGGTTCACTCGCCCGTGCGCAAGGTCAACTTCGCCGTAGAAGCCGCTCGTCTTGGCCAGATGACCGATTACGACAAGCTGACACTCGAAGTCTGGACCAATGGCGCCGTTTCGCCGCAGGACGCCATCGGTTACGCCGCCAAGCTGCTCAAAGACCACATGTCCATCTTCATCAACTTCGAGGAAGTGGCCGAGCAGACCGAGGAAGTTTCCGAGCGCGGCATGGACAAGATGAGCGAAGTGCTCAACCGCTCCGTGGAGGAGTTGGAATTGAGCGTTCGCTCCTACAACTGCCTGAAGAACGCCAACATCCAGTCGATCGGCGAGCTGGTTCAGAAGACCGAAGCCGAGATGCTGCGCACCAAGAATTTCGGCCGCAAGTCGCTCAACGAAATCAAAGAAATTCTGGCCAACATGGGCCTGTCGCTCGGCATGCGGATCGATGCGCATGGCCGCCTAGTGGCACCGCCGCCCCAAGTCGGGGGCATGCAAGACTACATTTCCGAGGACGAGGGCCAGCAGGAGCCGGTCGAGGAATAATCCATGAGACACAGGTACGCCGGTTACAAACTCAAACGGGACACCGCCGGGCGCAACTCCTTGCTGCGCAACCTCACCACCAGCATTATCGAGGCCGAGCGCGTCATCACCACCGTTCCCAAGGCCAAAGCCGTGCAGCCGATCGTAGACCATATGATTACGCTGGCCAAGGCCGATACGCTGCACACGCGCCGCCAGGCCGCCTCCTACCTGCGTACCCCGGCATCGGTGAAGAAGCTGTTCGACACGCTGGGCACCAGGTTCGGCCAGCGCAACGGCGGCTATACGCGCATCGTGCGACTGGGGCCCCGCAAGGGCGACGGCGCCGAGCAGGCCATGATCGAGCTGGTCGGTTCGGAGTTGGTGAAGCGCGCCGCCGATCGCGCCAAGCGCAAGGAAGAGCGCCTGAAAGCGCAACGCGAAGGCCGCCAGGAAGGCGAAGAGGAATCGTAGTAGCCGCGACCAATGGCCGCGACCCTTCTGGGCCGCCCTGCTGGCCGGCGCGGATCGGGCCGGTTCAAGAGCGGCCTGATCCGCTACCCCGAGGCACGCCCATCATATACACGCCCATCATATAAACGAACCTGCGCACGAGCCACGCGAGACGTAGCGGGCATGCACTCCGAAAAGATCGGCGACAGCCGGGCAGAGTCGAGCATTTGAGCTTGTAACTTACCTCCGCCAAACCAGCCAAGGCAAACACACCAGCACCCCCAGCCACGCCAGGATCGCCCACCGGGCCAGCCCGGGAAACCGGAACCGCAACTGAAACGGCAGATAGTTCAGGGTGCGCCACTCGATGGGGATGCCGGCGATTCGCGCAGGCTCCTGCCGGCCGGTCGCCAACTGCTCCAGGTTAACCGCGCGATTCCAGATCACGGCCGCCCCGTAGCCCATGCTCTTCTGAAGGTACTCCATCTGGGGCGAGATGGCGGTCGAAGCGGCTTGCAGCACCACCGACGCGATCACTACGGCCCAAAACGCCCTCGGCATTCCTGAGCCGTACGTCATCAGCAGGGGCACCGCCAGCAGGCAGAGCAGGTGGACGGGCAGCGTCATGAAGCGATGCCCCCAAGCCACATCGCCGCCAAAGCTCATCCAGCGGGCGTAGAACCCGCAATACACGAAGAACAGCAGGGTCAGTACGAGAAGCAGGATTCGCAGGTCGCGGCCGATTTGACGCCATCGCCAAATCGCCACCGCCAGCAGTAGCAGCAGTAACGGGTCGAAAAGAAAAACGGACTTATCCAGCGAAAAGAGCGTGCCCAGGAATCCCTTCCAAAATGGGTATGAGAAGGGGTAGGATGCGGGTGCATCGGGCGGCCGGAACTGTCTGGCGAAGACGCTCATGTAAGTGCCGAACCAGTCGCCGAATCGGTACCAGTGATAGCAGCGATCGATGAGCGCGGCCAGTGCGATGGGTGGCAGGAAGCCGGGCAGGAAGCCGGCCAGGAAACGCTTGGGATTGGCGCTCCAGCCCAGCGCCGCCAGCGCGATGGCCGCGGCTTCGAGCGTTGAGGTCAGCCGCACCAGCAAAGCGAAACCGCAGGCGGCGCCGGCTGCCATAGACCATACCGCGCCGCCAACCCGGAGCCATCGGCGAACGGCGACCAGCGCCATCAACGCCAGCAGCAGCAGAAGAAGATTCTCCTGGGCGCACTGCACATACTGCAGGCAGGTGGTGCCGAACAGCAGCGCCAGGCTGCCCGCTTTGCCGATGAACCGTGTGAAGCCGAGCGCCAGCAGCAACCGGTACGCCAGTGACAGCACGCCGCTGGTGAGCACAAACTGCATCAGGAACGCAGTGCAGACTTCGGCGCCCTGGCGCTGCTTCTCGGAGTCCATGCCCATGCGGCGCAGCGCGGGCGCCACGGTGGCGCTGGAAATCGCGTCGAAAGGGAGCAGCACCAGGCTCTGGCCGATCCCATACCACGGGTAGCGGCGGCCATCTTTGCCGATCAGGCCGATGTGGACCGCGGGCGCTTCCCCCAAGCGAATCCATCGCGCCGCCTGCAGGCGGTACACCGTATCGATGGTGCCGAAGTTGCCGGGGTTGACCAGAGCGCAGACGGCCAGAGAGATCAACGCGCATCGCAGCGTTGGCAGATCGGACACCGTGTCACTCACCCCGCCGGTGTCACTCACACCGCCAGCGCCGCTACGCCAACGCGTGCGGCGGCCTTCGAAAGCGCGTCCCAATTGCCGTCCGCGATGGGGATGCCGTCCTGGCGCCGCTTGGCCTCCATGCGCCATTCGGGTTCGCCGGCCACCATCACTTCGTCGTAGCCGGGCGCGGTGGGCGTGGACTTCATGAGCGCCACCAGTTTTTCCACGCGCGCCGTGAATTCCGCGACGGGCATGAACCGGGCCACGTCAATCGCCATGTACATCTGGCTCACGCGCACGGTCTTACCGCGAAAGCGAATGCCGCCCACTTCGTTGGCCATGGCGCCGCCCGACAGTACCGAGCACAGAATCTCAACCATCATGGCCAGGCCGCTGCCTTTGTAACCGCCAAGCGGCATCAGCATGCCCTTGTAGGCTGCGGCGGTGTCGGTGGTGGGCACGCCTTCGGAGTTGAATGCCCAGCCCGCGGGGATCTCGGGTTGATGGTTGAGGAATGCCTTGAAGACTTTGCCGGCGGCCACCGTGGTAGTGGCCATATCCAGAAGCCACGGCCCGGGAACGGACATGCAGATGGGGTTGGTTCCCATCCTGCCCTGCCTGCCCTGCCACGGCGGCACCAGGGGCGAGGCGTTGCACATCACGATCCCGATCTGCCCCGCCGCCCGCATCTTCTGCGCCCACCAGGCGGCGGCGCCGAAGTGGTTGGACTCGCGCGCCACCACCATCGCCATCCCCTGTCGGCCGGCGATGCGCACGGCGTGGCCGCAACAGATCTCCGCGATCCACTGGCCGATCCCGTTCTGGCCGTCGAACGTGAGGCAGGAGCCGGCCTCGGCGATCACCTCGCCATCGGTGTGGGCGTCCATCTCCCCGGCCAGCAACTGGTCGATGTAAAAGGGCAGCAGTTGGATGCCATGGGAATCCACGCCGCGCAGGTTTGAGGCCACCAGGCACGCGGCCGTGACCTCGGCTTTGTGAATCGGCACGCCGCCGCCCTGCAGAATCTGTTCGCAGAAGCGTGTAAGTTCAATGACCGGTACAGTGGGCATGAACTTTCAGAGTATCGCACCAACTCCGCGTAGAGGCCGCCATGGTAGGAGTAGTTGATTTCCCCGGTCTTTGATCTGGATGACAACAGGGCCGAAAGGAACGGCGGGCCGCGGCGGGCCTCAATCGCAGCGCAGGGTGGCCAGCGGCTCGATTCGTGCGGCGCGGCGGGACGGGAACCAGGCGGCGCACGCCGAGGCTGCGATCACCACCGCGGCCACCATTCCGTAGGCCGCCGCGTCAAAGGTGTCAAACGTGAAGACGTCGACCTGCGCGGCGAGAATTGGGAACACGGCCAGCGCTGCCATCGCGCCAATTACTGTGCCGGCAGCGGAGAGTTTCAGCGATTGCTTCAGCACCAGTCCGGCAACGCGGCTGGTGCTTGCGCCCAGTGCTACCCGGATGCCGATCTCTTTGGTGCGCTGCGTAACCAGGTACGACAGCACGCCGTAAGTGCCGGAGAGCGTCAGCAGCAGTGCGAGCAAGCCAATCGCCGCCGAGACCCAGTACGACGCACGGAATGGGTAGAGTTGGCCGTCCCGGATCTCGTCCATGGTGTGGATCTGGACGATTCCGCCGGGAAGGGACGCGGAAAAAGTGGAGTCAAGCTTTCGCCGTACGATTTCCGGGTCACCGAAGACGTGCACGAACAGGACGTTGCCTGGCGCTTGAGCGGTGGTCGGAAAGTAGACGCAGGTTTTATCCACTCCGTCCCCTACCCAGCCGTTCACGGCGTCGCGTGCAATTCCGATGATCCGCACTGACGAGTAAGACGGCACTCCTGCTTGCGGGTCGGCCAAACTCGGGCGCTGGCGCAGGTTGCGCTCGATGCGGAAGGACTTTCCCAAGGCATCCTCCGCCGGCCAGAGCCGCTGCGCTGTCGCCTGGCTGATCACGGCCACCGCAGATCCCGCTCTGGCTTCGGCGCCGGTAAAGTTGCGGCCTCGCAGGATGGGCACTTGGAAGACCTGGAAATACTCCGGCGAGACAAACAGGTAACCGGCCGGAACCGGCGCCGAACTGTGCTCCGGCACCACCGGCACTCTGGCGAGCACACCCTCCAAAGGCACTTTGCTGGCGGCTGCGATGGACTGCGCGCCCGGTTCGGAGACCAGTTGTCGATTCACTTGGGATCGAAAGCTATCTTTGATTTCCATCTCCACCAGGCCCCGCGTCTGCAGACCCACATCGAGTCTCTGTAACCGGTTGCTGGCGCGGAGCAGCACTGCGGCGCAGACCAGTAGCAGGACGGAGACCGTGACCTGTCCGATAACCAGCGCATCGCGCATCCGCGCCGGGCGAACGTCGGTGGTGAATTCGCCCCTGGCGGCCTGCATTACGTTGGAACGGGTCGCCTGGATGGCGGGGGCGAGGCCAAAGAGCAGCGCCGACAAAACGGCTGCCGCTAACATAAAGGCAAAGACCCGCGCGTCCGGCCGCAGGGGTAAGAGACTAATGAAGTCAAGATAGCCGCGAGGTAGCGTGTACAACATCAGCCGCACGCCCCATTCGGTGGTTGCCTGCGCGATGCCAAAGCCGGCGATAGCGGCAGGCAACGCCAGCAGCACGCTCTCCGTCAGCAATTGCCGGATTAGCCGCGAGCGAGCCGCCCCCATTGCCAGCCGGACGCCGATCTCGCGCTGCCGGGCCATGGCACGGGCCAGCATCATATTGGCAACATTGGCACAGGCGATCAGCAGCACCAATCCGAAGCCCATAATGATGGGTGACAAAGCCGCGATGACCATCGGATCCAGAGGAATGGTGGTTGCTCTCGAACGCAGGATCGCGCTCCCGGCTTTTTCCTGGGCCTTTTCCGGGACATTTTCCGGATTGGGGCGCCTGGCGATCCGTACCTGCGCCCATGTTGTCAGAGCGGCCTCGGCCTGGCGAGGAGTAAAACCGTGCCGCAGCCTGCCAATAATGCCAATGCGTTCGGGTTGCCTGGCGCCGAAGAGGCTCGGTCCTTCTTCTAACTGCGGAGCCAGGCTCAGGGGCGCCCAGAAATCCAAGGGCACCTCACTCAGTCCGCTAAAGCCGGCTCGCGCGACGCCCACTACTTCCAGTGGATAGCCGTGAACCACAATCGTTTTCCCGACAATGTCCGGATCGCCGCCGAACTTGTTTGTCCACGCCGTGGAACTGAGCACCACCGGCGCCGTTCCGGAAGCCACATCATCCTCGGCCCGCAGCGTCCGCCCCAACCCGGCGTTCACCCCGACCATCTGGAAATAGTTGCCCGTCACCATCTGGCCGAACATCATACGCCCTTGCACGCGGGTGAAGGAGAGGCGATCGAAACCGATCACCTCGGAGAAAGCGGGGTTCTGTTTCCGGAAATCCTGCAATTCCTGCCAGGTGAACCCGTGTCCGTTTCCGCTGGTATCGCGCCACGTGAGCTGATACAGGCTATGTGGGTCGCGGACACTCAGGGGCTGAAGGACATATGCGTTGAAAATGGTGAAGACGGTCGTGTTCAGGCCCAGGCCAAGTGCGATAGTTGCGACCACTGTCAAGGCGAAGCCCGGCGTGCGACGAAATCCTCTTAGGGCATAGCGGACGTCCTGCCATAACGTCTCGACGAAATGCAGCCCACGCGTGTCGCGGCATTCTTCCTTCACCTGTTGGAAGCCGCCAAACTGGACGCCGGCCTTACGAGTTGCCTCGGGCGCGCTCATACCGGAGGCGAGATTCCTCCGGGTCTGCATGGCGAGGTGGAATTTCAATTCCTCTTCGAGTTCATCCTCTACGCGGCGGCGGAACCACAACGCGCGGATGCGCAGCTTGCCATCGCTCCACTTCATGTCAGGCCAATTCCAACGCCGGCTGATCGCGGCGGTAAGCCGGGCCGCTGCTTCGTGATGTCGAACGCCTACATTAGTGTAGATCCGCTTGGTGTCGAAGGTCAACAGCAAAGTGATTGCGACCCTCTGGGTCGCGACGCAGGAAGTTTGTCCAAATCGCAATCAGCGCGAAGGGAATCACGTTAATCATCTCTTACTCTCCTCCGGCCTGCACCGGGCTCGGTTGTTCCGGCGTCCCGATACCTCGATGGTGGTGATTGCCCGGCCCGCGGCCTGACGCAGGGGAGTGATGCAGGAGCGTATCGCGCGGCCATCCATCAGGACAGTGCATGCGCCGCACTGACCCAACCCCCAGCCGAATTTGGCACGTCAAGGTTCAGGGTGTTGCGTGGTGCGTAAAGCAGGGGTTGGTGCGTGTCCCAGGAGTCGATATCGACGGAGCGTCCGTTGACCGACGGTTTATGGACGGCATTAAAGGTCAGCGTTCAATCAATTCAGAACGAACATGTAGAGGGCGCCGGCGCCCGTGGCGAGCAAGTGCTGCTTGCCATCCAGCGTAAATGTCTCCGGAGGACTGGACAGGCCGCCGATTTGGGAATACCACAGCGCTTTGCCTGTGGCTGCGTCCCATGCCTCGACGTTCTGCCCGTTGCTGAGGAACAGCAGACCGCCGGCCGTCGAAAGAAGCCCGGAACTGCCGCCATTGATCTCGTGCCGCCAAACGATCTTGCCCGTTTTGTAATCGATCGCGATAATGTGCGTGCCCCAGCTCAGGCCCGCTCCGCCGCCCGTACCGCCCAAGCCCATCGATCCCCGGGGATCGGGGTCCATGAGGTAGCTGATCCGGAGTGTGTTCTGTTCGTGAATGTAGAACAAGCCGGTATCCGGCGAGAAGGTCGGAGGAGGATAGTTCGTCACATCGGCATTCACCAGAGCGCCCGCGATGAGCGCATCCTTGTTCGGGTTCCGCTTGGGCTGGCCCTTAGCGTCCAAGCCCGACGCCCAATTGTTGACGAGGCCGAATTTGGTGGTCAACAGGTGCTCACCGGTAACCCGGTCGAGGACGAAGAAGTAACCGTTACGCGTGCCCGTCATGACCAACTTGCGCGGGCGGCCGTTGAACGGCATATCGGCCAGGATCGGCGTCTCGGTGGAATCCCAGTCGTGCGTGTCGTGCGGCGAAGTCTGGTAAAACCAGGCC
>Ga0210402_10003234_pt1 | contig 15373 bp, 15 predicted proteins | sample IncBWC7MmetaG_FD_161055 | JGI IMG/M metagenome (GOLD analysis project Ga0210402, IMG submission 161055) | Forest soil microbial communities from Barre Woods Harvard Forest LTER site, Petersham, Massachusetts, United States - Inc-BW-C-7-M | ecosystem: Environmental > Terrestrial > Soil >...
CCCGTTCACGCTCCTAAGCTTCAGCGGCAGCCGCAGGGATGCCCGTGGGCACTCCCGCTGCTCCAGGTGCACTCCTACCGCATGGGTAGGCACCCGCACGAAGCGGCGCGGCCGCAGCCCGCGCAGCAGCGGCATCACCCGCAGCGCAGGCACCGGCGAAACGGCCGGCGGTTCTGGAAGCGGGATCGCAGGCGCGACGGCGGCCTGTGATTTAACGTCTGGTCGTTGTTGAAAGTCTTCCCAAGCTAACGCGTGATTGACGGCGCTCATCTCACCCCTCAGAGAGATGAATCTACAGAGGACCCGACAGCCCTAGTTCTCTTGCTTGAGCGACCCTACACGAACCCCAGAAAGAAGTTGGGCTGCCAAAATGCCACCTCTGAGGAAAAGAGTCAACCTGTGGAAAACACCCGAAGTGTCCTAAATCGAAACACTTAGGACTAGTACCGCATCCAAAAGTGTTCCAAAACGTTTGCTTCCTCTTCGCCCTTTAAGCGTCTCGTTCCAATATGGTCGCTGCCCTCCTATCACTTTCAAGCTATCTTTACGTCCAGCAGGTCAACGAATGAGCTCTCATTCATCGCCATCGGGATCCGAAGTTTCCGCGGCGATCCTTCGCGCATCCGCTGCTCCCCGCACGATGGTTTTGATCGCCTTCGCCGCGGTTTATATTCTTTGGGGCTCCACTTATTTTTTCATTCGCATTGGCATCGAAACAATTCCTCCGTTTGTTATGGCCGGAATCCGGCATACTGCCATCGGCCTGGTTTTCTATCCGGTGTTCCGTCATCTCAGCAAGGAAAAGCCTACGCCGGCGCAGTGGCGCACGACGATCATCACCGGGCTGCTCTTGCTTCTCTGCGGCAACGGCGCGCTTTCCTGGGCCGAGACGCGCGTTCCCTCGGGCATCGCTTCGCTCCTGGTAGCCACCGTCTCGCTATGGATAGTCATTCTCGATTGGCTGCGGCCGGGTGGCGTGCGTCCCAGCCCGCATGTCCTTATCGGTTTCGTCCTCGGTTTTGCGGGCATCGCTCTACTCGTTGGCCCTTCGCACCTGGCCGGCTCCGAGCGGGTGAATCCTGTTGGCGCCGTCACGCTGATCCTCGGTTCGTTAGCCTGGGCGGCTGGCTCCATTTATTCGCGGCATCACCCGGTGCCTCAGTCGCCGCTTCTCGGAGTAGCAATGCAATCGCTGGCGGGCGGCGCTGGCTTGTGGATCGTCGCCGCGGCAACCGGCGAGCTGCACCGGTTTCATCCCGCGCAAGTTACCCTGCGCTCCTGGCTCGCGGTTCTGTATCTATTTTCCTTTGGCTCCGCGCTCGGTTTTTCAGCTTACATCTATATCCTCAAGCACAGCACCGCCTCGCGGGTAGCCACCTACGCTTTCGTCAATCCCGTTGTCGCCCTGTTGCTGGGATTTTCTTTGGGTGGCGAACCTTTAACGCTGCGAACCCTGGTCGCCAGCGGCACCATCCTGGCCGCTGTACTTCTGGTGATCCTGGCACCCAGCAAGCCCCCCGCCGCAGCCGATAAAATCGTGCCCTGTCCAGGCGAAGCATAAGACGACTTTGACGCCCGAAACCGGATAGATTGCTATCCTGAAGTTCTGTAATCTCGGCGCATGATGAACGCCATGAACAAACAGTCTTGCAACACGGAAACCAGCAGCATTTCCTCACAGGCCGCGGCGCAATTCTGGCAAGCGGCGCTGCACCGCGACCCGCGCGCCGACGGCAAATTCTTCCTCGCCGTGCGCTCCACGCACATTTACTGCCGCCCAACCTGCCCCGCGCGGCGCCCACTTCGCGAAAACGCGGTGTTCTTTCGCACCACGCAGGAAGCGGAAAAGAATGGCTACCGCCCGTGCCGCCGCTGCCGTCCCCAAGAGCAACTCGAAGCAGTTTCGCTTGTGAAGCAGGCCGCGAAACTCCTGGGCAACGCCAGCGAGGAAGACTCGATGCGCCTCGGGCCGATCGCTGCGCGATTGCACGCGTCAACGGCGAAGCTGCGCCGTGTCTTTCACCGCGTAACCGGCCTCTCGCCGCGCGAATTTGCCCACGCCGCGCGCCTCGAAAAATTCAAGAAAATGCTGCGCCGGGGCGCGGACATCTCCGAAGCGCTTTACGCTTGCGGGTACGGTTCGCCGAGCCGGGTGTACGAAAAAACAAATTCACAATTGGGAATGACTCCGGCCTCTTACCGGAAGGGAGGAGCAGGCATGAATATCGGATACACAGTCGCGACAAGCTCATTGGGCAAGGTGTTGGTGGCAGGGACCGATCGCGGAATCTCGGCGGTATACCTCGGTGACGACGAAAGGTCTCTCGTCAGTGCGCTCGAGAAAGAATACCCGCGCGCTGAAATCGCTCGCGGCGCCGCTTCCAACGAAACCTGGCTGAAGGAAATTCTCAGCCGCGTGGAAGGTCACGCTCCCAGCAAGGATCTGCCGCTTGACGTGCAGGCAACCGCGTTTCAGCGCCGCGTCTGGCAGGAGCTTCAGAAAATCCCGCTGGGCGCCACGCGCACTTACGCGCAGGTCGCGCACGCACTCGGCAAGCCAAATTCCGTCCGCGCCGTCGCACGCGCCTGCGCCACGAATCCCACTTCTGTCGTTGTGCCGTGCCATCGCGTGATTCGCACCGACGGGGAACTCGCAGGCTATCGCTGGGGTCTGCAACGTAAGCAGAAATTGCTGGAAAGGGAAGGAGCGCGGGCATAATTCGCCCGTGCGCTATTCGCGGGGTTTCTCGATCTTCGTGCCTTTTGGCCAATCGGCTTTGAATTTTCCGTCGCCGATTTTGAGATTCTTCATGACGTTCTTGTACCGCGACAAAAAGTAATCGCCCGACCCCGCTTCCAGGAATTTCTGCTGTACTGGCATCCAGGAAGCTTCATCCACCCACATCACAATCTTGGTGATCTGTTTGCGCACTTCATCGGAGCGCGGCACCAGTTCCACGAGCACCATCTTGTGCCCGTCAAGCTCTTCCTCTCCCGAGAGGCTAACGTCGTAGCTTTTCTTCAGGCTTTCGGCGCGCGTGCCAAATCCAAGGGCCAGGTATTGGTCAGCCAACGCGCGGTTTTTGCCGATGTTGTACTCCTCGACCCGATTGATTTTCGGCGTGTAAATATAGAGATTGTCGCCATTGCGGATGATCGTGCGCGGGTCCGGCGCGATAAAATCAATGCGCAGTTTCGAATCCTTGCGCACGTAGATCTCACCCGATTCCGTCGAGGTATCCTTCACCACCGCGGTGTACTTCACATGGTCCAGCGCCGCCGTCAGGCTGCGGAAGTCTTCCGCCGACCGGTCCATCATGGTCATTACATAATCCAGCGTCAGCTTCCCAGAATTCTGTCCGTTGCCCGCCGCGGCCGGAATCACCAGCCAACCGAACAGCGCGATCAACGAAAAAAGGGCGGTTCGTCTCAAGGATTCCTCTATTTCCTTAGATGCAAACTAACCTTCAAATCGTAGCACAAGCAGAGGTCAGCCGACTCTGATCACGGCGCGGTCAATGACTCCCGGAATCAGTGCTTGATTTCCACTTGGTAGGCAATCACGTTCCCGCCGGCGTCGCGCACGGGCTCAATCTTGCCAATCGCGAAGCGGCCATCTTGCAGCCCTTGGCCGGCTTTCTGCAGCACGTTGTGAAGGTCATTCTGAAGTGCGGGTGTGCGCGTTGGCGGAGCCAACACGCGGGAATCCACCCTGTAGACTTCCGTTTCACCCGGCGGGGAAAGCAGTTCCACCTGCGTCGAATTCACGGGGAGACCCACTTGCGGCTGGTCGTGGAACCAACCCCTCGGCGAAAAAACAAAAAACAAAATTAGAATCACCGCAATGTCGTACTGCCACGAGCCGCGCTCGTAGGACCAGAAGAACGTCCGGTAAAAAAATTGGCCAATTCCCGACATGGCTTAGTCCGCAGGCACTCCGTCCACGATCACGCCATCGCGCATGTGCACCACGCGGTCGAAATAGGTGGTCGCTTCCGGGTTGTGCGTGATCATGACGATGGTTTGTCCCAGATCTTTATTTAAACGGCGCAGCATTTCCAGCACAATTTCGGAATTTTTGGTGTCTAGGTTGCCGGTGGGCTCGTCGGCCAGCAAAATTTTCGGCTCGTTGATGATCGCTCGAGCGATCGCCACGCGCTGCTGCTCTCCGCCGGACATTTCCGATGGCCGGTGCTCCAGCCTGCCATCCAGGCCCAGCATCTTGGTGACAACTTCAAAGCGGTGCGGATCGAATCCGTCTCCGTGAATGTACTGCGCAATTGCGATGTTGCCTTTGGCTGTCAACGCCGGCAGCAAGTTGAATCGCTGGAAGACAAATCCGATTTTGTGGCGGCGAAGCTTAGTCCGCTCCGCGTCGCTCATTTCCACCAGGTCATTACCGTCGACCAGAACTTTCCCGCGCGACGCCGTTGCCAGCCCGCCAATCACGTAAAGCAGCGAGGATTTCCCGCACCCCGAAGGGCCCATCACCGCCACGGATTCACCAGGCAAAACCTCGAAATTTACGCCGCGCAGGGCCGGCACTTCCACTTTGCCCGCGTGATACAGCTTCCAGACGTTTTCGACTTTGAGTATCGGCTCCAAGGTTTTAAGCTCGGGCTCCGCCATTCCGGTGGAATTCGTTCGTATTGTAACTGTGATTGCCATCTCTGCCTAGTTTCCCCCGGTCTCTTAGTCGTATGAGAGCGCTTCAACCGCATCTTTCCGGCTGGCCTGCCAAGCCGGATAACTGGCGCCGATCAGCGCGCCCACAATGGCGATCAAGCCCGCCCGCAGAACCCAGCCCGCCGTAATCAGAATGGACAGCGTTGGGAATAACCTCAGGAAGCCGGCCCGCACCACATAGCTCAAGCCGATCCCCGCAAAAACTCCCAGCAGACAAAGCAGAGTGGTTTCCGCAAGCAGCGCGCGGATAATCATGAATTTGCTGGCACCCAATGATTTTAGCACGCCGATGTCGCGGGTGCGCTCCAGCACCGTCGTGTACATCGAGAGGAAAATCACCAGCAACCCGATCGAGACAGCCAGCGCGATCATCGAATTGATAAAGGTCTGCAGCGCCGGAATATTCGTAGACGACATCAGCGTCATGAATTCCTTCACCGGGCGCACCGGATAGTTGGGCAGCAGCTCCTTGATTTCGGCGATTACATCCGGCGTGTGCTCCGGCCGTGTGCACCTCACCAGAAAAATCGTCGCTTTGTCGTGGCCCCCGACCAAATCCTGAAGCGAGGTAATCGGGACGAAAATCCGCCCGGCTTTTCCGTGCTCCACGATGCCCACGACTTTCCAGGCGTGATTCAGCAGCGTGTACGTGTCGCCTACTTTCACGTGCTTTGCCCTGGCCTGCCAGTCGTCTACCAGCATGTCGTCCGGGCCCTCTAAGTCATGCCCTTCATGAAACACGAATCCGTTCGAAACGTCGCGGAAGGAAACTGGGTCAATTCCCCAGATCGTCTCAACTCCGCCTGAAGTATTGAACTGCAGAAACGCTGGGCTGACGGATTGCACGTACTTGAGCTCGTGGATCTTTTCGCCGATCTTGATGGGCATCGGCGAGCCGCTCATCACGATAAAAATCTGTGCCGAGGGCGCCTGCACCATGATGTCCGCGCCAATTCCCTCGATGCGCTTGGCGGTCTCCTGCAGCATGCCGGAGGTGAGCCCTACGATGACAATGACAAGAGTAACTTCAACGGCGATGGCCACGACGCCAATCAAGGTGCGAACGGGCCGGTGAAACAGATTGCGGAACACAAACTGGCCCATCATGGCCGTTTTTCCTCGGGATTCTCTCCCACGTGCACGACTTCGGCCCCTGCCGGCGCTTCCAGCTTGAACCGGTCCGCCTCCAACGATTCATTCAAAGTAATCTTGCTGATCGCCAGGTCCAGCTGGTATTCATCGTGCGGCCGTTCGATGCGCATGCTCATCGGGTATTCGGCCGCGCTCCCGGGGGAAACCGGCTGCCAGTTCGAATAGCGCACGTCCGAAAGCAGCGCTCCCTTCGGTCCGTACGACTGCAGGCGCACCATGTGCAGATCCGCGCGGTCAAACCAGATCTTCCGCAATATTTCCGACTTGTATCCGCCGCGCAGCACGGTCAGTACGTAATATCGCGCGTTCTCGTCGTTGTATTCCTCAATCAGCACCACTTCTTCCTTGCGAACTTCCGGCCACAGCGCGGCGTCCACCAGATGTTGCGGCCGCAGGTTCTCGATCGGTTTGTTGCTCTGCCGCTCCAGCGCCACCTGCCCGACCAGAAATTTGTTCTTCGGCGGAATCGACACTTCAAACGTCTGCCCGTCGCTCACCATATCGAATACAGTTTTCCCAACAACCGGCACCTGCCCGATCATTCGAACGTTGTAAGGCCGCGACGCCAGCAAAAAAGCTTTCACCTCGTGATATTCGTCAATCACGCCGCTGTATTTCGTGCCCGCTGTCGCCTTCAGCTCCAGCGTGGCATCAATGCTTTTCAGGCCGTGAGCCAGTGCATTGTAGCGGTCGAGCAAATCTTCTTCGCTCGCCTCGCGCGCGACAGGCCGCCCCGTGATAGTCACCCTCGTGGTCTTCTTGACCGCGTGCCCGCAACTGCAAGCCGCCGCCGACACTGTCACCAAAATCATGCGCTTCCAGGTGCGATTCATCCGTGATTTCCACGTCTTCCATCCAAACAAGGCAATTTAGCAACCATCCAGTGGAGCGTCAAACCGCAGCTCACTGGGGCCTCGCAATGTGTACATCAAACGGCTGCAACGCCGGCCGCGCGCGACGAATAATTTCACTCGGCCAAAGTGTTTTGCTTAGGAGCGTCACCCAGCCATCGTCAGGTTCGCAGATCGCACAAAACGTATATCGTGTGTAAGCATCCTGATAAGCGTCCAGCCCGCGATGCGAAAGCTCGCTCTCCACCGTAGCGTCTGCTTCTTTCGCCGCGGCACCGCAGCGCAATCCGAATGTCTCTGGCGCGAATCGCGCAATCAGCCCACGCAATTTCTCGCCTGCAGGCGGTCGGATCACCACGCAGCGCTTCGCCGCCTCGCGAAATTCCACTTCATGCTTCCTGCAATACTCCCGCGCGCGATCCAGATGGCTGAAAAAATCCAGCACCCATGTCTCATCTCTCGCCAGCGCGGGAAACACCACCGCCCAGATCGAAGCAGCTTCCTCGCCCCGCAACGGCTCGCGGCTCTCCGTCTCTATCAATTCCAGGCCGACGGCCTTTGTATCGGAGCCGAGATCCATCGCCTGCACATCCAGCGAATAGGGCGGCAAATCAGGCAGGTTGTTTTCCGGCAGCAAAATTACTCTTCCTCGATTTCGCCAAAGGTGGCGTGAAACTCCGGCGAGGCCTTGCGGACGTCTAGCCAGTCAAAAAATGTCTCCGGCGCTTCCAGCCAGATGCGGAACCACTCCGCGATTTCCTTCTTCTCTTTGCGCTTCTGCTCTTCCACTTTGCGGTTGCGCGAAATCATTTCCGCGCGGCGTTTGCCGAGCCGGGCAATTTCCAGCACCCGCTCCACCGCCGCACGCTCGCCATGCTGCCGAAAACGCCGCAGCAGTTCGTCCAGTCGCGTCAGGCTCACTTCCGCGTCGTACAGCGTTTTGAAATGGAGAATGTCTTCAAACTCTTCCTCAAACCGCTCTTCCGCTTCCTCGCGCTCCGTAATTTGGATCTTCCATCCGGCTGCTTTCAGCACATCGGCAATGTAATCGTTTCCGGTTTTTCCCGCTTCGCCATGGTCCGCCAGCAGCTTGCGCCGCAGTTGATCGATCTCCGCGACGGTCCATTTTTGCACGCCCAAGTCGCGCGCCGCGTCCAGAATCATGTCCTTCTTGTGTTTGAGCGCTTCGCTCATCGTTTGCCTTTGCGCGCCGGCCCAGCCGCATGGGTATGATGCGCTTCCACCACCGGAGGTTCCGCGGGCTCCCCGTTCAGCAGGCGGTGATATTTGGCCACATTTTTGTTGTGTTCCGCCAGTGTGGCAGCGAAAAAGTGTCCGCCCTGGGTGTTGGCCACAAAATAAAGATAGTCGGTCTCCGCCGGATGCAGAGCAGCACGCAGCGCAACTTCCCCGGGATTTCCGATCGGCCCCGGCGGCAAACCGCGATTCATATAAGTGTTGTATGGCGAATTAATGCGCAAATCCCTCAGCCTCAGCGACCCATTGTATTCGTCGTCCATCTGAAGCGCGTAAATCACCGTCGGGTCGCACTGCAGCGGCATATTCTTCGCCAGGCGGTTGGTGAACGCGCCTGCCACCAGCGGCCGCTCGTCGGGTTTCGGCGTTTCGCGTTCCACCAGCGAAGCCAGGGTCACCACAGCGCCGATGGAAACCGGCGGGTCGCTTCCCTCGGGCCCATTCGGCAAAACGTTTGCCAGCTTTTCCCGAAATTTTCGCACCATCATTCCGGTCAGCTCCTCCGCGGGCGCGTGCTTCGGCAGATTATAGGTCGCGGGAAACAGAAAACCCTCCAGCGTTCTTGCCGCCGGAAAAAGATCCTTGATTTGGCTGGTATCCTCCGCCGCTTTCAGGAAGTCATCGGCCGTCATGTACTTCGCGGCTTCCAGATCGCGGGCAATATCAAAAACGGTTTCTCCTTCGCGAACCGTGAACGGTTGCTGGTAAACCTCGCCATTCGCCAGCTTCCAGAAAACGTCCTTGCCGGCCATCGGATGTTCGAACAGGTATTCGCCCGCCTCCAGCGTCCGCTTCGGATGGCGCCGCGCGTAAAGCTCAAACGCAAACGAATTCCGGATCACTCCGGCTTTGTTCAGGATGTGCGCCACGGCCCGCCGCGATGCGCCGTGCGGAATATCCACGTACAATCCATCCGCGGGAATGGTTCCGTACGGTTTCTCGATGGAATACCAGATGTAGCCGGCGGCGGCACCGGCGGCAAGCAAAACAACCAAGATCAGGGCGGCAAGAATTTTCAAATTAGCGGCTCCCCTCCATCAGGGGTGTGCGTGCCAGATATTCGCGCAAGATCACCATCGCGGCCACCGCATCCACAGTGTACTTTCCATCTGCCGCGCCCGCCGCCTTCCGGCGCCCGTGCGGAGTCTCTTCGTGCACAATTCGCCGCCCCATCTCTTCTTCCAGAATGCGCTCGGCTTCCCAACTGCTCAGCCGCTCGTCCACCATTTCCACCGGCATGCCAAGCTGCTTGTGCACGCGTTGCGCAAACCGCGTGGCCTCGTCGGCCATTTCGCCGCCCGTGCCGTCCAGCCGCAAGGGAAGTCCCACGACAATCTGCCGCACGCCAAGATCCCGCGCCAGTTCCCGCAGCCGTCGCATATCCTCGTTCCGGTTGATGCGCTCCATTGTGTCGAAGGGCTGCGCAATCCGCGCTGCACTGTCCGCCAGAGCCAGCCCGATCTTCGTCCGGCCGTAGTCCAGCGCCAGAATCTTGAACGCGCCCTGCGCCCGCTCCGCCGCCAAAACCCCACTTTTATTCGGATTTCCGCTCATACTTCAGTATAGCTTGAACACCACCGGCCACGCCCGCAAGCCCGCCGCGGTTTGCCATTTGTGCACCGCCTTGATTTTCGGGCGCGACCATGTAGGGGCGGCTTTCGGCCGCCTTCGCTGCGTCGTTATCGGTCGGTCCGACTTCTCCGCTCACGGTTTTCTTCCCCGCGCGCCACTCTCCCAATCGGCCCACATTCCCAGAGTCTTCATCTCCTGGTCGAGCCCGGTCTCCTTCATCAGCGTTTCGATCTGTGCGCGTGAATAGCGCAGCCCGATTGGCTCCGCGCGATCCGCGATGCCCCACGCCGTCACCGCCGCCAGCACCGTGTTCAGCTTCAACTCGCGAATGTCCACCTTGTCGAACGTGTCCGAAGCCGCGTGATAATTCTGCAGGTAGTTCGCGACTTCTTGATTCGCCACCAGGTTCGGCACGCCCTCCAGCAAAAAGTCAAAGTGGTCTGTGCCCCAGTCCGCGTCATACGTATGGCTGTCCACGTCCCAACCCGCGAACGGCTTCAGAATTTCCCGTACCGCCGGCTCGAGATCGCGGCGTCCGCCCAGCGAATAACCGGTCACGCGCCCGATCCCCGAATCAAAAATCACCACCGCGCGATACTTGTCCATCTCGGCGCGATGTGCCTTCACGTACTGCCACGAGCCGAATAATCCTTCCTCTTCGCCACTGAACAAAATGAAGCGAATCGTCCGCCGCGGCAGCAATCCGCTGGCCTTGATCGCCCGCGCCGCCTCAATCACCAGTGCCGCGTTGCAGCCGTTGTCCAGCGCACCAGTTCCGAGTTCCCATGAATCCAGATGCGCGCCTAGCACCACGATTTCATCCGGCTTCTCATACCCGCGAATCTCTCCCACCACGTTCTGCTGCTCCACGGGCCCACCAATATTGTTCGGCATCGTCAGCCGCACTCGGACTTTTCCGGGATCCGCCAGCGCCGCCCGCTCCAGCCGCAATCCATCTTCCCGCGCCACCACCGCTTGTGGAATGTGCTCTAGTTTCCCGTCCGTCGAATTCGTGTGCCGGTACGGCAGCTTTCGCTCGCGTTCCCCGGTCCACAGAATCGCCAGAGCCCCTGCTTTCAGCGCCCGCTCAATAATCGACGGCGGATTCTTGTACTCGTTAAAGAGATCCACCCACGTGTAACTGACGTCCGTATGCACAATCAGAATCGCGCCCTTTACCGAACTTTCCGCGCGCGCGAAATCAGCCTCCGTGCCGCCGCCGATATTCACCAACACTCCTTCCAACCCACCGGCAGGCGTAGCCGGTGAAAGTCCGAGCGAAACCAGCGAAACCGGGAATCGTTCTGCGCCCGTCACTTCCAGTCGCGTCTCGCCCTCGCTCCACGCATACGGCAGCATGTATTTCTCTGTGTGTACATCCACTCTCGCCGCGCGAAACCCCGCCACGCCCCATTCCACCGCCTTTGCCATTTCCTGCGAACCCGTCACCCGCCCGCCAATCCCATCCGTCAGCCGCCGCAAATTTTCCTCCAGCGGGGATTCCCCCATGATAATCGGCGTAATCTTCGCGGCCGCCTGCGCGCAAGAAGAAGCTTCCGTCGTCGAGCACCCTGCCGCGCCCTGCGCCGGCTGCCCGGGATGCAACGTGTCGGTCTTCACCGCGGGAATCTGTGCTGAAGAATTGGAAATCGAAAAGCAGAAGCAAAGAAGCAATGAAGTAATGAAAAAACTGCCAATTCGCATGGATGGGTTCCTCAATGTAGTGGCCGGACTTTAGCCCGGCCAGAGTAGCACAGGCTTTAGCCGGTGGCCGTAGCGCAGAGTCCCACCCGGCCAACGTAACAGCCGCCAGGCCGCGCCGGCTAGCCAGCCGCGGTCCCCGGCCGCAATTTCGGCTGCAGCAGGCAATCCGTCACGCGCGCAACCTGAACCATTTCCTCCACATCATGCACGCGCACAATATGCGCGCCCTGCAGAATACTCGCCGCCACCGTTGCGGCCGTCCCCCAAATCCGCTCGTCAGCCGGCAAAGGTTTGCCATTTCGCGCCAGAGTCGCACCAAGAAATCCTTTGCGCGAAGTCCCGACCGCCAGAGGATAACCCAGCCGCGCCAGCGCGGGCAGCTTGGCGAGTAATTCGTAATTTTGCGCGAAACTCTTGCCGAAGCCGATCCCGGGATCAAGGAAGATTTGCGTTGGGTGCACACCCGCGCGCCGCGCAATAGCCACGGATTCGCGAAGCCCAGTGGTGACATCCTTGATCACATCCTTCGCCCAGGGCTTCTTCTGCATCGTGCGAGGTGTGCCGCGCATGTGCATCAAAATCAGCGGCACGCCAAATCGCGCCGCCACTTCGGCAAGCTTCGGATCGTGCCTCAACCCGGAAATGTCGTTTAACATCGCCGCCCCCGCGCCGATTGTCATTTCCGCAACGCGCGCCTTCTGGGTATCAATCGAAACAGGAATCTTCAATCGGCCCCGTAGCGCAGCCAGCACCGGCAGCAATCGTTCCAACTCTTCCTCCGCCGAAATTCCCGTAGAACCCGGCCGCGTCGACTCCGCCCCAATATCCAGAATGTCCGCGCCCGCCCGCTCCATTGCCAACGCGGCCTTCACCGCATCCGCCAGCCGGAAAAACTTCCCCCCATCCGAAAAACTGTCTGGCGTGACATTCAGCACGCCCATCACCAGTGTGCGCTCGCCGAGCACCAGAGTCCGTGAAGGCAGCTTAAGGCGGAACAATTTTCGTCGAATCATCAGGGCGACTCAGTGTCCAGCGGGATGGAAAGAAGAAGATGATAACGCAGAGACGCGGAGTTCACAGAGGTTTCGCAAAGAAGAGCGACTCGCAGGATGGCTGTCAGGAACGAGCAAAGTCACATTATCGGAAGTTTTTGCCAGTCACCAGCCACAAAATCTAATCCAAATCGAAATCGCGGATAGGTTTCCCGGCAGGCGCATCCTTGGCTTTCTTCATGGCCTCTTCAAACTTCTTGGCGAGAATATCTTCCTTGTTTGTTTCCTGAAACCACGAGTCCGCAAACTTGTCCTCGCGGTTTTTCTTTTGCTGTTCCAGGATGCTTTGCGCCTGCGTCAAATCCACATCTGGTCCGGGCTTCACGTGTGCCTCGTGCGAAAGCACCGCACCAAACACAGGATCCACCACCAACTTTGCCTGGCAGCACGGGCAGATAATATTCAGGTTTTCGCCGTCTTTCAGTCCCATGGCCGTATTGTACGCCTCCGCGCGCAAAAAAGTAGGGGCACGATAAATCGTGCCCCTTGCCAAAATCTATCTTCGAATCTCAAAACCTAAAACTTATCACTTAAAACTTCATTACGCCTTCGCCGGCGAATCGCCGCGCGTGAAGCCCGGCGCCGGCCGCATTTCCGGCCGGACCACCTTCGGATCCGTCGCCGGTGCAGCAGCCGTTGGAGGCGGTGTGGGAGGTGTCCGCGGCTTGTCCGGCAGCGGCTTGCCTTCCATCAGCAGTTTAACCTCGTTGGCGTCGAGCACTTCGCGCACCAGCAACGCCTGCGCGATGCGATCCAGCAATTCCCGGTTTGAGGACAGGATATTCTTCGCCTTCTCATAACCGTCGTTCACAATCCGCTTCACTTCGCGGTCAATCTGCAGTGCGGTATCTTCGCTGAAGTCGCGGTGCTGCGCGATTTCGCGCCCCAGGAAAATCGCTTCTTCCTTCTTGCCGAACGCCAGCGGCCCCAGGTCGCTCATGCCCCATTCGCAAACCATGTTGCGAGCGATGTCCGTGGCGCGTTCGATGTCATTGCCCGCGCCCGTGGTGATGTGGCCCAGGAAAATCTCCTCGGCGCTGCGTCCGCCCATCAGCACGGCCAGCATGCCTTCCAGAAATTCCTTTGTGTAAGTGTGCTTGTCGGCTTCCGGCAGCTGCATCGTCAATCCCAACGCCATGCCGCGCGGAATAATCGTTACTTTGTGAACTGGATCTGCGCCCGGCGTCATTGCCGCCACCAGCGCGTGTCCCGCTTCGTGATATGCGGTGTTCCGCTTCTCTTCGTCCGACAGGATCATGGACTTGCGCTCCACGCCCATCAGCACTTTGTCCTTCGACATTTCAAAATCGTCCATCGCCACAAACTTGCGGTTCTGACGCGCGGCCCACAGAGCAGCTTCGTTTACCAGGTTCGCCAGGTCCGCGCCGGAAAAGCCCGGCGTGCCGCGCGCGATGATCGAAAGATCCACGTCATCCGACAAAGGCACCTTGCGCGTGTGTACGCGAAGAATTTCCTCGCGGCCCTTCACGTCGGGGCGCGCCACAACCACGCGGCGGTCAAAACGCCCGGGGCGAAGCAGCGCCGGATCCAGCACGTCGGGACGGTTCGTTGCCGCGATCAGGATCACGCCTTCGTTCGACTCAAATCCATCCATTTCCACCAGCAGCGCGTTCAATGTCTGTTCGCGCTCGTCGTGTCCGCCGCCCAAGCCCGCGCCGCGATGCCGTCCGACCGCGTCAATCTCATCAATGAAGATGATGCAGGGAGCATTCTTCTTGCCCTGCTCAAACAAGTCGCGAACGCGGCTCGCGCCGACTCCAACGAACATCTCCACAAAGTCCGAACCGGAAATCGAGAAGAACGGCACGTTCGCTTCGCCGGCAATCGCCCGCGCCAGCAAAGTCTTGCCCGTGCCCGGAGGTCCGACGAGCAGCACGCCTTTGGGAATGCGCCCGCCCAACTTCTGGAATTTCTGGGGATCCTTCAGGAACTCGATGATTTCCTGCAACTCTTCCTTCGCTTCGTCGCTGCCCGCAACGTCCTTGAACGTCGCCTTCTTCTGCTGCGCGGAAAGCAGCCGCGCGCGAGACTTGCCGAAGCTCAACGCCTTGTTGCCGCCGGCCTGCATCTGCCGCATCAGGAAAAATACAAATCCTGCCAGCAGCAAAAGGGGAAGGGCATTCAGTAAAATCAAAACCCAGTCGCCGCTGCGCACTTCCTTCACGCTCAACTGCACAGCCTTGTCGCGAAGCGTCTTGGTGATTTCCGGAGCGTTTTCCTTGGGCACGGTGACCCGGAATTTGTGATTCGCCGGGCGCACATATTCTCCCTGCATTTCATAGCTGTTCGGCGACAGGTACATCGTCACTTCCTTCACGTCGCCCTCGTCCACCTTGGCCATAAATTCGCTGTAGCTTGGCGTGTCCTCACGCGCGGCCTGGCCGTTGGCCGAAACCAATTTCCAGAGCATCACGCCCAGGAAAACGATCGATATCCAGAAGAGAATTGTTTTAGCCGTGGAATTCACATTACCCTCGCAATCAAGCCCGTAGAAAAATTCTTATAAAATCGCATACCGCTTTACCGCTTTCGCTTCTTCGTCCGCTTGGAACCGCCGCTAGCCTTATCACCGCTGACCAAAGATTTTCCGTTGCGCCCCAGGCCGTTCGATCCGGCCAGCCCGTATCCAGACCACACTCGGTTAGATGCAGTCTGAAAGCCAAAGTAATCGGGCTCGAGCGCCACGCGCCGCTTCGAAGCCTTGTCCAGCAAAACGGCCAGCCGCAGCGACCGCGGCCTGCCTTCACCGATGCGCCGCAGCAAAAACTCCTGCGTTACGCCGCTCTCCAGCACCACATCCACCAGCAAAACGTCGCGCCCCTTGAATTCCGAAGCTTCTTCGCCGCCACTGGTCGTCTGGCGATTCCCGAAAAAAACTTCGCGTCGCACGCGCCCGTCCATTTCCACGTCGCGGACATCTTCGCGAACAAAGTGCACCGCCACAGGCCCATTAATCGCTCGCACAAGATCGGCGGCAAATACAAACGACCGGTCCATGGTCACCACCATGTCCAGCCGCCGCCCGCCGTACGCTTGCGAAATCGCGCGCCCCAGCGTTTTCACCCGGCCGGCAATTCG